>Ga0190265_10001076_pt1 | contig 17811 bp, 13 predicted proteins | sample Popmic124T_FD_133135 | JGI IMG/M metagenome (GOLD analysis project Ga0190265, IMG submission 133135) | Populus adjacent soil microbial communities from riparian zone of Indian Creek, Utah, USA - 124 T | ecosystem: Environmental > Terrestrial > Soil > Riparian zone | place: USA: Utah | collected...
AGGGACCGGGTGACCTGGATGTCACCCACGTCCCCGTTCGCCAGGACGACGATCTCCAGCCACACCGAACCCTGGATCTTCTTCTCCATGGCTTCGGGGGTGTATTTAGGTTTCACCTCGGTCACTACCGCCGGCAGCGTCACACCATTGCCGGGTCTATGAACGGTCGTGTCCTGGCGCACCCCCGCCATGGGAAAGGCGCTTACGGCAGACGAAGTAGCGACAGCGGAGAGGGCGAGAGCGACGGCGAAACTGGCGAGCATGCGGCCACGGGACATACCTTCCTCCTCGGCGATGAGCGAAATGCGCTGGCTGAGATGGCGCCGGCCGATCAGCGGGGTCACGCCCGGCAGGTGCGGTGGCGGGTTCGAAAAGGCGAGCAGCGCTTGCGCGTAGGCGCGCCGATCGCGCGTGAGCAGAATAGTGGTCTCGTCGACCACGGTTTCGCGCGCCAGTGAGAGGCGCTGCGCGATGACGCGCGCGGCCGGATGGAACCAGAGCGCGGCGCACCAGAATTCTTCGGCGAGCGTGTGCAGCCAGTCGCGGCGCCTGACGTGCACGAGCTCGTGCGCAATCACCGCGCGTTGCACCGCCGGCGGCAATTGCAGCACGCGGCGGGGCAGCAGGATGATCGGGTGCCGGAAGCCGACGGTGGCCGGCGTGTCGATCTCGTCGGTGATGGTCAGCGTGGCGCTGGTCTTCAGGGTGGCCGCCAGCTCTCCGGCGAGGGCATCGAGCGAGGTCTCGGGCGCGGCGTGCGCGACGATGCCGCGGAGACGGATGAAGCCGATGCCGAGCCAGGCCAGCCGCGCGACGATGCCGGCGAGCACCGCGAGGAGGAGCGATTGCGGCACGTCGATTCCGCGACTGGCGAGCGCGGCGACGGGTGCTGAGGTGGCAACGAACGTCGCCGACGATTCGAGCATCCGCCCCGTTGCGTCAGTGCGCGGTTGCAGCAGCGGCAGCAGCAGCGCGGCCGCGAGCGCCGCCTGCCAGAAGCGGAGTGACGCGCGCGGGTTGCGCAGTCGCAGCACCGTGGTGGCCGCCAGCGCCACGGCCACGAGGATCGCGAGCTGAATGCTGTATGCGGCGACGTTCGAGACAGTCGGCGTCATTCGCCCTCCTTGTCGAACAGGCGTTGCAGTTGCTTGCGCTCGCGCTCGGTGAGTCCTTTTTCCTTGAGCAGGTGCACCAGCAGCGGCCGGGCGGATCCGTCGAAGACGCGGTTGACGAACTCGCGCACCATCGATTGGACGACGAGACGCTGCGGGCGGACGGACGTGTAGACCTGTGCCTTCTCGCCGGGCTCCTTCTTCAGGTGCCCCTTGGTCTCGAGAATGTTCATCATCGTCTGGACGGTGGTGTAGGCCACGGTCCGGCGGGCGCGCAGCGCGTCGTAGACGTCGCGCACGGTGGCCTGGCCGAGCGGCCAGATCACCTTCATGATTTCGAGCTCCTGGCTCGTGAGCGTTTCTGATTTCTTGCGCATCGTTACAGCAGCTCCTTCAATTGCAGCGTGATGGTCAGCGGGGCGTCGCCGCGCATGAGGACAAATGTGCGATTCGCGCCGGAGGTGCGCAGCGCATCTTTGATGGCGCCGATCGTCAGCTCCCTCGCGTCGCGGCCGTCGAGCGAGACCAGGAGGTCGCCTTTCTGGATGCCCGCGCCGGCGGCCGGCGTGCCGGCGATGACGTCGTGGACGCGGTAGCGGCCGTTGGGCGCGTGCGCGAACTCCACGCCGCTCGCGTCGAACATCTGCCGATCGGGTAGCGGCGAGGTCGGCTCGAGCCACAACTGACGGCGGCCGTAGTCGAACGTGACGGTGAAATGCTTGAAGAAGCCGGCGCCGATGAGACCGTCATGGATCGGGCCCGCCGACGGATTATCGAGCAGTGCGGCAATTGGGCCGCGCATCTCGAAGGAGCCGACGCGGAGCGCGCCCAGGCGGACGGCGGACAGCGCGAGGCCCGGCGTATGGGACGCCTGGGCCACGACGGGGCCGGCGCGGCGGCGCACATTCTGTTCATCGACGAAGCGCTTCACCAGCACCGTGCCGTAGTAACTGGCGCCCGTATCGAGGATCAGCGTCGCGGCCACGCTGTCGTCGCCGGCCAGGCGCATCGTGGTCTTGAGCAACGGCAGGCGAAAGCGATCGAGCTCGAACGGGACCGCGACGGCCCTCGGCGGTGGTTGAAACGACCCGGCCTCGAACAGCCTGAGCTCCGGCTTCGCGTAATCGAATTGCGCGACGTGATCCTGAAGGATGCCGAGCCCGAAGACGCAGTCCATGTCCGGGACGATCTCGGGCAACGGGCTCAGCACGATGGTCAGGCTCGGCAGGACGAGTGCGCCCAGTTGCGCGGTCACACCCCGCACGCGCTCATCGCGGATCACGTCCGGTCCGGGGCCGGAGTTGGACCCGGTGCTGTTGGGTGTCAATCCGGCCGCCAGTGCCTTGGCGGTATCCAGACGGAACACCCAGCTGCCGCCGGAATCGAGGCTGCACCAGAACACCTTGCCGCGCACGGTGACCGGGACCAGGAACTGGCCCAATCCCTCGGCGTCGAACCTGGCCGGCACCACCAGGACCGGCGATTGCGCGACGATCGGCGGGGCGCTGCCGAGCAGGGTAAGGAGGACCAGGGCCGTCAGCACGCGCGTCCACCGGTTCCGGAGTCGCATACTAATTATTTAGTACTAAGTCATTAATCTTTGTCAAATTGCCAACCGGCCGCGTGCCAGACTCGTCGATACACTGGCATGGTGAAAACACTGTTCGTGGCGGCTTTACTGGTGGTTCAGACGGCGACGCCGATTTTCCGGTTTGAGACCGACGGTTTTTGGCTGAACCTGCACCATTTTCTCTATGTGCTCGGCCGCGTCGACGCGAAGATGCCCGACATCAAGCGGGAAGCGGTGGCGCGAGCGCCAGCGGACGAAGCGGAGGGGCTCACGACGCTGAGTGACGCCGAGCGGCGGGCGTGGCGCGAGGCGGTGTCGGTGTACGCGCGCGGATTGAGCCGGCGCGACACGGTGTTCGATCGCCAGCTGTACGACGTGACCAACGCCCTCCGGCGGGCGTCGCCGGAGCGCGAAGCGCGGCACCTGCAGATCGACGCCGCCACGGCCGCGACACTCGATCGCGCGGCCCCGATTTATCGCACGGCCTGGTGGCCGCGTCATCGCGACGCCAATCGCGCGTGGCTGCAGTCGATGCAGGCACCCCTGAAGCAGCACGGTCCGCAGCTGCTCGCCTACATCACGCGCGCCTACCAGGAGCCGTGGATGGAGGGCGGGTTCCCGGTGAACATCAGCGGCTGGAGCAATTGGGCGGGCGCGTACTCCACCTACGATTCGCTGCTGGTCATCGGTACGCTGAATCCCGGCAACCAGGGATTACATGGTTTCGAGATCATGTTTCACGAAGCCATGCACCAATGGGATGAAGAAATTGATGCACGACTGTCGAAAATTGCCAGGGACAACAAACTCAAGTTCAACGATCTGCTCTCACACGCGATGATTTTCTATACGACCGGTGAGGCCATGAAGACTGTCGTGCCCACGCACGTCCCGTACGCAGACGTTGCCGGAATCTGGAAAGGACGGATGGGCGCCTTTAAACCCGCCCTGGACGCCCACTGGAAGCCGTATCTGGAGGGAAAAACAACGCTCGACGAGGCTCTCCTCGGCTTGCAGCGCTGAAACCGTCGGCGGAAAAAGGGGTCGGGGATCATTTCTGCGAAGCTGGCATGAAGGCCGTGATGACAGCGCCGGCGATCAGAAAGCCCGCCAACGTCAGAAATCCCGCCGAGAACCCGCCGGTGGTATCGCGGATCCAGCCGATCAGGGAAGGCCCCGCGAAACCGCCGACATTGCCGATAGAATTGACGAGGGCGATGCCGCCGGCGGCCGCCGTGCCGCGCAGGAACGATGTGGGCCACGTCCACAGCGGCCCGAGCGTGCCCCAGATGCCAAACGCCGCGATCGACAGCGTGATGAGCGAGTTGGTCAAGGTTTGGGGGACCAGCACGGTGAGCACGAAGCCCGTGGCCCCGATCAGGCAGGGAACGGCGAGATGCCAGCGTCGTTCGCCGGTGCGATCGGAGAGCGTGCCGACGACGACCAGTCCAACAGTGGCAGCCACATAAGGAATGGCAGACAGCAGCACGATCGTCGCCGACCCGAGGCCGCTGGTCGATTGCATGATCTGCGGCAGCCAGAAGCTGATGCCGTAGAACGCGACGACGATGCACAAATAGACCACCGAGATCGCCCATAGCCGCCCGCTGCGCACGGCGGCCCCGAAGGTGAGGTGCGCGCCCGCGGTTTGCGCGTGCTCGGCCGCGATTTCGTTCGATAACCACTCCCGCTCGGCGGGCTCGAGCCACGTCGCGTCTTTGGGAGATTCGGTCAGGTACTTCAAGACCACCGGCGCCAGGAGGATGGCGGGCAACCCCTCGATCAGAAACAGCCACTGCCATCCGCGGAGCCCGAAGGCGCCGTCCAGTTGCAGCAGCGCGCTCGAGATCGGCGCGCCGATCACACCGGCCATTGCCGTCGCCGTCATGAACAGCCCAACCGCCTGGCCGCGTTCGCGGGCCGGGAACCAGTGCGTCAAATAGAAGATCAGGCCCGGAAAGAAGCCGGCTTCTGCCGCGCCAAGCAGGATGCGCAGGACATAAAAGGAGATCGGGCCCTCGACAAACATCATGGCCGTCGACATCACGCCCCACGTGACCATGATCCGGGCAATCCAGACGCGGGCGCCGAGCCGGACCAGCATCAAATTGCTGGGTACTTCGAGCAGCGTGTAGCTCAGGAAAAATAGCCCCGACCCCAACCCGTAGACGGCCGCGGTGAAGCCGAGGTCGCGGTTCATGTCGAGGGCGGCAAAACCGACGTTGACGCGGTCGAGATACGCGACGATGTAGAGCAGAAAAAGAAACGGAATAATCCGGCGGCGGACCTTGCGGAGGGCAGATTGTGCGACGGGGTCAGTCACGGAGTGCGGTGATTCTGCGGGAACATGTCCATTCCTGCAACCGTAGACAGTCCTGATGGACCGACTACTGCAAGACCTGCGTTTTGGTGCGCGCCTGCTTTGGAAAGATCGCAGTTTCTCCCTGACGACCATCGCCACGCTGGCCCTGTGTTTGGCGGCCAATATCGCGATTTTCGCGGTGGTGGACGGCGTGCTGTTGAAGCCGCTACCGTTCCCCGAGCCTGAGCGGCTCATCCGTATTTTCAACAAGTATCCCGGCGTCGGCGTGCTGGCCGAAGGCTCCAACGGCGTGCCCGACTACTTCGATCGCAAGCGCGACATGGCGGCACTCGAAGAAACCGCCCTGTTCCGGGAAGCCGGGGTCACCCTGAGCGGGAGCGGCACAGGCGAGGCCGAGCGCATCCAGGCGATGACCGTGACGCCATCGTTTTTCCGCGTGCTGCAGACGACGCCGCTTCGTGGTCAGCTGTTCGATGACGCGCAGGGCGAACTCGGACAGGAGAAGGTTGCGGTCCTCACGCACGGGTTCTGGCAACGCGTCTACGGAGGCGCGGACGCTGCGATTGGCCAGGATCTCAGGCTTGGCGGCGAGCCGTACAAGATCGTCGGCGTGCTGCCGCCGGGCTTCGTGTTCCTCGACCCCGACATTCAAATCTTCCGGCCGGCCGCGTTCACGGCGCGTGAAAAGTCCGATGAATCACGTCACAGCAACAACTGGCAGCAGTTCGGCCGCTTGAGACCCGGCGCCACCATCGCGCAGGCGCAAAGTCAGCTCGACGCGATCAACGCCGCCAATCTCGAGCGCTTTCCGCAGTGGCGGGAGATCCTGGCCAACGCGCGGTTCGGCAGTGATGTGGTGGATTTCCAGTCCAACCTGATCGGCCAGCGCCGTGCGACGTTGACCCTGTTGTGGGGCGGCGCGATGTTCGTGCTGCTGATTGGCTGCGTGAACGTGGCGAACCTCGTGCTGGTCCGCTCGACCTCGCGGATCCGCGAACTGGCGACGCGTCACGCGATGGGCGCCACGTTTGGCCGCCTCACCCGCCAGGCCCTGACCGAATCCACCCTGCTCTCGATCGCCGGCGGCCTCGCCGGCATCGCGCTCGGGTGGTGGGCGCTCCAGGCCGCGCCGTTCTTCGGCTTCGACCGGCTGCCGTCTGGCGTGGGCCTCTCGCTCGACGCGCGGGTCATCGGTTTCACCCTGTTGCTCATCGCCGCGGTGGGGCTCGGCGTCGGGATGATTCCAGTGATTGCGATGCGCCGGGCAAACATGGCACAGGTGATTCGCGAAGAAGGCCGATCGGGGACGCAAGGCCGCGGCGCGCGCGTGATGCGCCGCGTGCTGGTAACGAGCCAGGTGGCGTTTGCGCTGATGCTGCTGATTGGCGCCGGGGTGTTGCTGGCGAGCTTCGGGCGGGTCCTCACGATCGACCCCGGGTTCCGCGCCGACCACGTCCTGACCGGGACGATCAGCCTGCCGGCATCGCGCTACTCGTCAGACGAGTCGCTGCGGGCCGCGATCGCGCGCATCCTCGAACGCGTGCGCACGGTTCCCGGCGTCACCCACGCCGGGGTGACCTCGACGATCCCGTTCAGCGGGTCGTACAGCGACAGTGTGATCCTGGCCGAGGGCTACCAGATGCAGAAGGGCGAGTCGCTCGTCTCGCCAAACCAGGTGGTGGCGAGCGACGGGTACTTCGAGGCGATGGGGGCAACGCTCATTGCCGGCCGCTTCTTCACCGACGCGGACGATGCCACCCGTCCGAAGGTCCTCGTGATCGACGAGTACCTGGCGCGGCGCTTCTGGCCGAAGGGCGATGCGCTCGGCAAGCGTATGTATTTTCCCACCGATATCAACAACCTCTTCGCCAAGCCCACCGAGGCGCAGATGATGACCATCGTAGGCGTCATCCAACCGATACGGCTGCGCGGCATGGTCGAGTCCGCCTCTGTCAGCCGCACCGGCGCGTACTACGGGACGGTTCGGCAGGGGCCGCCGCGCACGCTCGGAGTGGCGGTGCGAACCGCGCAGGCGCCGGAGAGCGTCACCAACGCGATCCGTCGCGAGATCGCGCAGATCGATCCGGAACTGCCGTTCTATGGCGTGCGGACGATGGACGAGCGGCTGACGGCATCGCTGACCGATCGCCGCACGCCAATGTTGCTGGCCACGGGGTTTGCGGCGGTCGCGTTGTTCCTTGCCGCGATCGGCATCTATGGGGTGCTGGCATATCAAGTCTCGCAGCGCCGCCGCGAGATCGGCATTCGCATGGCGCTCGGCGCGGCCTCGGGGAGCATCTTCAACCTGGTATTGCGCGAAGGGGGATTGATCGTCGGCGCCGGCGCCACGCTCGGTCTCCTTGGCGCGTTCCTCCTGCGGCAAACATTGCAGGCGCAGCTCTACGAAACCGGCGCGATGGATCCCACTGTAGTGGCCGGTGTCGCGGCGATGCTGATTGGCGTCGCGCTGGTTGCATGCATCTTGCCAGCTCGGCGCGCCGCCAAGACCGACCCGTTACTTGCGCTCAGCGACCAGTAGGGACTTGGCGCTTGGGCTTGACGCGGATCTCCAACCGATTTCGCGCGGCGTCACGAGGATGCGCCGCAGCTCGCCGCGCCGGAGCAGCTTGACTGGCACGAGCTCGCCGATGCGCTCCTCCGTCAACAGGCGGTGAAGGTCGTCGACGCTGCGCACCGGATCGGTGCCGAACTCGACGATCACGTCGCCCGGACGCAGCCCCGCATCGGCAGCGGGCGTGCCCTCGGACACGGCGGTGATGGCCACACCTCGCTCATGTGAGAGGTGATGCGCGCGCACGAGCCGCCGCGCAATCGGAATGTCCTGGCCGGCCACGCCCAGGTGACTGCGGCGGACACGGCCATCCCGCAACAAGCACGAGACCACGTAACGCGCGGTATTGATCGGCACCGCGAAGGCGATGCCCTGGCCGCCCAGAATCACGGCGGTGTTGACGCCCACCACTTGCGACACGCTCGTGACCAGCGGGCCGCCGGAGTTGCCGGGATTGAGCGCGGCATCCGTCTGGATCAGGTTCTCGAGCAACCGAACGGTGCGCGCGCGCAGCGAACGGCCGAGCGCGCTGACCACGCCCGCGGTAACCGTGTGCTGAAAGCCAAAGGGATTGCCAATCGCAATCACCAGCTGACCCGGACGCAAGGTGGACGAATCGCCGAACGGCGCCGCGACGAGATCCGGGGCGGAGACGCGCAGCACGGCGAGATCCGTGTGCGGATCGTCACCGACGAGGTCCGCCACGAGATCGCGTCCGTCCGGCAGTGTTACGCCGATCTGTTTCGCACGCGCGACGACATGACTGTTGGTGAGAATCAGGCCGTCGGGAGCGAAGATGAATCCCGAGCCGGTGCCGCCGGCGTCCACTTTCACGACGGACGGACCGACGACCTCGACGGCAGACATCACCGCCCGCGAGTAGGCATCCAGCAATTCCCGATCTGGAGGACTAGATGTCGATGACGCCAAGGCGCAACCCTCGCTGCACCGCTTCGGTCCGGGTCGAGACGCCGAGCTTGCCGAAGATCGATGCGAGATGAAACTTCACGGTGTGATCGCTGATCGCGAGCCGCGCGGCAATGTCGCGATTGGGCAACCCATCCGCCACCAGCGCCAGCACGTCGTGCTCGCGCGCGGTCAACGATTCGACGAGCGCGGCATACTCACGGGCCGGCTTGCCCCGCCGAAGCCCGCCGTCGTCGTCGCGGGCGAAGGCGGGCGGCAGCGACAACACCGCTTCCGCCTGCTCGATGCGGGCGACCAGCTCGAGGTTCGGATCGGACGCCAGCCGAGGCCGCAAGGCCTCGGCGGCGCCGCGAATGAAGACGCGCAACTTCAAATGGATAGGGACTGCCCCTACCTGTTAGGACGCTCGCCGACGGTTACGGATACATCGACCGCCGCCGCGCCGCGCAGCACCGTGATCGGGACGGACTTGCCGACGCCGCTGCCGCGGAGGCGCGTGACCAGCTGGTCGGCCTCTTCGATCGGCTGTCCGTCGAAGGCCACCAGCACATCGCCCACCATGAGGCCCGCGGAGTCCGCCGGACCTTGCGGCGAAACCTGGCTAATCAACAGGCCAAAGGCCTGCGCACGGCCGGCCCGCTGCCGCTCCGGCAGCGGCACCGCCATCGAGCTGACGCCGAGAAACCCTTGCTTCGTGCCGCCGTCGGTCGAGACCTTCGTGGCCGCGGCCCACGCCAGGGACGCCGGAATCACCACGGTGGTGCCGCGGATCGCCATCGACGTGATGATGCCCAGCGCGCGGCCGGACGGGTCGAGCAACACGCCGCCATTGAGCGCGCCGTGCGGCGCGTGCTGAATCCTGATCACGCGATCGATCGCCGATGCACGGCCGGTGCGAAGCGGTCCGCCCACAACCGCGATGGGCGCGAACGCCGCCATCACGCCGCCGCTCCAGGTGCGGCCTACCGCCACGGCCAGGTGACCGGGCTTCGGTTCGTCAGCCGGCGCGAGCGGCAACAGGCCGAGGCCGTCGACGCGCACCACGGTGAGCCCCATGTGCCCGATGCGGCCGAGCACCGCGCCCTCGGCGGTCTGCCCGTTGCCGGCGCGAACGGCGACCTTGTCGTCGTCTGTCGCGGCCGTGGTGAGCACGGTGTTCTCGGCGACGACGACGCCGGCGGCCACACGCCTGCGGCCGTGGACCTGGACGATCGAGGGCGCGGCGCTGTCAACCGCGGCGGCGATCTCGTTGGAGAGTGCAGTCCATGTATTCATGTCTCCAAGAGTAACGAGGATGGTGGGACCTGTGGATCAGCCAAACGGCTAGAATCGTTGGAGATGATTTTGTCGGACACAGCCAGCCTCGTTCGTTCCCTCCAACACGAACTCCGCCGCGTCATCGTCGGGCAGGACCAGGTGATCGACGAGATCCTGACCGCGTTCCTGGCCGGCGGCCATTGCCTGTTGCGGGGCGTGCCGGGACTGGCCAAGACCCTGTTGATCAAGACGCTCGCGCAGGCGACGCACTTGAAGTTCAGCCGCATCCAGTTCACGCCGGACCTGATGCCGTCGGACATCATCGGCACCGAAGTGATCGAAGAGGATCGCGCCACCGGATCGCGCTCGATTCGCTTCATGCCCGGCCCGATCTTCGCGAATATTATTCTGGCCGACGAGATCAACCGCACGCCGCCGAAGACGCAGGCCGCGCTGCTCGAGGCCATGCAGGAGTACCAGGTCACCGTGGGTGGTGTGCGTCATCAACTCGATCGGCCGCTGTTCGTGCTGGCCACGCAGAATCCGATCGAGCAGGAGGGGACGTATCCCCTTCCGGAAGCGCAGCTCGATCGCTTCATGCTGAACGTGGTGATCGACTATCCGAGTGCCGCGCACGAACGCGCGATCCTGGCGCAGACCACCACCGGCGCGGAGCCGGCCGCCACACCCGTGGCGACCGGTGAGCAAATCGAGCGCGCCCGCATGCTGGTGCGCGAGGTCGTGGCCGCGGAGAACGTGATCGATTACGCCGCCCGCATCGTGCGCGCGACGCGGCCGTCGGGCGACGAGGCGGATCGCGTGCCGGACTTCATCCGGCAGTGGGTGCGGTGGGGCGCCGGTCCGCGCGCCGGACAATCGCTGCTGCTGGCCGGCAAGGCGCGCGCGGTGTTGCACGGGCGTCCGGCGGTCTCGCTCGAGGACGTCCGCGCCGTGGCGCCGCCGGTGTTGCGGCATCGGTTGCTGGTGAATTTCCAGGCGGAAGCCGACGGCATCGACGCCGAGACGGTGGTGTCGCGCCTGCTCGACGCGGTGCCCGCGAGATAGGCGTCATGTCGAGGCCGCACGTCGTCACCTCCTCTGAGCTGCAGTCGCTTCGCGACCTCGAGCTCATGACGCGTGCCACGGTCGAGGGGTTGCGGCACGGCCTCCATCGCAGTCCCTTTCACGGCTACAGCGCGGAGTTCAGCCAGTACCGCCACTATCGTCCGGGCGACGACTTGAAGTACGTGGATTGGAAGGCGTTCGCGAGAACGGATCGCGTCTACACGCGGCAGTTTCGCGAGACGACCAACCTGTCGGCGTTGCTGGTGATCGACGTCAGCCGGTCGATGGATTTTCCACAGCAATCGGCAATGAGCAATGAGCAATCAGGGCGTTCCAAGTTCACTCTTGCGACGACGATTGCGGCGATTCTCGGTACGCTCGTGCTCGATCAGGGCGATGCCGCGGGTGTGCTGGCCACGGCCGACCGGGCGCATTTCGTGCCGCCGCGCAGCGGCCATCATCACCTCCGCGTACTGCTGTCCGAATTGTCGCGGCTGGCCCCGTCCGGCACGAGTGCCATCGACAGCGCGTTGCGTCACGCGGCGACGTTGATGAAGCGCCGTGGCCTCGTGATTGCCGTGTCCGATTTCTACGAAGACGAAGCCGCCATCACGCAAATCCGCAGGTTGCGCCGGATGGGCCACGACGTGGTCGCGATCCAGGTGCTGTCGAAGGAAGAGCTGTCGCTCGAGGTTGGCGGGGCGGCGGAGTTCATCGATCTCGAAACGGGCCGCAAGCTGCTCGTGCAGCCATCGAGCGCGCGGGAGTCCTACGCGCGCGACTTCGGCGCCTGGCTGGCGAACGTCGAGCGCGAGATTCGGCGGGATGGGATCGACTACCTGCGGGTGATCACCGGCGAGCCGCTCGAGCCGGCGTTGCGCCGGTTTCTGATCGGGCGGCGGAGTGCCGCATCGTGATGTCGATCACGTGGCTCACCCCGGCGGTGCTGGCGGGGCTGGCGCTGATTGCGCTGCCGATTGCGATCCACCTACTGGTCCGGCAGCAGACGCGGTCGCTGCCGTATCCGTCGCTGCGCTTTCTGCGTGAAACCGCGCTCGCGGCGTTTCGGCGGCGGGCGATTCAGGACGCCGTACTGCTGGTATGCCGTGTGGCCGTGATCGCCGCGGCGGTGACCGCGCTGGCCGGTCCGGTGCTGCACACCGCCTCCCGCACGGCGGGATATGCGAATCGCCTGTCGCAGGCCACGATCGCGGTCGACTCGAGCGCGGCGCTTCCGAGCGCGGAGGACGTGTTCCGGTCCGCCACATTCAATCGAACGGCGATCGCCGATGCGATTGGCGATGCGTTGCGGTGGCTCGACGCGCAACCGCCATCGTCGCGTGCGGTCGTGTTCAGCGGAGCGTTTCGCCGCGGCTCGATCAGCGAGAGCGACCTGGCCGTGGTCCCCGAGGACGTCGGCATTCGATTTGCCCCCGACACTCCAGCGGCTGCCGCGAATCAGTTCACCGCATCTTCGTTGACGCGCCGCAACGGGCTGTTGGTGCGCGTCGATCACGTCGTGGGTGTCGACACGGACTCCACCCGCGTGGGTGACGGCGTAGTGGTTGCCGTTCCCCAGGATCGAATTCGCGTAGTGGCCGCGCCGGCCGACCAGGGGCTCGCAGAGGCGGCGCTACGAGCGGCGATTGATGAAGGAGTGCCGTGGACAACAAGTGATCGGCGCGTGCTGATCGTTTGGGAAGGCGCGGACACCGCCGCGATCCCCTCGCAGGGCGCTGAGCTCGTGGCGATGCCGGTGCCAAACCCACCCGCATCTGCGGCACGTGCCACCTGGAATGCGATCGATCGAGCCACCCCGCGCACGTTTGTCGACCCCGTGCTGATTCCGCGTGAGCAGCTCCAGTCGTGGGCGCGGCCGCCCGGCCGTCCGTCGCCCACCGCGATTCCCGCGGACGAAGGCGATCGACGCTGGTTGTGGGCCGCCGCGCTGGCACTGCTTGGCCTCGAGCACTTCCTCAGGCGTGAGCGGGCCGTGGCACACTCGACCGGCGCCGCTTCAGCGGAGGCTCGCGTTGCCTGACACGCTGAGCGCGGCATTCGGCGGCATTCGCCTGCGACAGCGGCTGCGCTCCGTCGCGCATGCAACCGCACTGGGCGGCGCCGTCTCCGCGGCGTTGCTGGCGACCACCACGACAACACTCACTCCTGTTCTTGTCGGCGCCGGGATTGCAGCGATCGTAATCGCGCGTCAGTGGCGCGTCAGCCTCATCGCCACCGCGCGTGAGATGGAGGCCAGGGACGGAACGCTCGACAACCTGGTGCTCACGGCCGCGGAGCTCGCCGAACAACCCAGGCCGGTGTCCGCGGAAATCCGCGACGCAATTGGCCGGCAGGCAGAGGAGAGGATTGCGAGAGTCGATCCCGCCCGCGTGGTGCCGCTGGCACAACCCGCCGGCGTTGCGGCTGCCGTGATCGCCGGCTGCGTTTTGCTCGGGAGTGTGAGCCATCGTAGCGGGCTCGTAATACCGGGTGTAGTTGGCGATGCGAGCGAGGTCACCGCTGCCGGCGCCATCTCGGTCCGTATTTCGCCGCCGGCCTACACGGGACGACCGATCGAAACGCTGGCCGATCCCGTGCAGGTGACGATGATTGCCGGGAGCCGCGTGCGCATCGAATCGGCGTCGCGCGTGTTGAGAGAGTGGACCGCCACCGAATCCGCGAGCCTCGAGCTGCGCGTTCGCGAGGACGCGCCGGCGCGGTTCCTTTCGGTGATCGTGGTTCCAGACACGCCGCCGGTGGTTCGCATCAACGACCCGGGACGCGACACCGCCTTTGCCACCGGCAGCGGCACGCTGACGATCGGCCTCGACGGCCGTGATGATCTGGGTCTCGCCTCGCTCGCGTTGCGCTTCACCAAGGTGTCGGGCGGCGGCGAGAACGTGACGTTTACGGAGGGGGACATTCCGATCGCCATCGAGCGCGTCAGCGGGCGCGAGTGGCGCGGCCGGGCGCGGTGGCCGCTCGACGGCCTCGCCCTCGCCGACGGCGACGTGCTCGTGTATCGGGCGGTCGTGCGCGACGCCAACCCGTCCGGTGCGCCGGTGCAGTCCGATGCGTTTCTCGTGGAGATCGGGCGATCGTCGGAAATTGCCGGCGCCGGATTCGCCCTGCCGAGCGAAGAACGCAAGTACGCGATCAGCCAACAGATGGTGATCTACAAGACCGAGCAACTGATCGCCCGCCTGGCTCCGCCTTCGCCCCTTCGGGGCTCCGGCGAGACCGGCTCCCGACCTGAAGGCTGGCTGGAAGAGACGCGAATGATCGGCATGGAGCAGCGCATGGTGCGCGCCGAAGTGGTGTTTCTCAGCGGCGGGGAGGTGGAAGACGAAGTTGAGGAGGCGGCGCACTCGCACGAGTTGGCCGAGGGCCGTCTCGAAAACCGCGGTCGCGCTGAAATGGTGCGGGCGCTGAATTTCATGTCGCGCGCCGAGGCCCAGTTGAATGACGGCCGGGCCGAGGAAGCGCTGGTGTTCGAGCGGCAGGCGCTCGCCAGTCTCGAGCGGGCGCTCGATCGCCGCCGCTATTTCCTGCGCACTCTCCCCGATCGATCCCGCATCGACACCACGCGCCGCCTGACCGCCGACCGGAGCGAGGCGCGTCCGTGGGTGCGTGACCGCTCGGAGGCCGCTGTCCCTGCATCGACGCAGCAACAGCGTGAAGTGATGCGCGCCCTGGTGGCGGCGGCTGCCGGGACCACGGCAATTGACGCGTCGCTGGCCGCCCGGGTGGCTGCGATCGAGCCGGCTTCTCCGGAGTTGCAGAAGGCGGCGGTCGGGATTGCCACGGCACGCAGCGCCGAGGAGCGTGCCGCTGCCATTCACGCGGCGATGCAGGCCGTGACCACACACGCGCTCAAGACCCTGCCCGCGGCGGCAGTGGTCCCGATGCCCGCGGATCCGCTTGCCGGCCGGCTCGCCGACGTGACGAAAGCCTCCCCCTCCGCCAGGGCTGTGGGGGACAAGCCGCGATGAACGAGCGACTAGTGCGGGGCACGCTTCGAGCCATCGCGATCGCCATCGCGGTGGCGGCGCTCGTCGATCCCGTGTGGTCGATCGAACGTGCGCCGGCGATTCCGCTGACGCTGATCAAGATGACGTTGGCGGATGTGACGCCGATCGAACGCGAGTTGCGCCGGCTTCATCCAGATGTGGCAGTGCAGGTTCGCGAGGTCGTCCATCATCGTGTGCCGTGTGGGCCCGGCGATCGATGCCTCGTCCTGGCGGATGGATCGGTTGATGCGGAGTTGCCGGCGGACCTGGCCCATCCGCTCTCGCTGATCAGGGTCGTCAATCCCGGCGCCAACGTGCGTGTGCGTTCCGTGCTCCTCGCGTCGGGCCAGCAGGCGAGTGCCGCCGGCGTTGCGAGTGTGGTCCTCGAGGGTCGAGGCGTGATCGGGCGGCGTACCGAGCTCAGAATTTCGGATGGCGCCGCAATTGTCGGCAGCGCCATCGTCGACTGGAAATCGGATGGCGTTCAGACGGTTGACGTGCCCTGGTGGCCATTGGCCTCGGGACCGCGCACCCTTCGCGTGGAAGCAGACCCGGCGGGTAGTGAGCCGGCACAATTCGACAACGCGCTCACGGTGGGTGTGCACGTCGGATCGGAGCGCCTGCCGGTGCTCGTCTTCGATGCCCGCTCGTCATGGGGCAGCACCTTTGTCCGGCGCGCCCTGGAAGACGATCCGCGGTTTCTTGTCGAGCACCGCTCACGGCTGGCGCCGGCGATTGCGGCCGGGACGGCCAACGGACGCCTCGATGCGCCTGCGCTCGACGCGGCCTCTGTGCTGATTGTGGGCGGGCCTGACGCCCTGACCGCGAGCGACGTAGATCTGATCGAGCGATACGTTCAGGTGCGAGGGGGCACGGTCGTGCTGCTGCCGGAGCGTGCGCCGTCAGGTAGCGTCGCAAGGTTGTTGGCAGGTGATTGGTCCGAGCGGCTGACGTCGGAACCGCAACGCGTCGGACCGTTGCGCGCCACGGAACTGCTCATGGCGTCGGGCACCTCATGGACAGGTCCCGTAGCCATTACGCCGACCGGCAGCGGGCGCATTGTGATCTCGACCGCGATGGATGCGTGGCGACATCGAGATGACGATGGGGGAGTGTTTGATAGGTTCTGGCGATCGGTGGTGGCCGAAGGCGCGGCCGCGGGTTCGGCGCTGCGGCTGGAGTTCGAGAACGCGATCGGCGCGCCAGGGTCGCGGCAGCCGTTCACATTGCGTTTTCGGAGCATGACACCGGTGAGTGCGATTGAGGCCACCGCGATCGCACGCTGCGGCCCGCCTTCGCGGCCGTCGGCCGCTTCGGCGGATCGAGCACAGACTCTCAGGTTATGGCCCGCGGGTTCGCCGGCGGTGCTGCGTGGTGAATTGCCGCTTGCCGGGGGCGAAGCGTGCACGGTTGAGGTAACGGTCAACGATTCCCGCGCCACGCGCGGCATCGCGGTAGCGGACGCGCTTTCGCGATCCGCTGACGACACGCTCGCGGAACTCGAGCGGCACGCGCGCGCATCGGGCGGGGCGGTGACAGACGAAGACAACCTGAGTCCGATCGCCCAGGAGATTCCGAATTCGCCGGTGACGCTGCCGGTGAGGCCGATGCACTCCGGCTGGTGGCTCCTGCCATTCGCGGGTTGCCTGTCGGCGGAGTGGTGGCTGCGGCGGCGAACGGGATCCGCCTAGGCCCTTTCAGGGCTCCGGCGCGACAAGCTGAGGTAAAGTGATTCCGTCATGGCTTACTCGAGAGACGAAATCAAACAGATCACCGACAAGGTGCTCAACATGTGCAAGGCCGACGCCGTCGAGGTGCGCTTTTCGGGCGGCGAGCGATCGGCGACGCGCTTTGCGAATTCGAGCATCACGGCGAACCTGATCGAACACGATCAGGAAATCACCGTCACCGTGCGGTACGGCCAGAAGGCCGCGAGCGCGACCACGCACCAGACCGACGACGACACGCTGAAGCGGACCATCGACGCGGTGCAGGCCCTGGCGCGCCGCAAGCCGGAAAATCCCGAACTGATGCCGCTGGTGAAACCGCCGCAGAATTATCTGCCGGTCGAAGCGGCGTTGCCGTCGGCGGTGAATTTCGGTCCCGCCGAACGCGCCAGGATGGTGAAGGCCAGCACCGACATCTGCGAAAAGAAGGGCGTGCTCGGCGCCGGCTACATTCCGAAGTTCGACTGGGTGGACGCGGGCGCCAACAGCGAAGGCCTCTTCACCTATTTCCATTACGCCGACGCGAGCTTCATCCTCACGTGCCGCACACCGGATCAAACCGGATCGGGGTGGGCCGGCACGACCGGCGTGAAGGACATCAAGAACATCGACGCGGAAATGCTGACGAACGTGGCCGCCGACAAGGCCCTGCGGTCGCGCAAGCCGCGCGCGATTGAGCCGGGCAACTACACCGTGATCCTCGAGCCGCGTCCCGCGGCGCGCTACCTGTCGTTGATGCTGGGCTCTCTCAACGGGCGCAACGCCGAAGAAGGCCGCAGCTTCATGAGCGGCAAGAAGCGCGGCGAGACACGGCTGGGCGAAAAGGTGTTCGGCGACAACTTCACGCTGCGCAGCGAGATCGGCAATCCGATCCTGCGGCAAAGCCCAATCGGCCAGGACGGCCTCGCCGCCAGGCCGATCACGTGGATCGAGAAGGGCGTGGTCAAGAACCTCTTCTACGATCGCTACTGGGCCGGGCGGCAGAAGAAGGAACCGACCATCACGCAGCCGGGCATGAGCCTCGTGATGGCGGGCGGCACCACCAGCGTGGCCGAGATGATCAAGACCACCAAGCGCGGCCTGCTGGTGTCGTTCTTCTGGTACATCCGGCCGGTCGACAACATGACGCTGCTCAACACCGGCATGACGCGCGACGGGCTGTTCCTGATCGAGAACGGCGAGATCGTCGCGCCGGTGCAGAACTTCCGCTGGAACGAATCGCCGGCGGTGAGCTTCAACAACATTACG
>Ga0190265_10001077_pt1 | contig 17766 bp, 5 predicted proteins | sample Popmic124T_FD_133135 | JGI IMG/M metagenome (GOLD analysis project Ga0190265, IMG submission 133135) | Populus adjacent soil microbial communities from riparian zone of Indian Creek, Utah, USA - 124 T | ecosystem: Environmental > Terrestrial > Soil > Riparian zone | place: USA: Utah | collected...
CGGGCGAGATTGAAGTCGTCGCGCGCGAAATCGATTTGCTGAGCAAGAGCGAAACGCCGCCCTTCCAGATCGCCGACGAGATCGACACGAACGAGGACCTGCGGCTCAGGTATCGCGTGCTGGACATTCGGCGGCCGCGCATGAAGAACGCGCTGATGCTGCGGCACAAAATCACGCGGACGATCCGCGATTATTTCGCGCGCAATGGGTTTCTCGACATTGAGACGCCGATCCTCACGAAGTCGACGCCCGAAGGCGCCCGCGACTACCTGGTGCCGTCGCGCATTCACCACGGGCGCTTCTTCGCCCTGCCGCAGTCGCCGCAGATTTTCAAGCAGTTGCTCATGATCGCCGGGCTGGACCGCTACATGCAGGTGGCCCGCTGCTTCCGCGACGAGGACCTCCGCGCCGACCGGCAGCCCGAGTTCACGCAGATCGACATCGAGATGGCCTTCGTTCAGCCCGAGGACGTGATGCACCACGTCGAGACCTGCCTGGCCGAGGTGGCGAAGGTCGCGCGCGGCCTTGACGTGCCGCTGCCGCTGCCCCGCATCAGCTATGCCGAGGCGATGGCGAAATACGGCAAGGACGCGCCGGACATGCGCTATGAGATGACGATCACCGATGTCTCGGATGTGGCACATCGCGTTGATTTCGGTTTGTTTAAGGACACGATCGCCGGCGGCGGCGTGGTGCGCTGTATCGTCGTCCCGGGCGGTGCGGAGATGACCCGCAAGGAAATCGACGGCCTCACCGAGGAAATCAAGGGCATCGGCGCCGGCGGATTGCCGCTGGTGAAAGTCGCCGACGAGGGGGGCAAGACCGTTTTTCAGACGGGCATCGCGAAGTTTCTAAGCGACCCGGCCATTGTCCTGGAACTGTGCGCGAAAACCGGCGCGAAGCCGGGCGACCTCGTCCTCTTCGCCGCTGACAACGCCGACAACGTGTGCAAGTATCTCGGCTGGCTCCGCGGCACGGTCGCGGAGCGGCGCGGGCTGATTCCGAAGGACAAATGGGCCTTCTGCTGGGTCGTCGACTTTCCGGCGTTCGGCCGCGACGCCGAAACCGGCGCGATCTTTCCGATGCACCACCCGTTCACCAGTCCGAAGGACGAGGATTTACACCTCCTGCGTCTAGGAACAGACGAGGTCCCGCCGAAGGAAGACCTGCTGAAAGTTCGTGCGAAGGCGTATGACGTCGTGCTGAACGGGATCGAGCTGGGCGGCGGATCGATCAGAATTCATCGCGCCGACGTGCAGTCCAAAGTCTTCCAACTGCTCGGCCTGACGCCGGAGGAAGCGAAGATGAAGTTCGACTTTCTGCTCGATGCGCTGCGCTATGGCGCGCCCCCGCACGGCGGGCTGGCGCTGGGGTTGGACCGGATCGTGATGCTGTTCGGCGGCTTCTCGTCGATTCGCGAGGTGATCGCGTTCCCGAAAAACGCGCGGGCCAGTTGTCCTCTGTCGGACGCGCCCGGGGAAGTCGCCCCGGAGCAGCTTCGAGAGCTAGGGATCAGTATCACAAAATCATGACGGGGCGCGGCCCGTGACCTTGAACACCCGCACAAGCCCTTTGAGTTCACGAAAAAGTTCGGTATATTTAAGAAAGGGTCCCAACCCGTCGTCCGTGACGAGTGGGGCCCGACGGCGCGCCGTAACGACCGCATCGGCGAAAGGAATCAGAAGCCCGACGCCGGCTTCGCCTGGTGGTCGCCCGGCTCCACGGCGAATAGAGTCGAGCGGGATGTCGGGACTGTTGAGCCGCCACGTGCAGGCAACTCGAAATCCTTTCATCCGGCCATGCTTGTCCGGATCGCGTTCGTACGCGCCCTTCCTCGGCCCATCTTCCTCCGTGCCAGGCCGGCAAGAAGCTCTGAATTCTGGATAAAATTGGCGATCGGAAGGAAACCCTCAACCGGCTTCCTCCCGAGTCGCCAACGAATCTGCCCTGAGGCCCCCGGGCGATCACGCGCCGCCCGCGATGGTCAGGGATTGGCCCAGTCATCCCGACTGGGCCGCCGCATCGGTTCCTGGTATGCGTCGCGAGCGCGGGAATGCAGCTCATGAAACCGGGCTTTCGACTCCGCCATGTGCTTCTGAAAGGCGTCTCGAGGCCAGATTTCGAGGTGATCCCGCACCCCACACATCACCACTTCACGCCCCAGACCGGATTCTTCGATCAACCGGTCGGGGATCAGGATTCGTCCCTGGCTGTCCGCTTCAAGCACTTCCCCAACGGGAAAGTAGGCCTGGTCGAACCGCCGCAAGTCCTCGCCGGGAATCAGGCTCGACTTCGCCTGGCCGACGAGCTGAATGAACACCTTCTCGGGATACAGCCACAACGTGTTGTCCGGCGCACCCGGTACAAGCACGAGTTGCCCGAGGTCGCCCTTTTCCAATTCCAAGTTCCGGCGGAACTTGGCGGGAATCGCGAGTCGGTGCTTTGGGTCGAGAAGAACATCGGAATAACCAAGAAAAACCATAGATTTAAAGGACTTCCAAGGCCGCCCACTTTGCTCCTTTTTCCTCCTTTTAACATATCCCTTTCTCCACCGAATACAAGCAAAATTTTCTTATGATTTTGAAAATGAGCCCGCATATAGGACGCGCGGTCGGAACCTTTGAATCCTCATGGGTTTGTGATCCGAGGGGCACGGCTACATGTTTGGCTGGGTGTGACGATGGGTGGCGGCACTACCCGCGAACGAGTCATAGGCCGCCCGCCACTTTCGCAATACGGAGGCGGTGTCATGCAGGGTGCGAAGATTTGAAGCGCCCCTTCGCGCAGCTTGCCGCGCGGCGGCCCGAACGTCGATCAGTTGCAGGCACGATTCCACGAATGATGTAGTGTCATATGGATGACATAGAATACCGGCGCCGGCTCGCCGAATCAATTCGGCGCATGCGGGATTGTCGCCGGCGACGACCGGACAACCCACCGCCAACGCCTCCAGCAGAACATTCGGCGAGCCTTCCGTAAACGAAGGAAATAGAAGCAGATCAGCCGCCTTCAACCAGCCCGTCACATTGTCGCTCCAGCCCACCAACCGGATCGAACCGCGCAGGGCTCGCTGATCGACGAATCGCTCGATTCTCTGTCGTTCCGGACCGTCGCCCAGGAGGACGGCCTGCACAGGCATTCTCGCGGCGAGCAATGCGACGACGTTCACGACCATTTCAAGATTCTTCACCGGGTCCATTCGACCCGCCCAGACGATAAGCGGCGCATCCGACAGTCCGGATTCCCCCCGATCGACAGGAAGAATCGCGGCCAGCCCGTCAAAGTCCACGGCGTTGGGAATGACTGTCAGCCTCGCGGCATCGAAGCCCAGCTCCTCACGCAAATGTGTTTCGACGGCAAACGAGTTGGCAACGTGCAGATCAGAGAGCCCGGCCGTCATCGATTCGAGAAGTCGATGGGACGGGCGCTCGATCTCGATGGTCACGGTAGACGTAATAATCGGGCGATTTCGATCGAGCCGCCCGACGAGCCGCGCAGCGAGATTCGCATGGAAGAGCGAGGCATGGACGATGTCCGGATCGAGCTTCCGAATTTTCGCGGCGAGGATACGAAGGCAGCGCACATCGAACCGGCCGGCCGCGCCGCACGCAAAATTCAAAATCCCCGCCGAGTCCAGAACGTCGCCGAGCGGCCCGCGCGGAGCCAGGCAGCCAACGGTCGGCTCGACGCCGACTTCATGAAATCGGCTAGCAAGCCGGGCCAGGCGAAGCGGAAGTCCCCCGCGCTGGAGATCGGTCGAAAGCAGAAGAACCCGCAGGCGATCCACGGCGCTTTCCGGGGAAGAAACCGAATCTGGAGGATTAAGTGCCGTGGCGATGTCGCTCGCCCCGCCCGCCCGAGGCCGCGAACAGCGACAGCATCATCAGAACGGCGATGCCGCCTCCCATCCCCAGTCCGGCGTTCGCCCGGGAAAAGTCGAACATCGCGCGCCGCTCCGCCGCCAACGCCTGGTAGCTCACGGCGCCCGAAAGATCGAGCGATGTCTGGTGGCGGAGTTTCTGCACGTTCGTCCCGAGGTCCGCCACCTGGCGCTCGAGTTCGGTGACAGCGGCCTGACGCTTCCCTACCTCATCGCGGCGATGCTGCATCGCGTCCATCGCCGTCTTGTCGACATCCAGAGCTGTTTGCATCGCGGACATGGCCTTGCCGCTTAGTTCGCGCTGGCGAGTGTCGGCCTTGGCGACTTCATTCGCCAGGCGCAATTCTTCGGTCTTCCATGCTTTGTCGCGCTGGTCGGCCAGTTTCCGGGCGACGGCCTCGCGATGCGAGTCGCGGCCGCGCCCGATCCGCGGGCCCAGTCCGGCGATCGTGTCGCGCAGTGCCTTAAGCTCGGCATTGTTCGCCGGGACCACTTCGCTGGCGGCGACGGTCCACTCATTTCGCCGCTCGAAGCAGGCCTGCGCCTGCTTGGCCAGCATTCCCTGAATGATTCGCCGCTGGGTCATCTCAGTCCCGCTGCGGCCGATCTCATCGGCGCCTTTGATCGCAGCGCCGAGCGAGGTCTTGGACTTCGAGTGAAAGTCGCGAACGAGGACTTCGGCCTTCTTCTGATACTCCAGCAGCAGTTCGGTGTCGCTCGCCGCGGTCCAGGCCGCCAGCTTGGGCGTCAGTTCGTCCCAAGCCTGCGTGAATTCCGACGCCTGACCTTTGAGATCCGAGAGGTCGAGCGCGATCCGCTCCAGGTCCCGCCGAATTTCGGCGTCCGTCTGCTTCGTGATTTGCTGTTGAACTTCCGATTCAAAGCGCTCGACACACTTGAGCAGGCCGGTCAGCGGGACCTGCGATTTCGAGACGGCGCCGATGACCGCCTCGTGCAATCGGGCGGCCTTCAAAGCCCGTTCCTCGATCGCTACCGTCAATTCACGGTCGCTGCGAACCGCTTCATCAATCTGAGCGGCGCTCGGGACGATCGGCGACTTCGGCAGGCCGGCTGCCTGGTACCGCTCTAGCGCATGCCGTGCCTTGTCCAGGGCACGTTGGGCTTCGGCGGCCTCGCGATTGAGCGTTTCCTGATCGGATCGAACCGTCAAGACCTGTTGCGCGGTCGAATCGCGGTCGAGTTCCTCCTGTAACTTGCGAAGCGATACGACGGCCTGATCGCGTTCGCGAATCTTCGCATCCTGGCGTGCTTGTGCGTCTTCGAGGGCCGTCCGTCGCTGATCGGCGGTGAATTCCAGATGCTCCAGCCGCTTTTGATATGACCGCCCGATGGCCGCGAGCCACGCTTCGGCTGCGGGCTGCTCACCCGATGAAACGCGCGCAGACATTTCGACGCCGCCCTGTTCGTCCGGGCGGAAGGTGAGAATGCCGGCTTGATAGGCCTGCCACAAGTCCCGCCCCACTTCGGCCGAAGCGGTCTCGAACAGGCCTCGATCCCCTACAATGGCTTTTATGTGCTGGGCCGAGTCCATCGGAGAGCCAAATTCGGATTCGTTCAGGACGAGCCTTCCGCGCACGGCGTCGCGCGCATCCGGGGACCACATGTAGAATGCCGCCGCGGAGGCGCCCACCAACAGCGAGCACGCCATGGCAACAATGGGCCGGATGCGGCCTTTGCGCGAGCGCCCGTTCGTCGAATATGGCGGCTCGACGGCGGCTTCGACAGAATGCCGCAGCGGGAGGCGAGGGGATCGCTCATCTCGAAGCAGTTCGTCGATTGCGGCGTCGTCGAGCTTGCCAATCGTCCTCCCCGACTTGCCGGTCGAAGCCGCCGCATCGACGGATTCGTTCGTCCCGGCGAACTCGGCAAGTGCGATGGTCTTGCGCTCAATCGCGAGTTTGTCCTGGTCTTCTTCAAGTTCGCGGCGTCGCTGACGCAGAAGCGTTTCCTCGGTGGCGATCGCCGACTGCCGGCGGCGCAGGTCCTCGACCTGCTGCTCGAGCTTCGCACGCGTATCGGCAATCTCCTTTTCGAGGGCTGCGTTGCGGGTGGAGAAGGACGCTTCACTCTGATCGCGGCGCTGTCTCAGCTCGTCCTCCAGCTTCGCGAGACGCTCGTCGATGTCGCGCTCGACCTCGAGCAGACGCGCGGCGCAGCGGGCTTCGGCTTCGGACTCGCTGCGGCTCAGCTCCGCCAGACGCTGGGCCATTTCCGATTCGACCCGACCGCGCAGCTCCTCCATCGACGCGAGTTCGCGATCTTCGTGTTCGGCCTCGAGCTGCTCGCGATACTTTGCGTTTTCCTCCTCGATTTGCCGCTCGCGCGCCGCAATCTGGGCCCGTTCAAGCTCGATGGCCTGGTCGGCGCCGCGCCGGGCGCTTTCGATGGCCGCCTGCTCGGCCGCCATGACCGCCGTGAATTCGTCGCGCTGCGCCTTGCACGCGGCGTCTTCGCGCTGCAGTGCCTCAAACTTGACATCAAGCTCCCTGCGGCGGCGCTCGAGCGTTTCCTCTTCCCTGCCCAGCTCGGCGGCGCGGGCCGCGACGGCTTCCTGATGGGCGTCGATCTGGGTGGAGCGGGCTTGCAGCTCCTCGGCCTGGCGGTTCGTCTGCTCCACCAGGTCCTTCAACCGCTGGACATCCACAGCCTCTTCGTTTTGCCGGGAAAGAAACTGCCGGTTCTGGGCGGCGACCTCCGCATATTCCTCCTCGAGGCGATCGCGATAGTTTTCCAACTGCGCGGCCTTTTCGGCCAGTCTCGTTTCACGCTCCTCAACATCTCGCTCGTCGTCGGCCAGCTTGCGAAGCCCCGCCTCGAAAGTCCGCCGGGCCTGCTCAAGCTGCTTTTGTTCGTCTTCGAGCTCGCGGCGCCGCGCATCGATCAAGGTCTGATCGTCACGAACCTGATCCGAGCGGCCCGTCAACGTCTCGCGCTCGCGCAGGAACTCAAGCCGCTCCGCGTCAAACGCCTTCCGCTTCGACTCCAATGCGCCGAACTCGGCGACGAGGCGCGATTTGCGGCTCTGATGCCGTTCGACTTTTTCAGCGAGACGGCGGCGCAATTGCCGCGTCTCCTCGATCCTCTCGGCCAGCCGGCGGCGGGCCTCTTCCGCTTCGGCGCGCTCGGATTCTAGACCGTCCCGCGATTCCTTCAGGACGCGCTCGCGGTCGCGCAAGGCGAGGGTGTCGCGTTCGGCCCGGGCGGCTTCCGCCTTGACCCTTTCGGTTTCACGGGCAACTTCGGCGCGATCGTCGACGAGAGCGCGATCCTTTTCGTTGAATGCTTCCTGAACTTTGGCCAAATCGGCACGATTCGTTGCGAGCTTATTGCGCTCCTCGTCAATCTCGGAATTGCGCTGCAGCAGCTCGGCCGTCTGCGATTCGAGCCGCAGACGTTCGAACGCAAGCATTTCCTGCTCTTTGGTCGACTCCAGCCGCATATCCTCGACGGCTTTTTCCTGCTCGGACAGCCGGGCCTTTGCCTCGCTCAGCGCGATCAGCTCCTTTTCAAGTGCCTCACGCTCGGCGCGCACCTGCTCCAGCGCGGCATGCCGCTCGGTTTCGACGAGGGCCAGACCCGCCTCGCGCTCGCTGTCGAACTGCGCCCGCGCGGCGTCGCATTCCAGTTCACTCTTTCGGGCGCGATGCTCGATGTCGGCCGCCTGCATGACGCGGTCGCTGATCTGCCGCTCGCGCTCGTTTAGTTCCTTTTCAAGCGATTCGAGCCGCGCCCGCTCGGATTCAACTTCGCGGCGCAGTGCCGTGATCTCGCCGCGATCGCGCTCCAGCGCACCCTCCCGCTGGCGCAGGGCGTCCTCCCGCTGGCGGAGCGCTTCCTCGCGCTGAACTACCTCGGTGATCCGGTGCGCCAGGGCCTTCTTTTCCTGTTCGAGTGCCTCGAGCTTCTGGCGAAAGGCCTCAAGCTCGCGGGCATCGATCGACGTCGCCTGCGCCCGGGCGGACAACTCCCGCGACTGCGCTTCAAGCTCCGCCGAACGCGTCGCCAGTTCCGCGCGCAGAACTTCGATTTGTTTCTTCCCGTTCTCGATTTCGATGCGCCCGGCCTCGATCTCGGAACGCACCTTCTCAACGGCCGCAATTTTCTGATGAAGCTCGACCTGGGCCTTGTCGAACTGCGCCCTCTGAACCTTGAGCGCCTCGGCCTCAGCGCCAAGTTGAAGCGTGACGCGATTGTTCCGCAGGGCGATCTCGGCGGCTTCATCGCGATCGCGCTGGGTGAGTTGGCGATCCTGATCGAGCGCCGATTCCGAACGTTCGATGCGGGCCTGCCACTCCTTCAGACGGCGCTCGCGAATTTCGAGCGCCTCTGACATTTTGGCCAGTTCCGTGTCGCTTCCGGACAGCGTGCGCTCCCGCTCGCGGAGGGCGGTTTCGCGCTCCGCCAACTGTTGCCGGAGTATCTCGACCGAGTCCGATTGTTCCTTGAAACGGGCCTCGCTTTTTGCAAGCTGTTCCCGCGCCTGGCTGACTTCCAACTCCCGCTGCCGGACCGAATCTTCGACCTCGGCCCGCAATCGGTCCGCCTCGTCAGCGATTTCCTCCCGACGGCGTGAAATCTCATTTTCCAGTTGCTGGTGCCGAACCTTCAGTTCGGCCTCGAACGCCTCACGCCGCCGTTCCAACGCCACGTCGGTGCCGCTCAGGCGGCTCTGCAGGTCGTTCTGAATTTCGGCAGCCTCGGCCTCGAACGCGGCGCGGCGCTGGACCCAGTCGGCTTCCAACGCGGCGCGGCGGCTCTGTATTTCGTCATTGAGCAGGCGGCGCTGCGTCTCGATGTCGCGCTCGATGGCCTGCCGCTTCGCCTCGACCTCGCCCAACAGCCCCAATTCGCGGGCCTCCAGTGTCTCCTCGGTGGTGCGCTTGAATTCTTCAAGCTCGGCGCGAACGCCTTCAAGCTCGCCCGCCCGGTCCTCCAGCAATTGCTCGCGGGCAACCAGGTCTGACTGGCGGGCGTGCAGCTCCGTCTCAAATTCCTCGCGGCGCGCGTTGAACGCGGCCTCGGCCCGTTCGAGAGTGATGCGTTTCTGCTCGAACGCATCGGTCTGTTCGCGCAGGGCCTGGGCCTGCTCGATGATCGACGCTTCGCGCTTCGCGATGAGCGTCCGGGTGTGATCCAGCTCCTCTTCGCGGCGCCGCGTGACTGCCAGCACATCTGCCTGCAAACGAGCGATCTGCGCCTCTAACTCGGCCTTGCGCTCGGAGAGTTCCGTCTCGTGTTCGGCTCGCCTGCGGTTGATTTCCTCCTCAAGTCCCTGATTGCGGACGCGGAATTCCTCTTCCCGGTCGCGTTGGATCTGCTCAAGCTCCGCGATCCGCGATTGAAACTCCTCTTCGCGGTCGCGCTGCGATTTCTCCAGCTCGCCGGCCTTTCCGGTGTATTCCGCCTCGAACTGGCCACGGGTGCGCTCCAGATCGGATTTGCGCGCCTCGTGTTCGCGGTCGTACTCGCTCCGCGTGCGCTCCAGCTCGGACTTGCGCGCCTCGAGTTCGCGGTCGTACTCGCTGCGCGTGCGCTCCAGATCCGACTTGCGGGCCTCGTGGTCGTTGTCGTACTCGCGGCGCGTGCGTTCGAGCTGCGCTTGCAGCTCGTCGAGCTCGCGCAAGCGCGAGCGCGAGGCGCTTTCAAGCGATTCCCGCTCTTGTTCCAGCTCGCGCCGGCGGGCTTCGGTTGCCTCACGGACGCCGGCTTCGATTTTTTCTTCCAGCCCGCGGCGCTCTGCCTCGATGGCGAGCTTCTCATCCTCGACACGCGTTTTTGACTTGTCGAATTCCGCCCGCGCCTCAGCCAACTCGGCCGCGGCCCGGTCGATCTCCGCGCGTTGCTCGACCAGCATTTCCTTCTGGCTCTTCGTCGATTCGAGGAGCTCTTGGGCCTTGGCCTGCAAACGGTCGCGATAGGCCTTGAGCCGCTCGCGCTCCTGGGCGAGTTCCTGACTCAGTTTTTGAGCTCGCTCGTCGAGTGCTTGCTGGGCCAGCGCGACCCGGTCGCGAATCTGGGATACGCGGGAATCATCGGTTGCCGAAGGGTTGCTGCCGGCCGAACGACCCTGTGACGCGCGGTCGCGCATGCGCCGCGCCTCTTCCTGGGCCTGCCTGATCTCCGCAGCCAGCCGGAACTTGTCGGTGTCGTTCAGGATGCCTTCGGTGAACCCGAAATGATCGGGCGTTGCCGGAGTATTCAGGGATTTTTCCATTGCTGCGTCGCCTTGACCTGCCTCAACTGGCGGGTGGTACCGCGGTGGGCTCTCCATTTCACCCGAATGCTCATTCCATTCTACCCCCGAGAGATCGAGTTCGGCAGAGGGGTTTTCCGAGGTCGCGGCACGAAAAACCATCGCCGACCCCGGCTCAATCGCGGCATGGGATGTCCGAAAGCGAACGGCCGAGCGCGGTCCGGAAAGCTCTTCTTCGCCCATCAAATCCTTGAGCGCGCCGTAGCCCGTGCCGCGCGTCAGCTTGGCGAGGATGGCTGCGTCCTCTGAATTGGAATCGAGCCATTGGGCGACCTTTGTCACGCGCTGTGACGCGTTCGTCAGGCGTCCGAGATCGGCGGCCAAGTCGCCTCCGGACGTGGTTTCACCCAGCGCCGCGGATTGGGTCGAGCGGGGCCTGGACGTCGCAGTCGCATCAAAGCCTGGAACCGACGCATCGAAAGCAGAACCGGGATCCGCCGGATCGGCTGATTCGGGGATTCCGGCGGCGGACCGTGGGCGTGTCTCCTGCTCCATAAAAAAAGCTGCTCCGTGCGTGACCGGCGCGATCGACGGAGATGTCAGATCGACTGCACCGAACAGCCGGGACTCACCGCTCACGCAAAACGGCGTCCCATCAGTTTTAGTAGACTCTATTCGTAATCCAGCTCTTTGATCCTGTATTCATCGGGCAGCGCTGGCACGGCCGATTCGTTTCGATCGCCGCGTTGGTTACTCACAGTTCTGGTCTTTCCGGCGGCACTTTCCTGTGCCTCGTCGTCCGGGCCGTCCTCGGGGCCGGGATGGATTCGCCAGGACCGCTGCATGGCATCGAGCCCGAGGCCGGGGGTCGCGGCCGCAGCGTCCTCGTCTGCCATCGCATCGGCACTGCGTGCCGCCGCTTCCGCCAGCGCCGCAGCGCGGCGCGCCCGGCTGAAGGCATCGATTTCCGCCTCGAGATGATCGAGTGCTTCGTGTCGCGGCTCGGTTTCCTCCTCAACGATCCGCGGGGTTGTGTTGAATTCCGACGCGATGCGGCGCAGCGGCGCGTCGATCGGATCGTTGGCCTCGCGGGTGGCGCGGAGGTGGGCGTGATTCAACCCCGCCAGCTCCTGCACCTTCGTATCGAGATCGATTCGCCTTGCTTCCAGCTCCGATTCGATCTCCGATAGCCGCACGCCGAGAACCTGCTCCAACTCGCCGGCCGTCTTCTCCATCTCGCCGCGGGCGACATCCTCGATTTCGATGCGCCGCGTGCGCAATTCGGCTTCGCGCGCCTCCAGGTCGGCCTGCTGGCGAACCATTTCCTTTTCGATGCTCATGCGCTTCTCGCGAGCGGCCTTCGCGAGCTTGGCGGCCTTCCGCTTCAGCTCCGACTGGCGAGCCAGCAGGCGTTGCCGTTCCAGCTCCAGCTTGTGCAGGAGGGCGCGTTCGCGGGCCTCCAGGCTTTCCTGAAGTTCGTCGATCGACTCGCTCTCGCGCACCAGCTCCTGGTGAACGTGCTCGCTTTCCGTCAGCCGCTCGCGAATGGTGCCCTCTTCGGCATCCAGTGTCTTCAATCTCGCCAAAAGCGGCGAGCGTTCCTTGCGGATCGACTCGCGCGCCGTGGTCAGCGAACGGAAACGCTGCTCCAGCGACATTTCCCGCCCTTTAAGCTTCTCCTGCCGGCGGGTCAGGCCGCGGCGCTGCCGCTCGGTCTCGAAGCGCAAAGTCTCGACCAGCGCTTCGCCCCGTTCGATTTCCTTTCGCTCGGCCTGGGCGACGCGAATCAGCTCAGCCACGCGCTCTTCGAGCGTCTTGATCGAGTCTTCGTCTGCGTACGAGCGCGGATCGTTGAGAAGCCGTTCGGTTTCCTTGACGTTGAAATCGGTTGTTTCGAGAAAATCCGCGTCGCCGCTGACGAGTCTGCGGACCTGCGACTCGCCGGCGACATATTCGACGAACGCGCTCTGCGCGGGCTGATCGTGGATTTCGAGAACGCTCCGCGGATCGCCGTCGCCTCTGAGCGCAACCGATTTGCTTGCACCGCCCTCGCTCGCGGCGCCGTTGCCGCCCTTTGACGCTTCGACGAGCGCCTTCGCCTGCATCTGAAGCAAGGCCCGCTTTTCGCGGAGACGCTGGCGTTCACGAAGAATTTCCTCTCGATGCTTCTGCGCCCGCGCGTCCAGTGCCCGCTGTGCTTCGGACACTCGGCGGCGCATCTCGGCCGTTTTCATTTGGAGGTTCTCTGCCTTGCGCAGGATTGCCTCGGGGGACAGGCCCTTCGTCGACTCGGGCAGCGGATCGCATTCTTGACTCTCGGACTGCTCCGCGATTTCTGTTTGATCGGCATTGGAGTCCGCGCGATGCCGGAGGTCGTTCGACTCTGCTTCCGCGAGCCGCGACAGGCTGGACCCCGCGTCCTCAACGATTTGACCGAAGTAATTTGCCCGCTCGAAGTCCGTGATAGCCGGGCCTTGCGGCGCGGCGTTCGTTATTTCTGCGCGTCCGGTGGCGTCATTTCGGTCGGCGTATTTCCCCGCCACCAACTCCGTCACCATGCCGGCGAGGGGAGCGCTCGTGGTGTCGGGCGCAGCCGGGGACTCGCTGTCTGAAAAACGACCGCCGATGCTTTGTTCATAGGTCGGCTCGTTTTCAACTTCGAAAATGAATTCATAGGAGCCGACCCCGATCGTATTGCCGTCCTGAAGCAGGGCCATCGCGACGGGCCGACCGTCGACGAACGTCAACCGATCGCCGGTCAAATCGCGCGCGACGGGACCGCGATCGGTCCACACAATCAAACAGTGCCGCGGGTGAACGCCCGCATCCTTGATCACCACGTCGCTCCCGCCGTCACTGCCGATTAGAAGAACGGGATCAATGCTGGTAATCAGCCCGAACTCTTCATCCCCGTGCAGTGCAAAGATCGGATGCTGGATCGCGGCGTTCGACGATTCGCCATCGACTTCAACTCGAAATTCGAATGCGCCGATCTTCACGCGGTCCCCACTCGCGAGACGCGCCCACCGAACGAGCTGGCCGTTCAGCAACGCGCCCCCTCGGGCGCCCAGATCGCACAAGTATCCCGATCCGGCATACTTCACGATCGCCGCATGCGCGGCGGCCACGTCCTCTGACTCCAGGATGACATCACATGCGTCGCCGGAACCGAGGATCGAAATCACGTGATTGAGCGGGCAGTCGCTCTGCGGCCCGTCGGCCGTCAACGCCGCCAGCCGCAGTCCCACACATCCCGACGCCGTCGTTTGTTGAATCGTGCTCACGAGCCGAGTCCCTCGTCCATCAGCGGCCGCGACCGGACCATCCATGTCCGTTCCCTGGGGCTTCGAAGACACCATCCCGCCGGGGCCCAAGCCCCCCGCGTGACCATTTTCGACTCCCGGCAACCGCCAAGATTTCCTATTCAACGGACTTTTGGCCCGATAAAGGCGAGCGAAAAGCGTATGGCGGTTTGTGCAAACGGCAAACCTAGGTCACATCGCTATTTATCGGACGACATCGGCGGTTGGAAATACCGGATATGGGCGCAGATTCTGCGTGAAACAAATGGCGCAAATCGCCACATTGAAAAGCAATTCCGGCGTTCGCCGAACGCTCGTTTTCGACTCCACGTGCGGATGGGCGACCGAGAAGTCTCGGGGCTTCCGCGGATAGGCCAGACCGCGAAGCCGGTTTTTTTTGAAAATCACGGCAGATTTCTTTGCCGGGCTGATATGAAGCTATGGAGTCGCGTCTTTTTTTCTCTTTTAGAGTGGGGCTCGCATGTATCTCAATCGATTCCGCGGAATTTTTGCACTCGTCGCGTCATTTTCGCTCCTGCCCTCATCTGTCGGACAGGGTGGAGAGCCGCCGAAGTCGGCAGCGGGCTCAGACCGCATGGTAACGGTTCGCGTTCCGACATCCGTGGACGCGAGCGACATGATCTCGCGCGGAGGGAAAGTCGTTGGGAACTACGGAGCCTTTTCGATCGTCGCCATGCCGGGCAGCGCCGTTCCGGCCGAATTGAGCGATTGGGTCCTTGCCGGCTCGGATCGAATTCGCCTGAACTCTCGCGAAATCGAAACGAGAGTTCCAAGCGTCGCCTTTTCCCGTGCAGCGGACGCAGTCTCACCCGGCAAGTCGATGCACCTCGTGCAGTTCGCCGGCCCGGTTCGCGCGGCATGGGTCGAGGAACTGAAGCGCACCGGCGTGGAGATCGTCTCGTATGTGCCGGCGAATGCCTATCTGGTGTATGGAAGTTCCGACGCGATCGAAGGCGTACGCGGTCTTTCGACAAACGCTCCCTCCATTCAATGGGAAGGCGAGTATCGAGGGGCGTTGAAAATCGACGCGGCCGTAACCGCGCGAGCCGAAACTCAGACGCTGAGCGACGCACCGGCCGGGGACGATGGGTTTTACGCGATCCAGCTATTTGTCGATCCGGCCGTGAATGCCCAGACCGTTTCCTTGATCGACGACTTGGAAATTGACGGCCACCTAAGAAAATCTCGGTTGCACCGCTACTTGAACGTGGTTGCAAAACTACCGGCGGACAAGCTCGCCCAAATTGCCGAACGGCCGGACGTGGTTTCGATTCAAGCCTACGGCGTTCCGACTCAGCATTGTGAGCGGCAGGGTCAGATCGTCGCGGGAAATCTCAACGGCAACGTGCCCTCGGGCCCTGGCTATCTTCAGTGGCTGGCATCAAAGGGCTTTACGCAGGAGCAGTTTGCCGCGTCCGGCTTTAGTGTCGATCTCACCGACTCCGGCATCGACAATGGCACTCTGACTCCGAATCATTTTGCCCTATGGGAAGACGGCGTGATCGGCACGCGCAGTCGCATCACTTATAGCCACATCGCCGGCTTCGAGAATTTTCCCAGCACACTCCGCGGTTGCGACGGTCATGGCACGATCGACGCACACATCATCGGCGGGTTCGACCAATCGATCGGGTTTCCGTTCGAGGACTCGGAAGGATTCAACTACGGCATGGGCATATGCCCCTTCGTCAACATTGGCGTCTCGGTCGTGTTCGATCCGGCCTGGACATGGCCCGATTATGGAGAGCTTCACTCGCAGGCATATGAGAATGGCGCCCGCATCAGCTCTAATAGCTGGGGATTCAGCGGATCATCGTCCTGGGGCGTTTACGACTTCGATGCACAGGCTTATGACTTTCTGGTGCGCGACGCACAGTCCGGAGGCACGACGTTCGGGGCCGAAGGCAACCAGCAGATGATCATTGTATTTTCGGCCGGGAACGAAGGGCCGGGCCTCGGCACGGTGACGCCGCCGGCCCTGGCAAAAAATGTGATTTGCGTCGGCGCGGCAGAGGGCGTGCAGCCATTCGGTTCGGCAGATTTCTGTAACGTCGGCGATTCGGGATCCGACAGCGCCAATGACATCATCCATTTCTCCAGCCGAGGCCCGTGCCTGGACGGGCGATCGAAGCCCGACATCATGGCGCCGGGCACCCATATCTCCGGTGGCGTCGCTCAGAACGATGCAATCGCGACGGGAACCGGTGGCGCGGACCTCTGCTTCGACGCAACCGGCGTCTGCGGCGGAGGGAATGGGAGCGCCTATTGGCCGCAGACCGGGCAGCAGTTCTACACGGCCTGCTCCGGAACGAGCCAGGCCTGCCCGGCGGTCGCGGGCGGCTGCGCGCTGATTCGGCAGTTCTTTATCAATCAAGGCTGGGAGGTTCCCAGTCCTGCACTGACCAAGGCGCTGTTGATCAACGCGGCTCGCTATATGACCGGCGACGGCGCGAACGACACGCTCTGGTCGGACAATCAGGGCATGGGCATGATGAACCTCGGAGAAGCTTTCGACCGAAAGGCGGTCACGCCAACCCGGTTTGTGGATCAATCCCCCGCGGAAACCTTCACGGAATCCGGCCAGACCCACGAATACCGGGGAACCATCGCCGATACGTCGAGGCCTTTCCGTGTGACGCTGGCCTGGACCGACGCGCCAGGCGCGACGTTCGGGGCGGCTTACAACAACGATCTGGATTTGACCGTCGTCATCGACGGCGAAACATATCTCGGAAATGTCTTCGACGGCGACCACTCCATCCCCGGCGGCTCGGCCGATCTCCTGAATAACGTGGAGAGCGTCTTTATCCCAGCCGGTGTAACCGGGGCGTTCACAGTCACAGTGACGGCCGCGAACATCAACTCCGACGGCGTCCCGGGCAATGACGCCGCGCTCGATCAGGACTTCGCCCTTGTCGTCTATAACTCGGGCTGTCCTGAAATAGCGCTGACTGAATCAGAGCCTGCGGCGGCAGCGGCGGGCGAGGCCTACAGCGACCACGCCTTCGTGGCGGACGGAGGCACGGGCGCCTACGCGTGGGAAGTCATTGACGGAGCCCTGGCCGAAGGAATGTCGGTTTCAAGTGAGGGCGTGCTGTCGGGGGCGCCGACGGAGGCCGGCACGTTTGAATTCTCGATTCAGGCGACTGACGCCGAGGGATGCACCGCTACAGCGAGCGTGTCGCTGACCGTCGAAGACTCGGTCGCCCCGGCGATCGAAGGCTGTCCGGAGAATGTCAGCGTGACCGTGGGGACCGCGGAGAGTTGCGCCGCGGTCGTCAGTTGGACAGAACCGACCGTCACCGACAACGCGGCCGGTCCCACCATCGCACGCAACGACTCCGCGCCGGCCAACGGCGATGAGTTCCCCGAGGGCGACACCGTTGTCGCCTATCAAGCCGTGGACACGACAGGCAATCTCACGGAATGCACGTTTACCGTGACGGTGACAAAGGACGTAGCGTGCAACCCCGAACCGGGTCCAGGCCCCGGCGTCACCCCCGGCGACGCTTGCGGCGAAGGATCGGAGGCCTGCGGCGGCGGAACCGCGGCGTCGATGCTCATGATGGCGCCGCTGCTCGCCATGCGCCGTCGCCGCTCAAGGCGAACTAAATCGTAACCACACACACGCCGCTCGAGCGGCCGAGTCGGCGCCGCGGCATGACGGATTCATCGTACCCCCAACTCGTTCTGCTTGTGCACCATCCGCTGAAACTGCTCGAAGCCGCTAAATTCTGAATTCGAGCCCCAGGCCTGCTCGAAGCACCATTCGTAATACGCCTCCCATGCTTCCTGGAGGTCTTCCAGAGCGCCTTCATCTGAGCCGCTCTCCTCGGAACCGCCTTCGCCGCCCGAGCCGCCCATCATCATCTGCTCGGTTTCGCATTCGTCAGGGATGCCGTTTTCGTCGAGATCTTCGCTCAGTTCGGCCGCGATGTCGCAACTGTCCATCGTTTCATTGGCGTTGCAATCGGCGCACCAGGGCTCGGTTTCCGAGTCGCACGCGTCCAATTCGCAACGATCCAGCACGTCATTGTCATTGCAGTCGTTGGGGCCGAAGAACGGCGGTATTTCCATATCGCACTCGTCGGGGACGCCGTTTTCGTCGCAATCGTCGGACACGAACTCGTCGCCGTCCGGATCCAGCGGGTCGGTATCGCACCAGTCAGATACGCCATTTTCATTGCAGTCCGGCTCACAACTGTCGGGGTAATTGTTGTCATTGCAGTCTTCGCTGACCTGGTTGTCGCCATCGGGGTCCGTGGGATCAACGTCGCACTCGTCGACGACGTCATTGTCGTTGCAGTCCGACTCGCATCCATCGAGAATGTCATTTTCATTGCAATCCA
>Ga0190265_10001078_pt1 | contig 17747 bp, 10 predicted proteins | sample Popmic124T_FD_133135 | JGI IMG/M metagenome (GOLD analysis project Ga0190265, IMG submission 133135) | Populus adjacent soil microbial communities from riparian zone of Indian Creek, Utah, USA - 124 T | ecosystem: Environmental > Terrestrial > Soil > Riparian zone | place: USA: Utah | collected...
GGTTTCGGGACCCCGGTAGGCGACCGGCTCGTAGCCGAAGGCCGACTGGTAGTAGTGGGCCGCCTGCTTGGCGTTCCCCACGAAGAACTCGACGAAGTCGGTGCCGTTGATGGGGAAGGTATCGGTCGATTCCTTCTCGACCGGCATGGTCTCGGTTTGCATCGGACCCCCTGAGCAGTGGCGTGGTACTCGGTGGAAAAATAACGCCCATCCGGGCGGCCCACCACGGCCTCACCCCCGCTGCACCATCCGACCCACCTCGGCGACTAAGTCATCAGTGGTAAAGGGTTTCTGAAGAAACGGGTGGTCTTTCCGGAGCAGACCCCGGAACAGGATCTCGTCCCTGGGGTACCCGGACATATAGAGGATGGGGAGCCCGTTCCTGAGCTTGCGGGCCTGTTCCTCGAGCTCTTCGGTGGCCATGTCCGGGACCACGACGTCGGTCAGCAGCAGCTGCAGATCGGTCGCGCCGTCGCGAAGGACCGCGACCGCCTCGCCCCCGTTCCGGGCTTGGACAACGGTGTAGCCGCGGTCCTCCAGGATGCGGGCGGCCAGCTCTCGAACGCCGTCCTCATCTTCCAGGATCAGCACGGTGTTCCCGGCCGCTTTCAGCCTGGGCTGGGAACGACGCGGTGCCTTCCCGATTTCGGCGGCCCCAGCCATTTCGGGAAGACAGACTGTGAAGGTGGTGCCCTCCTCCGGCTCACTCTCTACCCACACGTACCCGCCGCTCTGTTTCATGATGCCATACACGGTGGAGAGTCCAAGCCCGGTACCCGAACCGACCGGCTTAGTGGTGAAGAATGGGTCGAAGACCTGTGCCAAGGTGGCCTCGTCCATCCCGTGACCCGTGTCCACCACTGAGACGAGCCCGTAACGACCGGGTGGAATGGGAATGCCGATCAGCCGGCGGCCGTCTGCTTCGTCGAGGTGACGCGCTGCGGTGGTGAGACGGATCGCACCCCCCGACACCATCGCGTCGCGGGCGTTGAAGGCCAGATTGATCAGCACCTGCTCCAGCTGCGAGCGGTCGGCCCTCACCACGACCGGTGATCGCGACAGCGCCACTTCCACCCGGACGTTGGCCGGCAGCATGAGCCGCAGGACCGGCACCATCTCCTCCACCACCTCGTTCAGCGGCAGGTCCACGGGCTGGAGCACCTGCTGCCGGCTGAAGGCCAGAAGCTGGGTAGTGATCTTGGCCGCCCGCATCGCCGCCTTCCGGATCTCGTCCACTTCCCGGCGCGCCACGTGCCCCTGCTCGAGCTCCCGAGTGAGCAGGTCGCTGAAGCCGAGGATGATGGTCATCATGTTGTTGACCTCGTGCGCCACGCCGCCCGCGAGACGCCCGACCGCTTCCATGCGCTGCGCCCGCTGGAGGCGTTCCTCGGTCCGTCTCAGGTCGGTGAGGTCCTGCACCGTCACGACGTACGAGGCGGGGCATTCCTCATCATCCATCGGTGTGACGTTTACCAGCACGGGAACGGTGGTGCCGTCGAGACGCCGGTGGACTGATTCGTACAGTTGCCCGTCGGGTCCGCTCTGCCACTGCTGAGGCTCGGCCGCGCGCTCGGGCACCAAGAGTTCCTCGAACAGGTGACCGGTCAGCTCCGAAGGGTCCTGGAATCCATGGAGGCGCGCGAAGGCGGGATTGACGGCGTCGATGCGACGATCGATCCCATCCACGACCGCCGCTCCCCACCAGGCTCGGTCGAACACCCGGCTCCAGCGATGAATCGCCTGGTCGACACCGGAGCGCGGCTCGACCTGTTCCTGGAGCGTGGCGGCTTGGAGCGCCATGGCGATACGCCGCGACAGCACCTGCGCGGTGGCAAAGTCGACGCCCTCGAACTGATCTCTGTCCTCGCATCGGCCCAGGGCGAGCGCGCCGAGCGTTCGGCCTCCGGCCCGCAGAGCTACGATGATGAAGGACCGGACGTCGAACGACTCGAGCAGGCGTGTGAGAGTGGGGTCTCCGCGGGTCAGAAACTTGGCGGAGGTTGGATTGACGGCAGGAATCCAACGGGCATAACGGCTACCGTTGGTATTCATTTGCACGGCATGTCGGAGGAGATCCAGCGACCCGGTGACCGCGCGCTGCAGCAGAGGCGTGACGCGGGGCTGGACATGGGCGGCGTCCACGCGTGGGCCGGATGGCTCCTCGAGTACCAGAACGGCAAGGTCAGCGAGCCTGGGAACGACCGCCTCCCGAGCCATGCTGATCACACCCTCGTATGTCGCTTCGGCCCGAAGTGCCTCACTTACTTCGTCAACGAGCAGGACTCGGTCGTGTTCCAACTGGACAGTTGATTTCAAGCGCTCACCCCATGTGTCTTGCTCAACCTCGTCAGATTGGAGATCGGGCACAAGCAGTGTCGCATCACTTGTGAGCGCCATCACATTTTCCGCGTGGTGGTGTCGCGTTTTGACCAGCCCGACTAGTACCCGTGCAAGGCATCCCCCCTCACGCATCTCCCGCTATCCCGTATCCGGAGCCGTCGCGATGCGTCGAGCGGTGATTCTCGCGGCCTGCCTGTGCACCCCGTTGCACGCGGCCGTCGCCCAAGGTTGGATCGAGATCGAAGGCAGGCAGATTCGGCGAACCGATGGTCCGGTTTCCCGGGTTGATTCGCGCGTCACCATCGCGGTGGACGATCGGATGGCCCGGGTCCAGGTCGAGGAGCGCTTCCGGAACGACGGGGGCACGCTCGCGGAGGGCAGCTATCTCTACCCGTTGGCCGGGGAGGCGTCCTTCACCGATTTCTCGCTCTGGCTGAACGATCAGGAGTTGCGCGGTGAGACGATGGACGCCGACAAGGCGCGGGAGATCTACGAGAGCATTGTCCGCCGCCAGAAGGATCCCGCGCTGTTGGCGCTCGCGGGGCACGGCCTGGTGAGGGCCCAGGTGTTCCCGATCCAGCCCGGCGAGACGCGGAAGGTGGCGCTCCGCTACACCCAGCTTCTCGTGCGCCAGGGCGATGCCGTGCGCCTCCGCTACGCGCTCGGCGTGCGCGGATCGGACCGCGGTACGGAGCTTCGCATCGAGGTGGCGCGAGCGGACCAGTACGGCACTCCGTATTCCCCGACTCACACCATCGACAGTCGCACCACCGGCGGCCGACTCGAGATCACCGTGGCTCCCGGCGCCGCCGGCGACGTGGAGCTGTTCCTGCCGCTTCGGCGTCCGGTCGCGGGCGCCACCCTGCTGACCCATGCGTCGGGCACCGAGGACGGCTACTTCATGCTGCTGCTAGCGCCCGCACCGGCGGGCCGAGCGCAGTCGGTGCCCCGTGATCTCACGCTGGTCGTTGACATCTCCGGCTCCATGTCCGGCACCAAGCTGGAGCAGGCCAAGGCCGCGCTGCAGCAGGCACTCGGCACGCTGAGCCCGAGCGACCGGTTCCGGATCATCGCCTTCTCCAGCGCGGTGCGGAGCTTCCGGGAGCAGCCGGTCCCGGCGACCACCGCGAACCTGACCGATGCGCGTGAGTTCGTGGACGGTCTCGGGGCCGAAGGCGGGACCAACCTCGCCGGCGCGATCGAGGCCGCCCTCCGCGGCAACGACGACGCCGAGCGCCTGGCGCAGATCGTTCTCATCAGCGACGGCGTGCCTTCGGTTGGAGAGCAGGCGCCGGACCGGATCGCCGGTGACGCCGCGGCCCGCATGGGACGGGCGAGAATCTTTCCGTTCGGCGTCGGCCACGACGTGAACACGTATCTGCTCGACCGGCTCGCGTCCGAGGGGCGCGGTGCGGTCGAGTACGTCGCGCCGGGCACGAGCGTCGAGTCCGCGGTCGGCACCCTGATGAGCAAGCTGCGCCATCCGGCGCTGGTGGACCTGCGGATCGCCGAGTCTCCGGTGGAGCTGCTCTCGCTCCAGCCCGGCCGGATACCCGATCTGTTCTACGGCGAGGAGCTGGTGGTGGTCGGCCGCTACCGGCAGCGCGGGAGCGGGCGGGTGGTGGTGACCGGGGGCCGGCATGGGACCCGGGAGCGGGTGGAAACGCAGGCGACTTTCGGCCAGTCCGAGTCCGGGAATGGGTTCATTCCCAGGCTGTGGGCCTCCCGGCGGATCGGCGAGCTGACCCGGACGATGCGTGTCGAAGGGCCGTCGGATGTCCTCATCCAGGAAATCCGCGACCTGGGTCTCCGGTTCGGCATCCTCACGGAATACACCTCGTACCTGGTCCAGGAGCCCGAGCAGCTGGCCCTCAGCCCACGGGTCTTTCCCGCGGCCGAGGATGCGAGGCGCCAGACCGGGGAGCGGATGGTCGCGCGAGCGGAGCAGAGTGCTAAATTGTCTGAAGTGAAGACGTTAGACCGAGCCAACGCGATGGCGCTTCGATCCGTGGTTGAGCAGTCGCAGGCGGCGGGAGCGGACGGGGTCAAGTCGGTGGGGGGCCGAGCGTTCGTCCTCCGGGATTCGGTCTGGACTGACATCGGGCACGCCGATAGGATCCCTGTCACCGTCGTGGCGGCGTACAGCCGTGCATATTTCGACTTGGTGCGATTGTTGCCGGAACTGGCCCCGTATCTCTCTGCCGGCGAAAACTTTGTGGTGGCTGGCCGGCGGGGCAGCATCAGAATCGCCCGGGCGGGAATCGAGTCCTGGGGCTCGGGTGAGCTGGCGGCTCTGGTCCGACAATTCAGGGGCACATGACGGCCGATCTCGCCCGACTGTTCGAGGAGTACTACCCGTCACTCGTCCGCATGCTCTACCGGCGGACGGGCGACCGGGATCGGGCCGAAGACCTCGCGCAGGAGACGTTCGCGCGCGCCGTCTCGGCTCCGCCGGACAATCCCCGGCCCTGGTTGTTCGCGGTCGCGCTCAACCTGGTGCGGGAAGATGGACGACGGTCGGTGACGCGGGGACGGCGGTTGGAGTTGCTGCGCACCGAGCAGGACCGGCCGACGGAAGGTCCGGACACGGACCTGGAACGAAATGAGGACGTGGCGCGCGTGCGCGCCGCGCTGGCGCGCCTGAACGAACGTGATCGCGAGGCGCTGCTGCTGAAGGCCGAAGGTTTCGGGTACGACGAGATCGCTTCCACGCTGGGGCTCGCCAAAGGTGCCGTCGGCACCACACTGGCCAGGGCCCGGCGCCGTCTGGTCGAAGCGTATCGCGCGCAGGAACGAGGGAACAATGTCGCATCTTGATGAAGGCACTCTGCACGCCCTGCTCGATGGTGAGCTGGACCTGCATGAGGTGAAGGAAATACAGGCCCATATCGGCAGCTGCAACGCCTGTGGCACCCGGCTGCGCGAGGTGAAGGAGTTCCACGGGGAGACCGACCGCCTGGTCGGCCTGCTCGAGGTTCCCACCGCGCCGTCGCGCCGCACCGGCGCGCCGATGGACGCCGATCCCGATCGCGCTCTCGATCACGCGATCGAGCCGCTGGACGACCGCGCGGTCGCCCGCCAACCGAGCCGGCCGGCGCCGCGGACCTCCGGCCCCGCGGCCGAGCCGCCGCCGCTCCTGCTTCCCGAGAGCACCCAGTACGGCCAGTTCCAGTTCATGCGCAAGATGCGGTGGGCCGCGCTGATCCTGGTGACGGTCGGCGCCGGGTACCTCGGCAACCAGGCTCGCCAGTCAGGCACCGTGCCGTTCTACCTAGGCACCGTTCCTACCGACTCCGCCGATGGCGCCGATTCCGCCCCCGGCGCGGTGCTGAGCAGCCAGGAAGCCTCGGCGCCGAGCGAGACCCTCACCACGAACGCGGCTCCCGCGCCGGAAGCCAAGGTCGCGGAAGTTCCCAAGCGCGTTGCGCCGCGTGCCGAGCCGGCACGGCCTCGCGACCAGGCGACCCCGCAGAGCGCACCGTCCACCGTGGAAGTCGCCGGCGCGGGCGGCCAACGCTCCACGGGCGCCGATTCGGAGGAAGCACCGGCGGACACGGATTCCGCCGTCGAGAATCAGATCGACCTCCAGCCGTCCGCGCGCAATACGAGTGAGGATCAAGGCCTGGTTCAGCCGGCCGACGTGCGCAGCGAGGCGGCGGAAGCGTTGCGTGAGCTCGACCGTGAGCGGCAGGTCGAGCGCGCCGACGCGGCGACGGCCGCGCTCGACGCCGCTCGCCGTAGTCAAGCGCGCGCGGCTGCGCCTGCGGCGCCGGCACCCAGGACACCGGAGCAGCGGGCCCAGATCTACCTGCGGATCGGACTCGACGAGGCCGCCAAGCAGCTCGGCCGGCCGGTGCATGTCATCGAGGGCATGAGCCCGCTGTTCATGGGACTCGCGTTCGGACGGAACTCGCCCGGCGCGGACGCCACGCGTCCGGTGGTTCGGGTGGTCTACCAGGATTCACAGGGCAGGTTGATTCTGCTGGACCAGCAGCGGCTTCGGCCAGGACAATCCACGTCGTCGCCGGGTAACGAGCCTCACTGGACCACGGGGGAGATCGCGCTGCACTTGAGTGGCGACGTCGGCCCCGACGTCCTTCGGAATTGGCGGGCCCGCGTCAGATAGCGGCGGGCTCCGCTCCCTCCAGCGCCTCTCGTACTCTCGCCATCAGCCCTTCCGACAGGAAGGGCTTCTGCAGGTAGCGCGCGCCCGGCGGCACGCCGCGCCGGAGGATCTCGTCGTTGGTATAGCCTGAGATGTAGAGCACCTGGAGCTCCGGCCGTTGGGTCGAGAGCCGCTCCGCCAGCTCGCGCCCGCCCATCTCCGGCATCACCACGTCGGTGACCAGCAGGTGGATCGGACGCTCGTATCGTTCGGCCAGCTGGAGCGCATCGCGGCCGTGCCGGGCGGTCAGCACCGCATAGCCGCGCTCCTCGAGAATCTGCCGCACCAGCTCGCGCACGCCGTCCTCGTCTTCCACCACCAGCACCGTCTCGTGACCGCGCTCCTGTGCGCGCGGCTCGGTCTCGAGTCGTGCGACGTCGTCCGCCATCGGCAGGTACACCTTCACGGCGGTCCCCTCACCGGACTCGGTGGACACGCGCACCATGCCGCCGTTCTGCCGCACGATGCCGTGCACGATGGACAGACCGAGCGCCGCCCGCTGCTCGCGCGAATCCGAGAGCCGGTCTTCGGTCTCGCCACCGGTGTCACGAATCGCCATCAGGATGTAGGTGCCGGGCCGGACCTGCCTCGCCCGCGGCCCCGCGCCGATGTGGCGCTCGGTCGTCTCGATGGTGAGCGAGCCGCCATGGGGCATCGCGTCGCGGGCATTGAGCACCAGGTTCACCAGCATCTGATCGAGATGCCCCGGATCCATGCGGACGGTCGCTGCGCCGGGCAGCAGGTGGAGCCGAAGCGCGATGTCGGCGCCGAGCAGCCTCTGGATCAGGCCTTCCATGGCGTGGATGGTCTCGTGCAGGTCGAGCGAACGCGCCGCGATGGGCGGACGCTGGCCGAAGCCCAGCAGCTGGCCCGTGAGCAGCACGCCTCGGTCGGCGGCCTTTCGGATCTGGTCTACGTCCGTGCGCCGGGGATCGTCTTCCGGGAACTGGCGCTGCAGTATGTCGCCGAAGCCGCGGATCGTGGTCAGGATGTTGTTGAAGTCGTGGGCGACCCCGCCGGCGAGGCGGCCGACCGCGTCGAGGCGCTGCGACTGGCGCAGCTGCTCCTGGCTCTGGTGCAACGCCGCGCGCGTGCGGGCCCGGTCGCTGATGTCGCTCACCATCACCAGGCGGGCGCGGCGCCCGTTCATCTCCAGCTCGTGCGAGACAATCTCCACGTCGATGAGGGTCCCGTCTTTCCGCTGGTGACGGGTGAAGGCCGCTGACTCCCGGTGCGCGGATGGCGCCGCCATCGGCAGCTCATCGGCGTCCTCGTCGGGACGGACCTCCATGATGTTCATGGAGAGAAATTCTTCCCGGGTGTAGCCGTAGTGACGGATCGCCGCATCGTTGACCGCGAGAAATTCCAGCGTGGCGACGTCGAAGACCCACATCGGCTGCGGATTGGCCTCGAACAGGAGACCGTAGCGCCGATCGGCTTCGCGCGCCCGGTGCAAGGCGTGGCCGGCGCCGACCGCCAGCGCGGTGCGGTCCGCGAGATCACGCGCGAAGCGGAGATCCTGTTCGTCGAACACCCGGCCGTACTCGCGACTCATCGCCAGTGTGATTGCGCCCGCGAGGCGGCCATTCGACGGAAGCGCGAGCTGGAGCGCCCAGGTGGGCTTGAGCGAGCGGTAGAGCTTCCGGTGATCCTCGTCCTCCGCCACGGAACGGAGCAGCTCCTCGGTCACTTCCACCGGCGTGGGATGCACGGTCGGGGGGAGGGCGAAGGGAATCCGCCCGGCGCCATGCTCGCAGAGGACGCGAACCACGAGGTCCCGGGCGGGATCGCGGTGCGCGGCGCCGAGCAGACGCGGTGCGCCGCGCTCGTCGATCACGTGGATCGCGCACCAGTCGCCCATGGCCGGCACCAGCACGCGGGCCAGCTCCTGCAGCGTGACCTCGTAGTCGAGCGAGGAGGCCAGCGTAGAGCTGACCTGGGACATGAAGGACACCCGCCGGTCGATCCTTTCCGCCTCGGTTCGGCTCAGTTCGGCCGCCCGCCCACGCAAAGCTTCCACACGGAGACGGGAGACCAGCACCGCGATGCCCGGCGCGATCAGCCCGACGGCGAGCAGACTGTAGCCACCGCTCGGCCGGTATTGCAGCGGCAGGCCCGGCTCGGCGAAGAAATGCACGCCGTAGAGCACGGTCAGCACCGCGCTGATCAGGGCGGTCCGCATCCCGCCGAGATAGGCGGAGATGACGACGGTGAGGAGGAGGATCGGGAAGGGATACAGGACCGGCATCCCGTGACGAGCGAGCTGGTCGATGAGGATGAGCGCGCCCAGCGTCAGCAGCGGTCCCCAGATCGTCTCGGCGGCGACCTTCCACCCGGCCCAGGCGCCCGGGCGGGTGTACTGCACCCGCCGCCGGATCGTCTCGACTACCTGAGTGACACCGCTAGAGGTCATCTGCTCCTCGTCCAGAGCGGGAATAGCCTTGGGGACGAGTCGAAGATGCCTGCGGGAGGGGAAGGGTGTCTGTGAGACTGCTTACACCCTTCCCCCAGAGGGGCTCTAGGTAGCCCGAAGCGCGACCATGGGATCTACGGCGGAGGCCCGGCGGGCCGGTGCGAGGCAGGCCGCCGCGGCGATGAGGACCAGCACGAGGGCCATGCCGGCGAAGGTGATCGGGTCCGTGGCCTCCACCTGATAGAGGAGACCGCTCATGAGCCGGGTCAGGAGCACGGCCGAGGCGATGCCAAGGGCCAGGCCGATGATCACGAGCTGCAGGCCCTCCCTCAGCACCATGCCGAGCACCTCGGCCCGCCCGGCGCCCAGGGCCATCCGGACGCCGATTTCCTGCGTCCGCTGGCTGACGGAGAACGCGACCACGGCGCCCAGCCCCGCGGCCGTGATGCAGAGCGCGAGCAACGCAAACATCAGCAGCAGGCTGGTGGTCAGCCGGGGCGAAGCAAGTGCCTCGCCGCGGACTTCCTCGAGCGTCTGGATGTTCGCCAGAGGTTGGCCCGGATCGATCGACAGCACCTCTTCGCCGATGCGCCGGGCCATGGCGCCCGGATCGGCGGAGGTGCGTACGAGGAAGCTGCTCTCACGGAAGGGCACCTGGGAGAACGGCAGGTAGACCTCTTCGGACGGCTCGCTCTCGAGGCTGTAGTGGTGCACGTCGCCCACGACGCCGACGATCGTGATCCAGGTCTTGCCGGTGTCCGCCGAGATCCGGTGGCCCACCGCGGTTTCCTTGCCCCAGTACCGTTGCGCCAATGTCTGGTTGACGACGGCTACTCCCGGCGAGTTGGGGCCGTCGGAGGCCGTGAAGAATCGTCCCGTCACCAGCGGAATCCCGAGCGTCTGGAAGTATTCCGGCGTCGCGCTCCGGAGATCGCCGAGCGGCTCGGCGCCCGCTTCCGCCGGCGGCTGCCCCTCGATGGCGAAGTTCACGTTGATGCGCCGGTGGCCGTCCAGCGGAAAAGTGAGCGACGAGGCCGTGGCCATCACGCCCGGCTGGCCCGCGAGCCGCGCGTGCAGCTGGTCGTGGAAGCCGAGCACCAGCTCGTTGGTGGTGTACCGCGACCAGTTGAGATCGAGCGTCATGGTCAGCACACGCTGGGTGTCGAAGCCGGGATCCAGTGCCTGGAGTGCCAGCAGGCTCCGCAGCATCAACCCCGCGCCGACCATCAACACCATCGAGACGGCGACCTGCGCCACCACCAGTGCCGCGCGCACCCGATGCGAGCCGCCGCCGCTGGTGGCGGCCCCGCCCTCCTTGAGCGCGCTCACCAGGTTGGCCCGCGACGGCAGCGCGGGCAGCACCGCGAACACCAGACCCGTGAGCATGCAGACGACGAGCGTGAAGGCGAGCACCTGGCCGTCCAGCGAAATCTCGGCGGCGCGCGGCGTGAACCGCGCCGCAAAGCTGGTGAGGAGCCGCATGGTCCCCGCCGCCAGGGCGAGACCGAGCACGCCACCCGCCAGCGCGAGCAGGCTGCCCTCCACCAGCATCTGCCGGAAGAGCCGCGCGCGGTCGGCGCCGAGGGCCGCGCGCAACGCCATCTCGCGCGAGCGGCGCACCAGCCGGGCGAGCGTCAGGTTGGCGATGTTGGCGCAGGCGATGAGCAGCACGAAGCCGGTGGTGCCCAGGAGCAGGAGCAAGGTGGGCTTGGCCTGCTTGGTCAGCTCGTCGTGGAGCGATGCCGCCTCGATCGAGAAGCCGCGGCCGCTGGGATAGGCGGCGGGGTATTCCGCGCGCATCGTGGTCGCGAGGCCTGCCAGCTCGGACTGCGCCTGCGCCAGGGTGACGCCCGGCCCCAGACGGCCGAACAGGTGCAGCAGCCGCGCGGTGCGGGTGGTGGTCGTGAAGGAGGAGGACCGGAAGGGACAGGAGGAGCTCGGCATGTAGATGTCGTTCTCCGCCGGGTACTGCGGCACGGGCGGCAGGATGCCGATGACGGTGTGGATCCGGTCGTTCATCTCGAAGGTGCGGCCGACGATCCCGGGATCGCCGCCCAGTCGGTTCTGCCAGAAGGCGTAGCTCAGCACCAGCACCGGCTCGGCGCCGGACTGGTCTTCGCCGGTGCGGAAGGCCCGTCCCATCATCGGCTTCACGCCGAGGACATCGAAGTAGTTGGCGGACACCACGCCGGTCTGGACCCGGCGCGGCTCGCCCTGCCCCAGGAGGATGAAGGGCATCGAGTGATACTCGACGATGGACTGCAGGCCGCGGCTGCGCTCCCGGTAGTCCACCAGCTCGGGCACCGAGAACTGGGCGTTGGCGACGCCGGACAGCGGCGCCGGCTGCTTGAGATAGACCAGGCGCTCGCCGTCCTCATAGGGAAGCGGGCGCAGCAGCACGCCTCGGATCATGCTGAACACCGCGGTGTTGGCGCCGATCCCCAGCCCCAGCGTCAGGATGGCGACCAGGGTGAAGCCGGGCGCCTTCCGGAGCGAGCGGAGCGCGAAACGGAGATCGTGGGCGAGTCCCAGCATGGTGTCCCTCCTGGCGCGCTCCCGCGCGCCACGCGCCGCGATGTCGCGGCATTCACCTTCGATGGCCTCGAGATCGCCGAACGCCTGGAGCGCCGCCAGCCGGGCCGCTTGAGGGCCCATGCCGGCGTCGATCAACTCCTGGGTGCGCATGTCGAGATGGAAGCCCAGCTCGCTGCCGACGTCGCGCGCGACGTTGGCGGAGGAGCCGGGCAGACGGAAGAGACGGCGGAAGGCCGACACGCTCAGGCGGGCGCGGCGTCGAGCGCGGCCATGACGGCCCGCGCGTAGGTCCGCCAGCGCTCGACTTCGGCGCGCAGGTGGCGCCGGCCAGCGGGGCTCATGCGGTAGTACTTGGCCTCGCGCCCGGTCTCGCTGACGCCCCACTCCTCCTCCAGCCAGCCACGACGCTGGAGTCGGTGAAGCGCGGGATAGAGGGCGCCCTCCTGCACGGTCAGCGCGTCGTCCGTGGTCTGTCGGATCCAGCGGCCGATGGCGTAGCCGTGCATGGGGCCCCAGCTCAGGGCTTTAAGAATGAGGACGTCGAGGGTGCCGACGTAGAGATCGCTGCCAGCCATGCGCGGCTCCAGGCGGAGACGTTGCGATACCTAGATCACTGATGTATCATAGGCCCTGACCCCTAATTCAGCAAGGGGTATGGGAGACCGCATGGTCAAGCGCCTGATTCTGCCCGCCCTGCTCGCCGCGTTCGCGGCGCCGGCGTCATCGCCGTTGCCGTCGCCTTTGCCCGCCGGCGAGCCCGCGGTGCGGCCGCAGTACAACCTCGACGGCGCGCTTCGACGTCCGGCGGACGTGGATCGCTGGATCGTGGTCGGGACATCGTTGGGACTGGGCTATTCTGACGCTACGGAGGACGGCCCGGGGATGTTCCACCGGGTGTATCTGGAGCCGACGGCCTACGACCACTACCGCGAGACCGGGCGGTTCCGCGATGGCACCATGCTGGCACTGGTGATCCGCCGGCCCTCACGCCGCGTGCCGCCCAGCCGCGCGGGCTGGACGGAAGGGGAGCTCGCCGCGGTGGAGATGGCGGTCAAGGACTCGGCGCGGTTCGACGGCGCGTGGGCCTACTTCGACTTCGGACGTGCCGCCACGAGGGCCCGGGCGCTGCCCGCGAGTCGCTGCCAGGCGTGCCACGCCGAACATGCGGCGAAGGACAACGTGTTCCTGCAGTTCTATCCGACGCTCGGCGACCTCTCGCCGCGGGGGAGCAGGCAGTAGCCGGATTCTTGCCCCCCGCGAGTTCGCGGAGTATGCTATCCCCATCCAAAAACCAGCCAGCTCGCATTCACCGGCAACCATCCCTTCGGCCGGCGTAAATCACGCGAGCGCGCGACCTTCACAAAGCGAGCTGCTCATGCTGTTGCCCCGTGTGCTGCGTGCGACATGGCAGTTCTCGGCGGTTGCATTCCTGCTTGCCGCGCCGGCGACGCTTCATGCCCAGGCGCAGGCGACCACCGGCGTGATCCGCGGAACCGTCTCCGATTCGACGGGCCAGCCTCTTTCCGGGGCGGTGGTCACCCTGCGGAACGTGGAGACCAACGCCGACCGCTCGCTCACGACCAACGACCGCGGCGTCTATGTGGGGACCCTCCTCCGGGTCGGTACCTATGACGTCGCGGCCCGGTCCCTGGGCTTCACCGAGGCGCGGCGATCCGGCGTCCAGCTCCGACTGGGCGAGACGGTGGACATCTCCTTCGCGCTGGCGCCGCAGGCGGTGCAGCTGGAGGAGATCACCGTCGCGGCCGCCGAGCCGACGGTGGATGTGACGATGTCGGAGTCGGCCACGCGGCTGGGTGTGGAAGCGGTGGAGGGGCTGCCGAACAACGGTCGCAACATCTTCAACTTCACGACGCTTACCCCCAACGTCGCCATCGTGCAGGGGCCGGACGGCGACGAGATCAGCATTGGCGGCCAGCGCGGCATTCACAACAACGTGTCGGTGGACGGCGCCGACTTCAACAATCCGTTCTTCGGCGAGCAGCGGGGGGGCCAGCGCCCGGCGTTCACCTTCAACCTGGACGCGGTGCAGGACTTCGTGGTGGTCTCCGACGGCGCCAACGCGGAGTTCGGGCGCTCGGGCGGCGGGTTCCTCAACATCATCACCAAGTCGGGCACCAACGAGTTCCACGGCTCGGCGCACTACTTCGGCAAGTACGACGCCCTGTCGGCGGACTTTGCCCATACCTTCCCCGGCGGCGGGGTGTCCGGGTTCGAGCCCGACTACACTCAGCACCAGTTCGGCGCCACGTTCGGCGGCCCGATCGTGCGCGACAAGGCGTTCTTCTTCCTGGCCTACGACCAGCAGGAGTACCAGGACACCAAGCAGGCCGACCGCCTGGGCCTGATCGATCCGGCGCTCCTGGCCTTCTCCGACACCGCCTTCGGCGGCTCGCTCGAGGGCGACTACGGTCCGATCCAGCGCACCAACGACGCCAACGCCCTGCTGGCCAAGCTCGATTTCCGTCTGGGCCAGAATCACAATGCGTCGCTCAAGTACAACTACACCAACTCGAGGCAGGAGAACGGCACCTTCGACGTGGACTCCTGGGGCCGGAGCGCGAACGCGGTCGAGCGGGACTTCTCCCACGCGATCAACGGCAGCCTGTCGTCCCAACTGTCGTCGTCGCTCTCCAACGAGTTCCGCTTCCAGTTGTCCCGCGAGGAGCGTCCCCGTCCCTACGAAGGAGCCATCAACCCCACGACCGGCCGGCCCTTCCCCGATACCGATGTCGGCTTCGTGGGCCCGGACGGATTCGCCAGCTTCCGCTTCGGGATGCCGTTCTTCATTCCGGTCGACGCCTACGACTACCGGTTCCAGATCCTCGACAACATCTCGATCGTTCGGGGAAACCATCTCTTCAAGATCGGCGCGGAGTGGAACCGGACCGGAGTCAATCAGACCTTCCGCGGGTTCGGCAACGGCCGGATGGGCTTCACCTCGGTGAACGGCTTCCTCAACTACGTGGCCAACGGCAACTTGTACGTGGAGTGCTCGGACGGGTCGAGCAATTCCACAGGAGCGTGTCCGGTGGGCACTACGATCACCGGCCCCGTCGCTCTCTACCTCCAGGCCGCCGGCGTCGGCGGGCTCAGTGTGGAGGAGGCCGGAACCCAGGAGATCATCCAGAACGAGCTGGCGTTTTTCCTCCAGGACAGCTGGAAGCCGCAGTCCAACCTGACGGTCAACTACGGGCTGCGCTGGGAAGCGCAGATCAACCCGGACCTGATTACCCCGATTCCGGATCTGTTCTACTTCCCGTTCATCGGGCAGACGGTCACCAACGCGGCCGGCACCTTCGAATTTCCCTCGGACGGCACGATCCCGTCCGACTACTCCATGATCCAGCCTCGCCTGGGCATCGCCTACGATCTCAAGGGCGACGGCAGGCAGGTGGTCCGGGCCAACGCCGGCCTGTATTACGCGCGTACGCCGGGACTCAATCTCGCCAGCGCCCGGAGCACGGACGGCTCTCGGGGACAGAACCTGTTCCGCAACAGCGAGCTCACCGGGATTTTGGGACCGCCGCCGGCTTACGGCGAGCTGCTCCCGAGCCCGGCCGGCGGGCCGTTTCAGCCGGGCGTGACCGTGTTCGATAAGGACTTCCAGAATCCCCGCACCTTCACGGCAACGATCGGGTACGAGCAGGAGATTGCTACCGGGATCGCCGCGGGGATCAGCTACACCCATGCGCGCACCGACAACCTGACTCGGTTCTTCAACGCCAACGACGCGGTGTTCGGGAGCCCATGGGGCACGGGGCTGGCGGGCGGCAACGGCATCGGCGCACTCACCGTGGTGCAGAGCACGGCCAAGTCCCGCTACAACGGGATCACCGCCGAGTTCAGGCGGACGTCCGGCAAGCGGCTCCAGTTCCAGATCAATTACACGATCGCGTTCGACAAGTCCGATGACGACAACGAGCGCGATCCCTTCACCTTCCGCTACGCGCGGGCGGACTCGCTCGAAAAGGAGTACAACTGGAGCGACCGGGACCAGCGGCATCGGGTCAACGCCTGGGTCCTGGCCATCCTGCCGGGGGACATCTACCTGAACAACCGGCTGAGCGCATACTCGGCGCAGCCAGCCTCGGAAACCTGCGACCCGGTCACCGGCCTGCCCACCGGGGAGCGCGCGGCGACCCCCGCCCAGCGCATCTGCCCCGACGGCAGTGTCCTCCAGCGCAATACGATCCGCCGCGACAACGCCTTCTTCAGTTGGGATATCCGGGTCTCGAAGCCGTTCCAGGTGGGCCCAGGCACCCTGGAGGCCATTTTCGAGGCGTTCAACGTGACCAACTCCGACAACTTCAAAGACCCCGCGTCAGGCGGGACGTTCCTCAACTTCGACGGCACGATCCGAAGCGGTCTCGGTGAGCCGCGGCAATTCCAGGCGGGGCTGAGATATCTGTTCTAGCGAAACAGCGTGAACGGTGCCGTAAAGCGAAAAGGGTAAAGCGTAAAGCGGTAGGAGCCGCGTGGCTCCTACCGCTTTACGCTTTTCTCTTTACCCTTTACGCCTTTCCGCTTCCCCTGCTGCCTAGAATGTGAGGCCAAACAACACCGCCAGCCCCCGGTTCTTGAGCTCCACCGGCCCCTCCACAACCGACCGCAGCCCCTTGGTGTAGCGCCCCTGCAACGACAGCGTCACCCGGGTGAGATGCATCTCGATCGCCGCGCCGGCGATCCAGCCGAAGTCCCACTCGCTGATGCCGGTCACGTTCTCGCCGCAGGTCCCGTTGACCTCGTCGCCGCCGCTCACGGGGGTGATCAGGAGATCGCAGCCGATCTGGACGCCGACGGTGGGACCGCCAAAGATGGCTGGACGGTACCGCCCCCGCGGGAGCGTGAGCCGGCCGAGGACGGGCAGCTCGAGGTAGGCGAGCTCGAGGTTCACCAGGGCGAGATCGTCGCTGCCGGTGATACCGGTGAGTATCTGTCCGCCCTTGACCGAGAACAGCACCTCCGGCCTGACGCTGACTACGCCGTTCACCGGAAGGTGAAGGTAGACACCCGTGATCGCGCCCTGGCGGCTTTCCACCAGGTTTGAGTTGATCCCCGACAGGTCGGCGCGGGAATATCCCACCTGCGCACCGACCGCGGCACCCTGCTGCGCCGCCACGGGACGCACCAGGGGCAGGAGGCCGAGGGCGACCACGAGGGTCGCCGCGCGGCCGAAGGCTCGCCGCGGATTGAAGGCGGTCACGGGTGCGAATGTAATCAGTCCTGCCTCCCTCGGCGCGACGCTGGGACCGCGTCGCGCATTTCTGTCTGGCTGGAGCTTGATGGCCGTCGGGACGCGCATTAGAATCCGCCCGGCCATAAACCCAACCCAAAGCACTCTATGTCGTTGCTCTCTCTCGATCGAGTCTCCAAACGCTTCGACGGCGTACCTGCGGTGGATCAGGTTTCCTTCGGGGTGGACCGGGGACAAGTCGTGGGGTTCCTGCGCCCGAACGGGGCCGGCAAGTCCACCACGATGCGGATGATCACCCAGTACTTCGAGCCGGACACCGGCACCATCCGGCTGGACGGTGTCCCCCTCACCGACGGCGGGCGCGGAGCCAAGCGCCGCATCGGCTACCTGCCCGAGAACAACCCCCTCTACGCCGAGATGCTGGTCTCCGAGTGGCTGGATTACGTGGCCGGCCTCCGGGACATCCGCGGCCCCGAGCGGCGGACCTCGCTCGACGAGGCCATCGCGGCCACCGGCATCGAGGACGTCTACCACCGGCCCATCGGCGAGCTGTCGAAGGGCTTCCGGCAGCGGGTCGGGCTCGCGGCCGCCATCCTCCACCGGCCCGATCTGCTGGTGCTGGACGAGCCCACCGAGGGCCTCGATCCCAACCAGCGGGTGGAGATCCGCCGGCTCATCGCCGAGCTGGGACGCGAGCGGACGGTGATCCTCTCGACCCACATCCTCCCCGAGGTCCGGTTCACCTGCTCCCGGCTGCTGATCATCAACCGCGGCAGGATCGTGGCGGACGGGCCGGTGGACGACCTCGTATCCCGAGCCAAGGACGGCGCCCGCATCACGGTCGAGGCCGCGGGAAGCGGCATCGCCGACGGCCTGGCGGCGCTTCCGGGCGTCCGGGGTGTGGAGACCCGGACCAGTGAAGGCGACCGGGTGCGATTGACCGTCGTCGTGGCCGGAACCGACGATCTCAGGCCCCGCGTCTTCGAGCTCGCCAAGGCCTCCGGCTGGACGCTGTTCGAGCTGCACGAGGAGGCCGGAAGCCTGGAGGACCTGTTCCGCCAGCTCACCACCGACCAGGA
>Ga0190265_10001079_pt1 | contig 17747 bp, 13 predicted proteins | sample Popmic124T_FD_133135 | JGI IMG/M metagenome (GOLD analysis project Ga0190265, IMG submission 133135) | Populus adjacent soil microbial communities from riparian zone of Indian Creek, Utah, USA - 124 T | ecosystem: Environmental > Terrestrial > Soil > Riparian zone | place: USA: Utah | collected...
CCGGTCCTCTGGGAGGTCATCGAGAAGCTGATCTGGCAGGGCGACTTCCAGGGCCGCTTCGAGGACAAGGAGTGGGTGCGGGAGATGTACTTCGCCCGCATGGACGAGATCAAGAGCGAGATCTCGTCGGACCGCCTGATCGTCTGGGAGCTCGGCAAGGACGGCTGGGAGCCGCTCGCCGACGCCCTCGGCGTGCCGGTGCCGGACGAGCCCTTCCCGCATCTGCACGACACCAACGAGTTCCGCGCCGAGTTCGGGCTGCAGCCGGTCGGTGCGTAGCTAGCGCTTCAAGTCGGTCCTGCGGCGCTCCCTGTGTCGCGGGATCGACCTCTAGCGCGCCAGCTCTGGGATCGGGCCGAGGTTCGGCTCGCGGCCGTGCGTCTCGTGGGCGCGGAAGCTGCTGAACAGCTTGTGATCTGGGCCGTGGTAGTCGGACGAGCCGCTGGCGATCAGGCCGAGCTCTGCGCAACGATCGTCGAGCAGCTCGATCTGCTCGCGCGTGTGGGTGACGTAGAAGACCTCGACGCCGTCGAGGCCGGACTCCCTGAAGCGGTCGATCAACGCGAGGACCTCGCCGTCGTCCTTGACGTCCCAGAACGGATGGCCCCAGACGGCGATGCCGCCGGCCTCGTGGATCCAGCCGATCGCCTCGGCCACCGTCGGGTGGCTGCGCGCGACGTAGCCGGGGGTGCCCTGGATCAGGTAGGCGGGGATGAACGACGAGACGTCGCCGTGGTCCTCCTCGGCCAGCCGCTTGGCGTTGGCCGGGTGTGCGAGGACGCCAGCGGCAAGGTGGGGTCGGCCGACCGGCTTGCCGGCCGAGCGCCGTGCATCGACGGGGCCAGGGTCGATCTCGAAGCCGAGCTCCTTCAGCCGCTCCGCCATCGCCTCGGCGCGCCGCTCGCGGTCGCCGCGGGCGTCGAGCAGCCGCTCGGCGAGCGTCGTGTCTGTCCAGTCGATCCCGTAGCCGAGGATGTGCATGTCCTCGTAGCGACCGTCGACGGCAGAGATCTCGGTTGCGGGGACGATCGGCAGGCCGTTGTCGCGTCCCGCCGCGAGCGCCTCCTCGACACCGTCGATCGTGTCGTGATCGGAGAGCGCCAGCAGCTTGACGCCGGCCGCCGCCGCGCGCGCCACGACGTCGGCGGCGGGGAGCTCGCCGTCCGAGTGGACGGAGTGCGACTGCAGGTCGAAGGAGGGGGCTGACACGCGGCGGCGAGCATACAGACGGCGCGCGGACGGCCAGCCCTCGTGACGGTGCGTCTTCAGGCCTGGCCGACGGATAGTCTGCGCCACCGCAGCATGGCCCTCCAACCAAGACTCACACGCCGGCGCGCGCTCCAGGCCGGCGGCGCGGGTGCGCTCGCACTCGGTCTTGGCGCCTGCAACGACGACCTCGAGTCGCAGGTAAGCCATGCCGACGATGCGCCGAACACGCTGCTGATCGTCACCGACAGCACGCGGCGTGACTTCGTCAGTGCCTATGACGACGTCGACGAGCTGGCGGACACGCCGAACCTCGCGGACCTCGCAAAGGAGTCGCTGCTCTTCGAGCACGCGGTGCCGGAGGCGATGCCGACCGGGACCGTGCGCCGCGCGCTGATCACCGGGATGCGGTCGTTCCCGTTCCGCAACTGGACGATGACGCCGGCGTTGCCGCAGGAGCCGGGCTGGAACGACATCTATCCCTACCAGCCGATGTTCACCGAGGTGATGGGCGAGGCCGGCGTCGAGACCGCCTACGTCACCGACAACCCGTTCCTCGTCGGCCCGCGCTTCGTCGACTTCCGCCGCACGCTCAACATGGTGCGGCCCGACTACTCGCAGGCCTCTTACCGCGCCTTCAACCGGCCGTTCAAGCGGCCCGCCGCCCGCAGCGCGATCGAGCGCTACCTGTTCCCGAAGCTGTCGGACTCGATCGAGGTCCAGCGCCTGCGCGAGTACGTCGGCTGGAACAACCTTTACCGCCGCCGCGAGAGCGACTACTCGGCCGCGCGCGTCATCCGCAGTGGCATGGACGTCCTCGACGACCTCAAGGACAAGCAGCCGTTCTTCCTCGGGGTCGACGCGTTCGACCCGCACGAGTCGCTCGATCCGCCGCGCGTCTACATGTCGAAGTACGCCCGCGTCAAGGGCAGCGAGAGGCAGGGGATCGTCCCGATCCAGCCTTGGGACACGCCGTACAGCCGCGTATTCGACCTCGGCATCGACGAGGAGACCGTCGAGCGCGTGCGCGAGCTGTATGCGGCCGAGCTGACGTTCGTCGACCGCTGGATCGGCCGCCTGCTGAACAAGATGGACGACCTCAAGCTGCTCGACAACACGGCCGTGATGTACCTCAGCGACCACGGGCTGACACTCGGCGAGTACGGGCTGCTCGGCAAGCACGCGGCGTATCCGAACTGGCCGATCTACCGCGTGCCGTACATGATCCGCCCACCCGGTGGCAGGAAACGGGGACAGCCCGCGCGCAGCGACTACTTCGCCTCGACACACGACGTCGCCTCGACGCTGCTGGGCTTCATGGGGATCCGCTCGCCGGGCTTGATGGACGGCGAGGATCTGTCGCGCCTCTTCGAGGGCAAGAAGCCCTACGACGATCGGCCGTACTTCACCGCCGCCTACGCCCGCTACCTGATCTGCGGCGACGGGCGCTGGGTGCTGATCACGCACAGCGAGAACCGGCGGACGCGGCTCTTCGACACTCAGGCCGATCCCGAGGAGGTCGTCAACCTCGTCGACCAGTACCCCGAGATTGCCGCTCGTCTGCGGCGTGTGCTCGAGGAGGAGGCCGGCGGCACGCTGCCGCAGTTCGGTGACGAGGCGGTGCTCGGCGGATGAGCGACCGGGTCACGCGCAGAGGGCTGCTGGGGCGTGGGGGTGCCGCGGCGGGAGCCGCCGCGCTCGGCAGCGTCGCCAGTGGGTCGTTCGCGCCTGTCGCTCAGGCGCAGGACGACGACGAGAAGCCCAACGTCCTGCTTATCGTCGCGAGCGGCCTCCGAGCGGACAGCATTGGCGCCTTCGACGGCGCCTTCGACGACAATCAGGTCGCCTCGACGCCCAACATCGACGATCTCGCCGGTGACTCGCTGCGCTTCGAGCGCGCGGTCCCAGAGTCGATGCCGGCGGTGCCGGCACGGCGTGCGCTGGTCACCGGCAAGCGTTCGTTCCCCTACCGCGAGTGGCGGCGTAGGGACGGCTTCGCGCCCGTTCCGGGTTGGAATCCCGTCTACGTGCGCCAGCCGCTGATGACGGAGGTCCTGGCCGGCGAGGGAATCGAGACGGTTTGGATCACCGACAACCCGTTCTTCTCCGGGCCCCGCTACGACGAGGTGGTTCGCCGCACCACCGAGGTTGACGCGGACGACTATCCGGCGCCTGACCGCATCGATGGCACCCTTGGTCGAAAGCAGACGCGGCGCGAGGTGGAGCGCTACCTCGTCGGCAGCATCGATCGCGGGGCGGATGCGATGGACAGGGCGGTGCGACAGGGCATTCGCCAGCTCGACCGGCTCAAGGACAGGCAGTTCTTCCTGGCCGTCGACGCCTTCGATCCAGCTGAGGCCTACTACGCGCCGCGGGCGTGGACGCGGACGCTCGAGACCGATCCGAGCATCGGAGCCGTTCAGAACCGGCGCGACTGGCTCGTGGCGGCGGACATCGACGACGAGACCGTCGCTCGCGCGCGCAGCGCGTACATGGATGGGGTGGAGCGGATCGACAGCTCTGTCGGCGATCTGCTGGACAAGCTCGACGGCCTCGACCTGACCGACAACACGATCGTCTGGTTCCTCAGCGACGGCGGCACGATGCTTGGCGAGCACGGTTGGCTCGGCCGCGGCGCTCCTGGGAGCTACAAGCACGCCTACTTCGTGCCGTACCTGCTGCGCGACCCCTCGGGCCGCCGCTCCGGCGACCACACCTACTACTACGCCTCGACCCACGACGTGGCGCCCACGCTGCTCTCGATGCTCGGCATCGACCGGCCCGGGCGGATGGACGGCGAGGACCTCACTGCGCTGCTCGACGACGAGGACCCCCCGAAGCGCCCAGCGTTCATGTGCGCCTCAATCACCAACATCGCCGTCGGCGACCCGCGCTGGCTGATGCTGACCGACTTCCAAGGCGACGAGCGCCGTCTGCACGACTTCGACAACGAGGACTCCGACCTCGAGGACGATGAGGAGGAGAACGTGGTGCACAAGCACCCGCCCGTGGTCGAGGAGCTGTGGAAGGTCCCGCTCGCGGCCGCGGGCGGCACGTTCCCGCTGTTTGGCGAGGACGCTCCGGTCCGGCCCGAGCGCGAGGACGATGACGCCGACGACGACGGCATCGAGGACGCCGACGAGACGAGTGACCAGTCGGCCGGCGAGACCCGTGACGCCGACCGCGACGACCTCGACTTCGACACGTCGAACAGGGATCCGAACGTTGACGCGATCCCAGACTCCGCACCGCCACCGACCGAGACGCAGACGACGCCCGCCGCACCGGCGCCCGCACCGTCTGGCAACCCCTAACCAGGCCTGTCATCAAGCGGACCTCTACGGTCTGCATTGACGATGGTGGCGCGCAAGGCTCGACCGCAAGCAACCGGCAGGCGGATCAGCGACGCCTTGCGCGTGCCCGCCGGGCCGATCGACGTGCGCTCCGTAGACCCCGGTGAAACGCCGGAGCTTGATGGCGGCAAGGTCGCCGCGAAGGAGCTGCAGGGCGGTCTCGCGGACCGGCTCGGCGAGCTGCAGGAGCAGCTCTACGCGGAGGGGCGCACGGGCGGCAAGCGGAGTGTCCTGCTTGTGCTCCAGGGTCTCGACACCTCGGGAAAGGGCGGCACGATCCGCCACGTGATGGGTCAGGTCGATCCACAGGGCGTTCAGATCGCCGCCTTCGGACCGCCGACTCCCGAGGAGCGGCGGCACGACTTCCTCTGGCGGATTCGCCGCGAGCTGCCTCGCCCCGGGCGGCTCGGCGTCTTCGACCGATCGCACTACGAGGACGTCGTCACGGTGCGCGTGCTCGACCTCGTGCCGCGCGCAACCTGGTCGCGCCGCTACTCCGCGATCAACCGCTTCGAGGAGCAGCTCGTCGCGCGGGGGGCCCGCGTCGTCAAGTGCTTCCTGCACATCTCCGCCGAGGAGTCGCGCAAGCGCCTGCTCGCGCGTCTCGACAACCCGCGGAAGCACTGGAAGTTCGACCCGGGGGACATCGACAGCCGCGCGCTCTGGGAGGACTACCTCGACGCGTACGGCGACGCCCTGGAGCGGTGCAACACCGAGTACGCGCCCTGGCACGTCATCCCCGCGGACCACAAGTGGTACCGCAACTGGGCGATCACCAAGCTGCTGATCGAGCAACTCGAGGAGATGGCATTGCGCTGGCCACCCGCGAGCTTCGATGTCGAGGAGCAGCGGGCGCGGCTGCTCAGCGGCCCCTAGACGACCGCCGTCCGCCGCGTCCAGACCTGCTGGTCTTGCGGTTCGATCGGCTGCCGCCGCTCAGGCGCTCTTGTGCTTGCTGCATCAGGCTGCGTCCCTGGGAGCTGCGGGAGAACTGGGTAAGCCGTTGAATGATTGAAGACATGCGAGAGCACTACCCGGGGCGGCCGAGTCGATTCCGCCGATTCGGGCGTTGCACCGCTGGTGGTAGGCTCGCCTCGTCCTGGCGGACGTAGCTCAGCTGGTAGAGCTCCTGGTTGTGGTCCAGGCGGTCGCGGGTTCGAGTCCCGTCGTTCGCCCCTCATTCAAACGTGCCAAGGCAGTCTCCTCAATGACCAAGATCCTCGGCACACTGTCTGTAGGAGTCATCTTGCTGCTCTCGGCTTGCGGCACTGATGACGGCGACGATTCGCCTCGTGCGCAGACCGAGATCGTCTGCGAAAGGTTCGCTTCCCCCGGTGGCTCCGACTCGGCTAGCGGCACGAAGGCTGCCCCGTTCGAGACGGCTCAGAGGCTGGCCGACTCTTTGTCCCCGGGCGAGGCGGGGTGTCTGCGCGAGGGCACCTACACGGCCGACTCAGACGACGACCACGACGAGGTGCTGACGTTCTCGCAGGGCGGCGACTCTGATTCCCCCGTCACCGTCGGTGGTTACCCCGGCGAGCGGGCAACGCTGGAGGGGATCGTGACCGTCCCAGAGGGCGCGGAAGGCATCACGCTGACGAACTTGGTCTTCGAGGGCACCGGTGACTCGAACACGATCAAGATCTATTCCGAGGACGTGACCGTGCAGAACAGCGAGATCACCAACGAGGGGCGCGGGCTGTCTTGCATGATTCTCGGCAGCAACGATGAGGGTGGTCAGGCGGTGCGCACGATCGTTCGCGGTAATCGCTTCCATGACTGTGGCGATACCGACAACGACAACAAGGACCATGGCATCTACGCTTCCAATGTCGTCGATGCCGAGATCGTCGACAACGTGATCTACGGCTCGGCCGCCTACGCGATCCAGTTCTATCCCAACGCCCAGGGGGTTCGCTTCGCTCACAACGTCATCGACGGGGGTGCGCCGTCGGTTCGTGGCGGAATTGCCTTCGGCGGCGACGACCACTACGCATCCGCGGACAACGTGGTCGACCAAAACGTCGTCGCCAACTCCCAGACCTACAACATCACCTCCTCCTGGGACGACGATGTGGGGACCGGCAACATCGCTCGCGAGAACTGCCTCTGGAGCGGGAAGGAGGGCGACGTAGTGTCCAACGGCGACTTTGCGACCACCGACAACAAGAGCGCGGACCCCGGCTTCCGCGATCCATCAGAGGATGACTACCGCCTTGACCCGGACAGTCCCTGCCTTGAGATTGTCGGCTACGACACCGCCGCGAGGCTCACCGACGCAGCAGCGCCCTAAGGACGACTTCCAGCAAGAATCGGTGCAAAGGGAAAGCGCGGTCCAGGGTCTGCGAGATGCGCTTTAGCGACGAGCGGCATCTTCCGACAAGGAAGCATGCGCGCGCGCAGGGAGGAGGTCGAGCATCTGAGGGGCAGCTTGGCCGAAGCACGCCAGCGGATAGCGACCCTGGAGCGGGAGCTGCAGGCGCGTCAGGCCCACGATCCGCTGACCGGATTGCCCTTGCTCGACATCTTGATCCGGCGGCTCAGCCCCGAGATCGAGCGCTCCAAGCGCCATGGGCGCGCGCTGACCGTGGCGGTCGTCGACATCGACGGCTTTCGCGCGATGAACGCGCACTACGGTCGGACGGTCGGCGATCAGGTACTCGTATCGGTCGGCAAGGCTCTTGCCGAGCTGACCCGCGCGAGCGACTTCGTCGTCCGATCGAGTGCCGACGAGTTCGTGATCTTGATGCCAGAGACCACCAGCGTCGAAGCGGTTCAGGCGTTCGACAGGATCCTGCTCGATCTCGAGGCGCCGCGGCTGGAGCAGATCGATTCGATTCCGATATCCGTCGGGCTCGCTCAGTGGGAGCGGGGGATGAGCGCGGATCAGCTGGTCGCGGCGGCGGCGGCGCGCGTCGACGTCGCACGCTCGAATGGCGGTGGCCGTGTCGCCGCCGGCGACTCGCAAACCGAACCGGATGCCGCCCCACGGACCGAGGCGCAGGGGGACGTCGTCGCGGCACTCACTGAGGCGCTGCTCGAGCGTGATCGCTACACCGGCGAGCATTCCGAGTCGGTCGTCGAGTTGGTTGAGCGGGTGGCGCGCGGGCTCGCGCTCAGTGAGCGCGAGGTCGACCACGTCAAGGCCGCGGCAGCTCTACACGACATTGGCAAGGTCGCGATACCCGACGATGTGCTCAACAAGGAGGGTCCGCTCGACGACGACGAGTGGAAGATCATGCGTGAGCACCCAGTGGTCGGTGAGCGCATCCTGCGCGCGATCCCTGGTATGGGCCCGGTCGCACGCATCGTGCGCCACGAGCACGAGCGCTTCGATGGAAGCGGCTATCCCGACGGGATTTCCGGCACCGACATTCCGGTCGGTGCGCGCATCATTCTTGCCTGCGACGCCTATCACGCGATGACATCCGACCGGCCCTACCGCAAAGCGATCACCCACGCCGAGGCGATCCGCGAGCTGGCGGACGGAGCCGGGACGCAGTTCGATCCGAGCGTGACCGAGGTCCTGATCGGCTGCCTCTACGGCCAGCGTCAGGCCGGCTTGGCCCGCACCGAAGCCGAGCTGGCGTCCGCGGCTGCCTGACGCGACACCACCGGGGGTCGCAGTACAGTGCGTCCCATGGCGAATCTTTCACGTCGTGACAAGGAGAGTCGGGCCTACGCGCTCGTGCTGGTCGGCGGTGGTGCGGGGATCGCGGCGCTCGTCTTTCTCGTGCTCGCTGTGGTCGGGGTGATGAGCATCGGTCCCGCCTTCCTGGCTGCGCTGATCGCCGGTGGGGCGGCGTTCGCCTTCCGCCGTACCGTCGGATCCTGACTCCCCGCCGGAGCCACCCGTAGCGTTCGGGCTCGTGGTCAATGGCTCGCCAGCGTTCGTCTACCTGCTGCGCTGCAGCGACGGGAGTCTCTATTGCGGTTGGACGAACGACGTCCAACGCCGACTTGTCGAGCACGAAGCGGGCACGGCGAGTCGCTACACGCGCTCGCGGCGGCCGGTGAAGGTCGCCTGGTGGGCTGAGATGGCGTCGCGGTCCGAGGCGATGCGCGAGGAGGCGAGGATCAAGCGGCTGTCTCGCGCTGAGAAGCTCGCGTTGTTTGGCCAATCAACCCCTTAACAACTGAGCCTCGCGGAGTTAAGATCGACGGAACCCTGTCGATAGGAGGCATAGGGTGTTGCTGGAGGGAGGCCCACCGGAGCGAGTAGAGACCGTCGAGTCGCGGCGCTACCTGCCCCATGCCCTCGTCGCGACGCTGGCGGTCATCGTACTGCCGGCGCTTGTGGTGATTCCACTGGTACCCCTGGACGGCATCGCCGGTGTGATCCTTGCGGCGGTACTGGCCACTGGCCTCTCAGCCGTCGCTGGGAGCATCGGCACGGCTCTTTGGGCCAGGCGTCCAGAGTCGCGGGACATCGCCTTTGGCGATTTGATGCTCTGGTCGTGGATCCGCCGCGTTCGCGCTGAGCGGCGGCTGGCCGAGGTGACGCGCGTGTTTGGCGAGGGAGGTCTCATCCCTGGGCTCGACAGCGATCCATTGCTGCCCGCATTGCGCCGCCTGAGCGGCGTGCTCGACGCTCGCGACGCACGCAGGCACGGGCACACTTGTCGAGTGACGCGGCACGCCGAGCGGATTGCCCGCACGATGGGCTTGGATCCTGCGGATGTGGCGAAGATCAGGACCGCCGCCTCGGTGCATGACGTCGGCAAGGTGTCCATGCCGCGGGCCGTCCTAGCCAACGCCGACAACCTCACGGCGGAGGAACGGGCACTGCTCGAGCGCCATGCCGTCGAAGGGGCCCAGATGGTTGCCGAGCTCGGCGACGCCGAGGTCACCGCTATGGTCCGGCACCACCACGAGAGCTTCGACGGCAACGGCTATCCCGACGGTCTCGCGGGTGAGGCGATTCCGATCGGCGCCCGGATCATCGCCGTCGCGAACAGCTTCGACGTGCTGACGTCGATCGGTCCGCATCAGGGCATTCGCGGTCATCGGAGTGCGCTCGACACGCTCTCGGAGGATGCTGGCTCCAAGCTCGATCCGGCGGTCGTGTCCGCTTTCCTCGGCTATTACTCGGGCAAGCGCTCGATCGCTGGCGGAGCGCTCGTCGCAGCGGCGCCCCAGCAGGCGGTCAGGTGGCTCGCGGCCACGCCGGCGGCGATCGGTGGCAGTGTGCCGCCGCTCGCCCAGGGAGTCTGCGCGGCTGGCGCGGTGGCGTTCGCGGGGGCCTGCCTGGCGGGCTCGCCGTCTATGACGGACGGTTCCAAGAACGATGGCGCGACCCGGGCCCAAGACAGCGCGCAGCGAACCGCGGGGACAACCCAGGCTGGCGCGACCAGTGGCGGTGGCTCGAGCGCGGATGGTCGGAAGGGATCCGGAAAAGAGCGAAGCGCGGCCCCGAAGAACGGCTCTGGCGGGCGGGACGACAGCGGGCCACAAGGCTCTCAGCCAGGCACGAATAACGCGCCCGCCGCGCCTCCTAGCGGCTCCACACCAGCGCCCTCCGGAGGAGGCGGCGGCGGTGGCGGAAGCACACCGACACCCCCATCCCAGACACCGCAGCCGGTCCCCGACGTCGATCTGCCACCGGTCGACGTTCCCGAGCTGCCCAGCGATCCCACAGACCTCGTCCCCCAGGTTCTGGACTCCGTGCCCAAGATCCTCGAGGCCCTGCCTGTTCAGGAACTGCTTGATCCGGTCACGCGTCTGCTGACGCCTCCGACGGCTCCCTGACGCCGCGAAACTTCGCGCCCTCTACCGTGTCTGCGGTGAACACGGCCCTGCGTGCTGCGTAGGGCGAGCGCGTATGAGCGAGACCAGCTTCCCGACAGCCAGCCGATGGCGATGGGCGGCGGTGTTCCTCGCGGTTGCGGCGGCGCTGGGCTCCATCTGGAGCGTTGGCGCTGGTGACGCTCCCGCGCAGGTCACCGGCCAGCGCCCGAACGTCATCGTGATCATGACCGACGACCAGACGGTTGCCGATCTGCGCACGATGCCGGCGACCCGGCGCGCTTTCGTGAGCCGCGGCATCACGTTTCAGAACTCGTCTGTGTCATACCCCGTCTGCTGCCCGTCGCGAGCGAGCTTCCTGACTGGCCGCTACGCCCACAACCACGGTGTCTGGGGCCTCTATCTGCCGACTGGCGGTTACGGCCGTTTCAACGACTACGACGCGTTACCCGTTTGGCTGCAGCGCGCCGGCTACAGCACGATCCACATCGGCAAGTACATGAACGGCTACGGCAGCGACCGTCCCGCGATCGTCCCGCCCGGTTGGAGCGAGTGGTACGGCGCGGTCGATCCGGCGACCTACCGGATGTGGGGCTACACGCTCAACGAGAACGGCAAGCAGGTCACCTACGGCGAAACGCTCGACGAGAACCCGGCGAACTACCAGACCGACGTCTATCGGAACAAGGCGCTCGACGCGATCAGGCGCAACGGCCGTTCCGGTCGCCCGTTCTTCCTCTCGCTGGCATTTCTCGCACCCCACCACGAGGAGGCCGGCGTCCGCGCGCGCACCGGCATCACGGTTCGCTCGGCGCCGCGTCATCGCGGGCGCTTTGCTTCCCTCGCCTTGCCACAGCCGCCTGGTTTCAACGAGCGCAATCGCTCGGACAAGCCGGCGTTCCTGCGTCGTTTCCGCAATCTCGACGCGACGGCGATCGCCCGCATCACCGCCGAGTTCCGCGCGCGCCGGGAATCGCTGCTTGCCGTAGATGAGGCCGTCGCGGCGATCGTTCGTGAGCTGCGCGCCCAGGGGACGCTCGACAACACCTACCTGCTGTTCACCTCCGACAACGGCTTCCTCCAGGGTGAGCACGCCGTGCCCAGCGGCAAGATGCTGCCCTACGAGCCCTCCGCACGGGTTCCCCTGCTGATGCGCGGTCCTGGGATCCGTGGCCGCTCGGCAAGCCTCGAGCCGGTCTCGAACATCGACCTCGCGCCGACGATCCTCCAGATTGCGGGCGCCTCCGCACGCGGCGGCGCGCCGCTCGACGGCCGTTCACTGCTGAGGTTCACGCGTAAGCCGAGACTTCGCACCGATCGCGTCCTCTTGCACGAGACCGGCGGCTTGAGGGCCATGTCCACGGAGCCAGAGGAGGACACGGGTGCCGTTCCGTTGCGTACAACACGCACCTACCGTGCCGTCAGAACCGAGCGCTGGCTCTACGTGAAGTACCGCAGCGGCGAGCGCGAGCTATACGACCTCCTCTACGACCCCTTCCAACTCCGCTCGCGCCACAGCGATCGCCGCTTCGCGGCCACGCGCCGGGCGTTGAGCGGGGAGCTCGACCGCCTTGCGACCTGTCGCGGCCGTCCATGCCGGCTACCCGGAAAGCTCGTGCCCGATCCGGTCGGCTTTGACGGACAGGTCTCGGGACGCCGCCGGTAGCTCTAGGGAAGCGCCACCGGCGAGCTTGCACGAGCCACGAGCCTGTGCGGGCGACCGCCGCCATCGGCCGGAACCGCGTAGACGTGGCGATCGTCGGAGTAGACGACATGGGCATCGCCGAGCCACTCAGGCTGATCGTCGATCGACCGTCGCTCGGCGAGCGCGACATCACGTCCGGTGCTCAAGTCGAGCACATGCAAGCGCCAGCGGTCGAGCTTTCCGACCCGCCGTTTGTAGGCGATCCGGCGGCCATCAGGAGACAGCGACGGACACTCCACGTGGTCACGGACGACGCGGGCACGGCGCGTACTGACGCGGCCCTCGATCAGATAGTGCTGGCCGCCTGTGCCGAGGGTGGCATAGAAGCGGTCGCCGTCGACGAACGTGACGCCCCAAAGGTTTGCGTCGGCTCGCTCGAAGCGCTCTCCGTCGCGAGTGATCTCGAGCTCGTCGAGGCTGAACAGCGGCTTTCCGGCTCGCATGTCGACGATCGCCGTGTGGGTTGAGAACTGCCGTACGCCCAGCGAGTAGGTGTGGCCGGAGAGGAAGGCGGTGAAGGCGCCGTAGCGGCCATCGGGCGAGACGCGAGCGCGGTCTGGAACACCTGGGATCGAGAAGCTGGCCTGGCGTTGGAAGCGGCGATCGAACACGAGACCTTGGTAGTCGAAGCCGTTGCGCGCCACCGCGAGGCAGAGCCCGGTCCCGGTTGGGCTGACGTATACGCGCTCGCAGGCGAGTCCGCCGACCGACTCGGCGGTATCGCCCGGAGCGAGCTCTGTCCGGTAGACGCGTCCGTTGAGCCGGGGGTTGTCGTAGTCCACGGCGCGGACCAGCAAGCTGGAGGCGGCTGGCAGCGTCGCTGCGCCGGCCTCGTCGACGACGATCCTGGGCCGCTCGTCAGAAGTCGTGCCCTCGGCGGTCAGAGCGGCCACGGTGACGTACGCGCCTCCGCCGACGACGCAGAGCGAGACGATCGCGATCAACGCCACGACCCGGCCGTTCATGCGATCGCCTCCGGCGATCGCGCAAGCGCCCACCCGGCGAGCATCAGCGCCGCCACCAGCGCGGCTGTGAACGCCGCCGCCGCCGCGTCGAGTCCGCCTAGCGTCCAGACCAGGCCGAAGGCAAGCGAGGAGATCAGCTTCGCGAGGCTTATCGCGGTCACCAGCAGCGCGAGCCCGCTGGCCTGCAGACGGTCGGGTAGCAGTGCGCTTGCGATTGCTTGAAGCACGCCGTCCGTGGCGGCGTAGTAAGCGCCGAGCGCAAGCAGCGCGAAGATGAGAGCCACCAAGCCAGCCGAGGGCACAAGCAGCACTGCGTACACCGGCAGCAAGAGCGCATAGCCGCCGAGGAAGACACGTGTGCGTCCCAGCCGATCCGCGAGCCGTCCAGCGGGGATCGCGAGCGCCATGTAGACCAGGGCGGCGCCCACGAAAAGCAACGGAAAGGCCGTCAGCGACAGGTCGAGTGTGCGTTGGAGCCCGAGATAGATGAATCCGTCGCTGATCGTCGCAATAGCCAGTACGGCCGCTATGCCGACCAGCACGCGGAACCGACGCTCGCCGAGCAGTGCGATCGCCTCGCGCAAGGTTGGCCTGGTCCTCCCACCCGCATCCACTGTGCGCTCGATGCCGGCTTGGTCATCCCGCTCGCGGGGGTGACCGTCAGCGAACAGCAGCAGAACCGCTAGCCCGACCACAGCGAAGCAAACGCTGACCACGAACACCGCATCGAAGCGTGCCGGAGCGAGCAGCAGCAGACCGAAGGCCAGCAGAGGCCCCAGCAGAGCGCCGGCCGTGTCCATCGCTCGGTGAACGCCGAATGCCGTCGCCAGCGTTGCGGGCGTGGATGACAGAGCGATCAGAGCGTCGCGTGGAGCTGTGCGAATGCCCTTGCCGGTTCGGTCGACGAGCACGATCGCTGTGACCGCGGAAACGGTGCCGCCGATCGCGACCAGCGCGGCTTTGCAGGCGGCGGACAGTCCATATCCCGCCGCCGCGACATCCTTGTGGCGGCGCCAGCGATCGGCGACGAACCCGCTCAGAAGCCTGACCAACGCCGAAGCCCCTTGGTAAATGCCGTCGACGACGCCGTACTGCAAGGGCGAGGCGCCAAGCGCGAAGACGAGGTAGATCGGCAGGATCGCTGACACCATCTCCGACGACACGTCGGTGAGCATGCTGACCGCGCCCAGCACGACCACGTTGCGTGAGACCCGACCGCCCCGTCCAGAGGCGGCACCGGCCCGCAATCCACGGTGGCCCAACGGAACTCTGGAGCTCTCTGCTTGGTACACGAAGCCCGTCCCTCCAAGGACTCGTCGGCGCCTACCCTAGTCGGTTCGCTCTACGTGCAGCGATCCGTCAGGCCCCACCGACATCGCGAGCTTTCCCTGCACTAGCGCCCGCAGCTCATCGCCGACTAGCTCGCGTCGCCAGCCGTGCAGAACGCGGATGTCATCTGGCTCGTCGCCACGCCTGACCGTGCCGACGACGGCAGTCAGCTCCGACTGCGTGGCGATCAGCTCCGTGGCGATCTTGCTCTCCCTCGACCGATGCCGCACGAGCGCTTGCGCCAGCGACACCACCGGGGCCTCGGCCGCATCGCGCTGGAGCGCGGGCGGTGGGCCCGGTGGCGGCTCGTCACCCTCTGAGGAGGCGATCGCGTCCAGCAGCTCGCGGGTTCGGCGGTGGAGCGTCTGCTGGGGGAGACCACGGATCTGCTCGAGCCCCTCCTTGTCCTTCGGCTGGCGTCGCGCCAGCTGGACTAGCGTCTGATCGGGGACCAACGAAGACGGCGGGCGGTCGATCTCACGCGCGGCGGCCTCCCGCCACTCGCACAGGCGACGGGCGACGGCGCGCTGCCTGCCGTCGAGACGGCGCAGGTTCGGCAGCCGGTCATAGGCGCGCTCGGGGCTGCGCTCGTCGTTCGACTCCTCCACCTGGCGGCACTCCTCACGCGCCCACTCGAGCCGTCCGACCTCCTCCAGCTCGCGGGTGATCGCTTCACCCAGCGTCAACAGGCAGCGTGCGTCGTCGGCTGCGTAGGAGAGCTGGCGCTCGGTCAACGGGCGCTTGTCCCAGCGGGTGAAACCCTCGCCGCCCCGCAACTGCACGCCTAGCACCCTGCGCGTCAGCGACTCATAACCCTCCTGGTTGCCCATCCCGAGAAAGCCCGCCGCGACCTGCGTGTCGAAGACCTTGGTGATCTCGGACTGCCACGTGCGGCGCAGGATCGCGACGTCCTGACGGCCCGAGTGGACGACGATCTCGACCGCGGGATCCGCAAGCGCCCGGGCGAGCGGAGCGGGATCGAGCGGGTGCGAGTCGTCGAGTGGATCGAGCACTTCGGTCCGAACGCCGCTCGGCTCCCGCGGATCGGGCACCGCTACCTGAGCCAGGCACAGCAACGCTTGATAGCGACGCTCCGATACGAACTCCGTGTCGATCGCAAGCCGTCCGTGCTCGCTCGCCAGACGGGCTAACTCGTCGGTTCGGACGGCCTTCTGCTCCGGGCTCCCGTCGTTCATGACGAGAGCACTATGACCGCACAGACCGTCGGCGCGCTAGTCCAGAGACGTTGCGGCCTCCAGAGGCGAGGCGACGGCGCGCTAGCTTGCGCACGGTGCGAATCGCGCCCTGGGCACTCCTCACCTGCGTAGCGGGGATCGCCGTACTGCTCGTCCCCACCTCCGTGACCGCGGCTGTCAGCGACGTTTCGGTGGTCGGGACGTCTGCCGACGGCATGCCGATCCGCGCCCTGCGAGTTGGTCCCGCAGCCGCCGATCGGGTCGTGCTGGTGGTCGGCGAGATCCACGGGACCGAGCTGGCCGGGCGGGCCGTCACACGCCGCCTCAGGCGCGCGCGCCCACCGCGTGGCACCGCGCTGCTGCTCGTCGACGACGCGAACCCGGACGGCGCGGCCGCCGGCACACGCTGGAACGCGCGCGGGGTGGACCTCAACCGCAACTTCCGCTTCGGCTGGCAGCCGATCGGCTCGCCATTCGACACCTACCACTCCGGTTCGGGGCCGCTGTCCGAGCCTGAGTCTCAGGCGCTGGCCAGGCTGATCCGCCGTGTCAGGCCGCGGGTCACCGTCTGGTACCACCAGCACATGAGGCTCGTCGACCGCGCCGGGGCGGACCCGTTCCTCGAGCGGCTCTACTCACGCCGCTCGGGACTGCCGTACCGGGCGATACCGCCACTGCCGGGAACGGCTACGAGCTGGCAGAACCACACCTTCGCCGGCGACAGTGCGTTCGTCGTCGAGCTGCCCGCGGGCCGTCTCGACGGCCGCTCGGTTACTCGCCACGCTCGTGCGGTGCTCGCATTGGCGAAGGCGATCGCGCCGCCGCGGGTCGTCAGTACGCAGATTCCGTTTGGCGCACGTCGTAAGCGCGAGATGCGGGCCTACGCCCAACGCCATTACGGCATCGAGGACTACCGCCTGCGCCGCCCGCGGGTGATCGTCCAGCACTACACCGCCTCGAACAGCTTCTCGGCGGCCTACAACACCTTCGCCGCGGACGTGCCTGATGTAGAGCTTGGCGAGCTTCCCGGCGTATGCGCCCACTATCTGATCGACCGCAAGGGGACGATCCACCAGCTCGTGTCGCTGGCGATCATGTGTCGTCACACGGTTGGCCTCAACTGGACCGCGATCGGCATCGAGCACGTCGGCACGAGCGACGGACAGGTGCTCGGCAATCGCCGTCAGCTGCGCTCGTCGCTGCGCCTGACCCGGATGCTGCAGGGTCGATACGGAATCGCGACGCGCAACGTGATCGGCCATGCGGAGAACCGCGAGAGCCCGTATCACCGTGAGCATGTGGGGCGCCTACGTAGCCAGACGCATGGCGACTTCCCACGTTGGGCGATGCGCCGCTACCGACGCGCCTTGAGTGGACTGCCAGCGCCGCGCACGCTGCGCTGACCCGGCTCGGTCAGCCGTTGCGACTGGCGCGCAATCGCTGCCGTGCCCGGGTGGCGAGCGATCGCACGGCGAATCCGCCGATATCCATCAGCACGCTCCAGAGGTGACCGAGCGGTCCGGTCACGACCCAGGCGAGCGCACGCTCGCCAGGACCCCGGTGCAGCGAACGAGAACGGGCGGGCACGGCCGGCCACGCTATCGTGCTGCGCCCTCCAATGAGCGCCGTGAAGACGAACACCACGGACCTTGGCGACTCGCGCATTCGCGTCGACGTCGAGGTCGATTCCGACGCGGTCGAGCGCGAGGTCGCCGACGCGGCCGGCGTGATCGGCCGCGAGCTCAAGGTCCCTGGATTCCGTAAGGGCAAGGTCCCGGCCGAGGTCGTCCTGCGCCAAGTCGGCCGCGGCGCCGTCACGGAGGAGGCTGTTCGCCGCGGACTCGGCGACTGGTACGAGCAGGCCGTCAGGGATGCCGGCGTGGCCACCGTTGGCGACCCGAAGATCGATGTCTCGGACCTCCCCGAGAAGGGTTCCTCGCTCGCGTTCAGCTTCGAGGTCGCCGTGCGGCCACCGGCAATGCTCGGCGAGTGGCGTGGCCTCGAGGTCGGCCGCAACGAGCCCCACGCGACCGACGACGAGGTCCAAGCCGAGCTCGAGCGCATCCGCGAGTCGCTGGCCTCGCTCGACACTGTCGAGCGCGCCGCGGCGAACGGCGATTTCGTCGTGATGGACTTCACCGGTTCGATCGACGGCGAGCCATTCGAGGGCGGCGAGGCGCGCGGCTTCCTGCTCGAGCTCGGCTCCGGCCGGCTTATCGAGGGCTTCGAGGCGCAGCTCGAGGGCGCG
>Ga0190265_10001080_pt1 | contig 17746 bp, 16 predicted proteins | sample Popmic124T_FD_133135 | JGI IMG/M metagenome (GOLD analysis project Ga0190265, IMG submission 133135) | Populus adjacent soil microbial communities from riparian zone of Indian Creek, Utah, USA - 124 T | ecosystem: Environmental > Terrestrial > Soil > Riparian zone | place: USA: Utah | collected...
CCCCAGCCGGGGCGCGCCTCGAGCAGCTCGGGCCGCGCCGTGCACAGCAGGACCATCGGCGCGTCGCGCGCCAGGTCCGCCACGTGCTCCACGAGGTCGAGGAAGGTCGGCTCCGCCCACTGGAGGTCGTCGATCACGATCACGAGCGGACGCTCGCGGGCCAGCGCCTCCAACAGGCGGCGCGCCGCCCAGAAGATCTCCTCGCTCGTGGTCCCCGGGGAGCCGCCGAGGCCGACCGTATCCGCCACCACGGAGGCGATCAGCTCGGCCTTCGGCTCGTCGCCGAGCCGAGTGGCGATGGCTTCGCGGGCCCTGGCGTCCCGATCGTCCCCCTCCCCTCCGATCAGATCACGCACGATCTCGGCGAGCGGCCAGTAGGTGATGCCGTCGCCGTACGGCAGGCAGCGGCCGCGCAGGACCCACGCGCGCCCGCCAAGCCCGTCGACGAAGTCGTCCACGAGCCGCGACTTCCCTACGCCCGCAGCCCCGAGCACGGTCACCAGGTGGCAGGAGCGGTCGGACACCGCGGCGGCCACCGCGCTCGACAGCCCCTCGATCTGCTGGGCGCGGCCCACCAGCGGGGAGTCCAGCTTGCGTGGGCGCTCATCGCTCGCGCGCAGCTCCAGCACGCGACTTCCAAGGTTGGCCGGCTCCGCGTCGACGAAGTCGCGCACAAGCCGGTGCGTGGCATCGTCGATCAGGATCTCGCCGGCGCCGGCCGCCTCCTCGAGGCGCTTCGCGGCGTTCACCGCGTGCCCGCTCGCGGGGGGACGGCCAGGAGCGGGCGGCTCCGCAATCACCTCGCCGGTGCCAAGCCCGATGCGAGTGGTGAGCCGGACGCCGAAGGCCTCGTCCAGCTCGTCGGCGAGCGCCGGAAGCATCTCCTGGAACTCGACGGCCGCGCGCAGCGCTCGCAGCGCATCGTCGTCGTGGAGCGCAGGCACGCCGAACACGGCCATCAGCGCATCGCCCGGATATTCCTCGACGGTCCCGCCGTGCCGTTCGAATACCGCCCGCATGTCGCCGAGGTAGCGCGCGCCGACGCGGCGGCGCGCCTCGGCGTCGGCAGCGTCCGCCGCCGACGTCGAGTCGATCACGCAGGCGAACAGGACCGTGACCGTCTTGCGCGTCTCGTGCTCCGCCGACGCCGTGGCGCCGGTCCCGGTGGCCGTCATGCGCAGCTCGAAGACCTGTTCGGGGCGCGACAGACCAGGCAGATCCCGACTGCCGAGGTCGATCAGCTCGGTGCCCGGCGGCAGATGGTCGTGGACGATCTCGGTGGTGGCCTGCGACAGCAGCGTGGCCGTTCCCGACGCGAGCGCCCTCAGCCTGGCCGCACGGTTCAGCGCGGGCCCGAAGTAATCCCCGTCGCGCTCGTGGGCCTCGCCCGTGTGGATCGCGATCCGCACGCGCAGCTCGACCCCTGGCGGCCAGGACGCGCCGGCGAGGAGGTCACGCAGCTCGACGGTGCTCGCCACCGCATCCGAGGCACGCCGGAACACCGTGACCGTGGAGTCGCCCTCCCCCTTCGTCTTCAGCAGCCGTCCGCCGTGAGAATCCGCCGTGCGCGCGATCAGCTCGTCATGGAGCTCGAGCGCGGCCGCCATCGCCCCGGGATCGGACTCCCACAGCGCGGTGGAGCCCTCGATGTCCGTGAGGACGAAGGTCACGACGCCGGTGGGCAGCTCGACGGGCGGCTCAACCGCGTCGTCCGCCGGCGGCTCGTCTGGCCCCGGCGCGGCGGGCACGGCCGATGCGTCGAGCGCGGCGTCCTGCGCGAGGATCGCGCCCTCCAGCTCGCGCAGGCGCTCGCCCGGCTCGATTCCGAGCTCCTCGACCAGCTTGCGCCTGGCGTCCTGGTATGCCTGCAGGGCGTCGGCCTGGCGGTCGGATCTGTACAGCGCAAGCATGAGCTGCGCACGCAGGCGCTCGCGGTACGGGTGCTCGGCGATCAGCGTCTCGAGCTGTCCCACCACCTCGGCGTGATCGCCGAGCGCGAGCTTGGCCTCGATCAGCTGCTCGAGCCCAGCCACGCGCAGGTCCTCCAGCCGAGCGATCTCCGGCTGCGCGAACGCCTCGAACGAGAGGTCGGCGAGCACCGACCCTCTCCATAGCGCGAGCGCCTCCTCGAGCACCGGCAGCGCCTGCGCAGGGCGGTGGGCGGCAAGCTCACCCCGGCCCTCGGCCAACAGGCGCTCGAAGCGGTGGGCGTCCACCTGCTCGGGATCGATCTCGAGTCCATAGCCGTGGGGGCTCGTGACCACCACGTCGACGGCGCCCTCTGACCCGCTCGCCAGCGCCTTCCGAAGCCGCGAGACGTGGACCTGGAGCGTCTTCGCCGCGGTGGCCGGCGGCTCCTCGCCCCACAGCTCGTCAATCAGGCGGTCGCTGCTGAGCGTCTCGCCGCGGTGCAGGAGGAGCAGCGCGAGTACCGCGCGGAGCTTGCTGCCTCCCAGGGGGACCTGCTGGCCCCTGTCGAGGGCCTCGAGCGGGCCGAGGATGTGAAAGTCCATGCGCAGGGAGCGGCGGGCCGGGAGGCCAACGTTACCGCGCTGTTACCGCCTTGTCGCTGTCCTGCAACCTCCTCCCCGCAAGCTGGCCTCCTGTCAATCAACGGGACGCCCGCCAAAGCGGCCGCCCCCCACACAGGAGGCAGTCATGGGACAGCCGATGCCCGCCCAGCACCCGTCAGTCGTCCTTCGTTCCCACTTCAACCTCGTTCGGACCCTGCTCATCATCGCGATGGCGGCTCTGATCGCTTCCGCTGCCGCCGTGGTGATCCTCGCCAACGACGACAACAACGCCGACACGGCCTCCCAGGCCACGTCGGCGGTGCAGCCTCAGGTCCAGACGCCGGCCGGCACTCGCTACGACGGCGGCCCCGACGAGGGCACCCGCGGCGCGATCGCCTCTCCGCCCGCCGCAGGCACCCGCTACGACGGCGGCCCCGACGAGGGCTCCCGCGGTCCCGCCCAGGTCCAGTTCAAGGAGCGCGCAGGCGGCCCGACCTTCCTCCACGAAGGCCGCTAGACCAGCACAGCAAGACCCCTCCAGCAGCGTCGGGCCCTCTTCGGAGGGCCCGTCGCCGTTCTAGGCCTCGACGGGCTGCGCGGATGAGCTCTCGAGCTCGCCCAGGCCGATCGCGGCCACGCGCTCGCGGTGCTCGCTGGCGGAGCCGTAGAGCAGAGCGTTCGTCTTCGCCCGCTTGAGGAAGAAGTGCAGGTCGTGCTCCCAGGTGAAGCCGATGCCGCCGTGCACCTGGAGCGACGACGCGCATACGCGCCAGCCGGCGTCCGAGGAATAGGCCTTCGCACCCGAGGCCGCCTCGGGCAAGGACTCCGGCTCGGCATCGGCGCACCACGCGGCGTAGTAGGCGCCCGAGCGCGAGCCCTCGACCTCGAGCAGCATCTGCGCGCAGCGGTGCGAAACCGCCTGGTAGGCGCCGATCGCGCGGCCGAACTGCTTGCGGTCGCGGGCGTACTCGACCGCCATCTCCATCGCCTTCTGCGCCACGCCGACGGTCTCGGCGGACAGCGCGGTGGCGATGCGGTCCCCGGCGGCGAAGCAGTCGCCGCCGAGCGGCTCGCCGCCGTCGACGCGAACGCGTGCGAAGCGGCGCGTCCGGTCCATCGTCTCGAATGGCTCTATGTCGGCGGCCGACGCCTCGACCACGGCGGTCGAGCCGTCAGATGAGATCAGCACGATCACCTCGGCCGAGTCGGCGTCGGGCACGAGGCGCGCCTCGCCGTCGCGCAGCATGCCGACCGTCCCGCGCGCCTCGCCGGAGGCGATCCCCGGCAGCCAGCGCTGCTTCTGCTCGTCGGTGCCGGCGAACTGGAGCGCGAGCCCGGCGGCGGCGTTCGAAAGGAACGGCACGGGCGCCAGGGCGTAGCCCAGCTCCTCGGTGAGGATCGCCAGCTCGACGATCCCGAGTCCCTGGCCGCCGTGCTCCTCGTCGATGAAGATGCCCGCCCAGCCGAGCTCGGACATCTCCTTCCACGCGTCGTCGTCGTAGCTGCCCGACTCGGCCAGCTCGCGAACGCGGTCCGGCTTGAAGCGCGCGCCGAGCAGCTCGTTGGCTGTGCGCTTGATCGCCTGCTGGTCGTCCGTGAAGTCGAAGTTCATTTGCGTCTACCTCAGCTTCGGCAGGCCGAGCACGCGCTCGGCGATGATGTTCTTCAGGATCTCGGTGGTGCCGCCCTCGATCGAGTTGGCGCGCGAGCGCAGCAAGCGGTAGGTCCAGGGCGACTCCCAGTCCGCGCCGTCCTCGCCCAGGATGTCCACGGCCAGCTCGGTGAGCGCCTGGTGAATCTCGCCCCACTGCCACTTCGGCAGCGAGCCCTCGGGCCCCGGCACGCCGCGCTTCATGATCTGGGTGAGCCCGCGCCAGGAGTTCAGGCGCAGCAGCTCCACCTCGATGGCGAGCTGAGCGATGCGCTGGCGGATCAGCGGATCGTCCGTGACCCCGCGCTCGATCGCGAGCTGCTTGAGGTCGGTGAGTGCCATCCGCATGCCGGCGGCGGACGCCGCGCCGAGGCCGGCGCGCTCGTTCATCAGCGTCGTGATCGCCACGGACCAGCCGTTGCCCACCCCGCCGACTACGTTCTCGTCGGGGATGCGCGCCTCCTCCATGAAGAGCTCGTTGAACTCCGGCTCGTTCGTGATCTGGTGGAGCGGGCGCACCTGCACCGCCTCCTGCTCCATGTCCATGATGAAGTAGGTGAGGCCCTGGTGCTTGGGCACATCCTGGTCGGTGCGCGCCACGAGCATGCACCACTTGGCCTTGTGCGCGTAGGTGGTCCAGACCTTCTGCCCCGTCACGACCCACTCGCCGTTCGACTTCACGGCCTTGGTCTTGAGCGACGCGAGGTCGGAGCCGGACTCCGGCTCTGAGAAGCCCTGGCACCAGATCTCGTCGCCCGTGAGGATCGCGTTCAGCCAGCGCTCCTTCTGCTCGTCGGTGCCGTGGTGGATCACGACGGGTCCGCCCATGACCATGCCGAGCACGTTCACGGGCTGGGGCGCGCGAGCGCGCGCCATCTCCTCGCCGAAGAGGGCCTGCTCGACCAGGGTCGCGCCGCGGCCGCCGTACTCCTTCGGCCACGAGAAGCCCGCGTAGCCGGCGTCGTAGAGCTGGCGCTGCCACTGGCGGCGGTGCTCGAACGCCTCGTCGTCGCCCGGCGGGTCCTCGCCCGGGTGGTTGTCGGCGAGCCAGGCGCGCAGCTCGTCGCGGAAGCCCTGCTCTGAGGGTGAGAGCGTCAGGTCCATGGCGGTGTAATGTACCAGGGCGTACACAACGTGGCGGCCACCCCCAACATCCCTCGCCGGCTACCCCGTGGCACCCATGGACTGGACCCGTCGCTCGTGGCCGCGTCCCAGCGCACGCGACTGCTCGAGGCGGTCGGCCGCACCGTGGCCGATAAGGGCTACGGCGCCGCGACGATCGACGACATCGTGCGTGGCGCGGGTGTGTCGAAGAAGACCTTCTACGAACACTTCGCGGACAAGCTCGGCTGCTTCCTCGCGGCGTACGAGGCGGCGAGCGACGAGCTCTACGAGCACGTGCGCGCCGCCCAGGACGGCGCCGATGATTGGGTCGGCCGCACCCACGCGGGCATCCACGCCTACCTGCGCTGGCTGGCCGCCGAGCCCGCGCTCGCCCGGGTGTTCCTGATCGAGGTCGCGGCCGCCGGGCCCGACGCGCTCGCCTGCCGCGAGCGGCTGCGCGACCGCTACGCCGAGCGCATGCGCGAGCTACAGGACCCGCACATCGGCGTGCCCGACGAGATCTTCCACGCGGTCGTGGCCGCAGCGGACGACCTCGTCGTGCGCCGCCTGCGCGACGGCAGTGACCTGCTCGAGCTCGAGCCGATACTGCTGCGGCTCCAGGTCGCCCAGCTGGCCGGCCCGAAGGCCGCGGCCGAGCTGGACTAGCTAGCCCACTCCATCCACCTTTTGCATGTATTTCATGCACAACGCAGATGAAGTGAGTCTCGGCGGCTTCAGCGTGGCCGGGAACGCGGGCCCAGCCCGCGCAGCAGGCGCCTCGAGATGCCGCGCAGCGTCTCGCTTCCGTAGGCGTGGCTGGGGCTCGACGTGATCAGGATCGCCACTGAGAGCCGGCGCCTCCCGCGGCGCAGCAGGGCCACCTGGTGGTCCACCCAGCCGCTGCCGGACCCCCAGCCGCCTTTGAAGTAGAGCGCCCAGCCTCGCGGGCGGGTGCGTGCGATGCCCCAGCGCTGCGAGGGCACAATCGAGCCCAGCAGCCGCATCGCGTAGCGACGGTGCCGCCTCGGGGTGCGGCGTTCGATGTGGAGGAAGAAGCGCGTCTGGCCCGCCACGTCGATGGGTGTCAGCCCCCACGGACGGATGGGGTACCCGAGGCTGTTGCACACCTGTGACGCCGCCGCGTTGTCCGAGCGGCGGATCATCGGGCCAAGCAGAGCGCGCTCCGTCCCGCGCAGCCTTCGGTGCCGGACATCCGGCTGCCGCAGATACGCAACGAGAAGCATGGCCTTCACGACGCTGGCGGAGGGCACGGTCCGCTCGACACCTATTCCTCGAAGCCCGTGCCTCGTACGCACCCCGAACGACACGGTGCCCGCTCGAGCGGCGGCGTACTCCCGGGCTTCACCGATGTGCGCTCTCCACGTGCCGGCCGTGGCTGCGGGAGCCACGCAGAGCGCGACTGTGACCAACGCCACATAAATTCGCAACGTAGGCGTTGCATAAATAGCGCGGCTGTGCTTCAATAGCGAAACGACACCGTCCCGTATCGTTATTCGAGGAGAGGAAATCATGCCAGCAACAGCCCAGACCATCCACGACCGTCGCTGGTGGACGCTGCTCGTGGTCTCCGTCGCCCTACTCGTCATCTCGCTCGACAACACGATCCTCAACGTTGCTCTACCCACCATCGAGCGCGATCTCGATGCGAGCAGCGGTCAACTGCAGTGGATCGTCGATTCCTACACCCTCGTCTTCGCCGGCCTTCTGCTCACCATGGGCGCGCTGGGCGATCGCTTCAGCCGCCGCGGTGCACTCGCGGCCGGCCTGGCCATCTTCGGCGGCGCATCGCTCGCGTCGGCGTTTGCTGAGTCGGCCAACATGCTCATCGTCACCAGGGCGCTGATGGGCATCGGTGGCGCGCTGATCATGCCGACGACGCTGTCGATCATCACCAACGTCTTCCCCGCCGGGGAGCGGGCGAAGGCGATCGGCATCTGGGCAGCCGTGGCCGGCATCGGCGTCGGCATCGGCCCCGCGAGCGGCGGCTGGCTGCTCGAGCAGTTCAGCTGGGCTGCCGTGTTCCTCATCAACGTTCCGATCGCCGCGGCCGCTCTCCTGGCCATCCCGAAGCTCGTGCCGGACTCGAAGGACCCGAAGCAGTCGCGGCTCGACCCGATCGGCGCACTGCTCTCGACGGCCGGCCTCGGCATCCTCACCGGCGCGATCATCCAGGCGCCGGAGTGGGGCTGGACCAGCGGACGCATCCTCGGCGGCTTCGCCGCGTCGGCGGCCATCCTTGCCGGCTTCGTTATCTGGGAGCTCCGCAGCTCCTCCCCCATGCTCGACGTCCGGATGTTCCGGATCCGTCGATTCACGGGCGCGAGCGTCTCGATCGCCCTTGTGTTCTTCGCACTCTTCGGTGCGATCTACTTCCTGACCCAGTACCTCCAGGGAGTGCTCGACTACACGCCGTTCGAGGCTGGCGTCCGGATGCTGCCGGTCGCAGGCGGGCTCATCCTGGGCGGGCCGCTCTCCGCCAAGCTGGCGGAGCGGTTCGGAACGCGGCCTGTCGTTGCTATCGGCCTCGGCATTGTCGCGGTCGCGCTGTTCATGCTCTCCGGAGCGGACGCGGACAGCGGCTACTCGCTCGTCGCTTGGTCGCTCGTCATGCTCGGGTTCGGCATGGGCGCCACGATGGCGCCGGCCACCGAATCGATCATGAGCTCGGTCCCGCTGAACCACGCGGGCGTCGGGTCGGCGATGAACGACACGGTCCGGCTGGTCGGCGGCACGCTCGGCGTGGCGATCCTCGGGAGCCTCCTGTCGAGCAGTTACGGTGCCGACATGGAGCCTGCGGTGAAGTCGCTGCCCGAGCCGGCCGCCGATTCGGCGTCGGATTCGCTCGGCCACGCCAGCGTGGTGGCCGACCAGATCGGTGGCGACGCCGGGCGGGCCCTCTCGAACGCAGCCGAAACAGCGTTCACCACGGCCATGAGCAGCACGCTCACGGTGGCGGCGGCCACGGCGCTCGCCGGAGCCATCATCGCCCTCGTGGTGCTGCCCGGGCAGAGCCGCGAGCGGGCCGAGAAGCGCGCGTTCGCGATGCAGCCGGAGCCGGCAACCGCGTGAGCCACGCGAAGCCAGAGCAGCAGGACGACCGGGCCGGCGCCGAGGAGGCGCCGGCCCGCGGCCGTGGCAGACCGCGGAGCGTCGAGGCCGACCAGGCCATCCTCGACGCGACGCTGAGAATGCTCGGCACACATGGGGTCGCGGGGATGACCATCGAGGGCGTCGCGGCGGCTGCGGGCGTCGGCAAGACGACGATCTACCGGCGTTGGCCCACCAAGACCGATCTGATCCGGGCCGCCATCTCCGACATCGTCCCTCGGGGCGACCCGCCGGACACCGGCAGCATGGCGGGCGACATGGCGGCCCTCGCGGAGACGCAACGGGAGCGGCTCGCCGGCTCGAAGCTGGCGGGCATCGTTCCGCGCTTGCTGGCCGAGTCGATGAGCGACCCGGAGCTCCACCGGGACTACGTCGAAAGGGTGATCACCCCGTTCCGCGACCTGCTCCGGTTATTCATCGAGCGGGGGATCGAGCGCGGTGAGCTGCGACCGGATCTCGAGGTGGAGGCGCTCGTGGACCTGCTGCACTCGATACCCGTCTACAAGATCCTCCTGTCGCGCGGCGACCCGGCCTCGCTCGAGCAGGTGCCCTGGGCATACATGCCGATCCTCCTGCCCGGAATCCGCAACGACGGCGTTTAGGTCCCGCATAAGCACGGGCGTACTCTTGCGCCCATGCGCGTGCTGGTTGCCGAAGACGAGCCGCGGGTCGCCGAGGCCGTCGCCCGCGGGTTGCGCCGCGAGGGCGCGGCGGTGGACGTGGCGCTCGACGGGCGGACCGCGCTCGCCAAGGCACGCGCCTTCGACTATGACGTCGTCGTGCTCGACCGCAACCTGCCGGAGATGCACGGCGACGAGGTATGCCGAGCGGTCAACCGTGACCTGCCGGAGACTCGCATCCTCATGCTCACCGCCTATGGCGAGGTCAACGATCTCGTTGCCGGGCTGGCGCTCGGCGCAGATGACTACGTGGCGAAGCCATTCGCCTTCGACGAGCTGGTCGCGCGGATCAGAGCGCTGGCCCGCCGCGCGCACACGACCCGGCCGGCGGTGCTCGAGCGGAGCGGCGTCCGGCTTGACCCATCGAGACACGAGGTCTCCCGCGATGGCCGAGCTGTCGAGCTGGCGCCGAAGGAATTCGCGGTGCTCGAGGCGCTGCTCGAGGCCGACGGTGATGTCGTGAGCGCTCGCCGTCTGCTCGACCGTGTGTGGGACGAGAACATCGACACCCTGAGCAACACCGTTCGGATGACCGTCATGACGCTCCGGAAGAAGCTCGGCCAGCCGGCGGTGATCGAGACTGTTCGAGGTGCCGGCTACCGCATCTGATGCGACCACGCCCCACGATCAGATTCAGGCTCACGGCCCTTTATGCCGTGGTCGTATTCCTTGCCGGCGGGCTGCTCCTCGCCGTGAGCTACGCGCTACTCGACGGTCATCTCCACAACACCCTGAGCGACGCGACCGCAGACGACCTCTTGGCACAGCTCCGGGGGCAGTACCTGCTGGCACTGTTCGCTGTCACCGCCCTCGCCGTGCTGCTCGGCTGGGTGATCGCGGGGCGCGCACTCGCCCCGCTGCGCACGATCGCAAACGCGGCGCGCTCGGTCTCGGGGGAGTCGCTGACGCGGCGCGTGGCCCTGCGGGGTCCCGACGACGAGCTGCACGAACTTGCGGACACGTTCGACGAGATGCTCGAGCGGCTCGACTCTGCGTTCGCGAGCCAGAAGCGGTTCGTGGCCGATGCGTCGCACGAGTTACGGACGCCGCTCACGGTCCTGCGGACGGAGGTCGAGGTCGCGCTCGCGAATCCTGACGCGAGCGTCGCCGAGCTGCGTGCGACCGCCGAGGTGGTCCGCGAGGAGGTGCAGCGCTTCGAGGCCCTTCTCGAGAGCCTGCTCGCACTCGCCCGCAGCGAGGCGCGGGCGCTCGCCGCGGATGAGCCGGTCGACCTCGCGGACATCGCCCGGCGTGTCGTCTCACTCCTGCAATCCAAGGCCGCCACGCGTGACGTCCTGCTCACTGTCGAGGCCCAGAGCGCGATCGCGAGTGGCGACCGTGAGCTGCTGGAGCAGATGGTCTTCAACCTCGTGGACAACGCGGTCACTCACAACTGCAACGGCGGCTTTGCAGAGGTAGCGGTTGAGCCGCGCGGCGAAACGGCAGCGCTGCGCGTGGTCAACTCGGGACCCCACGTTCCGGACGAGAGCGTCCAGCTGCTCACTGAGCCGTTCCACCGCCTCGAGCGCCGGCGCGACCGGCGCGGCGCCGGGGTGGGCCTGTCGATCGTCCGTGCGGTCGCGGCGGCTCACGGCGGCCGACTCGAGCTCACGGCTCGCGAGGACGGCGGCCTCGTCGCCGACGTGGAACTGCCGGCGGTTAGAGCTTCACGCGGTCCGCGTCGGCTGGGTCGGGGCAGTTCTCGTGAGCTTCGGTCGCCGGGCGGTACGTCACCGGAGCCGAGCGCTCAACCGACCGCGCCTTGACGAGGGACCTGAGCTCGCCACCCGTGCCCGCGATGGCCGACAGCGAGTACGCGTAGACCGCAGCACTGACGAGAAGCGCGACGAGGAAGGTCGCGCGTCGGACACGTGAGAGGCGTCCAGCCATCTGGGACGACGCTAGCCCCGCTTCGTCAAGTCCGCATAAATTCGCGCCGGCTTACCTGAACCTGACGAAACCCCGCCTAGCGTGCTCCGCGTTCGGTTCCAGACGCGAAGGAGCAGGCTGATGCAGGAGCACGAGAACAGCAGGACCAGGCGACGTGGGCTCGTCGCAGCCGTCCTGGGCGCGGCCGCCCTGGCGGCGGCGCTGCCGAGGTCGGGGTCCGACACGTCGGTCGAGCTCTAGGCATGGACCGCACGGAACTCACGATGGAGACCGACAGCGCGACCGCCGCGCGAGTGGCGTTGGAGGAGACGCTCTACGAGATCAAGCGGGTGATCGTCGGGCAGGACGCGATGCTCGAGCGGGTGCTGGTGGCGCTCCTCGTCGGGGGACACGTCCTGCTGGAGGGCGTACCGGGCCTCGCGAAGACACTCACCGTGAAGACGCTCGCCGATGTGGTCAACGGGTCGTTCAAGCGGGTGCAGTTCACACCGGACCTGGTCCCCGCGGACCTCGTCGGCACGCGCATCTACCGGCCGGACACGGGGCAGTTCTCAGTCGAGCTCGGGCCGGTGCTGTGCAACTTCCTGCTGGCGGACGAGATCAATCGCGCGCCCGCGAAGGTGCAATCCGCGCTACTCGAGGTCATGCAGGAGCGTCAGGTCACGATCGGCGGTGAGACCTACCGAGTGCCCGAGCCGTTTCTCGTGCTCGCCACCCAGAACCCGATCGAGTCGGAGGGCACCTACCCGCTGCCCGAGGCTCAAACGGACCGGTTCCTGATGAAGCTTCTCGTGGACTATCCGGCGCCGTCTGAGGAGGCGGTGATCGTCGAGCGCCTGCTCCAGGCTCCGGCGGAGGTGGCGGAACGGCTCAGCGGGGAGCAGCTGATGGAGTTTCGGGAGACCGCCTCACGGGTGTTCGTCGACTCCGATGCAATCCGCTACGCGGTCACGCTGGCGGACGCCACCCGCCGGCCCGCACGCTACGGCCTGGAGGACATCGAGCCATACATCGAGTTCGGCGCGAGCCCGCGCGGGCCCATCGGCCTGGTTCAGTCGGCGAGGGCGCTAGCGCTCCTGCGCGGGCGCCGTCACGCCGTCGCCAGCGACGTCCGCGACCTCGCCAGCGACGTGCTTCGCCATCGCCTCGTCCTGAGCTACGAGGCGTTGAGCGACGCGGTCACAGCCGACGATCTCCTCGCACGCGTGTTCGAGGTCGTGCAGTCCGATGCCGGGTCATCCCACGCGGTCGAGGCCGGCATCGCGGCGTGAGCGCGCTTGCCCTCACCCCCGCGCCCGGCACCCAGGGCCCTGGGCCTACGCCCTCACGCATCGTGGAAGCGCTCGACCTGGCGCTTGTGAGGCGCACCGCCGGCATGCTCCCCGGCGAGCACCGGGCGCCCGGAGTGGGCGCCGGAACCGAGCTCGCACAGCTGCGCGTGTACCAGCCTGGCGACGACGTACGCCAGCTCGACCCAGCGGCCAGCGCGCGGACGGGACTGCCGCACGTGAGGCTGCACGTTCCAGAGCGCCTCATGACGGCATGGATCGTGCTCGACGTTTCCCCGTCAATGGCATTTGGAACGGGGCTTCGGCTCAAGAGCGATGTGGCCGCCGGCTCCGCGGCGCTGCTCGCGCGGCTGGCGGTGCGGCGCGGCGGACGAGCCGGTCTCGTGCTCTGCGGCGGACAACGTGAGTTGCTCATCCCACCGCGAGGGGGTCGCCGGGCGTCGGCCATCATCGAGCACGCTGTTGGCGAAGGTGTGGTCTCGGATGGAGCCGGCGACGACGCCAGCCTCGGCCGGGCCCTGCGACGCCTGAGCCGCCTGGCGCGGTCGCCCGGCATGGTGGCCGTCGTGTCGGACTTCCGGGCCGAGGCCGGTTGGGCCCGACCGCTGCGCGTGCTCGGCGGGCGTCACTCGCTTGTGGCCATCGATGTGAGCGATCCGCTCGAGGCGGGGCTGCCGAATGCGGGCGTGCTGCGCCTGGTCGATCCTGAGTCGGGCAGGCAGATCGAGGCGGATACCCGCGACGCCGCGGTACGCGAGCGCTACGCGACGCACGAGCGCGAGCGACGTTCAGCCGTCCGCGATGAACTGCGCACGGCCGGCGCTGAGGTCGTGGAGCTGACCACCGGCGACCCCTGGCTCGAACAGCTCGGACGGCGCTTGCGGTGAGCTTCGCCTCTCCAATCCTGCTGCTCTCGCTTGCGACCCTGCCGGTCCTCGCGGCTGCGTACGCCTGGCTGCGGCGGCGCCCGGGGCGCTACAGCGCACGCTTCCCCGGCGTACCCGTGCTGGCCGGCGCCGTCGCGGTCACCCCGCTCTGGAGGCGTCACATCCCCGCTGCGGTGGCCGCCCTCGCGCTGGCGGCACTCGCGGTGGCGCTGGCGCGCCCGCACGCGACCATCGCCGTGCCGGTGGAGCGCGCCAGCGTCGTGCTCGTGACGGACGCCTCACGTTCCATGCTGTCGACCGATGTCGAGCCGAGCCGGATGGATGCAGCGCGCAGCGCGGCCGGGACCTTCCTCGACGGCGTGCCCGACGAGCTGGGCGTGGGCGCGGTGGCGTTCTCGACGACACCGAGCTCCGTCGTATCGCCGACCCAGGACAGGGAACGCGTCCGTGCGCATCTGGCGAGCCTCAATGCAGACGGAAGCACCGCCACCGGCGATGCCCTCGCCGAGGCGCTTCAGCTGCTGGAGGGCCAGGGCAAGCAGCGACCGCCCGCGGCAATCGTGCTTCTGTCCGACGGCAAGACGACCACGGGCCGCGACCCCGTGGAGGTCGCTCGGGAGGCGCGTACCGCCGGTGTTCCGGTCCACACGGTCTCGCTCGGAACCTCCGGCGGGACGATCACCGACAGCAGCGGCAACCTGCTCCCCGTGCCGCCGGATCCAGAGACGATGGCGGACATCGCCAGGGCCTCCGGGGGCGAGAGCTTCGGCGTGAACGACGGCGACCAACTCGATGCGGTCTACGAGCGCCTCGGGTCGCAGATCGGGACCCGCCCAGAAGAGCGCGAGATCACGGCCGGCTTCGCCGCCGGGGGCATGGCGCTCCTACTCGCCGCCGGCGCGCTCTCTCTGAGGGCGGGCGGGAGGCTTCCATGAAAGGAGACTTGGACATGAGCGAGCCGGTGAGACTCTGGAGCGGTACGAACGGCTCGCGCGCGGCCCACGACTGGGCGGCGCCGCGCCGTCCGGCTGCCGAGGCACCCGCGCCTGAGGAGGCGCCCGCGCCAGGACAGGCGAGCGGCCCGCGGCCGGCCGCGTCGTGGCGTGGGCGGCTTCGCGCAGGAGCGGCCGGAGCCCTCGCTGCCGCGCTGCTCGTGGGCGGCGGCGTGCTCGTGGGCGATCAGACCGGCTCGGATTCCGCGTCACCGCCGGCTGCAGCGGCGCCATTGCCCGCGGCAAGCGGCGGAGCGGCGGCAACTACGGACGCCGGCCGTGTCTACGCCGCGGTCGCTGACGGCGTCGTGGCGGTCCAGGTCGGCGGCGGCTCGGGCACCGGCTTCGTGATCGACAAGCGCGGAACGATCGTCACGAACGCGCACGTGGTGGGAGAGTCGAGCCAGGCAAGTGTTCGCTTCGGCGACTCGGGCGCGACCATCGACGCCGAGGTGCTCGGCTCTGACCCCTCGACCGACCTCGCCGTCCTGCGGGTGGACCCGTCGCGCGTCGGAACGCTTCGGCCGCTCACGTTCGCCGACTCTGACGCAGTGCGGGTCGGGGACGAGGTGGTCGCCATCGGCCACCCGTTCGGTCTCGACCGGACGGCCACCGCAGGCATCGTGTCGGGCCTGGGTCGTGAGATCCAGTCGCCGAACGGCTTCTCGATCGACGAGGTGATTCAGACTGACGCGGCGATCAACCCCGGTAACTCGGGCGGCCCACTCGTGGACGGGAAGGGACGCGTCGTCGGCGTTAACTCTCAGATCGCGACAGCGGGCGCGGGAGGCGGCAACGTCGGGGTGGGCTTCGCGGTGCCGGCGAACACCGTCAGGGAGGTCGTGCCGCGGCTGGCGAGTGGGCGGACGATCGAGCGCCCATACCTCGGCGTGAGAACCGCCGCCGGCACCGCGGGCGTCGAGGTGCAGGAGGTCACAGCGGGCGGGCCGGCGCAGCGCGCCGGGTTGCGCTCGGGCGACGTGGTCACCTCCGTGGACGGCCGGACGGTCTCCGATCCCGACGACATCACCGGCGCGCTGGACGACAACGAGCCGGGCGACTCCGTGACGGTCGAGGTCGAGCGCGACGGCAGGCGCCAGAAACTCGACGTCACCCTGGGCACGCGACCGGCGAACCCGTAGGGCGATCGTGAGCTTCCAGTCCCCCCTCCTGCTCCTGACGCTGCTGGCCCTTCCCGTCGCCATGCTGCTCTACCGCGCGCACTCGCGCAGGGCCGAGCGTGCCGCCGCGGCCTTCGCGAACCCCGCGCTGCTCGCCTCGGTCGCACCGCACCGCCCGGGCTGGCGCCGGCACGCGCCCTATGGGCTCTACGCGGTCGCGCTTGCAGGGCTGGCGCTCGCGCTGGCTCGGCCGGAGATCACGGTGGCGGTTCCAGACGAGCGGGCGTCGATCGTGCTCGCCACCGATGTGTCGGGATCGATGCAGGCGGCCGACGTGCCGCCGTCGCGACTGGTCGCGGCGCGCGAGGCTGGACTCGAGTTCCTCGACGGCGTGCCCGGAGAGGTCAGGGTTGGCGCGGTCATCTTCAACCACGCCGTGCAGACGACCGAGCCGCCCGCCACGGATCGATCGCCGGTTCGGGCGGCTCTCGAGCAGCTGCGCTCGAGTGGCGGCACGGCGACCGGCGACGCCCTCGCCACCTCGCTGGGCCTCGTGCGGGAGACCGGCACACGCGGGCGCCCGGCGCCTGCCGCGATCGTGCTCCTATCGGACGGGGCCTCGACCCACGGGCGTGACCCGCTGCCGCTCGCCGACGAGGCCGCGCGCCTGAAGGTCCCGATCTACACCGTCGCGCTCGGCACGGACGGAGGGACTATCCAGGTGGAAACCCCGACTGGGGTACAGACTCGGTCGGTACCGCCTGACCGCGAGACCCTGCGCAGCCTGGCCGAAAGGACAGGGGGCCGCTACTTCGAGGCCGCCGACCGGTCCGAGCTGAGCGAGGTCTACGAGCGGCTCGGCTCCCAGGTGGCTAAGCGCGACGAGCCGAGGGAGATCACGGCGGGCTTCGCGGGTGCCGGTGTTCTCCTTCTGCTCGGCGGCGCCGCCCTATCGCTCCACTGGTTCAGGCGGTTGCCGTGAATCGTGGCTGCCGACCGCCTCAGTAGCTCTTCGGCAACCCCAGGGAGTGCTCGGCCACGTAGTTCAGGATCATCTCGCGCGAAACGGGCGCGGTCCGGGTGAGGCGTACTCCCCACCACATGTCCGAGAGCCCGTACTCCAGCGCGAAGCCGTTGCCGCCGTGCGTCTGGATCGCACGGTCGACGCACTTGATGGCCGCCTCGGCCGCGGCGTACTTCGCCATGTTGCTCGCCTCCCCCGCGCCGGGCACGCCGGCGTCGTAGAGCGCGCAGGCCTTCTGCGTCATCAGGCGCGCCAGCTCGAGCTCGATCTTCGCCTCGGCCAGCGGGTGCGCGATCCCCTGGTGCGTGCCGATCGGCGCGCCCCAGACGGCCCGCTCGTTCGCATAGGCGGCCGCCTTGCCGAGCGCGCGCAGACCTGCGCCACACGCGATCGAGGCGCCCATGATGCGCTCGGGGTTGAGCCCGTCGAACACCGGGCCGAGGCCTCCACCCTCGCCGCCGATCAGGCGCTCCTCCTCAAGCTCGACGTCGTCGAAGAAGAGTGTCCACTGCTTGTCCGGGCCGAGGTAGGGCATCGGGATCTGGTCGCGGGTGAAGCCGGGCGTGTCCACGTCCACGATCGCGAGCGACGGGAGCCCGAGCGCGCCGTCCGCCATCCGGCTGCGGGCCACCACCAGCACGGCGTCCGCGTGCTCGACGCCCGAGATGTAGGTCTTCTGGCCCCGGAGGACGAGCTTGTCTCCGCGCCGCTCCACGGACGTCGAGAGGTTGTGCGAGTTCGTGCCGGCGTCGGGCTCGGTGATCGCGAATGCGATCTTCGTCGTTCCGGCCGCTATGCCGCGCAGCCAGCGCTCCTTCTGCTCGTCGGTCCCGTGGCGCGCGAGGATGTTGCCGACGATCGCCGGCGACACCACGATCAGCAGCAGCGACTTGCCGGCAGCGGCGATCTCCTCCCCCACGGTCGCAAGTCCGGTCATTCCGAGCCCGCCGCCGCCCCACTCCTCGGGCAGGTTCACGCCGAGGTAACCCTTCTCGGCGAGCGCGTCCCAGAGCTCGGTGGGCGGCTCGTCCGCGGCGTACTTCTGTCGCGCGTAGTCATCGGGGAAGCCGTCGCAGATGCCGCGCACCGCTTCGCGGATCTGGCGCTCCTCGTCCGAGGGCACAAGCGGGAGCACGGCTTCGGTTGTCGCGGGCGTCATACGCCCATAATGCCAGCGTGCGCATAGGGATCTTCCTGGCCTACTGGCCCTGGTTCTCTCCTGAGGAGCAGATCTCCCTGGCCCGCCAGGCCGATCGCGCCGGGCTCGACTCGGTGTGGGTGGCCGAGGCGTGGGGCCAGGATGCGGTCTCGGTGCTCGGCCACCTGACCGCGGTCACCGAGCGCGTGGCGCTCGGCTCCGGCCTGATGCAGATCCCGGGGCGGACGCCCGCGATGACCGCGATGACCGCCGTCACGCTCGACGTCCTGTCCGGCGGGCGCTTCCGGCTCGGGCTCGGAGTCTCGGG
>Ga0190265_10001081_pt1 | contig 17742 bp, 18 predicted proteins | sample Popmic124T_FD_133135 | JGI IMG/M metagenome (GOLD analysis project Ga0190265, IMG submission 133135) | Populus adjacent soil microbial communities from riparian zone of Indian Creek, Utah, USA - 124 T | ecosystem: Environmental > Terrestrial > Soil > Riparian zone | place: USA: Utah | collected...
CTGCTTGGCTTCGGCGAGGAAGGCGTCGATGCGCTCGCGCGCCTCGGGGCTCCTGGCCCCTTCCGGGTCCTTCCATACGACGTAGATCTCCTGGCCGGAGTAGCCGCCGAAGCGCTCCTCGGTCAGGTCGCTTGCGGCCTTCGACTCTGAGCCGGGCGTGTTGTAGTCGGCGTTGTACTCGCCCGCCAGGGACGACCCCACGCCGATGATCACGACGACGGCCGCGAGCCAGGCCAGCACCATGCGGCCGCGGCGGCGGTAGGCGATGTCTGCGAGACGGGCTAGAGCGCGGGTCATCGGTCGGACAGTTTCGGCCCGCTCACAGGTCCCGCCAAGGGGGGTTCCCCGCCTATCGAGGTGCGGTTAGCCGCACCCCGAGCACCGAGAAGTGCGGGATCATCGAGCGAATGGCGTACGACGAGGAGCTGGCGAACCGCGTCCGTGAGCTGGTGGCGGCAAACGGGCAGTTCACCGAGCAGAGGATGTTCGGCGGCCTGGCCTTCCTGATCGGCGGGAACATGGCCGTCGCGGTCAGCGGCCAGGGCGGGCTGATGGTGCGAGTCGAGCGGGGCGACACCGAGGCGCTCCTCGCCAAGCCGCACGCGCGCCCCTTCGAGATGCGCGGCCGCGAGATGCAGGGCTGGGTCCGCGTCGACGCCGAGGGGGTCAGGACGAAGCGCCAGCTCGAGCCGTGGGTGCGCCGCGGGGTCTCCAACGCGCGCTCGCTGCCGGCGAAGTGACGGTCTGGGACGATGTCCGCCGGATCGCCCTCGGGCTTCCCGAGACGAGCGAGAGGGTGTCGCGCGACGTGCCGCAGTGGCGGGTGAAGGACAAGCTCTTCGTCTGGGAGCGCCCGCTCCGCAAGGCCGACCTCGAGGCGCTGGGGGCCGACGCGCCGGATGGGCCGATCCTCGGGGCGTACGTGGAGCACCTCGTTGCGAAGGAGGCGCTGCTCGCCGACGAGTCGGGCGTGTTCTTCACGACGCCGCACTTCGACGGCTACCCGATGGTCCTCGTGCAGCTGGACCAGATCGGCCCAGACGACCTCCGTGAGGTGATCGTCGAGGCCTGGCTGGTCCGTGCGCCGAAGCGGCTCGTCAAGGAGTACCTGGACCCGCAGGGCTAGCAGCCCCGCGGTCCACGCGGCTCGGCCCGGGCGCCTGAAGACTTCTGGATTGCCGCCACCACTGCAAGGGGCTCGCCTACGAGTGGATCCGGACGTTCGCACGGTCCCGTTCGGTCCTACGTGCCCCAGCGGTCGGCGAGGCTCCGTTCCGCCTCTGCAGAGCGCTCGGCGGCGCCCGCGCGACCCGCCCCGCCGGTGCTGCGCGTGGTCCTGTTCCGTGCGGTCCGAGGGGCCAGGTTGCACCGCATCTACTAGCCGTGTACGGTCTCACCGGACAAACGGGTACTTAAGGGCGTAAATTGGCCGATATAGAGAACAGCGCTGTCAGGTCCCGGACCTCGTCGGACCCAGGCCCCACTGGACGAAAAAGGAGATGCCGATGCCGGCGAACCCTCTGAGATCTCTGTATGAGATGAGGCGCAAGGAGCTCGCGGCGAAGTCGCTGCTCGAAGAGGGCCTGTCGCGGCGGCAGGTGCTGCGAAGGGGCGCGGTCGCGGGCGCCGGCGTGCTCGTCGGCCCGGGACTGCTCGCTGCCTGCGGCGACGACGACGACGGCGGCGGCGGAGGCGGCGGAGGCGGCGGCGGTTCCTCGGACGAGATCAACATCCTCACCTGGGAGGGCTACCACCAGGAGCCGTGGCTCCAGGAGTTCACGAAGGAGACGGGGATCAAGGTCAACGCCACCAGCGTCGGCTCGCCGGCCGAGATGTTCGCGAAGGTGAAGGCGAGCCCCGGCCAGTTCGACATCATCTACAACACCGCCGGCTGGTTCGACCAGTACGTCGCGGAGGACCTGATCGTCCCGATCGACGAGTCGAAGGTCCCCAACGTCTCCGAGATCTCCGAGGCCTTCCCGTGGCGGGACGCCACGTCGGTCGACGGGACCAACTACGGGATCCTCTACACCTGGGGAGCCTCGCCGCTGGGCTGGAACTCGGACGTGATCCCGGGCGACTTCGACATCAGCCGGTACGTCAACGACGAGGGCGTCCCGGACGATTGGAACATCTTCTGGGACGAGCAGTTCAAGGGGAACGTGACGATCTTCGACGACCCGACCTCGGTCGAGCCGATGATCCCGCTCGCGATCGGCATCGAGAACCCGTACCAGCTGACCGACGAGCAGTTCGAGCAGTTCGAGCAGAAGCTCTTCGAGCTGCGCCCGCAGCTGAAGAAGCTCACGAGCGGCTTCGACGACCAGGCCAACACGCTCATCACGGGCGAGGCGACGATCGGATACATCAACCACGACCTGGTGATCCTCGAGGCCAACAAGAAGGGCGTGCCGATCGAGGCCAACCACACCGTCCACCAGGGCGTTCCCGCCTGGTCCGACAACGCGACCCTGACGAAGGAGGGCGGCGCCACCAAGGAGGACGCCGTCTACGAGTTCATCAACGCGTCGACGGCCGTCCCGTGGCAGGCCCGCCTCGTCAAGACGACGGGCAACAGCGGGACGCTGAGCTACGACCAGGCGATCGACGAGGGTGTCACGGAGGAGGAGCTGGAGCCGACCCTGATCCCGCAGACCAGGCAGGGCGACGCGTTCTTCGACGTGCTGCTCTTCTTCCAGGCCCCCGAGGACCTCGACCGGCGCCTGGAGGTCTGGAACGAGTTCAAGCTCGGAATCGGGGCCTAGACGATGGGGAACACCACCGAGACGTTCGTCTACGACCCGTTCGACCTGAAGACGCAGGAAGACCCATACGCCCACTACAAGATCCTGAGGGACCAGTACCCGGCGTACCACAACGAGGAGCGGGACTTCTGGACGCTGTCCCGCTTCGAGGACGTCCAGGCCGCCTCGCGCGACTGGGAGACGTACTCGAACACCCACGGGGTCGAGCTCGACGAGACCGAGCACTTCTACCCGAGCACGTTCGGGCCCGGGATCGTCATCCACCACGACCCGCCGGAGCACTCGCGGATCCGCAAGGTTGTCCACAAGTGGTTCACGCCCAACTCCGTCAAGGCACTCGAGGAGCGCATCCGTCAGTACGTGACGGTGATGCTCGACGAGATCGAGGAGAAGGGGACGGCCGATCTCGCCGACGAGTTCGCCTGGCGGCTGCCGGTCTCGACCACCGGCAGCATTCTCGGGTTCCCCGATTCCGACCACGCCCAGCTCGAGGAGTTGATGCACGTCTTCGAGGGGCGGCAGGAGGAGCCCGGCCAGGAGGACCTGTTCGAGATCCCGCGGGGCGCCCGCGACGCCGGGCGTGAGATCGCCGAGTACATCCAGGCGCAGATCGAGCAGCGGCGCAAGGAGCCGCGCGACGACCTGCTGAGCGTGATGGTCGCTGCAGAGAAGGACGGCACGCTCAAGCACGACGAGCCGCGCGGGCTGACGTTCATCCTCGTGCTCGCCGGGATCGACACGACGGCCTGCCTGATCTCGAACGGCCTGCACCGGCTCGCCGAGCTCCCCGACGACCGCAAGCGCTTCGTGGAGCAGCCCGACCTGCTCCCGACCGCGATCGAGGAGCTGATCCGGTGGGAGTCGCCGATCCCTGGGCTCGCCCGGCGCACCGCCAAGGAGGTGACCGTCCACGGGGAGACGATCCCGGAGGGTGGGCGCGTCTGGCTGTGCTACGCCGCAGCCAACCGCGACGAGCGGAGGTACCCCAACCCCGAGGTGCTCGACTTCAATCGCGAGGCGAAGCGCCACATCGCGTTCGGGGAGGGGATCCACCACTGCATCGGCGCCCCGCTCGCCCGGCTCGAGTCGCGGGTGGCGTTCCAGGAGTTCTGGACGAGGTTCCCCGACTACGAGATCGTCGGGCCCAACGAGCGCCTGCATCAGCACACCACCCGCGGGTGGGCGCAGCTGACCGGTCGCGTCGCCTGAGCCGCCGCCATGCAGCTGAGGGTCTTCCAGTCCATGTGGGGCATGGAGCAGCTCGGCGAGGGCGGCACCGAGTGGACTCTCGAAGAGAAGTGCGATCGCATCCTGGAGGCCGGCTTCGAGGGTGCCGAGGTCGAGTTCGACGACCCCGAGCTGGCGCGGCGGACGACCCGCCTGCTCGCCGAACGGGGGCTGGACTGGACGGCCGAGTGCTTTCCCGCCACGGTCGACGAGCTCGCCCCGACGATCGACCTGATCCGCAAGCTGGGCGAGGAGCGCTGCAGCCACATCAACCTGCAGCCCAACGTCAAGCCGCTGACGGCCGCCGAGTGCGTGCCCTACATCGACGGCTGGCAGGAGCTGGCCGACGCCGCGGGGATGGACATCTGCTTCGAGACCCATCGGGATCGGATGACGACCGACCTGATGTTCACGCTGGAGATCATCGACGCGGTGCCGACGATGAAGCTGACGGCCGACCTGTCGCACTTCCTGGTCGGGCGAGAGTTCCGCTGGCCGGTGGACGAGGAGAACCACGCGCTGATCCGGCGCATCCTCGAGCGCTCCGGGGCCTTCCACGGGCGCGTCGCCACACGCGAGCAGGTGCAGGTCCAGTTCAGCTTCCCCCACCAGCGGCACTGGCTCGACCTGTTCATGGGGTGGTGGGAGGAGGGCTTCAAGCTGTGGCGCGCGCAGGCTCCTCCCGACGGCCGCCTGGTCTTCACGCCCGAGCTCGGGCCGCCGGAGTGGTACGCGATGACCGGTCCGGACGGCCGCGAGATGTCCGACCGCTGGGAGGAGTCGGTACTGCTCAAGGACCTGGTGCGGCAGACCTGGCAGCGGCTGGAGGGCACATAGACGGCTACGGAATCCACGTGCCGAACATGTGGGAGTACGGCGACCCTCGTGTCCTGGCCGACCTCGCGCAGCTGGCGGAGGAGTCCGGCTGGGACGGGTTCTTCATCTGGGACCACGTTCTCTTCGACGTCACCGACCCGCCCGACGTGTGCGACCCCTGGATCGCCATGGCCGCGGCGGCTGCGCGCACGCGCCGTATCCGCCTCGGGGCCATGGTCACGCCGGTGCCCCGGCGGCGCCCCTGGAAGCTGGCGCGCGAGGTGGCGTCGCTCGATCTGCTGTCCGGTGGCCGCGTGGTGTTCGGCGCCGGCCTGGGAGCGCCGGTGGACGCAGAGTTCGACGCCTACGGCGAGGACTCCGATCCGCTCGTGCGCCGCGGGAAGCTCGACGAGGGGCTGGAGCTGCTGCGCCTGTTCTGGAGCGGCGAGCCGGTGAGCTTCGCCGGCCGGCACTTCCAGGTCGACGGCGCGACGTTCCGGCCCACCCCGCTCCAGGAGCACATGCCCATATGGGTTGCCGGCAACTGGCCGAACCGGCGCCCGTTTCAGCGAGCCGCCCGAATGGACGGGGTGATGCCCGAGCGCGGCGGCGGCGAGCTCTGCACGCCCGCGGACCTCCGCGAGGTGCTGGCCTTCATCGCCGCGGAGAGGGAGCGCCAGGGGATCGCGGCTGACCGTCCGTACGACGTGCTCGCCGCCGGCTACACCGACCACGCTTCGCCGGCCGCGCCGGAGACGGTCGCGGAGTACGAGGAGGCGGGGGCGACGTGGTGGATCGAGCGCTTCCATGCGGGCCGCGGGCCCCTCGAGTGGACCCGCGAGCGCGTGCGCGAGGGGCCTCCAAGGGGCTGACCGGTGTCCACCGCGGAGGCTTGGTTGCGCGCCTTCGAGCCGTCCTGTACGGTGCCACCGAACAAGATCGGCACGAAGGAGCCGATCTGATCGATATAGAGAACAGCTCTCGACTCATCACGTCATTCAAGTGCATTCGCACCCAACCATCCTGCTCATCGGCACCCTCGACACCAAGCAGGTCGAGTTGGGGCGGGTCAGGGAGGCGATCGTGCAGCTCGGAGCCGCAGTGCTCGTGCTCGACGCCAGCGTGGGCGGGGCGGCGAGCCAGGACGGCGCGGACTTCAGCGCCGGCATCGTGGCGGCCGCGGCGGGCACGTCGATCGCCGAGCTCGCCGGCCTGAGCCGGGGCGACGCGGTGGCGATCATGCAGCGCGGGGTGACCGCGGTCACCACGGACCTCGTGCGCGATGGCCGGGTCGACGGCGCGCTGTGCGTCGGCGGCGCGGGCGCGCACCTCGCCGCCGCCGCCTTTCAGCAGCTCGAAATCGGCTTCCCGAAGCTGATCGTCAGCCCGCTCGCCTCCGGCATGAGGCAGTTCGAGCCCTACACGGGCCTGCGCGACGTGGCCGTGATGCACACCGTCGCCGACATCGCGGGCGTCAACGAGCTGATCGACAAGGTCTACCGCCAGGCCGCCGGCTACATCGTCGGGGCCGCGCGGGCGATGCAGGAGGTCCAGGCCGACGGGTCGGCGAGCTCCGGGCTCCCGATGGTCGCGGCGTCGATGAACGGAAACACCACCCCGGCGGTCACCCGCGCCCGGGACGCGCTCAGCGACGCGGGCTACGACCTGGTCGCATTCCACGCGAACGGAGCGGGCGGCCGGGCGATGGAGAGCCTCGTCGCCGCCGGTCACTTCGAAGCGGTACTGGACTTCACCACCACCGAGCTCTGCTTCTACGAGCTGGGTGGCCTGATGGACCCGGGCCCCACGCGCATGGAGGCCGCCGGCCAGATGGCCCTGCCCCAGGTGCTCGTGCCGGGCTGCATCGACTTCATCACGACCGGCCGCTACGAGGAGGCCGAACGCGAGTACGCCGGCCGGCGCCTCTACCGCCACAACCCTGAGCTGACGCTCGTACGCCTCGAGGCGGCCGAGATGGGGAGGCTCGGCGAGACCTTCGCCCGCAAGGCCAGCGCGGCGCGCGGCCCGGTGGCGGTCTGCGTGCCCATGCGGGGCTTCTCGCTGGCCGACAGCGAGGGCGGGCCGTTCTGGGACCCGGACGCCGACCTCGAGTTCGTTGCCGCGCTCCAGGCCGGGGTGGCGCCGCACGTGCAAGTGGAGCTGGTCGACGCTCACGTGAACGACCCCTCGTTCGTCGACGTGGTCGTGGAGAACCTGTTGTCGATGGAGGATCGGCCGCCCGCCGCGGCGTCTCCGGAAAGGGGTGGCGGTGACGTCATCAGGTAAGCAGCTGCGGCTCAGGCGGATCCTCGATCCGGAGACGCGGACGACGGTCATGTTCGCGTTCTCCCACGGGACCAGCGCGCCCGAGGTGATGCCCGGCCTCGAGGGTCCGGCCGACAAGATCGAGGCTGCCATGAGCGGCGGCGCCAACTGCGCGTTCCTGGCGCCGGGGCTGATCGAGTCGCTCGCACCGCGGCTCGCGGCGTCACGCGAGTTCGGGGTGGTCGTCAAGGTCACGGCCACCGCGAGCCGGGGCCGCATGCTCCACCAGGAACGGCTGATCTGCTCGGTGGAGCGCGCCGCCGAGCTGGGGGCCGACGGCATCGTGGCGCTGCTGCCGTTCGCGCCCGACAACGAAGCGGACGTCATCCAGCTGACCGCGGAGCTGGGCGAAGCCTGCGCGCGGGCGGGCATGCCGTTCGTGGCCGAGGCCGAATATCCCAACGCCTACTACGGCGAGGCAGACTACGCCGGCGAATGGGGCCTCCCGTACCTCAAGCGCAGCGCTCGCCTGTGCGTGGAGTGCGGGGCGGATGTCATCAAGAGCAACTGGCCGGGGAGCGCCGAGGCATTCGCCGAGATCGTCGGCTGCGTGACCGTGCCGGTGGTGGTGGCAGGCGGCTCGCGCGAGTCCGACCTCGATCTGCTCACGAAGATCTCCGCGGCCATGGCAGGGGGCGCGAGCGGCTGCTCGGTCGGCCGCAACATCTTCCAGCACGACGATCCGGCGGCGATGACGCGCGCGATCTGCGCCGTGGTGCATCGGGGCGAGAGCCCAGACGACGCCCTCCGGGAGAACCTCAGTGACGTCAAGCTCGGGATCGGTACCTGACCCCGTGCCCCCGCGGGTCGAGCTGGCGCCGAGTGACGCGCCCCCGAAGCTCGCCTCGATGGGCCAGGACCGGTCGAGGGAGACGATCCTCGAGCTGGACCGCGTGACCAAGGTCTACACGGCGGGCGAGCCGCCCGCGGTGGACGACGTCAGCCTCGCCGTCGGCGAGGGGGAGTTCTTCTCGATCCTCGGTCCGAGCGGCAGCGGCAAGACCACGACGCTCCGCGTGATCGCCGGCTTCGAGCGCCCGACGTCGGGAGTCGTATCGCTCGCCGGGCGGGACGTGAGCCGCGTTCCGCCCTTCAAGCGCGACGTGAACACGGTCTTCCAGCAGTACGCCCTGTTCCCCCACATGACGGTCGCTCAGAACGTGGTCTACCCGCTGAAGATGGCCGGCCTCGCCCGTCAGGAGCGCGATGCCAAGGTCAAGGCGATGCTCGAGCGCGTCGAGATGGCGGGGTTCGAGTCGCGGCGGCCCCACCAGCTGTCGGGAGGCCAGCGCCAGCGCGTGGCGCTCGCCCGGGCGCTCGTGGCGCAGCCCAAGGTGCTGCTGCTCGACGAGCCGCTCGGGGCGCTCGACCTGAAGCTGCGCGAGCACATGCTCCTCGTGCTGCGGCACCTGCAGCGGGACACCGGGATCACGTTCGTCTACGTGACCCACGATCAGGCCGAGGCGCTCGGCATGAGCCATCGCTTGGCGGTGATGAACAACGGGCGCATCGAGCAGGTCGCGTCCCCGGACGACGTCTACCGCCGGCCGGCCACCTCCTTCGTGGCCCGCTTCATCGGCAAGACCAACCTGCTCGAGTGCGTCGTCGAGAACGGCCGCGTCCAGGCAGGCGGCCTCACGCTTCAGGTCGCCGGCGCGCCGCCCACGGGCCGCTTCACCGTCAGCCTTCGTCCCGAGGACGTGAGGATCGGCCCGGACGCGTCGGGGCTGCCGAACCGGATGACGGCGCGCGTCCGGGAGACGCTCTTCCTCGGCCACGAGCAGCAGGTGCTCGTCGAGGCCGGCGAGCAGACGCTGACGGTCCGGGCTTCGGGCAAGGAGCCGTTCCTGCCAGGGCAGGAGGTCGAGATCGGGTGGTGGGCCGAAGCCGCGGTCGCCGTCGCCGAGACCGAGCCGCCCCAGGGCCTGGAGGACGTGCCGGCGTGAGCGCCACCGCGGAGGGCGCTCCGGCGCTGAAGCGCGCGTCCGTCCGTCGCGAGGTCGCACGCGACACGAGCATCAAAGGCCTGCTTCTCACTCCCGCGTTCGCGTGGATCGCGCTGCTCGTCCTCGCGCCGAACATCTTCCTGCTGCTCTACAGCTTCTGGGAGAACGACCTCGGGACGGTCGTCAAGACCTTCAGCCTCGAGAACTACCGGGAGGGGATCAACTCCGAGGTCGTCCGGACGCTGTTCACGCGCACCTTCGTGATCGCGTTCATGGCGGCCGGGATCGCTACCGCGATCGCGTACCCGGCCGCCTACATCGTCGTCCGCAAGATGGGCCGCTTCAAGCTGGCGGCCGCGCTGCTCATCCTCGTCCCGCTCTGGGTGAGCTTCCTCCTGCGGGTGTTCGCCTGGCGGATCATCCTCGGCGAGCAGGGGATCCTGAACGGGTTCCTGACCAGCACGGGGCTCGCGGACCAGCCGTCCGAGGCCTTCCTGTACTCGCGGACGACGGTGGTGCTGACGCTGACCTACATCGTCATCCCGTACGTATTCCTCGCCTCATACACGGTGCTGGAGCGGATACCGAACAGCGTCTACGAGGCCTCCGCCGACTGCGGCGCCAGCGCGTGGCGCACCTTCTGGCGCGTGGTATGGCCGCTGAGCCGTCCCGGCGTGGCGATCGGCTTCGCGATCGGCTTCGTGCTGGCGTTCGGCGACTACGTCACGCCGCAGATGGTGGGCGGCGTCGAGGGCACGATGCTCGGGTCGATCGTGATCCAGCAGTTCGGCACCGCCAACAACTGGCCCTACGGCGCGGCCATCGCGGTGAGCATCATGCTCACCTCCCTCGTCTTCCTCGCGCTCGTCTCGTACCTGTCGCGGACGGAGGCGCGCTATGAATGACGCGTCGCGCGCCAGGTCGATCGCGGCCCAGGTCGGCTCGCTCGTCTTCATCGGCGCGCTCTACCTGTTCCTCTACTCGCCGCTGCTGGTCATCGCGCTGTTCTCGTTCAACGACAGCGAGACCCAGACGCTGCCGTTCGAGGGCTTCAGCACGCGCTGGTACGAGGGCATGCTGGAGAACGACGCGCTGAAGGACGCGGCGTTCTACAGCTTCCAGGTGACCGTGCTCGCCGTGGTCATCGGCGTCGTTTTCGGCACGGCGTTCGCGCTGATGGTGCACCGCCTGCTCGGGCCTCGCAGCAGCGGCGCGGTGCAGGGCCTGCTCGCCATCCCGGTCGTGCTTCCCGGCGTAGTGCTGGGGATCTCGCTGCTCGTGGTGTTCAGGAGCATCGACCTCGAGCCCGGCTTCCTCGCGATCGTGATCGGCCACGCGACGTTCGTGACCCCGATCATCATGTTCGTCCTACTGACACGCCTGCGCACGATGGACCCCGCGCTCGAGCACGCCTCGATGGACCTCGGGGCCGGCAGGGTGAGGACCTTTGTGAACGTGACGCTGCCGCAGCTGCGCGTCGCCCTCATCGCCGCCGCACTGCTCGGCTTCACGATCTCGTTCGACGAGATCATTGTCACCTTCTTCCTCGCGGGAGTGGACGTGACGCTCCCCGTATACGTCTGGAACCAGCTGCGCTTCGGGTTCACACCGGAGATCAATGCGATCTTCACGCTGATCGGAATCGCATCGATCGTGGCGATCATCGCCGGCACCGCACTACTGACCGGGACCCTGCGGGGACGTCCCGATGGGCCCCGTAGGATCGGCACATCCGATGGTGTCGAACGGTGACAAGGAGCGAATCGATGACGAAGAAGAACGCTCGTCAGGCCAAGGGACGGCAGGCGACGGCGGACCCGTCTCGGCGTGAGATGTCCGAGCCGCCGATCGCCCAGAGGCTGCGCGAACTGCGCCAGCAGCACCGGCTGACCATGCGCGGGTTGGCCGAGCTCGCCGGCGTGTCCGCTTCACTCATCAGCGACGTCGAGCGAGGTCGGGTCGAGCCCTCCATTTCCGTACTGAAGCGCCTGGCCGGCGCTCTCGACACCACGCTGATCTACTTCTTCTCGGAGACGGGACCGTCGGAGGACCGGGTCGTGCGCAAGGGCGACCGGCGCGCCCTCGGCTCGGCTTCGGCCGACTCGATGGCCCCCGGCATCCACTTCGAGCTGGCCTCCCCGGACAGCACCGAGACGATCGAGGCGATCTACGGCCGCTACGACGTGGGTGCGTCCATGGGCGACGAGCCCGTCACGCACGAGGGCGAGGAGTGGGGGATGGTGCTGAGCGGCCGGCTGAAGGTCTGGGTCGGAGACGACGTCTACTTCCTCGACCCCGGCGACTCCATCGCCTTCTCCAGCAGCATCCCGCACCGCTTGGCAAACGTCGCCGACGAGGTGACGGAATACATCTGGATCGACACCCCGAAGACGTTTTGAACCCTGGACTCACACCCGGTACTCAAGGAGGACTGACGTGAAGGCGATTGTCGTGGATGCGGAGTGGGCTCCCCGCGAGGGTGTGACGATCGACCCGGCGCACGAGGCGCGTCACTGGGCGGTGAACGCCAACGACGTGTACCGGAATCCCACTGTGACGCTCGAGGACCGTCCGGATCCCACCGGTCCGGGGCCACTCCAGATGATCCTGGAGATCGGTGCCTGTGGGATATGCGGCTCCGACGTTCACATGTTCGAGACGACGGACGAGGGCTACATGCTCCTGCCGTATCACATGCGTTGTCCGGTGGTGACGGGGCACGAGTTCGCCGGCAAGGTCGTAGCGGTCGGCAGTGAGGTGACGCAATTCCAGGTTGGGGACCTCGCCACCGCCGAGGAGATCCAGTGGTGCGGTGTCTGCAATCCGTGCCGTGGCGGTTACTGGAACCAGTGCAAGTACGTGGAGGATCTCGGCTTCACCCTGGACGGCGGCTTTGCGGATTACGCCGTGGTGGACGTGAAGTACTGCTGGTCGCTGAACGCCCTGCTCGAGCGGTATGGGAGCGAGGAGAAGGCGCTCGAGGTGGGCGCCATGAGCGAGCCCACGAGCGTGGTGTACGAGGGCATGTTCACCCGCGCGGGAGGGTTCCAGCCGGGCCGCTCCGTGGCCGTGTTCGGTGCGGGGCCGATCGGCTTGGCCGCGATCGCCCTGGCCAACGCCGCCGGCGCCGCGCACGTGTTCTGCGCCGAGACGCTCCCCGGGCGGCTGGAGCTCGCGAGGAAGATGGGCGCCACCCACGCGGTCGACCCGCGCGAGACGGACTTCGTGGCCCTCGTCGAGGACGTGACGAAGGGCGAGGGCGTGTCGATGGCGGTGGAGTGCACGGGCAACTTCCCGGCGGTCATGGACACGATCGAGCAGACGCTCGGCGTGGGAGGCAAGGTGGCCGTCGTCGGCATGGACGCGCGCCCCGCGCAGCTGCAGTTCATCCGGCACCAGCTCAAGGGGTCGTCGGTGTACGGCACGCTTGGGCACTGCGGCACCTGGGACTTCCCGAACGTGATCGCGCTGATGGGCTCCGGCAAGATCGCGATGGAGCACGCGATCACCAAGCGGCATCCGCTGGCCGGCATGGTGGCCGCGGTGGAGGAGACGAAGAACCGCGCCGACGGCAAGGTGCTGGTCAAGCCCGGCCTGGCGGCCTGACGGTCGAAGGAGCCAACGCCGTGCACTGGGGAGTCCTGTCAACCGCCGCGATCAACGACCTCGTGCTGCCTGGGTTCGCGCAGTCGGAGCGTGCCGACCTGCAGGCCGTGGCGAGCCGGGACAGGGCGCGCGCCGAGAGCTACGCCGGCCGGCACGGCATTCCCCGCGCCCACGGCAGCTACGAGGACCTGCTCGCCGATCCCGAGGTCGACTGCCTGTACATCTCGCTGCCGAACGGCCTGCACGGGGAGTGGACACGCCGGGCGCTGGAGGCGGGCAAGCACGTCCTGTGCGAGAAGCCGCTCACTCCTTCGTCGCAGGAGGCCGCGTCGCTCTTCGCGCTCGCGGAGGAGCGCGGCCGCGTCTTGATGGAGGCGTTCATGTACCGCCACCACCCGCAGACCCTGCGGGCGGAGGAGCTGGTGCGCGAGGGCGCCGTGGGCACCCCCGAGATCGTGCGCTCCTGGTTCCACTTCACCGTCGAGGACCCGGGCTCCGACATCCGTTACAGCGAGGAGCTCGCGGGCGGTGCCCTGCGCGACGTGGGGTGCTACTGCGTCAGCTTCTCCAACTACCTGCTCGGCGGCGCGCCCGACCAGGTCACGGCCATGGCCCACCTGAGCGAGAGCGGCGTCGACGAGCTGTTCGCCGGCTCGATGCACTACCCCGGCGGTGCGATCGCGACCTTCGACTGCGGGATGAAGGCGCCGGTGGACATCGGCCTGACGGTGCTCGGCAGCGAGGGCAGCCTCCACGTCCCGACGCCCTGGTATCCGCATCAGCCGCCCATGAAGTTGATCCTCTCGCGCGACGACCGCAGCGAGGAGATCCCGGCCCAGGGCGACGACTCCTACTTCCTCGAGATCGAGAACTTCACGGCGGCCGCCGCAGGCGACGGCGAGCCGCGCGTGACCGCGGTGGAGACGCTGCGGAACCTGGAAACCATCGAACGCTTGAGGCTGGCGGCCGGACTGGACCGGCAGAAGCGCGCCTCGGCAGACCCGGAGCCAGCCACATGACCACGCTGCACTCGAGATCCCTGCTGGATCTCAGCCCGCCCGACATTCGCGCTCACCTCGAGCACGACGACTCCATCCTGATCCCGCTCGGGTCGTGCGAGATGCACGGCGACCACATGCCGCTCGGCACGGACATCTACAACGCGATCGAGGTGTGCCGGCGCGCCGCGGAGCTGGCCGACACCCTTTACGCGCCGCCGATCTGGACCGGGTACAGCCCGCAGCACCTGCGCCAGCCGGAGCGCGGGATGGGGACTGTCACGTTCCGGGGCTCGACGCTCACGTCGGTGATCCACGACACGGCGCGCTCGCTGATCCACCACGGCTTCAACCGGCTCATCTTCGTCAACGGGCACACCTCCAACACGAAGGTGACGGACCCGATCATGCGCCAGCTTCGCTACGAGACGGGCGCGCTGATCGCGATGTTCAAGCCGTACGGCGAGCGCTACCTGGGCCTGATCGAGGACCTGATGGAGAACCCGCCCGAGGAGACCCCCGGCTGGCATGCGAGCGAGCAGGAGACGTCGATCATGCTGGCCTACAACTCCGCGAACGTGCACATGGAGCGCGCCGTCGACGCACGGACACACGCCCCGCACTGGCTCCCGGAGGAGTTCGACAAGAGCGATGGCGCGTGGGATGCCCAGTTCAAGGGCTACGAGTATTTCTACTTCCCGATGGACCACGAGGAGTTCGCCGACCACGGTGTGATCGGCAACCCCGCTCGTGCCACAGCGGAGAAGGGCGACCAGATCTTCCAGCGCTTCGGCGAGCACCTCGCCGAAGCGCTCCAGGCCTTGCGCAAGGTGCCGGTCGAGATCACCAGCCGGCGCTTCGTCAACAAGGCATGACCGTGACAGCTATCGATGGAGGAACCCATGCCTGACCGTTTCAGCTCCAAGCGGGTCTTCGTCACCGGAGCCGCGCAGGGCATCGGCCGTGCGATCTCGACCGCCTTCGTGAACGAGGGCGCCCGCGTGTACCTCACCGACCTGAACGGCGACGGCGTCGCCGCGACCGCGAGCGAGCTCGGCGACGAGGACGTCGCCCGCGGAGTTCAGCTCGACGTGACCGACTCGAAGGCCGTGCGCGAGACCGTGGAGCGCGCGATCTCCGACCTCGGCGGGATCGACATCCTGATCAACAACGCCGGCACGATCACGATGAAGCCCACGATCGAGCTGACCGAGGAGGAGTGGGACCTCAACATGGACGTCAACGCCAAGGGCGTGTTCCTCTGCACGCGGGCGGTCCTCCCGCACATGCTCGAGCGCGGCGACGGCGCGATCGTCAGCACCGCGTCCCAGGCGGGCAAGCGCGGCTACAAGCTGTTCAGCCACTACTGCGCGTCGAAAGCCGCCGTGATCAACTTCACGCGCGCCGTCGCGGTGGAGGTGGCCCCGCACGTTCGCGTCAACTGCGTCTGTCCCGGCATCGTCAACACGGACATGATGGAGCGCGAGTACGCGTGGGAGAACGCGATGACCGGGGAGCCGAAGGAGTCGATCAAGCAGCGCTGGATGGCCGGCGTGCCGATGGGCCGCTTCCAGGAGCCGGAGGACGTGGCCGGCCTGACGCTGTTCCTGGCCTCCGACGCCGCCAGCGAGATGACGGGTCAGGCGGTCAACATCACCGGCGGCATGGTGATGGACTGATGAAGGCGGCCGTCTTCGAGGGCGCCGGCAGGGTGTCCGTCCTCGATCGCCCGCAGCCGGCCGCGGAGCGACCCGACGACGTGGTGATCCGCATCGCCGCGAACGGTCTCTGCGGCTCCGACCTGCGCGCGTTCAGCACCCCGCCGCAGATGGCGTACGACCGCGGGGTGATCGTCGGGCACGAGTTCAGCGGGACCGTGACGGAGACGGGGTCGGACGTCCGCTCGCTCTCCGAGGGCGCGCGGGTGGTCGCGATCCCCAACATCAACTGCCAGGCCTGCTGGTACTGCCGCTCCGGGCACACCAACCTCTGCGAGAACTTCGTCCACATCGGCTCGATGCGCGACGGCGGCGCGGCCGAGTACTGCGTGGTGCCGGAGCGGATGGTGCTCGAGCTGCCCGACGTCGTCGACGACGAGCTGGCGACGCTGGCCGAGCCGCTGGCCTGCGTCCTCAACGGCGCCCGCACAGCCGGGGCCCAGCCGGGCGACACCGTGCTGGTGCTCGGCGGCGGGCCGATCGGGCTGCTGTACCTGCTGCTGCTGAAGGCGGCGGGAGCCAGGGTGATCGTCAGCGAGCCGTCGGCGCCGCGGGCCAGGACGGCGCGCGAGCTCGGCGCCGACGAGGTGATCGACCCCTCGCGCAGGCCCGTCGCCGAGGCGCTGGCCGAGCTCACGCCGCGCGGCGCCGACATCGTCGTCGACACGGTCGGCATGCTGCTCGCCGACGGCGTCGCGTGCGCGCGCAAGGGCGGGCGCATCCTGGTCTTCGGCCTCAACGACCGCGCCCGCGCGGAGCTCGGCGAGGCGGACCTCTCCTATCGCGAGCTGTCCATCGAAGGGGTGTACATCGCAAAGGGGACATTCCCCCTCGCCCTGACGCTGCTCGAGCGGAACGAGCTGGGCTTCGACCGCCTGATCACGCACCGGGTGGAGCTCGATCGCTTCTGGGACGCGGTCGAGCTGGCGCGGTCCGGAGACGCCGTCAAGGCGATCGTGTACGTCCCCACCGAACAGCCATGAGCGAGCTGCTAAAGGACGCGGGCCGGCTGCGCAGCGCCTCTCGCAGCAACTACCTCTGGTCGCTGGTGCCCCGCGCGGACGTGGAGGCGGGGACCACCCTGATCCTCGCCGAGGGCGAGGGCGTGCACGTCCGGACGATCGAGGGCGACTGGTACCTCGACCTCATGAGTACCGTGTCGCGAGCGTCGAGCCTCGGGTACTCGCAGGAGCCGATTGCGCGGGCGGTGTACGACCAGCTCAGCCGCCTCCACTACGGCGGATGCGCCGCGTCGCAGGCTGACGTCACGATCGAGCTCGCCGCGCGGCTCGCGGACCTCGCCCCGGGCGACCTGTCGGCGGTGTCCTTCGTGAGCAGCGGCTCCGAGGCGAACGAGGTCGCCTTCAAGCTCGCGCGCCTGTACCACCAGGCGCGCGGGGTCAAGCCGCGGGCCTACAAGGTGATCGCCCGTGGGAGCGAGTACCACGGCGCGGTCGGAGGCGCGATGGCCTCGAGCGACTGGCTGGGCGTACGACCGCCGCTCGAGCCGATGGTCCCCGGCTTCTCCCGCGTGCCCGCACCGACCTCGTACAGGTCCCCGTTCCCCGTCGAAGGGGAGGAGCTGGGCGACCTGTGCGCCGACCTGCTCGAGCGGCAGATCCTTCAGGAGGGCCCCGAGCTGGTCGCGGCGTTCATCCTCGAGCCCGTGATGCAGGCGGACGGGGTCCAGATCCCGCCGCCGGGGTACATGCGGCGCGTTCGCGAGATCTGCACCAAGCACGACGTGGTGTTCATCGCCGACGAGGTGATCACCGGCTTCGGCCGCACCGGCGAATGGTTCGGGATGCAGCACTGGGGCGTGCACCCGGACATGATGACCATGGCGAAGGCGCTGACCGCAGGCTTCATCCCGCTCGGGGCGACGATGGTCACCGGCGAGATCGCCGAGACGCTCTCCTACATCCCGGACATCCACACCTACAGCGGCCACCCGGCGGCCACCGTCGCGGCGCTCACCGCCATCGGGATCTACGAGGAGGAGGACCTCGTCGCGCGAGCCCGGGAGCAGGGCCGCTCGCTGCTGGCGCTGCTCGAGCCTCTGTACGACTGCGAGATCGTGGGTGACATTCGCGGTCTCGGGATGTGGGCGGCGGTCGACTTCACGAGCGACCGCGAGACCCGTGCCGCACCCGATCCCGAGACGCTGCAGCGCATAGTCGCGCGCGCACGCGAGCTCGGGGTGCTGGTCAGCCGCAACGGCAGCTGCATCGAGGTCGCGCCGCCGCTGGTGATCCCTCAGGACACGCTCGAGGACGGCATCGCAAAGTTCGCGACCGCGATCCGCGACGTCTCCGGCTGAACGGTCCGCCGGCGTCCAGCC
>Ga0190265_10001082_pt1 | contig 17725 bp, 12 predicted proteins | sample Popmic124T_FD_133135 | JGI IMG/M metagenome (GOLD analysis project Ga0190265, IMG submission 133135) | Populus adjacent soil microbial communities from riparian zone of Indian Creek, Utah, USA - 124 T | ecosystem: Environmental > Terrestrial > Soil > Riparian zone | place: USA: Utah | collected...
GATCTTGGTCCACGTGCGGCCGGCGTCGGTCGTCTTGTACAGGCCGTTGTTGAGCCGCCCCTGCCCCTTCGTCGAGTCGGCCTCCACCATCGTGTAGATGACGTCCGGGTTGCTCGGCGACAGGCCGATGCCGATGCGGCCCATGTCTTCCTTGGGCAGGCCGGCCGAGACCTTCTTCCATGTGGCGCCGCCGTCGGTCGACTTGTGGATGGCGCTCTCGGGGCCGCCGTCGATCAGGGTCCAGACGTGCCGGCGCCGCTGGTAGGCCGAGGCGTAGAGGACGTCAGGGTTGCGCGGGTCGAGCAGGACTTCGGAGATGCCGGTGTTCTCGCTGATCGTGAGGACGGCTTTCCAGGTCTTCCCGCCGTCGGTCGTCTTGTAGAGGCCGCGGTCGCCGCCCGGAGACCACAGTGGGCCCTGGGCCGCTACGTAGACGGTGTTCGAGTCCCGGGGATCGACGACGATCTTGCCGATGTGCTCGGACTTCTTGAGCCCCATGTTCTCCCAGCTCTTGCCGCCGTCGAGCGACTTGTAGACGCCGTTGCCGTAGCCGACGCTGCGCTGGCTGTTGTTCTCACCCGTGCCCAACCAGACGACCAGCGGGTTGTTGGGATCGAGGGTGACGCAGCCGATCGAATACGAGGGCTGGCCGTCGAAGATGGACGAAAAGGTGGTGCCGGCGTTGGTGGTCTTCCACAGGCCGCCCGAGGCGACGGCCACGTACCAGGTGCTCGGCTTCGTGGGGTCGACTGCGAGGTCGCCGATCCGGCCCGAGGTCAGGGCGGGGCCGATGGGCCGCAGCTCGAGGCCGCCGAAGGTGCCGGCCGTCAGGCCACCCTTCTTCTCTTCCTTCTTCTCCTCGGCCTTCTTGGCCGGCGCCTTGGCCTTGGCCGACTTGTCGGTCTTCAAAGCCTTCGCCTCGGCCTTCGGCGGCGACGTCTGGGCGAAGGAGCCTCCCGTCACGAGAAGCGAGCACAGCGCAAACATTCCGAAAATACGTTTCACAAGAGATCCTCCAGAAAAGTTCACGAAGGGCGCGCCGCGGCGGCGGCGTACCCGCGCCTCACGGAAACAGCGAAGGAGGGCCGGCTATTGCGCCAATCGGACAAAGCCCGGCCCCTCGTGAGGCACGATTTTGCTTTGTACGTGGGCACCGGCCCGAAGTCAACCTGGAATTTGATAATCCCCGGCCCCTTTCGCTGAATCGTGGCACTCTTGCCGGAGGCGGCCCCGGCGCGGTCATGGAGCCCGCGGCCGAGGGCTGCCGTAAGGAAGGTATGCCATGGAACGTACGCTGCGCCGCATCATCGCCGTCCTCGTCCTCACCCTCTTCACGGCCGGCAGCGCGGAGGCCCTGAGCCCGGCCGCGCGGCAGCGGGCCGGCCTGCTGGAGGCCGCCCGGGCCTGGCTCGCCTCCCGCGCCGCCTCCGTCTTCGAGAAGGAAGGCGTCGAGATGGACCCGGACGGTGGCAGGCTGCACGAGGCCCCGCCGCCTCCCGCCTTTTCGGACTCCGGCGTCGGCATGGACCCGGACGGTTTCAACTAGCTTCCCCTGGAAGGCGCCGGTTCCCGCGACCGGCGCCCGCTTTCCGCTCGAATCTTTTCTTCCCGGCGTGTCACGAAGTACGCGGCTGCGGCAACATTACTTAGAGAGACTTAGAGAGAAGGAACCCCGACGCCCGATGCGGACCCTTGGAAGAGGAGGAGTATCTTGAAGATTCACCCTCATGACATGCTGCTGGAGGATCTCCTGCTGTCGCTGAACGAAGGTCACAAGGACGTCTTCTTCCATGTGACGCGCTGCATTCTCTGCCGCACCCGGGTCCACTACCTCCCCCGAGAGCGCAGCCGGCCGCGGGCCGAGGCCCTGCCCCGCGAGATCGGGAAGGAGCGCCGCGAAGCCCTGGGCCTCTACGTGGAGCTGACAGGCCTGCCGGCCGGGGAGGTGGACGCGGCGCTGCGCGAGGAGCCGCGGTTCCACACCGGGGCGCTCTGCGAGCTGCTGGCCGAGCGGAGCCTGGAGATGGCCGCCGGCGACCCGGCCTTCGCGGAGGAGCTTGGGCTCTTCGCTCTCCGCCTCTCGGAGCACCTGGACGCAGGCCGGTACGGCGAGGAGCGCATCCAAAATCTCCGCGCCCGGGCTTGGGCCCACGTGGGGAACGCCTGCCGGGTGCGCTTCAACCTCCAGGGAGCCGAGGAGGCCTTCGAGCGCGCGGCCGCCCTGTTGGAGAAGGGAACTGGGGAGCCGCTGGGGCGCGGCATCTTCCTCGATCTTCAGGCGTCCCTCCGCAGGGATCAGAGGCGGTTTTCAGAAGCCCTGGGCCTCTTGCGGAAGGCGGTCTCCCTCTTCCTGCGGAGCGGCGACAAGCACCGGGCGGGAAGGTCGCTGGTGAAGATGGCCACCGTTCACCACGAAGAAGGCCAGCCGGAGGAAAGCATTCCGCTCCTCTACCAGGCCCTCGGCTTCGTCGACCCCGAGCAGGAGCCGCGGCTGCTGCTCTGTGCCCACCACAACCTGATTGCCTACCTCGCCGCGTCCGGCCGCTTCGTGGAAGCGGGGGACCGCTACCAGCAGGCCCGGCCCCTCTACCGGAGCTTCGCCGAGCCCTGGGTGCAGAACCGGCGCAAGTGGGCGAAGGGCAAGATCGAGCGCGGCCTGGGAAACCCGCGCCGCGCCGAGGCGCTCTTGCTCGCCGCGCGGAACGGCTTCCTCGCCGAAGGCGTCCCCTACGACACGGCCCTGGTCTCCCTCGAGCTCGCGACCCTCTACGCCGAAGAGGGGCGCACCGGCGAGCTCAAGCGGCTCGCCCAGGAGACGCTGCCGATCTTCGCCTCGCGGCAGATCCACCGCGAAGCGCTTGCCGCCTTCGCCTTCCTGCACCAGGCGATCGAGGCCGAGAAGGCGAGCCTGGAGCTGGTCACGAGAGTCGCCGGGTTCTTGAGGCGCGCCCAGAACGATCCGGCCCTGCGGTTCGAGCCGCCGGCGTGATCGCCGCAGAGAAGCAGAGAGATCCACTCCCGCGGTGGGCTTTCGCTGACGGGTGGCCTCCGACGTGTCCGACGGCCGTACCGGGCTACCAAGAGCAAGGGGAAGGGGGTTTCCCCGTGGGGGCAAGGGGTTTCCCCTTGGGGAAAACGGTCGCAGAGCACGGGGAAGGGGGTTTCCCCTTGGGGAAAGGGCCTGCCCCGTTGGGGCGAGGGGCTTCCCCGCGGGGGAAACGATCGCCCCGTACGGGAAATGGGTCTCCCTGTGGGTGCAAGGGCCTTCCCTGCGGGGGAAAACGATTTTCCCCCGCTTCCGGAAGGTTGCCCCCTGGGGGAAAAGGATTCTCCCGGGCTTTTCCGGGATCGGGCAATCAGGGCTGGCCGCTCCGCCGCAGCAGCGCGTAGGCCGGCAGCCCGAGCGCCACGATCCCCAGGCCGATCAGCGACTCGACGGGGCTCTCGGCCAGGGTGTTGCCGATCAGCAGCAGACAGCCGAGGATGAAGAGGGCGGGGACCACCGGGTAGCCCCAGGTGCGGTAGGGGCGGGGGAAGTCGGGCCGGCTGCGGCGCAGGACGAAGACGGCGGCGGCGGTGGCGGCGTGGAAGACGACCGAGGCGAAGATCACGTAGGTGTACAGCTGCGAGTAGGTGCCGGAGAGGGTGAGCACCAGCGCCCAGGCGGTCTGCGCCCAGAGGCTGGGGACCGGGGTGCGGTAGCGCGGGTGGACCCGGGCTAGGGAGCGGAAGAAGAGGCCGTCCTCAGCCATCGGCAGGTAGATTCGTGAGCTGTAGAGTATGGTCGAGGAGAGGCAGCCGAAGGTCGAGACGAGGACGGCGAACGAGACCAGCCGCGCCGCTCCGGGGCCGAAGAGGGCCGCGGCGGCGGCCTCACCAATACGAGCCGTCCCGGCCATGGCCTCGATCGGCAGGGCGCGGGCGTAAGCCACGTTGATCAGCAGGTAGAGCACGGTCACCGCGAGGGTGCCGAGGATCAACCCGCGCGGCAGGCTGCGGCCGGGGTCGCGCATCTCGCCGGCCGCGCAGGTGAGGCCGTACCAGCCGTCGTAGGTCCACAGCGCGGCGATCATCGCCACCCCGAAGGCGGCGAGCAGGCCCTGGGGCACGGCCGGCACCGGGCCGAAGAAGTCGGGCGTCGCGGGCGCCGTCACGAAGAGGCCCAGCCCGATGAAGGCGGCGATGGCGCCGATCTTCGCCACGGTCAGCACGTTCTGCACCCAGGCTCCCTCCTTGAGGCCCAGGTGGTTGATCGCGGTGAGCACCAGGATCGCGATCACCGCGGCCACCTGGCCGCCCGAGAGCGTCCAGGTCCAGGAACCGAGCGGCACGGAGGCGAGGATGTTGGTCGTCGCGAAGAAGGGGAGGAAGCTCCCCAGGTACTCGCCGAACGCCACGCCGAGCGCCGCGATCCCGCCGGACATGATGACCAGGAAGGCCGTCCAGCCGTAGAGGAACCCGGGCAGCGGCCCGTACGCCTCCTTGACGAAGTGATAGAGGCCGCCGGCCCGCGGGTACATGGCGCCGAGCTCGCCGTAGGTGAGCGCCCCGGCGAGCGTCAGCAGACCGCCCGCCAGCCAGACGAGGAGGATCAGCCCGGGGTGCGGCAGCACCCGCGCCATGTCCGCCGTGGTGAGGAAGATGCCCGTGCCGACGATCGAGCCGATGGTGAGCAGCGCGCCGTCCCAGGTGCCGAGCCCGCGGACGAGGCGGTTCGAGCCCTTCTCCGGGCCGGGCTCAAGCATGGAGGAAGCGTTCGAGGAGGCGATGGAAGTGGTGGACCCCCTCTTCGCGCTTCGGGGAGTAGCGGCCGCGCTTGTAGATGCGCGAGCGCACGCCGCGCTGCACGCTCTCGACCACGGCTTCGTCCTCGCGCTCCACGCGGTCGAGCCCGGCGCCGGCGCCGCGGTCGAGCCGCGAGGGATCCCAGACGTAGGAGAGGAAGGAGACGCGCGTGCGGTCCGGAGCGAGCGGGCGGACGATGTTGAGCGAGATCCCCCAGGGGTAGACGTTCAACATGGTGTTCGGGAAGAGCCAGAAGTAGTAGCCGCCGATCCTCTGGCCGTGGTCGGCATGACCCGCGGGCAGGTCGAAGACGTCTTCGCCGCTCGACGCCACCCCCACCTGGAGGTTGGCCCAGGGGAACAGCTCGGTGCGGTACTCGCCGTAGTCGAGCGCGCCGGCGAGCGCGGCGTGGACGTAGGGGATGTGGAACCCCTCCAAGTAGTTGTCGCAGTAGAGCGCCCAGTTGGCGCGCACCATGTAGTCGCGCGAGCGGGAGGGGTCGAGCGCGGCCTCTTCGATCGGCAGCCAGCCGACCCGGGCCTCCACCTCGGCCAGCAGGTCGGCCAGCGGGAAGGCGGGGTCGAGCGAGGCGAAGAGGAACTTGCCCCAGGTGCCGAAGGGCACGCGGGCGAGGTGGTCCGCCTCCGACGGGAACCCCTCGGCGCCCTCGAACTCGGGCATGGAGAGGAAGCGGCCGTCGAGACTGAACCGCCGCCCGTGGTAGCGGCAGCGTAGAGCCGGCTCCACCCCGGCGTGCTCGCAGACCAGCGTGCCCCGGTGGGTGCAGACGTTGGACAGGCAATGGACCTGGTCCTTGCTGTCTCGCGTCATCACCAGTGGCTCGTCGAGCACGCCTTCGAGCAGGGTGAACGGGTAGGTCTGCCCCGGCACCTTGACGGCGTCCGTGTCCCCCACGAGCTGCCAACTCCTCGCGAACACCCTCTCGCGGGCGAGGCGGTACCACTCCGGGTCGCTGTAGACGGCGGCCGGCAGGGTGGAGGCCCGGCGGATGTCCGGGTCGATCGTCCAGTCGAGGGTGGCCATGGCCGCCTATCTTGCGCCAGGGGGGAGGGGGATGGCTAGTGGTGGGCCTGGGCGTTACAGTAAATTTACCGGCCCACCCTGCCCGGCGTCCGGGCTCCGTTGTACGATGGACGCTCCCGCTGGCCGGGTTTCCCAAGGAGGTCTGCATGCCGAGGTCCCCGTTGCGCTCCGCCGTAGCTCTCACGCTCTTCTGCGCCGTCTCCGCCGTCCTCGTGGCCGCCGCTCCCGACTCGGCCGGCTGGCCACAGTGGCGCGGCCCGGGCCGCGACGGCGTGTCCAAGGATACCGGGCTGCTCAACCAGTGGCCCGCGGCCGGGCCCGCACTGGCCTGGAAGTCGACCGGCCTGGGAGGCGGCTTCTCGAGCCTCGCGATCTCCGGCGGCAAGATCTTCACCCTCGGCGACCGCGACGGCGCCCAGCACGCCATTGCCCTCAACCAGGCGGACGGCAAGGTGCTGTGGACTGGCAAGGTGGGGCCGGTCTGGGAGGACCAGTACGGCGGCCCCCGCTCGACCCCTTCGGTCGACGGCGACAGCGTCTACGTGCTTGGCAGCGACGGCGACCTGGTGGCCTTCGAGACGGCCACGGGACGTGAGCGGTGGCGCAAGAGCCTGCCGGGCGACTTTGGCGGCAAGGTGATGTCCTCCTGGAAGTGGGCCGAGTCGCCCCTCGTCGACGGCGACCGGGTGATCGTCACCCCCGGCGGGCCGACGGCGCTGATGGTGGCCCTCGACAAGAAGACCGGCAAGGAGGTCTGGCGCACCCTGACGCCCACCCTGGGAGCCAAGGGCCGGGACGGCGCCGGCTACTCCTCGGTGGTGATCTCGAACGGCGCCGGGGTCAAGCAGTACGTCCAGCTCACCGGCCGCGGCTTGGTCGGGGTCCGCGCGTCGGACGGCAAGTTCCTCTGGAGCTACAACCAGGTGGCCAACGACGTGGCCAACATCTCGACCCCGATCGTCAAGGGCGACCACATCTTTGCCTCGACCGGCTACCAGACGGGGAGCGTGCTGCTCAAGCTCGCCCCGGCCGCCGACAAGGGCGTCGAGGCCAAGGAGGTCTATTTCCTGCCCTCGAAGACGCTGCAGAACCACCACGGCGGCCTGGTCCTGGTGGGAGACCACCTCTACGGCGGCCACGGCCACAACAAGGGCTTCCCGGTCTGCGTCGAGATGGCGACGGGCAAGGTGGTCTGGGGCGGTGAGGGCAGCGACATCCTGGCCCCCGGCACCGGCTCGGCCGCAGTGACGGCGGCCGACGGCCATCTCTACTTCCGCTACCAGAACGGCAAGGTGGCCTTGATCGAGGCGACGCCCCAGGGCTACAAGCTGAAGGGCTCGTTCGACGTCCCCGAGGTCAACCGGCCGAGCTGGTCGCACCCGGTGATCGTCGGCGGCAAGCTCTACCTGCGCGAGCAGGAGAACCTGTACGTCTACAACGTCAAGAAGGGATAGTCACTCTCCTCGTTGCAGCCGCGTCGCCGGGTCACCGAACAGGTTGTAGGTGAGCACCGTCGACGCGGTCCCTCCCTCGGATCGGAAGCGCTCGACCGCCCCACGGATCGCGTCGCCCAGGGTCGCCGCCCTCGTCTCGAAGAGCTGCGCGATGAGGGCGTGGTCGAGGGTGGCGGACTGGGCGTTGTAGGCCAGGCCCGCGGGGGCCCAGACCCCGGCGGCGCCACCCTGCGGGTTGTTGAGCAGGGTCTCGGCGAGCGAGGTGAAGCCTGGGATCTCGAAGCGGCCCACGATGCAGGCCATGGCGGCAACCAGGGGCAGGCGGTCGCCGTTGGCGAGGGCCGCGGCGTCGGCGTTGGCCAGCAGCGCCTCCGCGGCGAGGCGGTCGAGGCCGGCGTGGCCGAGATAGTTGAGGAGGAAGGCGCCGCTGCCCAGCCGGTCGAGGAGCTGCTGACGGATGTCTGCGGCGGCGAGCGGCCCGAGGTAGAGGCGGGTCGCGTTGTAAGGCTTCGGCACCCGGGCCGCTACACGGTCGCTCTCCCAGTCGAACTGGCCGCCGTCGTCGGCGTCGTCGGCGAGCAGGACGACCTCCCGCTTCCACGCGGCGGCGCCGGAGGACTCGTAGGCGATCAGTTTGGCGATCGTGGCCTCGAGCTCGGCGGCGCTCGCCGCCGGCAGGCGGCCGACCACCAGGCCGCTCCCTTCGGCCAGGCGGCTGTCCGAGGCGAACAGGCCCTCCGCCGTGCGCACCATCAGCGGCGGCACGAGATTGCCGCCGAGGCCGAGATGATCCTTGTAGTCGTAAGTGCCCGCCCCGGCGAGGACGGCGGCGGTGGGGCGCCGGCTCCAGGAGCGGCCGGCGAAGGTGAGGAAGCGCTGGATGGCCCACGGGGTGCTCAGGCCATCGCCGAACTCGTCGTAGATCTGCTCGAGCGTCACCACCTTGGAGTCGAGCCCCTGGCCGCGGCGGTGGAGGGCGAGGGCCTCGGCCGTGCCGGCCAGGGCCGCGGGAGCGAGGATGAGGTGATCGGCGCCGGCGGTCGTCGAGCGCAGCCGGAAGGCCGGCTCCACCCAGGGTTCGACGCGCGGGACGCGGATTCCCGAGGCGTCGAGGACGAGATAGGCGCGGCCCGCGGCGGCCGGCGCGAAGCTCACCCGCCAGCCGCCGGAGGAGGCGTCGACGGTCGTCCCTTCGACCGCGATGGGCAGGATCGGCTGGGTGACGTCGTAGACCCGGATCTCGGGCGAGGCGAAGCCGGAGACGGTGAGAGTCCCGCCGCTGAGTCCGCGGACGAAGAGCGGCGAGCCGCCGTCGGCGACGGCGAGGCGCGGGTAGGCAAGGTCGAGCGAGTCCACGTAGGTGATGCTGTAGGGCGCGTCTCCGCCCTGGCTGCAGGTCAGCTCTACGGTGTTGTCCCCGTCGCGCAGCAGCGCGGCCGGGACGGGCAGGGTGGCCCGGTGGGCACGGACGCCCTCCCACACGGCATCGCCCAGCGCGGTGCCGTTCAGGCTCACGCTCACGCGGTGCTCGCCGGACACTTCGCTCGTGGTCGCGCCCTGGAGCTGCAGGGTGAGGCTCGCGCCCTCCTGGCCCGGCGCCACGCCCCGGACGTCCAGGTTGAACGAGCGCAGGCCGAAGGTCGGGTCGCCGGCGATCAGCGGCTCCCAGAACCAGTAGTCGGACTCCGGGTCGGGCGCGATGGCAATCCCGGCGAAGCGGTCCTGCTCGAAGTGTCGGGTCTCGGGGAAGGCCTGCGGCCCCGGGGCCGCAGCGGGCCGGCCGCCGCTCGCCGTGCGCATCAGCGGTCCCAGCTTGTCCGGCGTGAGCCAGTAGATGTTCTCGGCGGTGTAGTTGCTGTCGACCGCGTCGCCGAAGAAGCGCAGGGCACTCGCGTCGGCCGCCGGCTGCCAGGGGACGTTCAGGCCGCGGTTGGTGAGGGAGATGCGGCCGCGGCGGATCCAGTCCTCCGCGACCGACTTGTCCACTCCCAGGCCAACGGCGAGGTCGGCGACCGTCAGCCGGTAGAGGCCGCGCTCGCGGACGCCGATCTTCAAGGCGGTGGGCTTCACTGCCGCCTTGTCGGCCTCCCGGGGGATCGCGGGGACGGGGGGCTCGGCCTGGCGCGGGCTGCGGGCGTAACCTTCCACCGCCTCGGGCAGCGGCCGGAGCTCAACCGTAAAGTCCGGGGTGACCGCGAAGGGGCCGTACGCCCGCTCCCGGCCGGTGCTCTCGATCTCCAGCAGCGAGTAGGTGTGGCTCTCGCGCGGGTCGGCGGTGGTGTCGAGGAATTGGTAGGTACCCCCCTGGGGGGACTCGACGGCGACCGGCAGGATGCCCTCGTTCACCTTCAGCCATTCGCCGCCCTTCGGGTCGAACCGGAAGAGGTAGAAGCCGGCGGTCGCGGCCTCCGAGGAGGTCTCCCACTCGACGGCGAGCCCCCGGCCTTCCGGGACGGCGCGCAGCGAGGTGACCAGCGCCTGGGTGACGGCGCAGATGCAGCCCGGCCGGGCGCCCGGGGTGGAGGCGACGGTGGCGGCGGTGGAGGAGGTGCCGGCCGCGCCGGCCGTGGAGCCGTAGGCGATGTCTGTGCCGGAGGCGGGGGAGGTGCCGTTGGCGCCGCCGGTCACGGCGACCGCGGCGGCGCCGGACAGGCGCACTACCCCGCCCCCGCCACCGCCGCCGGGGCCGTGGTGATCGTCGTTGTTCCAGGTGATGCTGCCGCCCGTGCCGCCGCGCGCGTTGACGGTGAGGTTAGTGAGCGCGCCCGCGGTGCAGCGTGCCGCGAAGACGCTGCCGCCCGCGCCGCCCCCCCCGGCGCCGTCCTGCGAGGAGGCGCCGGCGTTGCCGCCGTCGACGTCCAGGGTGCCGGTTCCCGAGTGCGTGTTGAAGCGAAGGTGGATGAGCCCGCCGCCCCTGGCGCCGTGGGCCGGGCCGGCGTTGTTGCTGACGCCCGCACCGCCGCCCCCTCCCAGGGCGAGCCGCGCCGCCGCCGAGGCGAAGGCGGCGCCGCCGAAGCCGCCGCGCGCCAGGTTCGTGTTCCAGGTGTTGCCGCCGCGGCCGCCGGCGCCGCCGTTGCCGCCGCCGCCGCCGCCGGAGTTCTCGTCATTGCCGCCCGCGGAGTCCGTGCCGCCGCCGCCGGCGTTGCCCGGCGCCCCCTTGCCGTAGCTGCCGTTGGGGTAGCCCTCCACCCCGGTGTCGACCAGGGCCGTGCCGCTGTAGACGTAGCGCGGCGTACCGGCGATCCCCTCGGCCTTGGAGCCGTGGGCGTTGCCGGTGGAGAGTGCGCGGTAGGTGTTGGCGGTGCCGTTGCCGGCGAGCGCCCGGCCGCCGCCGCCGCGGAAGCCGAGGCTGTCGAGGCTCACCGTGACCCCCCCGAGGGCGAGCGCGCCGGAGACGTCGATGGCGAGCACACCACCCACCGAACCGTTCCAGGCGAGGGCGGTGAGCCCGTTGCTCAAGGTGGCGCTCGAGTACTGCGGCACCCGGATCACCTGATAGCGGCGCTGCCCGCGGGCCGCCGTGGCGGCCGCGTTGGTGTAGGTGTTGAGCAGCACACCGCCGTTGCCGCCGCCCAGGAAGGGCACCAAGCCGCCGGCGACCGGGCCGGTCGCCACCACGAACTCGTGGATCCCTGAGTTGGCGAGGCTGGTCGAGCCGGTCGCCGGATCGCCGGCAACGCCATCCCCATAGCCGCCGTCGTCGTCCGAGTCGATCGCCGCGTCCTGCATCTGGATGACCAGCAGCAGATCTCCGGCGCCGATGTTGACGGCCGATCCGCTCCGCGCTCCCACCGGGATGGCGGTCGACCCGGCGGCGACGGTCACCGTGCCGGGGTAGTAGCTGTTGACGATACCGGTGATCGTGCCGGCGCCGTCCTTGCCCGGAGTGCCGCAGGGCTGGGCCTGGACCGCCGCGGAGGTGAGCAGCAGGGCGCACAGGGAACCGAGGACGCGGGCGTGAGGCGGACGGCGCATGAAAGCCCCTCTCAAAGAGGATGGAGGTGAATCCATCCGATGATACCACGCACGAAAAGCGCGTATTGAAGCTGTCCCGCTTTGAAGCGGTTGGGGCACTCCTTCAGCAAGGTTCCAGGCAGTTTTTGAGTCTTGATGGCTTTCGTGGCCGCACGGCTGCGTTTATCCGGGCGCGTATCGCCCAAGGGGAGGTGCTGTGACCGCTGAGAAATTCGACGTCGCCATTCTGGGGTCGGGGTTGGGGGGAACGATGCTCGCGGCCATCCTCGGCCGGCAGGGCTTCCGGGTGCTGCTGCTGGAGAAGGGGACGCATCCGCGCTTTGCCATCGGCGAGGCGATGCTGCCCCAGAGCTCGATGCTGATGTGGATCCTCGGCCAGCGCTTCGACGTCCCCGAGATCCTGAACCTGAGCAGCACGGAAAAGATCATCGAGAACGTCTCGCCGACCTGCGGCGGCAAGAAGACGATCGGCTTCCTCTACCACGAGGACGGGGAGCGCCAGAACCCGGAGCACAGCCACCTGCTCGTGCCGCCGGCCACCCCACTCGTCTCCGAGAGCCACCTCTACCGTCAGGAGATCGACCTCTACATGCTGCGCGCCGCTCAGCAATACGGCGTCGTCTACCAAGACAAGACCGCCGTGCAGGACTTCGTGATCGAAAGCGACGGGGTGCTGCTGCGCAGCGATACCGGCGAGGAGTTCCGCGCCCGCTTCCTGGTGGACGGCTCCGGCCACAAGTCGCCTGTCGCCACCAAGTTCGGCCTCCGCGAGGAAGGTCCGCCACTCAAGACGTGCTCTCGCACCATTTTCACCCACATGATCGGCGTCCGGCGCTACGACGACACTCTCGAGGACTCCGAGAAGCCGGGCCTGTCGCGGCAGTGGTACGAGGGCACGCTCCACCACGTCTTCAACGGCGGCTGGTTCTGGATCATCCCCTTCGACAACGCGGACGGCTCGGAGAACCCGCTGTGCAGCGTCGGCCTCACCCTCGACATGAGCAAGTTCCCGCACCGGGGGATCGCGCCGCAGCAGGAGTTCGACGAGATCGTGGCGCGCTTCCCGAGCATCGCCGCCCATCTCGAGGGTGCCGAGGCGGTTCGCCCCTGGGTGGGCACCGGCCGGCTCCAGTACTCCTCGAAGAGCGCCGCGGGCGACCGCTACTTCCTCATGTCGCACGCCCATGGCTTCATCGACGCGCTCTACTCGCGCGGCCTGATCAGCACCTTCGAGGTGATCCACGCCCTGGCGCCGCGCCTCATCGAGGCGCTGCGGGCGGACGACTTCGCGCCCGAGCGGTTCGAGCACCCCGACCGCCTGCAGGCCGCCCTGCTCGTCGCCAACGACCGCATGGTCGCCAACTCCTACCGGGCGTTCTCCAGCTACACGACGTGGAACGCCTGGGTGAGGGTCTGGCTGGCCAACACCCTGTTCGGCGACCTGCGCCTGTTCCGCCTCTGCGTCAAGTTCCTGAACACCGGGGACAAATCGGTCTTCAGCCTCCTCGACGAGGATCCGCTCCCGGGCAGCCTGCCACCCGGTGCCAGCCCGCTCGAAGACCTCCACAGCTTCGGCGAGGCGCAGCTCGACCTCATCGACTCCGGCGAGATCACGCGTGAGGCGGCGGCGGATGCCATCTACCGGATGCTCAACGCCCTGCCCCTCCCCCCGATCCACCAGTGGGGCAACCCCGACGCGCGCCACGTCGACTTCCTGCCGGAGAAGCTGATGCGGATGATCGGCTGGGGCAAGACCGAGGCCCCGGAGCCCATCCAGCGGCTGTTCGACTTCGACCCCTCGGTGCTCGGCGGTCCCGCCCCGGCATCTCAGCCAGAGCCGGTGCTGGCGTAGCTCGTGTCCTCCCCCCTCTTCCCCGGGAGAGGGGGGCAGGGGGGTGAGGTGACAAACAAAAAGGCCATCCCGTCGCCGGGATGGCCTAGTCAAAACGGTAGTGAAGTGGCCTCTAGCCGATCTTGACGACGTTCTCCGCCGCGGGGCCCTTCTGGCCCTGCACGATGTCGAACTCCACACGGTCACCCTCGGCCAGCGACTTGAAGCCGTTGCCCTGGATCGCCGAGTGGTGGACGAAGCAGTCCTTCTGCCCGTCCTCCGGCGTGATGAAACCAAACCCCTTGCTGTCGTTGAACCACTTCACTTTTCCGGTGTTACGCATTCTGAACCTCTTTTTCGGTTGGTAACCGCCCCAAAAACACGGAAGGGACCCTCACGCTCAGGTCCCTGTTTGCACGTTTTCTGGCGGTTGAGCAGACCCCTACTAGGGCCTGCATTTGAAGAGTAGACGAAACTACCAACCTTGTCAACCCCCGGAGGGGTCAACCGATCTTGACGACGTTCTCGGCCGAGGGGCCCTTCTGGGCCTGCACGATGTCGAACTCCACGCGGTCGCCCTCGGCCAGCGACTTGAAGCCGTTGCCCTGGATCGCCGAGTGGTGGACGAAGAGGTCCTTCTGGCCGTCGTCCGGAGTGATGAACCCGAACCCCTTGCTGTCGTTGAACCACTTCACTTTTCCCGTGTTGCGCATGTGAGCCTCTGTTCTTTCCTTCTGTTGATGACCGGCCGGAAAACACGAAAGGGGACCCCGTGAAGCAGGTCCCCGCGTCCATTGTCCGGCGATTGGACAGGCCAAGCCCTGCCCGCCTCTGGGAGCCAAGCTAGCTGAGCTCACAGCTCTTGTCAACCGGCTGTGGTATATTTTGGCCATTCAATCCCCTTCAGTCTTCCAGCTACGGGGCCGCAGGCGGCAAGCTTTGGAGGAACGTTAAGCCATGGCGGAAATGTACGAGGCGGTCGTCATCGGCAGCGGGTTCGGCGGTGGTATCTCCGCCTGCCGGCTGAGCAAGAAGTGGCCGGGCAAGGTGCTCGTCCTGGAGCGCGGCAAGCGCTACCCCATGGGTTCCTTTGCCCGCACTCCCCACGCTTTCTCGCGGAACTTCTGGAACCTGCCGGAAGAGGGGAGGAAGCGCCCGCGGCAGATGAAGGACGAGGAGGGGCACGGCCTCTTCGACATCCGCAACTACCGGAAGATGGACGTGGTGCTTTCAGCCGGCCTGGGCGGCGGCTCGCTGATCTACGCCAACGTGTTCATGGAGCCGCCGGACGACGTGTTCGACGAGCGCTGGCCGGCCTCCTGCGGCAAGGCGCACCTGGCGCCCTACTACCGGTTGGCCAAGGAGGTCCTGGGCTCGCGGCCGATCCCCCAGAACGACGACCCCCGGCGGCAGATCTTGCGCACCAAGCTCTTCCAGCAGGTGGCGGGCGAGCTCGGCCGCGACTCCAAGCTGGTCGACATCAACGTCTTCTTCGGCAACGACTTCCAGAACCCGCTGGCGATCGGCGAGCAGGCGAGGAACCGCTACGGCGCCGTGCAGACCTCCTGCGTCTACTGCGCGGAGTGCGACGTCGGCTGCAACACCCACTCCAAGAACACGATCGACCTGAACTACCTGCACGTGGCAGAGCACCGCTACGGCGCCGAGATCCGCACCGAGCACCTGGCGGAGCGCATCGTGCCCGTCAACGAGCGCGGGGAGGACGACCCCCTGGCCGACGGCTCGCACGGCTACCGGGTCGCCCTCTACAACCTGACCCGCGGCGGCCGGCTCCTGGAGTCCGTCCTCACCCGGCGGGTGATGGTCTCGGCCGGCACGCTCGGCTCGAACGAGCTGCTGCTGCGCTGCCGCGATGTGTTCAAGACCCTGCCCCGGATCAGCGGCCGGCTGGGTCAGCGCTTCTCCGGCAACGGCGACTTCCTCTCCTTCGCGCTCGAGGGGAACCGAGCGGCGGACCCCAACTACGGTCCGGTCATCACCCAGAGGATCGACTTCAACCTCTTCAAGGATTTCAAGAAAGACCAGGCCTTCATCCTGGAGGACGCGAGCTATCCGGCTTTCGGCGCCTGGTTCGTCGAAGGGGTGAAGCCGCGCTTCATGCATCTCCAGGCGATCGCGCTCTGGCTGAGGAACGCCTGGGGGCGCTTCATCAAGGGCACCTCGCCCGGCAGCGTCGGCTGGGCCTTGGGCGACCTGCTGAGCGGCGACCTCTCCTACAAGACGAGCGTCATGCTCTGCATGGGGCTCGACCGATCGAACGGCGTCATCTCGCTCGACGAGTACGGCGCGGCGACGGTCGACTGGCCGCAGAAGGACAGCATGCAGCTCTACGACGCCATCGTCGACGCCTGCAAGAGCTTCGGCAAGGCGGTCAAGACCAAGGATTTCTTCGTGCTGCCGACCTGGCATCCGCCGATCCGCAAGAACGTCAGCGTCCATCCCCTGGGCGGCTGCGTCCTCGCCGACAGCGCGGCCGAGGGGGTGACCAGCGCCGAGCGCGCCACCTTCGGCCAGGTCTTCGGCTACCGCAACCTGTACGTGGCGGACGGCGCCATCGTGCCGACGGCCGTGGGGGCCAACCCGACGGCGACCATCTCGGCGCTGTCTGAAATGGTGGCGGAGGGGATCACCGGGATCTCCCCCGACGCCGACCTGTAAGCCGAAAAGGAGAGGATGAATGAGCGTAGGGATCGCATTTCGGGAGGTGATGGCGGGCGGGTTCTCACTGGGGGCGACCGACCCGGCCGACGGTGAGGCCAAGGGGCGCACCGGTGGCAGCGAGCTGACCATGCACGGCTCGATCGCCATCGACGACATCGACCGTTTCATCGCCGAGCCCGACCACCTGGGCGGGCTCTCGGGCACGCTCGACTTCACCCCGTGGGGCGAGGGCATCCCCGCGCCGACCGGGGTGTTCAACCTGTTCCGCCCGACGGGCGACCCGAAGCTCAAGCTGATGGTCTACGAGATGGCCTTCGAGCACGGCGGCAAGAGCTACTACCTGGCCGGCCAGAAGAACGTGCGGGAAGACCCCATCACCGACCTCTGGAAGGCGACGACCACCCTTTACACCAAGCTCCACGAGGGGGGGGACAAGAGCGGCCCGGTGGTGGGCGCGGGCATCCTCACCCTCGGCGTGCGCGAGCTGATCAAGCTCGTCTCGACCCTCCACGCGACCGGCGCCGACTCCTTCACCGAGAAGAGCGAGGCGATCGCCAAGTTCGGCCGCTTCTTCCTCGGCGAGCTGTGGGACACCTACGTGAGGCACATCGGCTGATGAGCCTGAAGACGTTCCGCGACCCCCACGTCTCGCGCTGGCAGTCGACGGTGGAGGAGGTCCTGCACCGCATCGAGGCCCCGGCGTCGCGCCCGACCCTCGACCACCCGGTGGTGGCCGCCGCCGCCGCGACCGCCGCCAGGACGGTGAGCGCGGCGGGAGCGGAGCCGGCGCCCGCAGTGCCTGCGACGGCCGCGATGGCTGCCGCGGGCGAGCATTTCGAGTGCGCCGACCTGGCCTTCAAGCTCGCGACCGCGAGGCTCGAAGGCCGGCCGGCCGAGGAGATCCAGCGTCTCGAGGACGACCTCCGTTTCAGCACCTGCGATCCGCTGTGGGCGGGGGCGGTCACCGAGTACGTCAAGTACTTCGACGTCGACAAGCTCCAGGTGCCCTACCGGCCGGCCGCCGGGCCGGACGATCCGCCGCCGCTGCCGCTCGCCGAGAACGCAACCGTGGCGCTGATCGCCGACTGGGGCACCGGCACGGCCGAGGCCCGGGCGCTCCTGGAGAGGGTGGCCGCCCACAAGCCGGACGTGGTGATCCACCTGGGCGACGTCTACTACTCCGGCACCGAGGTCGAGAACGTCAAATACCTGATCGACCTCTGCAACGAGGTTCTCGGGCGCGGCGCGGACCGGCCTCTGCCCATCTTCAACATGACCGGCAACCACGACATGTACTCGGGGGGCGCCGGCTTCTACTCGTCGATCGACCAGCTTAACCGGCCGCCGTTCGCTCAGGCCGGCCAGCTCCAGGGCAACAGCTTCTTCTGCCTGCGGAGCCCGGGCTGGCAGATCCTCGGGATGGACACCGGCCTGCACGACCGGGACGTCTTCGACGTCTCGACCTCGATGACCTGGCTCGAGGACTCGGAGCTCGCCTGGCACAAGCAAAAGATCGAGACCGCGGGCGGGCGGCGCACCATCCTCCTCTCGCACCACCAGCTCTTCTCGGCTTTCTCGGCGATCGGCAAGGAGGGCGACCGCTCGGCGAACACCAGCCTCGAGGCGCAGCTCGCCGGCGTGCTCGGCAAGGTGGACGCCTGGTTCTGGGGGCACGAGCACAACCTTGAGATCTACGGCCCCTACCTCGGTCTCGAGCGCGGGCGCTGCATCGGCTGCGCGGCGGTGCCCGTCTTCGCCGAGCAGAACCCGTATAAGTCGCGGGTGGGGGACAAGATCCCCTACCTGCCGGTCGAGCTCGGCGTCACCGGCGAGGTCTACAACCACGGCTACGTCATCCTGAAGCTCGACGATGGCACAAAGACCGCCCGGGTCTCGTATTATCAGGATACGGACACGGGTGCCCTGCTCTACGAGGAGACCTTGGGCGCCTGAA
>Ga0190265_10001083_pt1 | contig 17718 bp, 20 predicted proteins | sample Popmic124T_FD_133135 | JGI IMG/M metagenome (GOLD analysis project Ga0190265, IMG submission 133135) | Populus adjacent soil microbial communities from riparian zone of Indian Creek, Utah, USA - 124 T | ecosystem: Environmental > Terrestrial > Soil > Riparian zone | place: USA: Utah | collected...
ACAGTCGGCAGTCGTCCCAAGCAAGCGAGGGAACGCTCGGCAGCCGCACGACGTTGGATGTCGAATCCATTGCTCTTAGGTTGGCATAATCGCCGTGCGCTGGTGGCGAAACTACAGTCAATCCTTTGGACAGCGCGGTCTCCTCGGACTTACGGCCCCCTCGAGCCACGGCCGAGTCGAATCTAATGCTGCTCTTTCAGCGATTCCTTGCGCTCCTGCTTGGCGCGCGCTGCTCCCATGGCCGTCTTGACCTTCTTCGCCTCTTCCGGCGGGGGTAGAACAGCGGGGAGACCAAGGGCTTGGAGCGAGAGCTCACGACTCCACCCCATCGTATGGTAGAGGTGCTCGTCCTCTTCATCTTCGACGGCGGCGTACGCCTCGCTGAGCACCCGCTTCATGTCGCCCGAAAGCTTTTCGGTCAAAGCCCCGATCAGCTCCCAATTCTTGTGGTCCTTCGTTTCAGCGTCGACCACGCACTCGGCGGCCACCACCTCCGCAGATTGGGGCGCATCCTTCAAAGCCCTCTGCATGGCACATAGCAGCATCTGACCCTTCTCTCGCACGATCAATCGTCCCGGCGTGGTGGCGTCGGGATCGAGACTCGCCGCCTCGAGCACGCCATACATGATTTCAGCGTGGCGCTTCGTTTGGGTCAGATACTTCGTCCACTCCTCTTTGAGGTCGGCATTCTTCGCGCAAAGCAAAGCCATCTCGTAGACCTCGATTCCACCTAGCTCCGTCTCCAAGGCTTGGTAGAGCAAATCTTCGAACTCGACACGACTCGGGGACGGTTGGCGATTCATGATTTTCCTCCTACGGCTGTCTTTGGTCGGACGTCGAGCGAACCGAGGACTGACGCGCGCGATCGTTTCGACGTGTTACGCATCCGAGCATGAAACGACCTCTCCCCGCGCCCGCCCAAAAGCCGAGTCAGACGAATCAAAGCGATAGCAAGGCGGCCGACCTTGCACCCTTCGTCGAAGAGGGCGCCGGTCAAGTCCTAACTACCAACCAAGGCATCCGCGTCAACGACGATCAGAACACCCTGAAGGCGGGCGAGCGCGGACCGTCTCTTCTCGAGGATTTTCATTTCCGCGAGAAGATCACGCATTTCGATCATGAGCGCATTCCCGAGCGCATCGTTCACGCCCGCGGTTCCGGCGCCCATGGTTTCTTTCAGGTCTACGAGAGTATGGCGCGCTACACGAAGGCGGGCTTTCTGCAAGATCCCAATGTGCGCACGCCGGTCTTCGTGCGCTTCTCCACCGTCGCCGGCTCGCGCGGCTCGACGGACATGCCGCGCGACGTCCGCGGCTTCGCGGTCAAATTCTATACGCAAGAAGGCATCTTCGATCTCGTCGGCAACAACATGCCCGTCTTCTTCATCCAAGACGCGGTGAAGTTTCCGGACCTCATCCACGCCGTCAAACCGGAGCCGGACAACGAGATCCCGCAAGCAGCGTCGGCTCACGACACGTTCTGGGATTTCATCTCGCTCATGCCCGAGTCGACGCACATGATCATGTGGCTGATGTCCGACCGGGCCATTCCGCGCAGCTTTCGCATGATGGAAGGCTTCGGGGTCCATACCTTCCGCTTCATCGACGAGGCGGGCACGTCGAGGTTCGTCAAATTTCACTGGAAGCCGCTGCTCGGCATGCACTCGGTGGTGTGGGACGAAGCGCAAAAAATCTCCGGCAAAGATCCGGACTTTCTTCGTCGCGACCTTTGGGAGGCGATCGAGCAAGGCAAACATCCGGAATGGGAGCTCGGCGTTCAGATCGTGGAGGCGGACAAGGAGCACTCTTTCGACTTCGACCTTCTCGACCCGACCAAAATCATCCCCGAGGAAATGGTCCCGGTGCAGCGCATCGGACGCCTGACGCTCAACCGCAACCCGGAGAACTTCTTCGCCGAAACCGAGCAAGTCGCGTTTCATCCGGGCCACGTCGTCCCCGGCATCGACTTCAGCAACGACCCTCTTTTGCAGGGCCGGCTCTTCTCCTACACCGACACGCAGCTCCTTCGTCTCGGTGGACCGAACTTCCACGAAATTCCGATCAATCGCCCCCTAGCGGACGTCCACAATCTGCAGCGAGACGGGTTCAGTCGTCAGACAATCAACCGGGGGAAGGTATCGTACGAACCCAATTCCATTGCGGGGGGCTGTCCCATGCAGGCCCGCGCAGCGGCCGGCGGGTTCGTGAGCTTCCCCGAGAAAATCCAGGCGCCAAAGGTCCGCGCGCGCTCGGAGAAATTTTTCGACCACTTCAGCCAGGCCACGCTGTTCTTCAATAGTCAGTCGGAGCCGGAAAAAGATCACATCGTAGAAGCCCTACGCTTCGAGCTCGGAAAAGTGGAGCGCCAACCCATTCGACAGCGCATGATCGGCATTCTCAACTTCGTCGACAAGACGCTTGCCGCGCGCGTAGCGGAAGGTCTCGGTCTTCCGCCGTCTCCACGCATCGAGCTTCCTCTCAATCACAGTGTTCCCGCCGATGGCGATCCATCCGCTTTCGAACCGAAACAAAATTCTCGCTCGGTGGGTAAATCTCCGGCCCTCAGCATGGCCAACACCGTCAAGGACACCATCGCGACGCGCAAAGTCGCCATCGTCGCCGCCGACGGCGTCCACTCCGACTCGCTTCGTCTCATGATGGAAGCACTGCTCGCCGAAGGCGCAGCGGGCAAAATCGTCGCCCCTCGACTTGGCGTTCTCAAGGGCGAAGACGGTGGCGAGTTCATGATCGATTTCAGCCTTCTGACGGCCTCTTCGGTACTCTTCGACGCCGTCTACCTGCCCGGCGGCAAACGAAGCGTCGCCGCGCTCTCGGACGAACGCGACGCAGTCGATTTCGTGACCGACGCCTATCGGCATTGCAAGACGATTGCCGCCACGGGCGAAGCCGTGGAATTTTTACAATCGTTGCCTGGAATCCTGGGCGGCGCGTCCGCCAACGGCCGCAAAGGAAAAGAACGCGACGTCTCGGACCCGGGAGTCGTCCTGGCGACGACCGGTCTCAGCGCGCAGGTTGCCCAGACCTTCATCAAAACGCTCGCTCAGCATCGTCACTGGAATCGACAGCGCAAGAACCATCTCGGATCGACGCCAGGAGACGACGAGACGCGCGGGCGTGGGACCGCGGCAACGAAAGAGCGTGCATCATGAGAACGGTTTTCGTCGCTGAACTTTTGCTGATTTCCGCGCTCTCGCTCGCCGCTTGTCGATCGGAAAAACCCGCCGAGGGACCCGCAGAACGAGCTGGAAAGAAGGTCGATCGTGCAGCCGACAAAACGAAGGAGGCTGGCAAGGACGCCGTCGACGCAACCAAAGAGACGGCTGACGACGCCAAGAAGAATGTCGAAAAGAAGACGGACAAGAAGGATTGAAACAGCGCCGCGGTTGAAGGTCGTATGGCCAGACGGGATGTGTTCAGATGAGTAAACTCTTGCGTGGCCTCGCAGCCGGCTGGGGTGCGAAGAAGCTCGGCGGCGGGTGCCTAACGACAATCCTCGTCTTCGCCCTCCTCTGGTGGGCGCTCGGTCATTTTCAGGTCTTTCAATAGCCGACCGTGGTTCACCCAGCCGGGTTGGCGTGAGCCCTCGAGTGTGCTGGCTTTACAAAGCATGACGCTCGCTCGGTCATTCATGCATGGGTAGGCGGCGATCAGTCGCATCGGCTGTGCGAGGAGCCCTAGGGCGCGCAGAGCGAGGTGATCCGTCGAGCAGCCCGTCCGTGCCCTATTTCGACCTTTCCGTCAAAGGTCACATGCCGGAGTCAACACGCGCTCACTTGACCGAGTGCGTTGCACGTGAAGAGGGTCGCCGCGAGCACGATAGGCTGCTCGGGACAGACCGCGCAGTTCCCTATTTCGAACTTTCGCTGCCGGGGAGTGTGCGCGTCGACCAAGGTGCCGATGCGTCAGCCCACGCCGGCAGAGCGTGAACCGCACGGAGGCTCTTGCCGACCGGCGAGCATCCGATCAGGCGCAGCCGTCGGGCCCGCAAGTGGCGCCCTCGGCGAGCGCGTCGGCGGGATCGGTAAGCTCATTCCACGCGGCGGTCACGGCGCGGAGCAACAAGTCGGCAGGTTGCGCACCGGAGATGGCGTAGCGCTCTCCAATCACGAAGAACGGGACTCCCGTGATGTTGAGATCGCGCGCGTCGTCCTCTTCGGAGCGGACTTCTGCCGCATAGGCATCGGTCGCAAGCACGCCCTTAGCCTCGTCGGCGTCGAGCCCTGCTTCGGCCGCGAGCCGCACCAGCGTCTCGGGGTCGCCGATGGCGGCGCCTTCGGTCATGTAGCCACGCAAGAGACGTTCCTTCAGCGCGTCCTGCAGGCCGCGTTCGGCGGCGACGTGCAGAAGTCGATGCGCGTCGAACGTGCGGCCGGGCCGAATGCGATCGAAGCGAAAATCCAAGCCGTCGGCCGCGGCGACTGCGGTCATCCGCTGTATCATCGTTTGGGCGTGATCGACGGCCGTGCCGTATTTGCGGGCAAGACGCTCGGCATAGGAAACATGTTCGTCGCGCACGGCCGGCGCCGACGGGTCGAGCTCGAATGCGCGCCAGACGACCTCGACCGCGTCCCGACGTGGGAACTGCGCGAGGGCGGCCTCGAGGCGCCGCTTGCCGACATAGCACCAGGGGCAAACGATGTCGGACCAAACGTCGATGCGGAGCTTCTTCATGGACGGACTATTGTAAGTCCTCCGAGCGCGCTCGCCAGGCAGACTCGCGCCGCGGCCATGCGTCAGTGCAGATCGCAATCGGCCGGGGGACCGCCGCCCGCGATCCACGCATCGAGTGTACGCATCTCCTCTGGCGATAGTGGGTCATTCCACGCGACGGGCGGCATCGGAAACCGAGCATCGTGAATGCGTTCGTACACGAGCTCGTAGATATGTTTGCCGTGGTTCGGGGACCAGAGGCGCAGGTCGTCGATGGTGACGAGCGACACCGGGCCGACGACGGGCGGGACGCCATGGCACGGCACACAATTCTCGTGAAGGATGGCTCGCGCCCCGCACCAGTCGATCCGCGAATCCGGATGGGGGCCTCCGTCAGGCCGCGCTATCCCCTGCCCGTCTGCTCTGCTCGCGTCGGCCAGAGCTGCGCCGCCATCGTCCGCCGGCAGTGCCCCTTCGCACCCGCCGCAGAGCAAGACAAGCGCCAGCGATCCCGTTCCCGCCTTCGTCAGACGAACGAATGTCCCGATGGACAGCGACATCAGCAAGCGCAACGCGCCGGGAACAGCGCTCTCATGAGGATCGCCGCAGCCCACAGCTCGCAAAAATGGGCGCTTTCGATCCATCGCCCTACGGCTTCAAGCGATCGCAAGCCTCTTTCATATACGAGAACACGGCCGGGTCGAAGCTCGGATGAACTTGGTTCACCGGCTGCTCGGCGTAAAGGCGATCGAGCGAAGCCTTGATGCCAGCATCGCCTCCCGTGAAGCCCGCCACGGTTTTCTCGGTGAGGTCGCGCCAGCGACGGGCAAGCGCTTGCGCGGGCGGCGCATCGACGGGCGTGCCTCGTTCGAGCTCGGCTTTTACTTCGACGAAGAGCTTCTGCCATTCGGCTTCGACCTTCTTGATGGCCTCCTCGCCAAGCTCCTCGCGGCGCCGAGCGAGGGCGTTCAACTGTTCTTCGGTGTAATAGCGCTCAATCATGTTCACGACCTCCAATGTCTGAATGAAACGTTCCACGCCGTCGCCGTCGCGACGCAAATCCTCACAGAGACGCTCGAGCCGCTCGCATAGAGCGTGCTGCTCTTCGAGCGTTTCGCGCGCGCGCACCAAGTGCGCTTCGACCACGCGCAGCGGGCTCCACGCCTCGTCGTCGAGGCAGGCGCGCACCTCGTGCAGCGCAAACCCGAGCGCGGTCAGCCCTTTGATGCGCGCCAGCCGCCCCACATCCGACTCGGTGTAAAGTCGGTGGCCGGCGTCGGTCCGCTCCGACGGAACGAGCAATCCGATCGCTTCATAGTGGTGGAGCGTTCGAACCGAAACACGCGCCAGGCGGGCCACTTCGCCGACCTTGTACCGGGCACGTTGGAGCGGGCCGCGACCATCCATGCCCTCGAGCGTAATTTCTCACGTCGCGTGAGGTGCAAGGCTTTTTTTTTCGCTGTCCCGCGGTTCGTGCGCGGATGGCAGGCTTGCCTGCGTCAGATAGCGCCGGTAAGAGTCGGGCCCTCCGCGAGACGAGGGACAAATGCCGATGCCCAACAACCTCGACCTGGCATTCTTGGCCGCCCAAGCCGACCATCTTCCTCGCCTGCAGCAGATTCGCCAAGCCGCGTTCGCTCCGATTTTCGCTTCGTTCCGATCGATTCTCGGCGACGAGATCTACGAAGCCGCGCAGGCTCGTGAAGACGAAGCGCACGCCGACCTGCTCGCATCGCTATTGCTATCCAGCTCCGATTGGGAGGTGTACGAGGTCGAATGGGAACAGCAGGTCATTGGCTTCTTGGCGCTCAAGCTCGATCAGGACACGAAGGTCGGTCAGATCGGGCTGAACGCCGTGGACCCGAAACATGCCGGTAAGGGCGTCGGGACGGCCATGTACGAATTCGCGGTGAATCGAATGAAGGATGCGGGCATGCGGGTCGCCAGCGTTTCTACAGGTGGAGATCCCAGTCACGCCCCGGCCCGGCGGGCCTACAGGAAGGCTGGTTTCGCCGCGGAGATCCCGAGCGTGTGGATGTGCCGATTCCTCGCATGAGTTGAACGGCGTCTTGTCAAAAAAGGCCGGGCAGCACGCGCCAGCGCACTTTTTCGGCATACGCTCGATAGCCTACCAGCTCTGCCTGCAGCATCCGATCTTCGAGCAGCGTCCGCCGTACGAACACCGGCAATATCGTGACAAGTGGCAAAACCGACCACCACGATCCGAGCGCAAGCCCGCTACCCAGGCAGAAGAGGAAGACACCGAGGTACATCGGGTGGCGCACGAGCGCGTAGGGGCCGGTTTGGATGACCCGCTGCCCTCGGTCTTCTTGCGTGCGAACCGCGCTCGACGCGAACGGGTTTTCGAGCAGCGTCCATCCGACCAAGCTCATCGCGGACGCGACGAGAGCAAGACCGACGAGGCGAATCGACAGCGGTACTGAGCTCCAAACGAACCGAACGTCGAGGCCGGCGAGCACGTAGTGTGCAACCATGAGCGGAAGGGCAATGCGCCGGCTTTGCGCGTCGCGATCGGCGGGCGGCTTCATGCGCTCTTTGACCAGCTCGCGCGGGGCTCTCGTGTAGATGAGCCCAGCCGAAGCCCACATCAACGCCGCATAGACGAAAAACCAAGGCACATCCCACCGTCCCGCGCTCACGAGCAGCAGGACCAACGTGAACACGGCGATCGGAAGCACGCGCAAGAACATCATCGGGCGACGAACCACTCCGGGACGACGACGCTGGTGAGTAGGTGAAGCCGCCGTGTCCGGCCTAGCTGCATTAGCATGGCGACTCGGATATGGAGGGAGCTCGCCATGCAGATCGCTCGTAGCATCGTCCTTTTGCTGGGATACGTCGGTCTGGCAAACTGCGCACCAAAGTCTGCGCCCGCGCCCGCCGCACCCTGCGCCCTGCGGCTGGAAGGTCTCAAGCTGGTCGACCTGACGCACGCGTTCGACGAGCGCACCATTTACTGGCCCACGGATACCGCAGGCTTTCGCCTGACCACCCTCCATCACGGGCCAACACCGGGCGGCTACTTCTATGCAGCCAACACGTTCAGCTCTGCCGAGCACGGCGGCACGCACCTCGACGCGCCGATCCACTTCGCAGGGGGCAAGACCACGGCCGACCGCATTCCCCTCGAGCGGCTCGTGGGTCCGCTGGTGGTCCTCGACATCGCCGAACGCGCCGCCCGCGAGCCCGACAGCTTGCTGGAGGTGCACGACGTCGAGGCCTTCGAGCGTACCCACGGGCGGATCGCTCCCCGCACACTCGTGCTCGTGCGTACCGGCTGGTCGCGTCACTGGCCGAGCAAGAAGGCGTACCTCGGCGACGACACACCGGGCGACGCCTCCCGTTTGCACTTTCCAGGGATCTCCGCCCAGGCGGCCCAAGCTTTCGTCGCGCGCAACGTCGCCGCAGTGGGCATCGACACGGCCAGCATCGACCACGGACCATCGCGCGATTTTTTGGCGCATCGCGCATTGATGGCCGCGGACATTCCAGCTTTCGAGAATCTCACCGGGCTCGAGGCGCTGCCGCCGCGCGGCGCAATCCTTGTGGCATTGCCGATGAAGATCGGCGGCGGCTCGGGGGGTCCGTTGCGCGCGATCGCGGTTTTGCCGTGACGGTGCCCCTGATGGGGATTCGGCTGGAGCGCGAGCCCCACGAATGGGGCGAGCGATCGCGTCCGTGGCGCGCTTCACGTCGCCGCCAATTTTTTCCTTCCATCTGGAAGCGGCAGCAAGAAAATATCCGAATTATCCTCCATTGTCTCGTTGAGTAGGTGACGATCGCGATCGACTCTGCTACGAAAATTCCGAATCCGGTCGATTGCCTCCCGGCACCGATCTGGTTGGTCGATTGTCATGCGCCGCTAAGAGGTTGAAATGGGAGCGACGCGCGTTAGTGCGCTGCAAAGAGTAAAAAAGGCAGTTTCGTTGGTCGGCACGTTCGGAGTCGTTTTCGCATCGGTACGAGCGGCTGGCGCCGATAACGCGCACCTTGCGAGCGGCGGTGTTGCACGCGCCGACGGTCGCGACATCGCCTTCTCGCTCGATATCGACGTCGACTGCGCTCCTTTGACGGGTCCAGGCAAAGTGCAATGCGTCGTGCGGTTGCGCCCCGTGGGAGGAAGCCTCCATTGGAGCGATGCGCTCGTCATCTCGGCGCCGCCCTTCGCCCCGCCGCTGCGCGATCGCGTCGTGAGCACCCAGGCCAAACGCAACGACGACGCCGAGACTGATCTTCCCCTCACCCTTGCGGCGACAGGTGATGGGGACGGCGAGGTCTACGTCATGGGGCGCGCCACCGTCTGCGCCGAGCGCGCCTGCCGGCCCGTGCAGGCCCAAGCGAGCGCCCGGGTCGTCGTCGGCGCCCCGAGCCGCACGCCTTGATGCCGGGGCGGTTCGTCAGTTTGCGCCGGGTTCAGTTAGCGTTGCAAAAAATGGAGGTCCCGATGGCACACTTGTGCCATTCATCGGTCTTCGATGTCACGCGGGCGAGCACACCGTCCTAGCGCGCTCGCAACTTGTGTTTCTCGAAGCGCTTTTCGCTGCGCTCTCAGCCGAGCGCGATGGCACGCCACGTGCATAGTCCCTAGAGCATGCGATTGGCAAAGCTGGGAGTCTGTTGTCTATCCGCTTTCGCCTTCTTTGCGCTCGAGCACGACGCGCAAGCCTGTTCCCCTTCGTTCGACGTGACTCGCGCTGTTTTTCCCCCTTCCGGAACCGCGGGCGTGCCTACCAACGTCGAGATTCGCCTGAGCTATTTCAATGGGCAGCCGATCGGCGACCCCTCTGTGCTCGTGCGACCCGTGGGAGGGCAGCCCATCACGCTCGACATTCGAGACCATGAAGGAGAAGAGTCCTCGTCTGTTCGCCTCGTGCTGGCGAAACCAACCGAAGAACTCCTTGCCAACACGACTTACGAGGTACTCGATCGGGTCGTGTACGGCTGCAGACCGGGCAGCGCTCCGGACAGCGGCGCAGATTGCCTACAGCCTCATCATGCCGTCGTTGCCACGTTCGTGACGGGAGCCACGAAGGATCAAGCGCCGCCCAGCTTTGGCGGCGTGAAGGTCCCGACGATTCATGAACTGCTCGTGTGCGACAGCGACGGGTGCTGCGGGCCGTACTCGGGGGTGCCCGTGATCTTCGATTGGGATCCGGCTGCCGACGACCACTCCCCTGATCTCGTCCGATACAATGTTTACCGCAGTCCGGCCGGCACGACCGCGCCCGGGCAGCCGGTCGCTCGATTCAAGTCCGATTTCCCATTCATGGGCGAGCTGCTCTGCAGCGGATCGCGCCATCCGGGTGCCGGTCCCGGAGCGATCATCGAGCCGGGCGTGTATGCAGTTCGCGCGGTCGACAGTGCTGGCAACGAGGAGCAAAACACGACCGTGGTCGAAGTTCCGGCGGCGTGCGCGAGCGCCAAGCCGGACGCGAGCAGCGAGCCGGACGCCTCTGGCGGATGCACGATTTCACGGCCGCGAACATTGCATGGTCTCTCGATCTTCGCGTTGCTGAGTGGCCTGCTCCTCGCGCGCTACGCGCGACGCTCGCGGCAGGAACAGTAGATCCACAACCCGAAAACGCTTGCATGCGACGCGGCGCATTGCGATGAGCTCGCATGGCCGACGACTCCGAATGGGAAATACTGCTCGCGCTGGCCCGGGACCACGCGCTCGCGTATCGACGTTCCTTGTCGACGCGTCGGGTGGCGCCTTCCGCGACGACCGAAGCCTTGCAGTACGTTCTCGATAGGATGGACCGATTGCCCATCGACGGTTGCTCCGCCGTGCAAGCTTTGAACGAACTGATCGAAGTGGCAACCCCTGGCGTGACGGCCATGTCGGGCCCGCGATTTTTTGGATGGGTGACGGGCGGAACCCTTTCTGCCGCCGTGGGAGCCGACTGGCTCACGTCCATCTGGGACCAGAATGCCGGGCCCGCCACCGGTGCTCCTGCGGCAGCGGCGTTCGAAGCGACGAGCCTGCGATGGGTCGTGGAGCGATTGGGATTGCCCGCCGCCACGTGCGGTGTGCTCGTCACGGGGGCAACATCGGCCAATTTCGTGGCGCTCGCTGCGGCGCGCAGCCACGTGCTCCAAAGCGCCGGGTGGGACGTCGAGCAGCAAGGTCTTTTCCAGGCACCTCCTGTTCGCGTCCTCGTCGGACACGAACGCCACGAGACCATCGACAAGGCCGTGCGACTGCTGGGGTTGGGTAAGAAGGCGATGAGCTTCGTCGACGTGGATGCACAGGGCCGTCTCTCGAGCGCCGCGGTGCGGCGCGAGTTGAAGCGCTCTTCCGGCGCGGTCATCGTGTGTGCACAAGCGGGCAACGTGAATAGCGGCGCGTTCGACCCGCTCGACGAGATCGGCACCGTGCTCGCCGAGCACCGCACCGAACACGGCGAGGGAGATTCGTGGCTGCACATCGACGGAGCATTTGGGCTCTGGGCACGCGCGGCGCAGTCGTATGCGCATCTCGCGCGCGGCGCGGAGCTTGCCGATTCGTGGGCGACCGATGCCCACAAGTTTCTCAATGTTCCGTACGATTGCGGAATCGCGTTGACCCGGCATCCGCGAGCTCATCGCCGCGCGATGGCGATACAAGGGCCCTATTTGTCGAGCGGAGCCGAAAGCACCGGCGCGAATCCCGGAGTGTTCGCACCCGAGCTGTCGCGCCGCGCACGAGGCTTCGCGTTGTGGGCAGCCTTGCGCCAATTGGGGTGCCGAGGTCTCGACGAGCTGGTCACACGCTGTTGCGAGCTCGCTCGGCTTCTCACCGCCAAGCTCGGTGCCGCACCAGGCCTAACGATTCTCAATGAAGTCGTGTTCAATCAGGTCGTCGTGAAGTTCCAAGCCCCACCCGGAGCCGACGACCGCGAATGGACCCGTCGTCTGGTTTTAGCCATTCAAACCGAAGGAACCTGCTATCCGACGCCGACGATCTGGCGCGCGTCACCCGCCGTGCGCTTCTCGGTCATCAATGCCGACACGACTTCCGACGACATCGCGCGCTCGGCCGAGGCCGTGATTGACGTCTATCAGCAGCAGTTGGGGCTTCGTCTGTAGGAAGACCCCTCACGAAGTTCACGCTCGGCACGCAAACCAGATGCGATCGCTACATCGAGCTGGGTCGCGCGGCCCCGCGCGCTGTCACCGCTTACTCTCGATGCGTCCGTCGAAGAAGAGTCGAAATTTCTCGTTGAGCAGCCGGAACCGGCGGTCGACTTTGCGAAGGCGAACTTGAAGCACATCCCCTCCAAAGGACCCTTCGAACGTGATGTGGTCGGCGTCGTTTTGGTGGTACGTGATGACGGCCTTCTTGGCGGCGTCTCCGTCCCACGTACTGAGGGAGATGGCCTTCTTCGATTCATCCGTCTTCGTTCCATAGCGGATCGTGCTGTCGTCCATGAAACGGATCGTGAGATGGCCATAGGTGTTCACGGTGGCACCGCGCCAGCGCTTTGGATCTGCGATGACGAGCGGTTCGGACTCACCATTGCGTACGAACGACTCGACCTCGTAGATGCCGAATAGCGCATGGGGCTCATCGCCGGCATGAGCATGGCCACCGCGTTCATCTCGCTCGCGGGCCTCGCGAAGAACCTTGCAAAAGTTCTCACCTTCGTGAGTCACCAATTGGGGAAGGACGAGTGGACTCCGATGCGGGCAGCGAGCGTGGTGTTACAGGGCACGAGCGAATCGCTGTCACCGGTGACCTTCGGATTCACGCTCGTGTCCCTCGTCGCTTTCGCTTGTGCGATTGGTTTTCGCAGGATGCTGCGCGACCCGTCGTAGGCGATGCCACGAGCAACCCGGGAACATCATCGAGCGAGTGACTGGCCAATCGTATTATGATGACGTGCGAGCCAATCTTTCCAGGCGGCCGACTTACCGTCGACAACTCGCTCCCAGAATCCGAGTTCGTCCCCGGTCGTCGCCGAGCGCTATGAACGGACCGTCTGCTTCCACGCCCACTCCTCAACGAGGCAACCCGACCATGCGGGAGTGGTTTGAACGGGCGCTCGCCGCGGGGTCCGACCGCTCCGTTCGCCGTCGAACGCGCATGCTTGCGTCCGCTCTCGTCGCGCTCGGGGCGGTCGCGGGCGTCTGGCGGTTCTCGACGTCGAGCGCTCACCTCGCGAAAATGCATCCGCTGGCGCGCCGCGTGCCGACGGAAATGGAAGTGCCAGCCGGCATGGTGGCGATTCCCGGCGGCGAGTTTGCCATGGGTGACGCGGCGGGCGACGGAATGCCATGGGAGCGTCCGATCCACATGGTGCGTCTCGACGATTTCTTCATCGACGCATTCGAGGTCACCAACGCCCAGTTTCAAGAATTCGTCCCAGCAACCGGCTACGTCACGACCGCCGAACGACCGGCGGACCTGCAGGAGATCATGAGCCAGCTGCCCCCGGGTACGCCGCCGCCTCCTGCCGAAAACCTGAGACCTTCCTCGCTGGTCTTCCAGGCGACTTCAGGGCCGGTGCCACTCGAACGACCGGGAGCGTCTGCAGAGTGGTGGACGTACGTGGCGAGCGCTGATTGGCGGCATCCAACCGGCCCCGGAGACAGCATTGCGGATAAGGGGCATTTTCCGGTCGTGCAAGTCTCGTGGGACGACGCCGTCGCCTATTGCCAATGGAAAAATCGCCGTCTGCCGACCGAGGCAGAGTGGGAGCGTGCGGCGCGCGGCGGCCTCGAGCAACGGCACTTCGTGTGGGGCGATGCGCCGTTCAATGCGAAGGCACCCCAGGCGAATATCTGGCAAGGGAGTTTTCCGTACAAGAACACCGCCGAAGACGGTTTCGAAGCCGCGGCGCCGGTCGGTCGATTCGCGCCGAACGGTTATGGCCTTTACGACATGGCGGGGAACGTGTGGGAGTGGTGCAGCGACTGGTACCGCCCGGACACGTACGCGATTGCCGCCGCCAAGGGAATGGACATCAATCCGCAAGGTCCGCCCCGTAGCTTCGATCCCGACGATCCCCACGCTCCCAAGCGCGTCATTCGTGGAGGCTCGTTTCTCTGCACCGCCACGTATTGCTCGTCGTTTCGGCCGTCCGCACGCATGAAAACCAGCCCCGATTCCGCCACCAACCACCAGGGCTTTCGCTGCGCGATGTCGAGGAGAGAATCGCCATGAGGCGTCTTGCCGTATTTCTCGCCATGCTGTCCGCATGTTCCCGAGATGCGTGGCCTGACGAGGACGCAGGATCGGATGCGGCGACGGCCGTCGATGCGTCGAAACCGGAAGAGCCGGCCAACATTCTCCTGGTGATCGCGGACGACATGGGCCTCGATGCCAGCGTCTGCCATCAGATCGCGGCCGATCCCGGACGAGCGCCGCACATTCAGTCCATTTGCGCGCGCGGGGTCGTCTTCGACAACGCGTGGGCAACGCCGCTATGCTCACCGACCCGGGCCAGCATCCTCACCGGGCGTCACGGTTTTCGGACGACGGTGGGAACGGCGGGACACCCGCTGCCGCTCAGCGAGCGCGCGCTGCCTCGCGCGCTCGTGGAGGGCAACCCGCAATATGCGGTGGGAGCCGTGGGCAAATGGCATCTGTCCAACGCCACCAACGGCGGGCCCGATCATCCCAATCTGGTGGGCTTCTCCCACTTTGCCGGCAGTATGGGGGCGCAAGTTCCGAACTACTCGTCATGGTCACGCGTCGTCAACGGCGTGATGGCTCCCGAAACGCAATATGCGACCACGGTGACCGTCAATGATGCGCGCGAGTGGATCGCAGAGCAGACGCGCCCGTGGCTCATGTGGCTCGCCTTCAACGCCGGGCATTCGCCTTTTCACACCCCGCCCGCCGACTTGCACACGTACACGATGCTGCCTGGACCGCCCCTTCCGGCCCGCCCGGTCGAGCACTATCACGCCATGATCGAGGCGATGGATACCGAGCTCGGGCGACTGCTCGATGGGCTTTCGCCTGCCGTCCTCGCCAAGACGTGGATCATTTTCCTCGGGGACAATGGAACGCCGTCGCAGGTGACCCAACCGCCCGTGCCGTCGAACCGCGCCAAAGGCTCGGTCTATCAAGGCGGCCTGCAGGTGCCTCTCGCCATCGCCGGGCCTGGAGTGGTGGGAGGCGGCAGACGGGTCGACGCCCCGGTCCACTCCGTCGACTTATTCAAGACGATCCTCCAGCTCGCCAAGGTCGATATGGCCAAAGCACTCCCCGCCGATCGATTCGGTGAGCCTCGTGCCCTATCTCGAGCGCGTGGATCAGGCGCCACTGCGGCCATGGGTGATGAGCGAAGTTTTTGGCGCCGGCTTCGCTGGGGACAGCGGTAAAGCCATTCGGGACAAGGATTTCAAGCTGATTCGTTTCGACAACGGATCCAGCGAGCTCTACGATCTCCGCAGCGATCCCTACGAGGGGACCAACCTCATGGCATCCGGTCCCCTTTCCGAGGAGGCGGAAGCGCATCGGTCTTCGCTCACGGCAGCGCTCGACGCTCTCCTGGCGTCCCCCTGAAGTGCTCAGGCTCGTCGCGCCGAACACCGGCGACCTCATTCCTCGGCCGAGGGCTTCCCGACCTCCTTTTGCACGCGCCGGCGATACGCACCGGGCGGCATGCCGAACTCGCGCCGAAACGCCACATTGAGCAGGGCAGCGGTCGTAAATCCACTCCGCTTGGCGACCTCCGCCATGCCGGCGCGTGTGGTCTCGAGCCAACGCTTCGCGGCTTCGACATGAGCGCGGCGGATCTCTTCCTGGATCGTGCGGTCGAGCGCGCGGCGAAAACGTCGCTCGAGCCGCTGGCGACCGCCGCCGACGGCGCGGGCGACCATCGTTACAGTAAGGCGGCGGTCGGCGTGGGCGCGAATCCAGGTAACCGCGCTGGCGACGACGGTGTCGTCGACCGCGAGCACGTCGGACGAACGTCGTGCCGTGACGGCGAGCGGCGAAACGACGACGCGTCGTCCGGCGATCGGCTGATGGGCGAGTGCGAGGCGTACGAGCGTTGCCGCGTTCCGGCCCACTTCTCGCCACGGAATCGTCACGCTCGAGAGCGGCGGTGAAATGAGCTCGCATTCGAGCACGTCGTTGTCGCATCCGACGAGCGCGAGGTCTTCGGGCACGCAGAGGCCGCCTTCGCGCGCGTAGCGCGCCACCGTACGCCCCCATCCGTCGGTGCACGTGAAGACGCCGCAACGCTTCGGCAGCGCGCGCAGCCACGCCACCATGGCCGCGGGACGTTCGTGCCGCTCCGGAGGAGTATAGTCCTCGCCGCCCCAACCCGGGGCGACCGCTGCGCCCGCCGCGCGCGCCTGTGCGACGAACGCGCGCTCGCGCGCCACGGCGAACGGCGACTCGTCGTAACGAAAGGTGGTGACGTTCCGGAGCCCCGTCCCGAGCAAGTGCTCGAGCGCGAACGCCGCGATACTCTCTTCGTCGAGGCACACCGAGGCAATGCGCTCCGCGCTGCGGTCGACCGTCACCGAAACCAATGCCGCGGAAGCGAGCCGAGCGATCGCCTCGGAACCGAGCTCCGGGCCAATCACGGCTGCGGCAGGAGTCCACTCGTCTGCCAGCCAATTCAGATTCATGGAAGGATGATAGTGAAGCAACGTCCAGTCGCGTTCGTGGGCGACCTCCATGAAGCCGCGCAGGATCCCGCGAGACCAAGCTGCCTCCGTGCCGAGCACGACGAGCACGCGCGGGGCGCTCATGGCGAATCGCCCGGGTGACGCAGCACGCGTTGAAGATCGGCGCTCGGGGCGTACGGAGGATGGCGCGAAACCGCGTGGCCCGTATCCCAGAGCACCGGCACCATCTTCCTCGACTGCGCGGCGTCCATGACCGCCGACATCCAGCGAACTCGTGAGGCGGACTCCTTCTTCTCCGTGACGCCGAATTCTCCGATGAACGCCGGAATGTCGTTGCGCGAACAGAACTCCTTCATCCTGTCGAAGAGGCGATTCAGCTCCTCGACGTCGCCCGGGCTTCCCCATGTGGGCGCCATCTTTCCCCAGCTCGCATCTTCGGTCATCCCGGCGAATGGCCACGGCGTGTAGTAATGCACCGATAGGAGGACTCGATGGGGGATCGTATCCTTGGGCAGGGTGAAGAGAGCACTCGAGGTTTTGGTGATATCCGTGCTGTAGCCGGTCACGATCAACAGGCGCTTTGCATTGTTACCTCCGGTCGTTCGCACCGTGTCGATGAAGAGCTGGTTCACGCGCGTCAGCGTCGCGTAGGCTTTCTCGGCGGACCCTTCGTTTTCGAAGTTCGTCTCCTCATTGAGCGCCTCGAATAGCAGCTTCTCGTTCCTACCGGCGAAGAAGCCCGAAATCTGTTGCCAATACGAGCGATACTTCTTCTCCGCTTCCGGCGTGAAGACGTGGGTGTTCCGGAATCGTTCCTTCGCGCTGGAATCGATCCAGCCTCCGTCCCAGTGGATGTTGAGGACACAGAACATGCCGGCCCGGGTGATCCAGTCGACGACCTCGCTCACACGGCGGAGCTTGTCGGGCTCGGCGCGGCCATCGATGGCGTACGTGTCCCACGCTACGGGAAGGCGGACGGTCTTGAAGCCGAGCCCCGCCAGACTTCGAACGTACTCTTCGGTGATGGGCGGGTTGCCCCAGCCGGTCTCCCAGCGCGTGGTGTTTTCGAGGGTATTGCCGATGTTGATCCCGGGGCTCATTCGTGGGACGGCGGTCCAGGCGTCCATCTCGGCCATGGCCTCGTGCGGCGCGAAGCCCGCATCTTGGGAGTCTCCGGAAGCGTTGGTTGGGGCGCGCGTCGCGGAGGAAACGGCGCGACTGGACGACGGGGGGGGCGGCGTAAGACACGCCAAGGGCGCAAGCAGCGCCGTGATGGCAACCGCGTGAACGAAATCGCGCGATCGGCGCGGGGCGGTCCGATCACCTCTGCGTGGAGCGCGAGGCCATCGCTCGGGTTGCTCAGCCCAAGGTAGCGTCGACATCGCGCCCGTAGCACCTCGGATCGAGCTCGGCGGCAGCTTCATTTCAACGGAATGAAGGCTAGGCGGACATTCAC
>Ga0190265_10001084_pt1 | contig 17705 bp, 16 predicted proteins | sample Popmic124T_FD_133135 | JGI IMG/M metagenome (GOLD analysis project Ga0190265, IMG submission 133135) | Populus adjacent soil microbial communities from riparian zone of Indian Creek, Utah, USA - 124 T | ecosystem: Environmental > Terrestrial > Soil > Riparian zone | place: USA: Utah | collected...
CCGGTAGTACGCGCGGTTCTTCGTCCGGTTGCCGCAGATCGACATGGCGCACCAGGCCGCCGATCGGTTCTTCGAGCGGTCGAAGAACGCGTAGCCGCACTGGCGACAGCCCTTGAGGCGTGGCCACTGACCGGTGAGCTGCGCCTCGTGGAGGATGCCGAGGAGCGTCGCCACGGCTCCGTCGACGCCGCCGGACGCGGGTTCGAGGGCGGTCCGCCCCGCGGCGTCGACGGCGACGCGGAGCTGCGCCACGCCGGAGCGACTGCGGATGACCGCTGCCGCCGCTGCCGCCGGCTGCCCGCCGTGGTTCGCGATCGCGAGCTCCCGGATCGCCTCCCGGAGCTCGCGCAGGCGGGCCGCGTCGGCGTCCGAGATCCGGTCGCCCGGCGCGACGAGCCGCTTCTGCTCGAGCCAGGCCCCGGCCCGTTCCGGGGTTCCGATGCGGTCCCACTCGGGCGGCAGGTCGTGGTTGTGGGAGTTGACGAACCGCTGGAGCAGCTCGAGCCGTCCGGGTGCCTTGGGGCGGCCTCCGGGCTCGATCTCCTCGCCGACCCGTCGCTTGTCGTGCTCGTCCATGTCTCAGACCAGCATAAACAGAACACTGGTCTGACGGGGGGCGGGCGGGGCCGCGCGCGCGATCGTGACCACGCGGTACTTCGGGCTCGGCAGCGTGCTGTACTGGGTCGCCGGTGGCGCGCCGCTCAGGTCAGCGGGACCGTCGCGTGGAGCCGCGTGCCGCAGCCCGGCGGACTCTCCAGCCGCAGGCGCCCCTGCAACGCACCCAGCCGGTCGGTGAGTCCGCGCAATCCGGTTCCGCGTCGCTGGTCCGCGCCGCCGCAGCCGTCGTCGATGATCTCGGCCACCGCCCACCCCTCGACGCGGGAGAGCACCACCGTGGCGCTGGACGCGTCCGCGTACCGGACCACGTTGGTCAGCGCCTCCGCGACCGTGTAGTAGAACGCCGCCTCGATGGCGGGATCCAGGCGCTCCGCCAGGTCGTCGTGCAGGTCGACGGGCAGCGCGCAGCGATCGGCGAGCGCGCGCACGGCGGCGCTCAGGCCGTGATCGGTCAGGACGGCGGGATGGATGCCGCGCGCGAGCTCGCGCAGGTCGGCCAGGCCGGCATCGAGCTCCACGCGGGCCTCGCGCACCAGGCCGATCGCGGCGTCGTCGGGTCCCAGCCGGCGCTCGGCGAGGCTGAGGCGCAGGAGCGCGCTGAGCAGCCGCTGCTGCGCTCCGTCGTGCAGGTCCCGTGCGAGCCGGCGGCGGGCGTCGTCCGCGGCGGCGAGGATGCGGACGCGCGACGCCTGCAGCTCGGCGATCCGCGCCGCCTCGGCGTCGCGCGCACGCAGCGCCTCCTCGGCGGCGCGCCGCTCGGTGATGTCGAAGATGATGCCGTCGAGCCACTCGTGCCCGTCGCGATCGATCGTCCTCACCCCGCGGTCGAGCACCCACCGCCAGCCGCCGCCCACGCGCGCCAGGCGGTACTCCAGCGCGAACGACCGGTCCGCCGCGACCGCCCTGCGGCACTCCTCGTGCACGCGCTCGAGATCCTCGGGATGGATGATCGAGCTGAAACTGCGGCTGGCGCTCGCGATGAAGTCCGCGGCCGGGTAGCCCGTGATCCGCTCGATGTCGTCGCCGATGCCGAGCATCGTCCAGTCGGCGTCGGTCTCGCACCGGTAGACCGCGCCAGGCACGTTCGTCATGAGCGAGCGGAGCAGGCTCTCCGGTTCGAACGTCAGATGCGAGGTATCGGCCATCGCCGACCGACCCTAGCCCCGGCGGAACACGACCGTCAATGCGACGGTGGAACACTGCTCGGCGACTTCCCCGACGGCCGGAGCATGCATGCATCGACATCACGACAAGCCCGCGTACGTGTCGCAGTTCGACCACGACGACTTCCAGTTCGGCCTGGAGATCGTGCTCGGGGCCTGCCAGCGGGGGGCGGCCGACGCGGGTGAGGTGCTCGTCACCGCGGCGCGGATCAAGGACGGGGACGCCGACGCGTGGGTCCGGGAGTGGACCGCGACGGCGGACGCCGTCGAGGCGGCCGGCCGTGCGGCCGCCGCGGCGGGGCGCCGGGTCAGCGCGCTCGCGTACCTCCGCCGCGCCGCGACCTACCTCGCGACCGCGCTGGACCAGATCGACGCGAGCCACGAGCACGACGGGAAGCGCGCGCTGTGGCGGCGCCAGCGCGCGTGCTGGGAGGAGGTCGTGGACCTGGCGGGCGGCGAGCGGGTCGCGATCCCGTACGCGGACACCACGATGCCGGGGTACCTCTTCCGCGCCCCGGACGCGGGCACCGGCGAGGCCCGGCCGCTCGTCGTGGTCAACAACGGCAGCGATGGCGCGACGTCGCAGATGTGGGTGCAGGGCGGCGCGGCGGCGAGCGAGCGCGGCTACCACTGGATGACGTTCGACGGCCCGGGTCAGCAGGCGCTGCTGTTCGAGCAGGGCGTGCCGTTCCGGCCGGACTGGGAGGCCGTCCTGGGGCCGGTGCTCGACGCGATGGTGACGCGCCCGGACGTCGACGCCGACCGGATCGCCGTGATCGGCATCAGCCAGGGCGGCTTCTGGATCCCGCGCGCGCTGGCGTTCGAGCACCGCTTCGCGGCGGCGGTCGCCGATCCCGGCGTGGTCGACGTCTCGACTTCGTGGCTCGAGCCGCTGCCCAAGAGCCTGCGCAAGCAGCTCGACGAGGGCAAGCAGGAGCAGTTCGACCGCAACATGCGGATCGGCGAGCGCTTCTCCCGCTCCGCCACCGCGCTCCTCACGTTCCGCGGTGAGCCCTACGGGCTGCACGACGACTCGCGCTTCCACCTCTACGAGACCGTCATGGGATACCGGCTCGGCGACGAGGTGGCGCAGATCGCCACGCCGCTGCTGATCACCGAGCCGGAGGGCGAGCAGTTCTGGCCCGGTCAGTCCCAGCAGCTCTTCGATCGCGTGCCCGGCGAGAAGGAGCTGGTCCGCTTCACCGCCGCGGAGGGCGCCGGCCGCCACTGCGAGCCCATGGCGCCGGCGCTGCGCGACGCGCGGGTGTTCGACTGGCTCGACCGCTACCTGGCTCCCCAGGGCTGAGCGGCGGTCAGGCGATCGCGACGCGGATGAGCTCGGCCTCCGTCGCGAGCCCGAAGCCGCGCAGCGCCGCGACGTCGGCCGGGTCGACGGGAGCGCGCGGCGAGGCGGCGAGCTGCGTGCGGAAGCTGTCGGCCGCGTCGGCGCGCGCGCCCGGGCCGTCGAGCCGGTAGCGCGGCGGCAGCAGCGGCCCGAACAGCAGCGGCTCGGTCAGGTCGGGCCGCGCGCCCAGGTCGGGCGCGACGCCCAGCTCGCCGGCCACCGCAGTGGCGAACACGTTGTGGACCTCGAGCGGTGCCGGCGGGGCGGTGAGCGCGCTCCGCATGGCCGGCTCGGCGGGCGGCGCGGCGGCGCCGGACCACAGCGCGACGAGCCAGCGCGCCTGGAGCTCGAGCAGCGGGAAGAACGGGCCCTGGGCGGGGAACAGCCCGACCGCGCCGAACCCGGGCAGGTCGGGATGCAGCGTCCGCCGATAGAGCCGCAGCTCGGGCCCGGCGACGGCCCGGACGGCCGGGTCGAGGAACGGCAGGTCGAGCTCGTAGCCGGTCGCGGAGACGATCACGTCCACCGGCTCGCGCGTCCCGTCGGCGAACCGGACCGCGTCGCGCTCCACGGCCGCGACGGCGGGCCGGCACACGATGCTTCCCGCTGTCACCTGCGCGAGGTAGTCCTGGCACAGCGACACCCCCGCGACGAGGATGTCGGGGTCCGGCGCCAGGGCGCCGGCCGCCGCGGGGTCGCCCGCGACGCGCAGGATCCGCTCGCGCAGCCGCCGGCCGAACTCGGCCGGCGGGAGGCTGCCGCGCTCGAGCGCGCCGAACGCGGTGTACCACTGCCAGTCCGACGAGACGCCGTCGACGACCTTCTGGATCACGTAGCGCGGCTTGCGGCAGGCGGACACCACGTCGGTCACCTCCGCGAGGTCGGAGGCGACCTCCAGGCCGCTGATGCCGTTGCCGTACACGAGCACGCGCCGGCCCCGGAACGGCGCCGCGCCGGGGTAGTCGAACGCGTGCAGCAGCTCGCCGCCGAAGCGCTCCAGTCCGGGCGCCGTCTGCGGGCGCCGGAAGCGGCCGGTGGCGACCGCGATCGCGTCGAAGCGCTCGCCGTCGACCTCCCAGCCCGGCGCCACGCGCCGGACGCGCGCGCCGAACCGGATCCGCTCCGTCACGCCGAACGCGTCCGCGTACGCCCGCACGTACGCCTGGATCTGCTCCGCCGCGGGATGCAGCGGGTGCGTGTCCGGCGCCGGGAAATCCGAGAACGCCGTCATCGCGCGGCTCGTGTTCGTCCGCATCCCCGGCCAGATGCCGCTGTGCGCCGCCCCGGCCTGCCATTGGCCGCCGAGGTCGCCGCTCGCCTCGAACACCGTCGTATCGAAGCCGGCCTCGAGCGCGTGCTTGGCGGTCGTGATGCCGCTGGGACCCGCGCCGATGACCGCGACGCGCGCACCGTCGTGGAGCCGCATCAGGCGACGCTATCCGACAGCGAGTCAGGCCGCGGACGCGGATGGGCTGTCCTGCGAGGCGCCGGGTACGTCCCGCTTCCATGCGACGCTACGGAGTCGGACGCCGGCGCATGGGCATGCTCGTCCGCGCGCTGCGCCGCTGAGCCGATGCAGCGACGGCGCGAGCGCGCACGCGTGCGGACCCGCCGGCTGGCCGTGATGGCCGGGGCGGCGACGCTCGCGCTCGCGACAGCCGAGGTCGTGCACATATGGCGCCGGGGCCGCGCGCCCCAGCCGGCCGGGCCGCGGGAGCTCGTCCGCGGTGGCGGGATCGCCGCGCGCGAGACGGTCGACGTGCTGCGCGCCGGATATCGCAGCGGCTCGGCCGACGAGACCGCGGTGCTCAACCTCTTCCTCGCCTTCGGACTCACGTTCGGCGCCGCGCGGGCGGTGACCCACGCGATCCGCCAGGGCGGCGGACCGCTCCGCAACGTCCGCATCGGGCGGCGGCACATCCACCACTTCGTGCCGGGCATCGTCCTGGCGCTCGGCGCCGGCGGCGTCTCGATCGCCCTCCGCCGCGAGCAGCTCGACCGCTGGCTGGCGCTGCCGTTCGGCACCGGCGCGGCGCTCATCATCGACGAGACGGCCCTGCTGATCGAGCTCGAGGACGTCTACTGGTCCGAGCAGGGCGTCCTCAGCATCGACGTCGGCTTCGGCGCGACCAGCGTGCTCGCGCTCCTCGCGCTCGTGATCCGGCTGGCGCGGCGCGGCGAGCGGCTGATCCTTGCCGGGCCGAGCCCGGGAGCCGCGCCCGGCAGGCTGGATCGGCGATGAACCTCCAACAGCTCCGCAATTTCCTCGAGGTCGCGCCGCCGTCCCCTCACCAGGGCGCCGCTTCGTAGTCCTTGAGGAACACGCCGTGGACGTCCTCGCCGGCCTCGCCGCGCACGATCGGGTCATACACCCGGGCCGCGCCGTCGACGAGGTCGAGCGGGGCGTGGAAGCCCTCGTCGGCGAGCCGCATCCGGGTCGGGTGCGGGCGCTCGTCGGTGATCCAGCCGGTGTCGACGCTCGTCATCAGGATGCCGTCCGAGCGCAGCTCCGCCGCGCTGGTGCGCGTGAGCATGTTGAGCGCGGCCTTGGCCATGTTGGTGTGCGGGTGGCCGGCGCCCTTGTACCCGCGTCCGAACTGCCCCTCCATCGCCGAGACGTTGACGACGTAGGTGCGGCGCGCCGCGGCGGCGGCCATCGCCGCACGCAGCCGGCTGACGAGGATGAACGGCGCGGTCTGGTTGCAGAGCTGGACCTCGAGGAGCTCGACCGGATCGACCTCGTCGATCACCTGGCTCCAGCTGTTGTGAGCGTGCAGGTCGGGCGCGAGTCCGCCCGCGTCGATGGCGGTGCCGTCCGCCACGCGATCGGGCGAAGCCGAGCCGGCGGTGAGCGCCAGCGCGGTCAGCCCCTGCGGCGTGGGCGACCAGTGCCCGGCCGCCGCGGCGGGTGCGGTCGCCCGGCCGAGCGTCACGACGTCGGGGAGCGCGCCGCTCGGGAGCGGCGCGCTCGCGGACGCGACCAGGTGCGCGTACGCCTCAGGTGAACGCCGCACCGTCTGCGCGGCGTTGTTGATGAGGATGTCGAGCGGGCCCGCGGCGGCGACGTCGTCGGCGAGCGCGACGACCTGGGCGGGATCGCGCAGGTCGAGGCCGACGATGCGCAGGCGGTCGAGCCAGTCGGCGCTGTCGTCCATCGCGGCGAACCGCCGTACGGCATCGTTGGGAAAGCGCGTCGTGATGGTCGTGTGCGCGCCGTCGCGCAGCAGGCGCAGCGCGATGTACATGCCGATCTTCGCCCGGCCGCCGGTGAGGAGGGCGCGGCGCCCGCTCAGGTCCGTGCGCGCGTCGCGGCGCTCGTGGTTCCGCGCGGCGCACGCCGGGCAGAGCTGGTGGTAGAAGGCGTCGACCTCCCGGAAGCGCTGCTTGCAGATGTAACACGCGCGGGCGCGGCGCAGCGTGCCGGCGGACCTGCCCGCGGCGCGCGACGTCAGCGGCAGCCCCTGGGTCTCGTCGTCGGTCCGCCCGGGCGCCCCGGTCGCCGTGGCGGCGGTGACCTCCTCGTCGTGCTCGCGGACCGCGGCGCGCCGCTCGGCCCGGCGCTGCTCCTTGACCGTCTTGTAGAGGCTGCCGGTCGCGCGCCGGACGGCCACCGCGTCGGGATGCTCGTGCGGGAGCTGCTCCACCTCGGCGAGGACGCGGAGGGCATCGGCGAGGCGATCCGGGTCGATCCCGTGCATCGGCGAGAGCGTATCGGCGCGGATCCGGGCCGAGCTCCTCGCGCTGGTCGCCGTCGTTAGGCTCCTCAGCGTGAAGTTCGGGCTCTACGGGCTGCACAAGGGCGAGAACACCGCCCCGGACGCGCTCGCCCGCCGCGCGCGAGTCGCCGAGGACGCCGGGTTCGAGTCGCTCTGGGTCGGTGATCACATCGCCCTCCCCCGCTATGCCCCCGACGACGCGGACGACCCGCGCCTCGAGGCGGTCGTGACGCTGGCGCACCTCGCCGCCGTGACGGAGCGCGTGCGGCTCGGGTTCGGCGCGATCGTGCTGCCGCAGCGTCAGCCGGTCCTGCTCGCCAAGCAGGTCACGTCGATCGACGTGCTGTCCGAGGGCCGGCTGATCGTCGGGCTCGGCGTCGGCTACCTCGCGGACGAGCTGCGCGCGCTCGGCTCGACGCTCGCCGAGCGCGGCGCGCGCACCGACGAGTCGATCGCCGCCATGCTCGCGCTCTGGGACGAGCCGGTGCCCGCCTTCGAGGGGCGCTTCGTCGCGTTCTCGAACGTGATCCAGCGCCCGCGTCCCGTGCAGCGCCCGCATCCGCCGATCGTGATCGGCGGCGCGTCTCCTGCCGCCTACCGCCGCGCCCGGGCGGCCGGCGGCTGGTACGGCTGGGAGCAGTCACCGCAGGAGGCCGCCGGCGTGCGCGCAGAGCTGGGCGCGGAGGTCGAGATCACGGTCACGCCAGCGCCGCCGGGTCCGATCGAGCCGGCGCTCGCGCGCCGGTACGCCGAGGCCGGCGTGGACCGGCTGGTCCTCCAGCCGCCCGACACGACCGGCGCGGCGATGGACGAGCTGATCGCGGCGACCCGCGACACGCTCATCGGCCGCGTCTAGCCGTTAGGCGCTGGGGCGGTGCCGAACGGCGGCCGCGAAGCACGGACGTCGCGGGCGCCCCCTGCCCGAGGCTGCCGTCCGCGGCGTTCGGCTCCGGCGCGGTCGGAGTGTGAGACGCCGTGAACTGCGGCATTGAGGGGAGCGGGTCGGAATGCCGCGGCACTCATGTGGGGCGGGTCAACCTCGAATAGCGAGGTTCAACCGCCCCAAGTCCCGGCCGCCGGTGCTGCTCGACGAGTTTCCGTCGCTATGCGACGCAAACTCGCCATCGAGCTCGCCGCGGCACTCCGGACCCGCTCCCTCAATGCCGCAGTTCGCCGGCGCCCTGCACGCGCGCCGTCCGTGACACGGCTCCGAGCCACAGCAGCCGCCCGGTGCAATACGGTGCGGCGGTGTCGGTGCTCACCATCCTGGTCGTGGTGCTCGCCGTCGGCGGCGCGCTGGCTGCGAACCGGTGGATCTGGCGCCCCCGGCAGGAGCACGACCGGACGCGCGGCGACGGGCTGACCACGACCGAGGTCGCGGTCCCGCTCCTCACGCTCGCGACCGTGCTGCTCGTCTTCGTCCTGGTGCAGGTGTTCTCGTCCTGGTCGTCGGCGGGACAGGCGGAGACGGCCGAGGCGACCGCGACGTTGCTGCTGTTCCGCGAGGCGCAGCTCCTCTCGGATGCGACCGCGCGCGATCGGATGCGCGCGGACGTGGTCTGCTACGCCACGAGCGTGGCCGAGCAGGAGTGGCCGGCGATGGCGGACCAGCGCATCAGCAACGTGCCGACGTACTGGGGCGACCGGGCCCGCGCGGCGGCCGTCGAGCAGGCGCGCTCGGCCGCCAACGCGACGACCGGCACCGAGGTCGTCGAGCGCGACGGCGAGCGGGCCGCGGCGCGCCAGCGCCGGCTGGCCGAGGCACGGCCGACCGTCCCCCTCGCCCTGAACCTGCTCATGCTCGCCGCCGTCACCGGCACGCTCGTGATCATGGCCGTCGCCTCGGCCAGCGTCGTCCGCCCCGCCGTGCACGCCGCGATCGTCATCACCTCGGCCCTGATCTTCGGCGCGACGCTCCTGCTGGTCCGCGACTTCGACCAGCCCTACAGCGGGGTGACCGGACGAGCGCCCGAGCAGACGCGCTTCGTCCGCGACCTGATGGCCGCGGACGTGCGCGACCCGCTGCCCTGCGACGCGGCCGGGCTGCCGGTCGGCGACCCGGCGTTCCGCGCCGGCACCAGCGCGCTGCGCTGACGCCGGCTGGTGTCAGTCCTCCAGCCGGAAGCCGACCTTGAGCGTCACCTGGTAGTGGGCGACCGCGGTTCCCTCGATGTGGCCGCGGACCTCGGTGACCTCGAACCAGTCGAGGCCGCGGAGGCTCTCCGACGCCTTGGCGACGGCCCGGTCGATCGCCTGGGAGACGCCCTCGGTCGACGTCCCGGTGATCTCGATCGTCTTGTACACGTGATCGCTCATCCGGTCCGGGTGCCCGCTCCCCGGCGAAGTAGGCCTCGCACTCGCCCTCGTGGGCGAACAGCGGGTGCCGAACGCGATCCGTCGTCCTCAGCGCGAGCGGGTCGGGATCTCTGCGCGCAGCGACGTCCCGGCACCGGCGGGGCTCACGACCTCGAGCGTGCCGCCGAGCGCCGCGAGCCGGTCGGCCAGGCCGCGGAGGCCGGACCCGGCGGCGGGATCGGCGCCGCCGACGCCGTCGTCGGACACCTCGACCGCGACGGTCGCCTCGCGCGCCACGACCTGGACGCGCACGGTCGACGCCCGGGCGTACTTCGTGACGTTGGTCAGCGCCTCGGCGATCAGGTAGTAGGCGGCCGCCTCGACCGGCTCCGGGAGGCGCGCGTCGGGCATCGCCGCGAGCTCGACCGGGAGCGGCGCCCGGCCCGCCAGCGACTCCACGGCGGCGCGCAGGCCGCGGTCCGTGAGCACCGCCGGATGCAGGCCGCGCGCGATCTCGCGCAGCTCCTCGAGCGCGCGGGCGAGCTCGTCGCCGGCGCCCGCGAGGATCGCGCGCGCGCCGCTCGGATCGGCGTCGAGCTTCGCGAGCGCGAGCCGGACGTCCAGCGCGAGCGTGACGAGCCGCTGCTGCGCGCCGTCGTGCAGGTTGCGCTCCAGCCGGCGCCGCTCGACGTCGCCGGCCGCGACGATCCGGGCGCGGGAGGCGGCGAGCTCCTCGAGCCGCGCGTGGAGCTCGTCGTTGAGGCGATGGACCTCCGCGGCCTGCGCCTTGCGCTCGGTGATGTCGGTGTACGCGACCAGGTTGCCGACCACGCCGCCGGAGCCGTCCCGCACGGGGGCGGCCTCGATCGAGACCGGGACGAGCGACCCGTCCTTGCAGAGCCGCTCTGTCTCGAAGTCGTTCACCGACGCGCCGTCGCGCACGCGCGCGAACAGCTCCTCGCTCTCCGCGCGCTTCGCGGGCGGCGCCATCGGCAGGCCGCCACGGCCGAGCATCTCGTCGCGCGACCAGCCGAAGATCCGCTCGGCCGCCGGGTTCCAGAGCCGGATCCTCGTGTCCAGCCCGAACTCCACCAGCGCGAGCGGCGACGAGTCGATCAGCGCCTGCAGCCGCTCCTCCTGCCGCTCGCCCGCGGCGATCTCGCCGAAGACGACGACGTGGCTCAGCACCGAGCCGGCCGCGTCGCGCACGGGCGCGGCGGCCATCGTGACGTCGACGGGCGTGCCGTCCTTGCGCCGCCGGACGGTCTGGTGGCCGGTGTAGGACCCGCCGCCGCGGACCCGCGCGACGAGCTCCGCGTCCTCCGCCTCCTGCGCCGGCGGCACCAGCACCGTCCCGGGCCGCCCCAGCAGCTCCGCCGACGTCCAGCCGAAGACCTGCTCCGCCGCCCGGTTCCAGCGGATGACCCGACCCTCGAGGTCGACCTCCAGGAACGCGAGCGGCGACGACTCGACCACCGCGCGCAGCCGGTCATCGGAAAGCTGCTGCTCCGTACGCCAGGGCTCGATGGCCGCGAGTCTACGGCGCGCGGCCGGTCAGCCGTGGATGCCGAGGATGTCGAGATCGGAGTCCCCGGAGATCACCGATCCTGGACGCGGTAGCGCGCGACGATCGCCCCCGCGCCGAACACCTTTGCGGCAGCGAGCTCGAGCCGAAGATCGGCCGTGAGCGCGTCGAAGAGCCCCGGGCCGGAGCTGAGGACGGCCGGCGTGATCGAGAGGAGGTACTCGTCGATCAGGCCGGGCGCGGCGGCGAGCGGCGCGAGCGTCTCCGGCCCGCAGGACAGCAGGATGTCCTTGCCGTCCTGCCGCTTGAGCGCCTCGAGCGCCCCGACGGCGTCGCCGCTGACGACGACGCGGCCCTCGTCCGGCTCCAGCGTGCGCGACAGCACGACCTTGGTCATCGCCTGCTGCAGCCGCGCGAACGCACGATCGGCGTCGGTGAGCTCGCCCGCGTCGTCGGGGACCTCGCCGCGCGCCACGCTGTCCCACCACGGCACGATGACCTCGTAGGCAACCCGGCCGAGCACCCACGTGTCCGCCTCGGCGAACTGCGTGTTGAGCCAGGCCGTCTCCTCCTCGCCCCACGGGAACGGCTCCCAGAAGCCGCCGTCCGTGTTCGCGATGCGGTTGTTGAGCGTGGTCTGGATGTGGAAGACAAGCTTGCGCATAGGGATCGAGCTCCTGTCGTCGCGGGCCGTCGTCCAGTACGACCGGTGGAGGCGGGTGAACTCATCGCCGCGTCATCATGCGGGCGATGAGCATCGCCACCGACGTCCAGGCCTGGCTCGCCGCCCGCGGCGACGAGCCGGGCGCGCTCCTCGAGCGACTCGTCGCCATCGACACGGAGAACCCCCCGGGCCGCGGGCTCGGACGCTGCGGCCGGGCGCTGTACGAGGCCATGGACGCCCTCGGCTTCGCCCCGGAGCTGATCGAGCTCGGCGAGCGCGGAGGCCTGGAGGAGCCGTGCATCGTGCGCGGCAGCGTGGGCGGCGGCTCCCGCACGGTCTACTTCCACGGTCACTTCGACGTCGTCCCCGCGCAGCGGCGCGCGCAGTTCGAGCCCGAGCGGCGCGACGGCAGGATCTTCGGCCGCGGGACGGCCGACATGAAGGGCGGGCTCGTGAGCATGCTCTACGGCGCCGCGGCCGCCGATGCGCTCGGCCTGCTCGGCGACGGGCGGATCGTGTTCCACTTCGTCTGCGACGAGGAGACGGGCAGCGTCGCCGGCTCGGGCCACCTGCGCGCGGCCGGCCTGATCGATCCGGACGCGGTCGCGATGGTCACCGCCGAGCCCACCGGCGGCGTCGTGTGGCACGCCAGCCGCGGCGCGATCACCCTCCGCGTCGGCGTCGCGGGGCGCGAGGCGCACGTCGGCCAGGCACATCTCGGCGTCAACGCCTTCCAGGGGATGATCGCGGTCGCCGCCCCGCTCGAGGCGCTCGCCGCCGAGCTGCTCGCGCAGCGCACGGCGTACCCGATGGAGACCGACGCGGCCCGCGGCTCGATGCTCGTCGTGGGCGGCTCCACCGGCTCGGGCGCGAACTTCAACGTCGTGCCCGGCTCGGCCTGGTTCTCGGTCGACCGCCGCTTCAACCCCGAGGAGGAGCTCGAGGCCGAGGTCGACCGGCTGACCGGCACGATCCAGGCGGCCGCGGACGCGGCCGGCGCCGACGTGGCGATCGAGGTCCTGCAGCGCCAGCCGTCGGCGGGCACGGACGCCGACCACCCGATGGCGGAGACGCTCGCGCGCTGCATCGCCGAGGTCGAGGGCGCGCCGGCGCGCTTCGAGCTGTGCCCCGGCGTGCTCGAGACCCGCTGGTACGCGCAGCTCGGCATCCCCGCCTTCGCGTACGGCGCCGGCCGGCTCGACGTCTCGCACGGCCCGGAGGAGTTCATCGACGTGGCCGCGATGCTCCGCTGCGCCGCCGTCTACGCGGGCTTCGCCGAGCAGGCGCTGCAGCCCTGACCATGGCCGGCACCCTGAGCGCACGCGAGCTGCACAAGGCGCACGGCGCGGCGACGATCCTCGCCGGCGTGTCGGTGACCGTCGCGCCGGGCGACGTGCTCGGCGTCGTCGGCCCCAACGGCGCGGGGAAGTCGACGCTGCTGCGCCTCCTCGCCGGGCTGGACCGGCCCGACCGCGGGAACGTGCAGCTGACCGCCGGCGCGGCCGGCTACCTGCCGCAGGAGCCCGACCGGGCGCCGGGCGAGCGGCTGCACGACTACCTCGCACGGCGGACCGGCGTCGCCGCCGCGCACGCGCGCGTGGAGTCCGCCACGCACGAGCTCGCGGCGCACGCGCCCGGCGCCGACGACCGCTACGCCGAGGCGTTCGAGGCGTGGCTCGCGCTCGGAGGGGCCGACCTCGAGCAGCGCGCGGAGGCGACCCTGCGCGATCTCGGGCTCGACCCCGCCCTGCTCGACCTGGAGACGACCGCGCTCTCCGGCGGCCAGGCCGCCCGCGCGGCGCTCGCCGCGATCCTCCTCTCGCGCTTCGACGTCCTGCTCCTCGACGAGCCGACGAACGACCTGGACTTCGACGGCCTGGCACGGCTCGAGCGCTTCGTCGCCGAGCGTCCCGGCGGCGCGGTGGTCGTCTCGCACGACCGCGCGTTCCTCGAGCGCACGGTCACGCGCGTGCTCGAGCTCGACGAGATCGCGCACACGGCGGCGGAGTACGGCGGCGGCTGGGCCGGCTACCTGGAGCTGCGGGCGACCGCCGCCCGCCACGCCGAGTCGCGCTACGAGACGTACGCCACCGAGCGCGATCGGCTCGTGGGCCGCGCGCGTCGCCAGCGTCAGTGGTCGGAGACCGGCGTGCGCCGCGCCAAGGCCTCGGCCGGCAACGACCCGGACAAGATCGGCCGCAGCAAGCGGGCCGAGCGGTCCGAGAAGCAGGCGGCGAAGGTCCGCGCGACCGAGCAGGCGATCGAGCGCCTCGACCCCGCGGAGAAGCCGTGGCGGCGCTGGGAGCTCCAGCTGCGCTTCGGCGGGGGTGACCGCTCGGGCGACGTGACCGCGCGGCTCGACGGCGCCGAGCTGCGCCGCGGCAGCTTCGTGCTCGGCCCGCTCGACCTCGAGCTGGCCTGGGGCGAGCGGGTCGCGCTCGTCGGCCCGAACGGCAGCGGGAAGACGACGCTGGTCGACGGCCTGCTGGGCCGCCTCCCGCTCGCCGCGGGCACGCGCTGGATCGGCCCCGGCGTGCGCACCGGCACGCTCGACCAGGCGCGCCGCGGCTTCGACGGCGGCGCCGCGCTGCTCGACACGTTCGTCGCGCGAAGCGCGCTCGCCCTGCAGGACGCACGCTCGCTGCTGGCGAAGTTCGGCCTGGAGAGCGACGCCGTCGCGCGCCCGGCCGACCGCCTCTCCCCCGGGGAGCGGACGCGCGCGAGCCTCGCGCTGCTGATGGCGTCCGGCGCGAACTGGCTCGTGCTCGACGAGCCGACGAACCACCTCGACCTCCCCGCGATCGAGCAGCTGGAGACCGCGCTGGACGCCTTCGACGGCACGCTGCTGCTGGTGACGCACGACCGCCAGCTGCTGGAGGCCGTCGCGCTGGACCGCACGATCGACCTGGGCGCGGTGGTCAGCGGCCGACGTGGGCGCGCGTGACGGCATCCGGGCCCGGCGCGCCGAGCAGCGCGAGGGCGACGTGGAGCTCCTCCCGCAGGATCTCCAGCGCCCGCTCGACGCCCGCCTGACCGGCGACCGCCAGCGCCCACAGCGCCGGCCGGCCGATCAGCACGCCGCGCGCGCCGAGCGCGAGGGCGGTCACGACGTCCAGGCCGCGACGGACCCCGCCGTCGACCCAGAGCTCCGGGCCACCGCCGACGGCGCCGGCGACCTCCTCGAGCAGGTCGGCGCTCCCCGCGACGCGGTCGAGCTGCCGCCCGCCGTGGTTGGAGACGACGATCGCGTCGACCCCGTGCTCCACCGCGAGCCGCGCGTCCTCGGCGGTCATGATCCCCTTGAGCACGAGCGGCAGGTCCGGCGCGAGCGCGCGGATCGTCGCGAGGTCGGCCCACGTCAGGCTCGGCGGCGGCGGCACGGGAAGCACCGGGACGACGCCGTGCTCGTCCGCCAGGTCGAGCGCGCTCCGCGACGGGTCGGGCACGTCGTAGCCGCTGCGGCGATCGCGCTCGCGGTACCCGACGAGCGGCACGCCGACGGTGACGACGATCGCGCCGTACCCGGCCGCCACGGCACGGCGCACGAGCTGCTCCGTCCGGCGCCGATCGGTCTGGACGTAGAGCTGGAACCAGCGGGTGGCGCCGGGCGCGGCCGCCGCCACCTCCTCGATCGACCGCGTCGCGAACGTCGAGAGGATGAACGGGATGCCGGCGGCGGCGGCCGCGCGCACCGTCGCGAGCTCGCCGTCCGGGTGGATCGCGCCATGGTCGGCGACCGGGGCGATCGCGACGGGCATCGCCGCCGGGGCGCCGAGCAGCGTCGTCGCGGTGCGCACGCTCGCGACGTCGACGAGCACGCGCGGCCGCAGCACCCGCCGGCGCCACGCGGCGACGTTCTCCCCGAGCGTCAGCTCGTCCCACGCGCCGCCCGCGACATAGCCGTGGACCCCGGGGGCGAGCGCCGCCTGCGCCGGCGCCTCGAAGTCCGAGAGGGTCAGGATTGGCGTCAGGTCGCTCGGGTCGTCGGCGGCCATCCCGTGGCAGCATAGGTCCCGCGGGAATGGCGGGCGGCACCGCACCGTCGTGACGGAGACGAACCCGGATGACGAGGACGACATGAGCGTGTACGGCGAGCAGATCCTTCCGCGGATGATCAACCGCGCCTGCGCGGCCAAGGCGCTCGCGCCCCTGCGCCAGCGGGTGTGCGAGGGCCTTGCGGGCGACGTCGTGGAGATCGGGTTCGGCTCCGGCCTGAACGCGCCGTTCTATCCGCCGGCCGTGACGCGCGTCGCCGCCGTGGAGCCGTCCGACGTCGGCTGGCGGCTGGCGGCCCAGCGCGTCGGGGCGGCGCGCGCGACGGTCGAGCGCGCCGGTCTCGACGGGGCGTCGCTGCCGTTCCCGGACGACGAGTTCGATGCCGCGCTGTCGACGTTCACGCTGTGCACCATCCCCGACGTCGACGGCGCGCTGCGCGAGCTTCACCGGGTGCTCAAGCCGGGCGGCGCGCTGCACTTCCTCGAGCACGGGCTCGCGCCCGACGAGCGGGTGCAGGTCTGGCAGCACCGGTTCGCGCCGGTGCAGAAGCGGCTCTTCGGCGGGTGCCACCTCACGCGGCCGGCCGTCGCGCTGATCACCGCGGCCGGCTTCACGATCGAGACGGTGGACGAGTTCTACGAGCAGAGCTCGCCGAAGGTCCTGGGCGCCGATGTGCTCGGCGTCGCCCGCGCCGCCGGATGACCGAGCTCGTGACCGACCGGCTGGAGCTGCGGCGCTGGCGTCCGGGAGATCTCGACGCCTACGCCGCGATCGTCGCCGACGGCGAGGTGATGCGCTACATGAGCAGCGGGCCGGTCGACCGGGCGGCGGCCTGGCGCGAGCTGGCGCTGTTCGCCGGCCACCGGGAGCTGCGCGGCTGGAGCCAGGCGGCGGTGGTGGAACGCTCGACCGGCCGCGTGATCGGGCGCGGCGGGCTGTGGCAGCCGGAGGGGTGGCCGGGGCTGGAGGTGGGCTGGATGCTCGCGCGCGCGGCGTGGGGCAACGGCTACGCGACCGAGCTCGGGCGCGCGGTGCGCGACCACGCGTTCGGGGCGCTCGGCGCCGGCGCGCTGATCTCGGTGATCCACGCGGAGAACGCGCGCTCGATCCGCGTGGCGGAGGCGATCGGCTCGACCTTCGAGCGGACGCTCGAGCTGCACGGCATGCCGTGCGTCATCTACGGTCAGCGGCCCGCATGACGGTCACGATCCGCCCTGCCACCGCGGCCGAGTTCCCCACCCTCGCCGAGCTCTGCGTCACCGCATACGCGCCGTTCGTCGGGGGCGACCACGAGTACGTCGCCGTCCTGCGCGACGTGGCGAGCCGCGCGGAGGCGGCCGAGCTGCTCGTCGCCACGTCGGGCGACGGACGCCTCCTCGGCACGGTCACGTACGTCCCCGAGGGCGGGCCGCTCGGCGAGATCGCCGGTCCGGGGAGGCCGAGTTCCGCATGCTGGCGGTCGACCCGTCCGCCCGCGGCCTCGGCGTCGGGACGGCGCTGCTGCGCCGGATCCTCGACGAGAGCCGCCGCCGCGGCCGCACGGGCGTCGTCTGCTCGAGCCTGCCGGAGATGCGTGCCGCGCACCGGATCTACGCGCGGCTGGGCTTCACGCGCGCGCCGGAGCGCGACTGGTCGCCGCTGCCGGGGGTCGACCTGCTCGCGTTCGCGATCCCGCTCGCGGCGTAGGGTCGCGTCGACCCTGGCCGGTCAGGGCGCGGTGACCGCGACCGGCGCGCTCACGTCGGCGATCCGGCCGTAGCGATCGGTCACCCGCACCAGCACCGTGTACGTGCCGGGCTGCGCGTACGTGTGCTCCGCGTACGGGTCAGCGCTCGCGTTCGCCGCGCCGGACGCCGGGTCGCCGAAGTCCCAGGCGAACGTGGCGTCGGGGACCGAGACGTCGAGCGGAAACGACATCGGGAAGCCGGCCAGGGCCTCGCAGCACCCCGGCCGGAACGCCGCCGTGAGCGGCTCGGCGGCGATCGTCAGGTCGGTCGCGGTCGGAGGCGACGTGCGGCCGAGGCCGTCCACGAGCCACATCACGACGCAGTTGGCGCCGGGAGCCAGCTCGTCGATGCTGACCGTCTGGCGCTCGCCGAACCCGATCGCCGCCTCGCCGCGCCGCGGGTCGGCCGGCGGCAGCGGCGCGCTCCCGCACGTGCCGGCGCGGGCCCCGGTCCGGAGCGTGCGGACGATGCCGCCCGTCGGCACCCGCGCCGCGGGCCTGGGCGCTTGCGGCGCCGTCACCGTCGCCGACGCCCCGAAGGCCCCGTAGAACTCGCGCGCCTCGGCGATCGTCACGGCGGGCGGCGCCGGCGGCCCGAAGATCGTGCAGTTCGCGCGCCGCCGGACCTTGGGCCGGCCGCCGTACATGCGGACCGCG
>Ga0190265_10001085_pt1 | contig 17702 bp, 14 predicted proteins | sample Popmic124T_FD_133135 | JGI IMG/M metagenome (GOLD analysis project Ga0190265, IMG submission 133135) | Populus adjacent soil microbial communities from riparian zone of Indian Creek, Utah, USA - 124 T | ecosystem: Environmental > Terrestrial > Soil > Riparian zone | place: USA: Utah | collected...
AGACCGCCGGTGGCCGTCCTGTCCCGCGGCAGCCCCCGCCTGCTCTTCTCCCCCGTGCTCCGCTTCGCCGTGCTCCGCCCGGTGCGCCGCGGCTACCGCCTCGCCTGTCTCCTCCGGGCCGTCCCCCGCCGGACGGGTCACTCCGGCCTCAGCCTTTGGCGTCGTCCGGGCCGGCGGTCGCGCCACCACCCGATTCGACGCGCTTCTTCAGCCCGGACAGCGCACGGTCGATGATGACCTTCTCGGCCTTGCGCTTGATCATCCCGAGCATCGGGATCTTCACGTCCACGGTCAACTGGTAGGTCACCTCGGTGCGTTCGCCGCCCGCCAGGGGTGTCAGGCGGTAGACGCCGTCCAGAGCCCGCAGCATCTGCGACTTCACCAGCGACCAGCGGACCTCGTGCTCGCCGGTCCACTCGTAGGCCAGGGTGTGCTCGTCCTTGATGGCCCCCGCGTCCAGCAGCAGACGTACCTGCTCGGCCCGTCCGGCCTCGTCCTGGGAGAGGACCTCGGCCTCCTTCACCTCGTCCGTCCACTCCGGGTAACGCGCGAAGTCGGAGATCACCCCCATCACGGCAGCGGGCGCTGCATCGATGGTGATGTTCGAACTGGTGTGTTCCGCCATCGCCGTGGCTCCTCCATTGCTGCGAGCTGGCCCCCGATTGCCGCTCGAAGGCTACCGCGCGTGCCCGGCGCGGAACGTACGGGCCGTCCTTCCGCCGCGCACGCCCCCTCCGCCTCCGCCGGGGGCCGAATTCACCACTCCAGCACCCAGGGCGTGCCCGTCGCGTTGAAGTGCCCCACGTTCACGCACTCCGTCTGCCCGATGCGCATCCGCTGCACCAGCGGCTGGTGCACATGCCCGAAGAGGTGGAAGCGCGGCCGTACGGCGTGAATCGCGCTCAGCAGCGCCTCACTGCCGCGCTCGAAGCGGCGCGCGACCGTGTCGTAGCACAACTCCGGTACGTCGGGCGGGATATGGGAGCAGAGCACGTCGACCTCTCCGAGTGCTGCGATCTTCCCGGCGTAGGTCTCGTCGTCGATCTCGTACGGCGTCCGCATCGGAGTCTGCAGACCGCCGCCCACGAAGCCGAAGCGGAGGCCGCCGATGTCGGCCGTCTCCCCGTCCAGGACGGTGGTGCCCGGTCCCGCGTACTCCGGCCACAGCGGCGGCATGTCGACGTTGCCGTACGTCGCGTACGTCGGGGTCGGGAAGGCGGCGAACAACTCGGCGTACTGCCTGCGGACAGCGGCTTCCGTGGCCGCGGCACGGTCTATGCCCGCCCACAGCCGGGCGGAGAACTCGCGTGCCTCCGCAAAGCGGCGCTGAGTACGCAACTCCACGATGTGGTCGGCGCTTTCGACGCCGAACAATTCCGGAAATATGCCGCGGGAGTGGTCCGCGTAGTCGAGGAAGAGGATGAGGTCTCCCAGGCACACGAGCGCGTCGGCGCCGTCGCCCGCCGTCGCGAGGTCACGGCTGTTGCCGTGCACGTCGCTGACTACGTGGACTCGCATGGGCACACCCTAGATCGGGTCGGGGCCCGTGTGGCACCCCTCTCAGGGCCCCGTCCCACCTGCGGTTACTTTCCCGTCACCGCATACGTGGATTAGGCTTCCGTCGACGGACCCGAGTCGTGTGACGCATCAGACATCTCGGTGTCACCCCCTATCCCGACCCCCCTACCCGTGGGTAACGTCCGGGCCGTCATTTATTCAGGATCTGCCACTTGGGTCTTGGACCGAGCCGTTGGCGGCCGCCCCTCGACGGCCACCATGTCCGGCGCCGACGAGGAGCAACTGTCTTGCGCGAGTTCAGCCTTCCGGCACTTTACGAAGTGCCGGCCGACGGCAATCTGACGGATCTCATCCGCCGCAACGCGGCTCTGCATCCTGAAGTGCCCGTCGTCGCACGCAAGCAGGACGGGCAGTGGACGGACGTCAGCGCCGCCGACTTCCTGACCGAAGTGCAGGCTGCGGCCAAGGGCCTGATCGCTTCAGGGGTCGAACCGGGCGACCGCGTGGCTCTGATGTCCCGCACGCGTTACGAATGGACGCTGCTGGACTTCGCCGTCTGGAGCGCCGGAGCCGTCACCGTGCCGGTGTACGAGACGAGTTCGCCGGAGCAGATCGCATGGATCCTCGGCGACTCGGGCGCGGTGGCCTGCCTCGTCGAGTCCGAGTCGCACACCAAGGCGGTCGAGGCCGTACGCGACCGGCTGCCCGCCCTCGCGCACCTCTGGCAGATCGAGCCGCAGGCGAACACAGGCGGTGCGGGCGCCGTCGACCTGCTGACCGCCGACGGCGCGGACGTCCCCGACGCGACGGTCGAGGCCCGCGGCTCCACCGCGCACGCCAACTCCCCCGCCACCATCGTCTACACCTCGGGCACCACAGGCCGCCCCAAGGGCTGCGTGCTCACACACCGCAGCTTCTTCGCGGAGTGCGGCAACGTCGTCGAGCGGCTGCGTCCCATGTTCCGTACGGGCGAGTCCTCCGTGCTCCTCTTCCTGCCCGTCGCCCACGTCTTCGGGCGGCTCGTGCAGGTGGCGGCCGTGATGGCGCCGATCAAGCTCGGCCATGTCTCCGATGTGAAGACACTCACCGACGAACTGGGCGCCTTCCGCCCGACGATGGTGCTGGGCGTACCGCGCGTCTTCGAGAAGGTCTTCAACTCGGCGCGCGCGCAGGCTCAGGCGGGCGGCAAGGGCAAGATCTTCGACAAGGCGGCAGAGACCGCGATCGCCTACAGCCGCGCGCTGGACGACCCCTCGGGGCCCGGGCTGCAACTGAAGCTGCGTCACAAGCTGTTCGATCTGCTGGTCTACAGCAGACTGCGCGATGTGCTGGGCGGACGCGCCACCCACGCGATCTCCGGCGGCGCCCCGCTCGGTGAACGGCTCGGGCACTTCTACCGGGGCATCGGTTTCACAGTGCTCGAGGGGTACGGCCTCACGGAGTCCTGTGCCGCCACGACCTTCAACCCCTACGACCGGCAGAAGATCGGCACAGTCGGCCAGCCGCTCCCCGGTTCCGTCATCCGCATCGCCGACGACGGCGAGGTGCTGCTGCACGGCGAACACCTCTTCACCGGCTACTGGAACAACGAGGAGGCGACGCGGGAGGCGCTCTCCGACGGCTGGTTCCACACCGGCGACCTGGGCACCCTCGACGCCGACGGCTATCTCGCCATCACCGGGCGCAAGAAGGAGATCCTGGTGACGGCGGGCGGCAAGAACATCGCTCCCTCGGTCATCGAGGACCACATCCGCGGGCACGCGCTGGTCGCCGAGTGCATGGTGGTCGGCGACGGGCGTCCCTTCGTCGGCGCACTGCTCACCGTGGATGAGGACTTCCTGCCGCGCTGGGCCGAGGAGCACGGCAAGACGAGCCTCGCGCACGAGGCGCTGCTCCAGGACGCCGATCTGCTGGCCGAGCTGCAGCGGGCGGTGGACGGGGGCAACGCGCTGGTCTCCCGGGCCGAGTCCGTACGCAAGTTCCGGGTGCTGAACACCCAGTTCACGGAGGAGTCGGGGCACATCACGCCCTCGCTGAAGCTCAAGCGCGGTGTGGTGGCGAAGGACTTCGCCGACGAGATCGACGCCCTGTACATCTGAGCTGCACGTCTGAGCTGCCCGTCTGAGCTGACATCTGGGCTGCACGTGTCAGAAGGTGCCCGCCACTGCCGTCTCGCGGCGGGGCGGGCCCTCAGCAGCTCACAGCAGCGCCTTCAGCTGCTCGGCCAGCAGATCCCATCTCCAGCGTTCGACCACCCACTCCCTGCCCCGCTCGCCCATACGGGCACGCAGTGCGGGGTCCTTCAGGAGCGTGCTGAGACGGTCGGCGGCCTCTTCGGGTTCGCCGCCCCGTACGACCCAGCCGGTCTCGCCGTGCAGCACCGCGTCCGGGGCACCGCCCGAGTCCCCGGCGACGACGGGGAGACCGGTGGCCGAGGCTTCCAGGTAGACGATGCCGAGCCCTTCGACGTCCAGACCGCCCCGGCGGGTACGGCACGGCATCGCGAAGACGTCTCCGGCGCCGTAGTGCGCGGGCAGTTCCTCCCAGGGGACGGCGCCGGTGAAGCGTACGGACCCGGTGACGCCCGTCGAGGACGCCAGCTTCTCCAGCTCGCCCCGGTGGGGCCCGCCGCCCACGATCAGCAGTACGGCGTCCGGCACTTCGGCCAGAATGCGGGGCATCGCCCGGATCAGGGTGTCCTGTCCCTTGCGGGGCACCAGCCGGGAGACGCAGACGACCACGGGCCGGCCGGCCAGGCCGAGTCCCGCCCGCACCGTGTCACCGCCCGAGGCGGGGTGGAAGGTCTTCTCGTCGACTCCGGGCGGCAGTTGCACCATCCGGGCTGCGGCTTCGGACGTGAGAGCACGGGCGATCCTGGACCGGGTGTACTCGCCGAGATACGTGAGCGTGTCCGTACCCTCGCCGATGCGGCGCAACAGCTGCCGGGAGACGGGCAGTTGGGCCCATGCGGCTTCGTGCCCGTGCGTCGTGGCGACAAGCCGCCGCGCGCCCGCTCTGCGCAGTGCGGGTGCCATCAGGCCGAGCGGGGCGGCAGCGCCGAACCAGACGGCCGTGCAGCCGTGTTCGCGCAGCAGACCGGCCGCTCTGCGGGTGACCCCCGGCGTCGGCAGCAGCATGGCCGTACGGTCGCGCACGACCGTGAACGGCTGCTCCGCGTCGAAACGGGCGGTCTCCTCCGCTCCGTCCTCGCCGCGCTTGGAGGTGGAGGCGTACACGACGACCCGGGAGGGGTCCAGACGCAGCGCCATGCTGTGCAGGAACGCCTCGATGCCGCCCGCCCGTGGCGGGAAGTCGTTGGTGACGATCAAGGTCTTTCGCATCGCCGCTGACAGTACCGTCCGGGTGACGCCCACCCCTCTGACACCTACCGGTCGCATGTGACGTCCACGTCCACCCGGCATGATGGCGCGGGCAGCGAGCAAGCTCACATGGGCGGAAGCCGGCGAGGGCCGGCCAGGGCGAGGACAGGGCGAGGACAGGGCGGGCATGACGGACAGCACAACGGCGCCGGCGCGGGCATCCCAGCCGGGCGGCGAGCCTCCGGCGGAAAGCCGGAAGGGGAACAGGGGCGGAAACAGGGGCTCCCACCGTCGCCGCGACTCCCGGCTCGCGCTCATGGCGCCCGTCGCGCTCTGGATCGTCACCCGCGCTGTGCTGCTGCTGTGCGTCTTCAAAGTGGTCACGCTGCCGGGACCCGACTTCACGAACGACGTCAAGGTGATCTACCAGGGCTGGTTCGACGTCCTGAAATCCGGCGCCTTCCCGCAGGACGACGTGACCTGGCAGTACCCGCCCGCCGCCGCCCTCGCGGTGCTCTCGCCGGCGCTGCTGCCCTTCCTCGACTACCCCTCGGCCTTCTACCTGCTGGCCTGCGCCGCCGACGCCGCCGCCTTCGGGCTGCTCATCCGCGCCTCCTCACGGCCCGGCAGACGCCGCGCAGGCCTGTGGGCGTGGGTCGCGGGGGTCGCACTGCTGGGCCCGACCGCGTACGCGCGCTACGACTTGATGGTCACCGTGGTCGCCGTCGCCGCCCTGCTGGCCGGAGCCCGGCATCCCCGCACGGCCGGTGCGCTGGCCGCCTTCGGCGCGATGCTGAAGGTGTGGCCCGGGCTGTTGCTGCTCGGGACGCCGCGCGGCCGTCAGACGCGCACAGTCTGGACCACAGCGCTGATCGCCGGGGTCCTCATCCTGGGCGTCTTCGCCGCGTCCATGCCGGGTGCTCTCGCCTTTCTCGGCTTCCAGCAGAGCAGAGGCACCGAGGTGGAGTCGCTGGGGGCGCTGGTCCTCCATGTGGCACGGCACTTCGGCTGGCCGGGGCAGGTGCTGCTCAACTACGGCTCGATGGAGTTCATCGGGCCTCACGTGAACATCGTCAGTGATGCCGCGCTGGTACTGACCGTGATCGCCTTCGGCTGGCTGCTGCTGTGGCGGCTCCGCGCAGTGGAATGGACGCCCTCCACCCCTGCCGACGCCGCGCTCACGGCCGTACTGCTCTTCACGACCACCAGCCGCGTCATCAGCCCCCAGTACATGATCTGGCTGGTCGGCCTCGCAGCGGTCTGTCTGACGCTGCGGGCGAGCTGCCAAGTGCTGCCCGCGGTACTGGTACTTGTGGCGACCGGTGTGACGCTGCTGGAGTTCCCTCTGGGCTTCGCCCATGTCGTCGCCAGCGACTGGGAGGGCATCGCGCTGCTCGCTGTGCGCAACGGTCTGCTGGTCGCCGCCTCACTTCTCGCGTGCGTGCGCCTGTGGCGTACGACCCGGACCGCGGATGTGGCCGCGGCGGACGTCACGACAGTTCGTCGCGTACGTACGAGCGCCACCGCTCCGTGAACTCGCCCAGTGTCAGCCCCAGTTCCTCGCGCATGGCCCGGTCGACGCTCGCCTCGTCCCCGTTGCCCTCACCGCCGGTGCTCCCGGACTCCCCGACCCGCAGGTAGAAGTCCAGCAGCTTCGCGTCGCCCCACTCGCCGGCGATGAAGCGGCAGGCGAGCCAGCCGCTTTCGTACGCCCGCCCCAGCGCCTCCGGATCGCTGCCGAACCGGAAATCCCGGTCGGAGGGCAGCTCACGCGGCAGCTCCCCCGCCTCTGCGGCACGTACGAGCTCTGCTGCGGCGCCCTTCGGCGTACGGCCGGTGCCGCGATAACCGATCCAGTCGGCAAGTCCCTCCGACAGCCACAGCGGAGTGGCAGAACCGGTGTGGGTGCGCGTGGCGACATGAACCGTCTCGTGGGTCAAGACCACCTGCCGCCCTTCATCGCTCAGCTCCCCGTACGCCTCAGGGTTGACCACGATCCGGTCCGCGGGCGCCTTCGTGGACTCCCCGGCCTCTCCTGTGGTGACCGCGGCGATGCCCTCGTACGTCTTGGCGGGCGCGTCCAGCAGCTGTGCCATACGCCGCAGCGACTCGGGCGCCTCCACCACGACCCGGCGCGGCCACGGGCGCGTCCACACTCCGCTCACCTCCGAGACCGAACGGTCGGCGTCCCGCGCGAGGGCGCGCAGAGCTTCCCGGCTGCGGCCGACGCCGAGCACCATGCTCTGCTCACCCCGTACGACCGTGATCTCGCCCTGCTCCCACAGCTGCCGGTCGCTGCCCGGCAGTTCGGCGCTGACGTACCACCGGCCGTCGCGCTTGGCGAAGGCGAGCCGTTCGGTGGCGGTGACCGGGGCGCGGTCGTCGCCGCGCAGCCGGTAGCTCAGCCGCACGTCCGCCTCGACGCGGGCACGGCCGTCCCGCTCGGTGTGCCGCAACTTCAGGATCCGGTAGGACCACTCGGTGAACGGCAGGCGCTGCAGATTTCCGAACACCTTCCGCTGCGCCGTGCGGTAGCGGGCGGCCCGTGCGTCGGTCTCCGCCACATAGCGGCTTTCGTCCCCGCTGCGCACCGCGCTCGCCTGCCGCTCCAGCACACGCTGCAACGCCGCACGCTCGCGGTCCTCACGGGCGTCGCCACCGCCGGGGCCGCACCCGCACGCCACGGCCAGCAGCGAGGCCGCCACAGCCGCTCTCAGCGGTCCGCGAGGGCCCGCTCCGCTCCACGCGTCACGCCACTGTCCAGGACCACCCACGCGGACGATCGTACGGGCGCGGCCACGAGCCGGCTCCGCGCAGGGGTGCCCCCCTGCCCTTCGGCTCAGGGACGGGTGACAGAGGAGACCGGCATCATGTTCACCGGGTCGTAGCGCACGGGCGCACCCGGGTGGGGCGCGTGCACCACCTGGCCGTTGCCGGCGTACATCCCGACATGGCTCGCGTCGTCGCGGTAGACGACCAGGTCGCCCGGCCGCGCCTGACTGAGCGGCACTTGCTGCCCGGCGGACCGCTGCCCCTGCGAGGTCCGCGGAATCGCCGTGCCGGCGCGTCCGTACGCCCACTGCGTGAGGCCCGAGCAGTCGAAGGCCTTGGGCCCGGCCGCGCCCCACACGTAGGGAAGGCCCACGGCCGAACGGGCGGCGGCCACAGCAGCGGCGGCGCGCTGGGAGGAGCTCCCGCCGCCGTCCGGGGAGAAGGAGCCACCGCGCTCCTGCGCCCTCGATGCGCGCTCTCGCTCGGCACGTTCGGAAGGCGTGAGCTTGTCCAGCAGGCGCCGCGCCGCAGCGAGCTTCTTCAGCACTGCCTTCTTCTGGTGTTTCAACTCCTTGCGCTGCCGCTCCAGTTCAGCGAGCTTCGTGCCCGCCTCGGTGCGCTGCTGCATCAACGCACGCTGCGCGCTCCTGAACCGGCCCAGCTTCTCCTGCTGGCGGCTCCCGATGCGGTCGAGGGTCGTGGCCTTGTCGAGATAGCCGTCGGGGTCCTCGCTGAGCATGAGCATGAGCGCCGGGTCGATGCCGCCCGAGCGGTACTGCGCTCCCGCGAACGAAGCGAGCGCCGACCGCAGGCGGTTGACGTCGGCCTGACCCCGCGCGGCACGCTCCTGTGCGTACTCGACCTGCCTTCGCAGCTCACCGGCGCGCTCAGCCGCCGCGTTGTACTTCTCGGTGGACGACTCGGCCTGCTCGTAGAGCCTGTCGATACGGGCGCCGGCCGCCTTCGCGGAAGGGGACCCATGGCCGTCATCGGGGCGTGCACCCGCCGGGGTTGCCGGCGTGAGCCCTGCTGCGGCACCTGCGACCGCCGTCAGCACGACGACCCTCGCGGGCCAGCCACGGCCGAGCCGGGCGGGTTTTCGATGAGACCGGTACGAGACCACTGCGGACGCGCTCCTTCCGTAAGGGCGTGTCCTGAAGCCCGCACCCGCGTGACCCGCCTCTGGCGGTCGGAGCGGCTTTCAGCACACACCCTGGTCGAACTGCGCGGCGAATCTAGCCGCACAGCCAGGAAGGATCCACGCACCGCGCGCGGCGCGGCAGTCGGGAGAAACGCGCCGACCCCGCCGATGACGCAGGTCACCGATGGGGTCGGGGGGTCATCACAGTACGTCCCTCATCACCCGTACGAACGACACCGTCCGGGGCCTGTGCTGACGTCTGTGCTGCCGAACTGCCTCAGTGCCGGGGAGCCGTGAGCAGCCGAAGTCGTCAGCCGATCCGCACGCCGAACTGGAACGGCATGTTGTTGATCGACTCGAAACGCACGCCGGCACCCGGCTTCGGGGCGTGCAGGATCTGCCCGTTGCCCGCGTAGAAGCCGACGTGGTGCTGGTCGCCGTAGAAGATGACCAGGTCGCCGGGGGCGAGTTCACCCCGGCCCAGCTGGGTTCCGGCCGTGGCCTGGTCCTGGGAGATGCGGGGAAGCGAGACGCCGGCCTGGTTGTACGCCCACTGCGTGAGGCCCGAGCAGTCGAAGGAGCTGGGACCGGTCGCGCCCCACACGTACGGCGAACCGACCTTGCTCTTGGCGGCGGAGAGGGCGGCGGCGGCACGCTGCGAGGCGGACGCGTCGCTGCCGAGATCGACGCGGGAGCTGGCGGCGCGGTCGGCGCGTGCCTGCTCGGCGGCGAGCTTGGCGCGCTCGTCCGCCGTCATGGAGTTGAGCAGCGAACGGGCCTCGGAGAGCTTGCCCTGGATCTTCTTCTTCTTCTCGCCGAGTTCCTTGCGGGTGTCGGCGAGGTCGTCCAGCTTGTCCGCGGCTTCCTTGCGCTGCTGCGCCAGGTTGCGCTGCTTGCTCTGGATCTTCTTCAGCGCCTCGGCCTGCTTGGTGCTCAACTGGTCGAGCGTCGAGGCCTTGTCGAGGTAGCTGTCCGGGTCCGAGGAGAGGAAGAGCTGCACGGACGGGTCCACACCGCCGGTGCGGTACTGCGCGGTGGCCATCGAACCCAGGCCGTTGCGCATGTCGTTGAGGTCGTCCTGCCCGCGCGCCACGCTGTCCTGGAGGTTGCCGACCTCCTTGTTCAGCTTGCTCTGCTTCTCCTTGGCGCCGTTGTACTTCTCGGTTGCCGCCTCGGCGTCCTCGTAGAGCTTGTCGACCTTCTCCTTGACCTCCTTCTCGGAGGCCTTGGGTTCGGCTTGTGCCGCCTGCGTGGTGAGGGCTACAGCCGCCGCGGCGGTTGCCGTGAGCACGGATACGCGACGAGTACGGCTGGGCTGCTTGGGACGACGGTGGGACGCCACTGGGGCGAGCTCCTTCTTCCTGAGCCGCCTGCCGGACTGACACTCCGGCTCCACTTCGCGGGGGCTCAGTGGAACGAGGCGGTCCTCCGCTGCCGTCCCGGATGGACGGTCAACCTCGCGGAGGGTTCGGGGCCAGACATTAGCCATGGGTAATCGTGGGATCAAATCACTCTGGGAAAAAACCCGTCACACAAGCAGATTCTTTACTCAGCTCGCACAGGGAGCGATGAAGGAGTCACACAGGGATGCGAACGCGGCCCTCGCGCACGAGTGTTGAACTCCACTCGGGTCATCGCTTGCGGGCCGGGGAGAGGCTAGGTACGTCCGAGGCGGCGCAGAAGGAGAGCGGAGGCCACGGGCCGGGCTCCCGACGCCGCGCTGTCGTCCGCCACTTCGCGGTCGGAGGAGACGACCACGACTGGCCGGCCTGCGGGTTCTGCCCGTACGAGCTGCCGGATGAGTTCGTCCGCCGTCTGGCCCGGCTTGCTGAAGAGCACCCGCACCCCGCGCGGCGGCGCCAGCAGTACGGGGGCGGCGAGTTCGGCTCCGTCGAAGACACAGGTGACCTCGGCACCGGACTGTGCTGCGAGCGCCGCCAGACCGCCCAGCAGCCGCAGCCGCTGCTTGTCCAACGGCATCGTCGGATAGCCGGTCTTGGTGACGTTGTAGCCGTCGACGACCAAGTGCGCCTGCGGGAGGGAGAGGAGCTGGTCGAGCAGCTCCGGGTCCGTCTCGGACAGAGCACGTGCGGCGATGTCCCGCGGGGTCATTCGGGCGGGTTCGACGGCGTCGACGGTCTCGGCCGGCCGGTTCGCCGTGGGAGGCAGCGCCAACTCGCGGCGCAGACCCTGCGCGGCGTCCAGCACGGTGTCCAGCAGCAGCCGCACCCGCATGTCCTGCATGCTGCGTCCCTCACGGGCCGCCCGCCGCCCGGCCTCCAGCGCCGACTCGGTCTCGGCGAGCCGGGTGCGCAGCCGCCGGCTCTCGCTGTCGGCCGCCGTCTTGTCCGCGGCCGCGGACGACCGCAGCGCCTCCAGGTCCGCCCGCAACTTCCGCACCTGGGCCTCACCGCGCTTCACGTCGCTCTGCGCGCTGCGCAACTTCCGCTGGGTCGCCTCCAGTTCCCTGCGGGCCGATTCCAGCTCGTCGCGTCCGCGTTCCGCCTCGGTACGGGCGACGGCGCGTGCCCCGGCCAATTCGCCGCGGAGCCTGGCCAGTTCGCGCTGGGCTTCCTCGCCCGCCTGCTCGGCCTGCGCCCGCTGGGCCTCCTCGCCGGCCGCCGCGACGAGTTTCGGCCAGTCGGCGGGACGCAGCACGTAGGCGACTGCCGCCACGTCGACGGGGTCCGCGGCGGGCGGCGGCGACCCCGAAGACAGCGCCTCGGTCAGTTCGGGGAGCCGCTCCCGCAGTTGCTCGGCGATCCTCTCCCGGAAGACCGCATCGTTCTCCAGGGACGCGGCGATCGCGTTGGCACCGAACTTGGTGCGGCGTTGCGGGGTGAAACGGGCGTACTGGCGCAGCGGGACGGGAAGGTCGCTCACGGTCAGACCGCCGAGCGCGTCCCCCGTGAGGGCCACGACCCGGCGGCGCACCTTGTCGGGCAGCGGGCGGTCGAAGACATCGGCGTCACCGGCGGCGCGGGCGTCTTCCCCGTGCCCATCCGAGCCGGGGGGCTCTTCTCCCGGCCCCGATGCGGCATACGACGTCGACGGCTCACGCTCTTCGCCGTCGCCCGTCCCTTCCACCACCGTTCACTCCCGCCGCTTCTCAGACCTCTGCGCCCGGCCGGTCGACGAGCTCGACCTGGTCGGCGGCGTCGCACCACCGGCAGCGCACGGATTCGATGCTCTCACTGAGCACCTCCTGCTCCTCGACCTTCGGATCACCGGCCAGATCCAGATGGACGAACTCGACGACCTTGCTGGAGCGCGTCACGTCGAAGCGCGTCAGATTGCCGCACAGCGTGCAGCGCCACCGGGTGCCTGCCGTGGGCGTGGGGACCGTCATGGTCTCGACCTCATTCCTTCGAGCGTTCACGAGCTTCGGAGCGGTGAAAGCGCGGATACGTGCGGTAACCGGACGGAAGCGCAGCAGCGCTTGCCGTAACCCTAAGACCTGCCGCACATCCCGTGTGTCGAGGAGTCTGCCCAGTGGCCGAGCCATCATGATCCGCCTCATGCCGAAGCACCCCGTGCTGACCTATTCGCTCATCTCCCTCTGCCTGCTCATCTTCCTCATCAGCCCGGCGTCCGGCTTTCTGCCCACCTACGGGACCGGCAGCTCTCTGCACCGCGCGCAGGCCGAATGGTTCCAGCGCTGGGGAGTGCTCCCGCACACGATGTGGGACGGCGCCCTCCGCCCGTTCCTCACCCCTCTCACCGCACTCTTCCTGCACGCGAACTGGCTGCATCTGCTCGGCAACGTCCTCTTCCTCTACGTCTTCGGCGGCCCGGTCGAGCTGCGCATGGGCCGGCTGCGCTTCGCCGTGTGCTACGCGGGCGTCGGCTACACCGCCATGCTCTGTTACGCGGCCGCTCACCACCACTCGACGCAGACCCTGGTCGGAGCGTCGGGTGCCGTCTCCGGGATGCTGGGCGCCTTCCTCTACCTCTATCCGAAGGCACGGGTGACCAGCGTCTTCCCGTTTCTGCTCTTCCTGCCGCTGCGTTTCCCCGCCTGGCTGGTGCTGCTCTTCTGGCTCGCACTGCAGTGGATCGCGGCACGGGACGACACCGACGGACCGGGCGTGGCCTACCTCGCCCATGTCGTCGGATTCACCCTGGGCTTCCTCTACGCGTGGCTCCGATTCCGTACGGCTACAGTGGGCACGCCCGCTCCGGCGACCCAGGGAGAGTCCACACCGTGATCACCTCGATCGTGCTCATCAAGACCAGCACCGACCGCATTCCCGAGATCGCCGAGCAGATCGCCGCGCTCGACAGTGTCAGCGAGGTCTACTCGGTCACCGGTGCGCACGACCTGATCGCGATCGTGCGGGTGGCACAGCACGACGACCTCGCAGACATCATTCCCGGCAAGATCAGCAAGGTGCCGGGGGTGCTCTCGACGGAGACCCACATCGCGTTCCGCACGTACTCCCAGCACGACCTGGAGTCGGCCTTCGCCATCGGGCTGGACGCCTGACGCGTCAGCGGGCAGGCGTCACCCTCGCGCCGCCCGTACCCGCTCCGTGCTGTTCCTCCGGTACGCAGCGCCCCTCCTCCGTGCGGTAGCGCAACCGCGCCCCGTTCCGCACCAGTTCGCGTACGGCCCGTACGAACCGTTCCACATGCTCGTCCGGTGTACCGGCGCCGATGCTGACCCGGACGGCGTTCAAGGACTCGGCCCGGGACTCCGGCGAGCCGCACCCGCCGGGCTCCTCGCTCCCGGCGCCCAGCAGCGTCCGCACCAGCGGGTGCGCGCAGAAGAGGCCGTCACGCACGCCGATGCCGTACTCGGCGGAGAGGGCGGCGGCGAAGTGCGAGATGTTCCAGCCTTCGACGACGAAGGAGAGCACACCCACCCGGCCGTCGGCTGCTTCCCGCGGTTCCGTCGAGCCGCCGCCGAAGAGGGAGAGCACCTTCACCTCCGGCACCTCGGCCAGAGCCGTCAGCAGCCTGCTGGTCAACTTGCGCTCACGCGCCACCAGTTCACCGAAGCCGGCCTCCGTCAGCGCCCTGCACGCGGAGGCAATGGCGTACGCACCGATCACGTTCGGGGAACCGGCCTCGTGCCGGGCCGGGCCACTGTGCCACTCCACGTCCAGACCACCGTCGGCACCCCGTACGACCGTGCGGCTGGCACCGCCGCCCGCGAGGTACGGCTCGGCCGCGTGCAGCCAGTCTGAGCGTCCCGCGAGGACACCGGCCCCGAACGGCGCGTACAGCTTGTGCCCGGAGAAGGCCACCCAGTCGACGCCCAGTTCACCGATGTCGACGGGATGGTGCGGGGCAAGCTGCGCGGCGTCCAGGACGATTCGCGCGCCGTGCCGGTGTGCGGCTTCGGCCAGCTGCCGTACGGGCCAGATCTCGCCCGTGACGTTCGACGCACCCGTCACGCACACCAGTTTCGGGCCCGCGGGCGCGGCGTGCAGCTTCTCCTCCAGCGTCGCGACCGCCTGCTCGGGCGAGCGGGGCGCGTCGAGCCACGTGGTCTCCCGCTCCCGGCCCCTCCACGGCAGCAGCGCCGCGTGGTGCTCGGACTCGAAGACGTACACACGGGTGCCCTCGGGCAGCGCGGACGCCAGCAGATTCAGTGAGTCCGTGGTGGACCGGGTGAAGACGACCTCGTCGGTCCCCCGGCAGCCGAGGAAGCGCGCCACAGTGGCCCTGCTCTGCTCGAAGAGCGCGGTCGAGTGCTGCGAGAGGTAGCCGGCGCCCCTGTGCACGCTGCCGTAGTACGGGGCGTAGGCGGCAACGTCGTCCCACACACGCTGCAGTACGGGCGCGCTGGCGGCGTAGTCCAGTGCGGCGTAGGCGACTTCACCACCCGTCGCGAGCGGCGCCCGCACGTCCAGGCCCAGCACGGGCAGCGGCGCGGCACAGGAAGCAGCCGGCGCGGGCGCGGCTGCTGGTGTGGATGCAGGTGCAGTGATCGTGGCAGAGGTGCTCACGGCATGTCTCCCTCAAGGACCAGGGATCCCTGGCGCTTGGGGCCTCCCCGCCGGAGCAGGGAAGAGGGATCCGTGCTTGCCGCAGGACCTTGCTGTCATGCGGCCCGGTCATCACCCGGGGCACCCCACCACGGACGGAGGGTTGCCGGACAGCGGGCCGGGGCCTTGATCGCTGTCACTCGTGACCTGGCCGGGAGTATGGCACAGAGCTCCCACGGAGGCACCCCGCCGTCCGTATCGCGGACAGCACCGCACACCGTTGACGGGTTGCAGGACAACGCCAACTGCGCACGGACGGCGGGCATTCCGCCGACGTTCACATGTGGGACGCGGCCACCCAGCGCTCCAGCGCATCCCGGGCGGCGCCGCTGTCGACCGACTCGGCCGCCCGCTCCATGGCCGCGCTGATCTGAACGGGCAGCGGCCCCTCCCCCGGTTCGAGGGCGACGAGGGCAGCGGCGGAGTTGAGCAGGACGGCATCCCGCACGGGGCCCTTCTCACCGTCCAGCAGGCGCCGGGCCACATCCGCGTTGTAGGCCGCGTCAGCTCCGCGCAGCGCCTCGACGGGCACGATCTCGAGCCCGACGTCCCTCGGGTCGAAGGACTCCTTGCGCACCGCGCCGTCCCGTACGACCCAGACCGTCGAAGTGGCCGTCGTGGTCAGCTCGTCCAGACCGTCGTCCCCGCGGAAGACGAGGGCCGAGGAGCCGCGCTCCGCCAGCACGCCCGCCATGATGGGCGCCATTCGGGCGTTCGCGACCCCCGTGGCCTGCGCCTGCACGCGCGCCGGATTCGTCAGCGGGCCGAGGAAGTTGAACGAGGTGGGGATGCCCAACTCGCCCCGGGCGTTGGCCACATGGCGCAGCGCGGGGTGGAACTTCACCGCGAAGCAGAAGGTGATCCCGGCCTCCGAGGCGACCTCCGCGACCCGCTGCGGCGTCAACTCCAGATTGACGCCCAGCTTTTCCAGTACGTCCGAGGCTCCGCTCGCGCTCGATGCCGCGCGGTTGCCGTGCTTGACGACCTTCGCACCGCAGCCCGCGACCACGATGGCGGACATGGTGGAGATGTTGACCGTCTTCGCGCGGTCGCCGCCCGTACCGACGATGTCGACCGTCGGGCCGGGCACCTCGATGACATTCGCGTGCGCGTACATCGCCCGTACCAGACCGGCGATCTCGTCGACCGTCTCGCCCTTGGCCCGCAACGCCACCGCGAATCCCGCGATCTGAGCGTCGCTGGCCTCGCCGCGCATGATGTGGTCCATCGCCCACGCGGTGGATTCCGCGCTCAGATCCTCACCGGCGAGCAGGGACGTCAGTACGTCCGGCCAGGTGTGGGGGCCCCCGGCGGGAGAGCCGGCAGACGGTACGGCGCTCATGATCCCTCCTGAGGTCCTCGAAGCGGCAGAAAAGCTGGACGCACACCGCCGGTTCCGGTGCCGGCAGCGGCAAAGAAGCCTGGCGGCACCACGAGCGGGGCGCGGGGACGGGCCTGGGAAGAAGGAATCTGGATCTCCCGGGCCCGCACCCACCCTAGCGGCCCCGGGCCCCGGTCAGGGCAACCGCCCGAATGCGGAGTCGGAGTACGGCGCACCACGTGCGACGTGCACGCCCGAGGGGCCGGGCTCCCCTCGGGAAACCCGGCCCCTCGTATGTGACGGCGGCTCTGCTGCGTGCGGCAGCGGCTCAGTGGTGGCCGTGGCCGCTGCTGATCTCCCGGTACTCCTCGGCGGAGGGCTTCGGAATCTGGGCCTGCTCGCCGTAGTAGCCCTTCGAGAGCCGTGCACGCAGCTTCTGACCGCGGCCGACCTTGCGCTGGACCCCGTTCTCGTCCGTCTCGGGGCCGACCTCGTAGGGCTTGTGCTGGTCGTGCGCGGTGAGCGTGTGCAGCTGCTCCTGCGACAGTTGCTCGTGCACCTCGATGAACTCACCGTGCGGGAGCCGCTTGATGATGCCGGACTCCCGTCCGTGCAGCACCTTCTCCTTGTCCCTGCGCTGAAGGCCCAGACAGATCCGCCGCGTGATGAAGAAGACCACCACGGGCACCACGAAGAAGGCGATGCGCGTGAACCACGTGATCGCGTTGATCGAGAGGTCGAAGTGCGTGGCCACCAGGTCGTTGCCGCCGCCGACCAGCATCACCGTGTACCAGGCGATCCAGGCGCAGCCGAAGGCCGTACGGGTCGGGGCGTTCCGCGGGCGGTCCGCGATGTGGTGCTCCCGCTTGTCCCCCGTCACCCAGGACTCGATGAACGGATAGACGGCGATCGCCGCGAGCACCAGCGGGAAGACGATCAGGGGGACGAACACACCCAGCACCAGGGTGTGATCCCAGATATGGATCTCCCAGCCCGGCATGATCCGGATCAGGCCCTCCGAGAAGCCCATGTACCAGTCGGGCTGCGCGTTGGTCGACACCTGATCGGGACGGTACGGGCCGAGCACCCAGATCGGGTTGACGGTGAACGTCGCCGAGATGACGGAGATGACACCGAAGACGAGGAAGAAGAAGCCGCCCGCCTTCGCCATGTACACCGGCAGCAGCGGCATGCCGACCACGTTCTTGTTCGTACGGCCGGGCCCCGCGAACTGCGTGTGCTTGTGGTAGAAGACCAGGATCAGGTGCGCCACCAGCAGCCCCAGCATGATGCCGGGCAGCAGCAGTACGTGCACGGAGAAGAACCGCGCCACGAAATCGTGCCCCGGGAACTCGCCGCCGAAGAGGAACATCGACAGATACGTGCCGACGATCGGCACGGACAGGACCGCGCCCTCCATGAAGCGCACGCCCGTGCCCGAGAGCAGGTCGTCCGGCAGCGAGTAGCCGGTGAAGCCCGTGAACATGCCGAGCACGAACAGCAGGTTGACCAGCGGTTCTCCCACGAGGGGAAGCGAGAGCACGATCGAGTAGGTGATCCGGAGCCCGGTCCCCGACAGCAGGTCGTCCGGCAGCGAGTAGCCGGTGAAGCCGGCGCCGATCGCCAGCAGCAGGAGC
>Ga0190265_10001086_pt1 | contig 17696 bp, 18 predicted proteins | sample Popmic124T_FD_133135 | JGI IMG/M metagenome (GOLD analysis project Ga0190265, IMG submission 133135) | Populus adjacent soil microbial communities from riparian zone of Indian Creek, Utah, USA - 124 T | ecosystem: Environmental > Terrestrial > Soil > Riparian zone | place: USA: Utah | collected...
CGCCCCCTCGGCGATCTGGCGCCCGAAGCTCGCCGAGACGGTCTGGATGCTCGAGTCGGCGTCGAACGTGCGCTCGAGCCGCTGCGTCAGGTCCCTCGACTCCGCCGTCGAGAGCTCCTCAGTCTGGATCTGGAAGCCCGGGTACTTGTCGTCGACGGCTGCGCCGCGCCCGACGATCTGCGCGCTCCCGAGGCCGAGGTCTGCCGCCTCGGCACGGACGTCCTCGACCGCGACCGGCTGCGCCACGGTCGACGTGATCTTCGTCCCGCCCTCGAAGTCGATCCCGAGGTTGAGGCCCTTGATCCCGATCGCGCCGAACGAGAATGCGAGCACGACCGCGGAGATCCCGAACCAGTACCTGCGCAGGCCGACGAAATCGCGGCGAATCCACGCCGGCGGCTCGCCCTCGGCGCCCATCAGCCTCGGGTTGTCGAACCATTTGAAGCCCGCCAGCAGGCCGAGGATCGCGCGGGTCGCGGCGACCGCGGTCAGCAGCGAGATCAGCGTTCCGATCAGGAGCATCAGGGCGAAGCCCTTCACCCCTGCGGTCGCAACAAGGAAGAGCACCATCGCGGTGATCGCGGTGACGACGTTCGCGTCGATGATGGTCGCGAAGCCCTTGCCGTAGCCGGCCGCGATCGCGGCGCGCACGGATTTACCGGCGCGGTACTCCTCCTTCACGCGTTCGAAGATGACGATGTTCGCGTCGGCGGCCACCCCCAGTGTCAGGATCATCCCGGCGAAGCCCGGCAGCGTCAGGGTGACGTTGAAGACGAGGATGGCGGCGTAGAGGAAGGCTGCGTAGATGCCGAGGCCGATCACGGCGACGATGCCGAGAACGCGGTAGAAGACGAGCAGGAAGAGCGCGACGACGAGGAGGCCGGCGATCGCGGCTTTCCACGCCTCGGCGAGCGAGTCCTTGCCCAGCGTCGCCGAGATCGCTGTCGTCTCGAGCGTCTTGAAGGTGACGGGCAGGGCGCCGCTCTGGAGAACGAGCGCGAGGTCCTGCGCCTCGTTGAGCGAGCCGATACCGGTGATCTGGGCGCCGTTCGTGCCGCCGATCCCGTTCGGGTACTGCTCGAAGTCGATCGACGGCCACGACTTGATCTGGCGGTCGAGCACGATCGCGAAGTGCTGGAACGAGTCCTGCGGATCGCCCTGGCCGCCGGTGATGTTGTGGCGGGCGCGCCCACGGTCGGCCTCGCGGTTGGTGATGTCGCCGAACTTGTCGCCGCCCTCGTCGGTGAACTGCATCGTCACGATCGGCTCGCCGGTCGTCGTGTCGAAGTCCTGGCGCGTGCCGGCCAGCCGCAGGTCGCCGCCGGTCATCTCGGGGACGACCTTGTCCGGGTCGGCGTTGTTCGGGTCGTACTTGAGCAGGTAGTAGAAGTTCTGCTTCGGGTTCTCGACGCCGACGCCCGGGCAGACGACCTCGCCGACGCCGCACGTGACGACGACGGTCTTCGGCGGGACGCCGAAGATGCGCCAGCCCTTCGGCAGGGCTCCGATCTCGCCCGCGTCGGCGACGACCTCGCTCTGCAGCAGCTTGCCGCGGGCGGTGACCGGCCCCGCGCGCAGCTTCTTCTTGTCGTCGAACAGGTACCAGGTGGTCTTCGTCCCCTGGTCGACGAGCGCCTGCTGGCCCGCCAGGAGCTGGTAGAGCGACTCCTTCGGGGCGGGGAAGCCGCCGGAGCTCGACGGCGGCGCCAGGTTGGCCTCGAGGTCGAAGAGCTCGAGCTGCGCGGTCTGGCCGAGAATGCCGATCACGCGGGCCTGATCCTTGACGCCCGGAAGGTCGATCACGATCTGGTCGTCGCCCTGCTTGCGGATCTCCGGTTCGGCGACGCCGAGCCGGTCGACGCGGTCGCGGAGGATCTCGACCGAGCGGTTGAGGTCGGATTCCTGCAGGGGCCGGTTCGGCGGCGGCACCGCCTTCAGCGTCACCTCGAGCCCACCCTGGAGGTCGAGCCCGAGCGTCGGCTTGTCGTGGATCGGCGAGCCGGGAACGGCGAGCAGGCCGACGGCGATCAACCCGGCGACGATCAGCGCAACGAGAGTGAGATGCGGTCGGCGATTCACGCGGTCAGCAGGTTAGCTGGGTTCTTGCTCGTGTCGCTTGGATTCGGCCGGATCGTCGGGGACGAGAACCGCCGCGACGCCGCGCCTGGCGACACGGACGTTCGTCCCCGGCGCGATCTCCACCACCAGCGTGTCGTCGTTCTCGTTGATGCTCCGGACATGGCCGAGCAGGCCGCCCAGCGTCACGATCTCGTCGCCGACGCCGACGGACTCGTGCAGCGTCCGCTGCTCCTGAACGCGCCGTCGCTGCGGCTTGATGATGAACAGCCAGAACAGCACGAACAGCGCGACGAGAACGATCAGCCCACCTGGTTCCAAGGATCCTCCTGGGGCCCGCCGGCGAGCCGGGCGAGCGCCGTGGCCGTGTAAGCCTCGAGCTCGCCGCGCTCGATCGCCGCCCGCGCGCCCGCGGTCAGTTCGAGTAGGAAGTGGAGATTATGCAGGCTCAGCAGGCGGAGGCCCAGCACTTCCTCCTGGTTGACGAGATGACGGACGTACGCCCGGGAGAAGCGCGCACAGGCCGGACATGTGCAACCCCCCTCGAGCGGACGCGGATCGTTTGCGAAGCGCGCGTTACGGAGGTTGAGCCGTCCGGTCGCGGTCAATGCCGAGCCGGTGCGCGCAGTGCGGGTCGGGAGGACGCAGTCGAAGATGTCGATCCCGGAGCCGATCACCCGCAGGATCCCCTCGGCGTCGCCGATCCCCATGAAGTAGCGCGGCTTCTCCGAGGCGAGCAGCGGCGCCGCCCAGGCGGTCGCCTCGAACATCTCCTCGCGGCTCTCCCCGACCGCGAGCCCGCCGAGAGCATGGCCGTCGAAGTCGAGCGCGTCGATCTCCTCGATCGAGCGGCGGCGCAGCTCCGGATCGGCCGCGCCCTGCGCGATCCCGAACAGGAGCTGTCCCGGGGCGCGGTCGGCCTCTCGCTGGCGCGCAGCCCAGTGGGTCGTCAGCCGGACGGCCTCCTCCAGCTCGGCACGCGGGACGCCGGCGGGCGGGCAGATGTCGAACGCCATTGCGATGTCGGAGCCGAGGTTGCGCTGGATCCGCGCGGCAACCTCGGGCGAGAAGCGCGCCGGGGCGCCGTCGTAGACGGAGCGGAAGGTGACGCCGTCGTCATCGACCTCGAGCAGCGTGTCACGGAGCGAGAAGACCTGGAAGCCGCCCGAGTCGGTCAGGATCGGCCCCTCCCACCCGGAGAACGCGTGCAGACCGCCGAGCCTCGCGATCAGCTCGTCACCGGGCCGGAAGTGGAGGTGGTAGGTGTTGCCGAGGATGATCTGCGAGCCGACGGTGCGGAGCTCGTCCGGATCGAGGCTCTTCACCGTCCCCTTCGTCCCGACCGGCATGAACGCGGGCGTCGCGATCTCGCCGTGCGCCGTGCGTAGGATCCCGGCGCGCGCGGCGCCGTCGGTTGCGGTGACCTCGAAGCTCACAGCGTGCCCAGGATTGCCGCGCAGAGCTCCTCGGGTGTCTTCTCGTCGGTCGGCATCTCGGTGCCGTACTCCTCGTCCCGCAGCGCGGCGAGCGCAGCGGGCATGTGCCCCAGGCACCAGTCGTGCGGGCCTTCGTCCTCGGGTCGGCCGACGATCCGGGCCCGGAGTGTCGCTTCCGTCGCGGTGAGCCGAAACGCCCGCAGGTCGGCATCTGCCTCGCGGAAGCCCGAGCTGAGCTCGCGCCAGATCTCGATTCGCAAGACCGTCATAGGCACGATCAGGGTCTCGTCGTACTCGCGACGCAGCTCGTAGACCGTGCTGACGACGATCCGTCTCCACGCGGGGAGCAGTTGGTAGTCGAGCGGCCAGTCCGGCCTGTCCCCGAGCGTGGCCATGAGCATCGAGCCGACCCATTCGGGATCGAACACGACACTCCCTGGGAGCACGGCGTGGAGGACGCGAGCTGTCGACGTCTTCCCGACCCCGAACGCACCGTTGAGGAACACGATCACAGGATCAGCATCGCATCGCCGAACGAGTAGAAGCGGTAGCGCTCGGCGATCGCCTCTGCGTAGATGCGCCGCGTCTCCTCGACCCCCGCGAAGGCCATCACGAGCGCGAGCAGCGTCGAGCGCGGCAGGTGGAAGTTGGTCAGCAGCGCGTCGACGCGCCGGAACTCGAACCCGGGCGTGACGAAGAGCGACGTCCGCCCTTGTAACAGTCTGTTGCTTGCGACCGTCTCGAGCACGCGCACCGTCGTCGTGCCGACGGCGAGAACACGCTCGGCCGCATCGATCCGCTCCCAGGCCTCGGGGCGGACGGAGTAGCGCTCACCGTGTAGCTCGTGCGCCTCGAGCGTGTCCGTCGTTAGCGGCCGGAAGGTGTCGAGGCCGACGTGGAGGGTGACGCGCTCGACGTCGAGCCGGCCGAGAAGCTCCGGCGTGAAGTGCAGCCCGGCCGTGGGTGCGGCGGCTGATCCCGCCTCGTCCGCGTAGACGGTCTGGTAGCGGGACGGATCGGCGAGCGGCTCGGTGATGTACGGCGGCAGCGGCACTGTTTCGCCTGCTGCGCCGTCGGGCTCGCCGTCGAGCCGCACGCGCCAGCGGCCCTCGCCCAGGTGCTCGAGCAGCTCGACTGAGCCGTACCGGCCGCCAGGCTTCAACCGCCGTGTCGGCCGCGCAAGCGCGAGCCATTCACCGCCTCCCTCGTGCTCGAGCAGCAGGACCTCCCCTTTCGGACGCTCGATCCGGATCCGCGCCGGGACGACCCTGGTGTCGTTGACGACGGCCAGCTCGCCCGACAGCTCCTCCGGCAGCTCCGCGAACGTCCGGTGTCGAACATCGCCGGTCGCGCGGTCGAAGACGAGCAGCCGCGAGGCGTCACGGCGCTCGGGCGGATGCTGGGCGATCAGCTCCGAGGGAAGGTCGTAGTCGAGCTCGGAGGTGTCCATCCGACGGCCAGCGTAGCCTCCTGCCCGTGGACGAGAAGACACTCGAACGAGTCAAGGCACGGATCGCCGAAGCGGCATCCGGGCGCGTCGCACCGGCCGAGCTGGAGGCCGCGCTCGAGCGCACGCGCATCCAGGTCGAGTCGCTCGCGGCAGCCGCCGCGGAGCTCGAAGGCACCCTGCCCGAGAAGGTCAGCGCAGCCGTGCACGAGGGCCTGCGCGCCGAGGTGCTCCCGGTCGGGCGCAGCCTCGCGGAGATCCGCGGGTTGCTCAACCAGGTGATCCGCCGGCTCGAGCGGCTCGAAGGCGACGTCCTCGCCGAGCGAAACGCACGCATCGACGATCTCGCGTTGCTCGTCGATCTCGTCGCGTCGGGCTGGAAGGGCGTCAGCGACCGGCTCGAGCGCGTCGAGCGGGCCGTGGCACCCGCCGTCGAGCACCGCGAAGCGGCCTAGAGAGCGCTAGAAGCTGCGGTTCGGGAGGACGAGCCGGAAGCGGCTCCCCTTCCCCACCTCGGTCTGCAGTTCGATCCGGCCGCCGAGCGCCACTGCCAGTTCGCTCGCGATCGGCAGTCCGAGCCCGGTGCCGCGCCCGTCGGTCGACCAGAACGGCCGGAAGATCCGCTCGCGGGCGTCCGCCGTGATCCCCGGGCCGGTGTCCGCGACGTCGACGGTGACCGTCCCGTTCGCGCTCTGTAACGCCAGGTCGATCCGGCCCCCGTCGGGCGTCCAGCGGAAGGCGTTCGAGAGCAGGTTCGAGATGATCTGGAGCACCCGGTCACCGTCGGAGACGATCACCGGCGCCGCCTCCGCTGCCGACGTGTACTCGATCCCGCGCAGCCGCGCCTCCTCCGAGAACGTCGAGAACGCGCGCTCCAGCAGCCGGCCCATGTCGACCTCCTCGGTCAGCACGGTGAAGCGGTGCGCGTCCAGCTTCGCGAGATCGAGCACGTCGCCGACGAGACGTCCGAGCCGCTCCGCCTCCTCCGCGACGGTCTGGAGCGAGGCATCGATCGAGTCCGGGTCGCTGACGACGCCCTCGCGCAGCGCAGCGACGTGGCCGCGGATCGCCGTCAACGGCGTCCGCAGCTCGTGCGAGACCGACATCAGGAAGTTGCGCTCGAGCTCCTCCGCCTCCGCGAGCCGGGCCGTCATCTCGCGGAAGCGGTCGGCAAGGTGGCCGATCTCGCCGCCGCCGGGAACCCGCGGCACCTCGACGTCGTAGCGGCCCTTCGAGACCTCGTCGGCCGCGTCCGAGAGGGCGAGCACCGGCCGCGTGATCCGCCGCGAGAGGTAGAGCGCGAGCACGCCGACGACCACGAGCCCGACGAGGAACGCGAGCGCGAGCCGTGAGAGCAGGGTCAACCAGGCGTCGCGCAGCTCGCTCTTCTCTTTCGCCACGATCAGGTAGCCGAAGATCGGCCCGTTGTCGCCGCCGGGCCGGAGTGGATGCGCCGCGGCGAGGAACGGCTTGTCCTCGCCGGGCGGCTCGAACTCGAACGTGACGACCCGGGTGCCGGTCAGCTCGACGCCGACGTCATCGCGGGAGAGCCGGGTCAGGCCCGCGTCCTCGCCGGGAAAGATCGGGGCGCCGACGTAGTAGAGGTTGTCGCCGGTCGCAGCCTCCAGCTTCTCGGCGGCGAACCCGGGCGCTGCCTTCTCCTCGTCGGTCGCCCGCACCGCCTGCTCCGCGTAGAGGTCGGCGAGGCCGCGCGCCTCCTGCCGCAGCTCGACCAGAGTCTGGTTGCGCGCGTAGTCCTGGAAGAGGCGGAGCGCGATCAGGCTCGTGACAAGCCCGGAGAGCGCGATCCCCGCCAGGAAGAGCGCCGGCAGGCGAAAGCGCAGTGAGTTGAGCATGGGCTTAGCTAAGCAGCAGGGGCGGGCGTGCGGTCGGGGCCGACCTTGTAGCCGACGCCCCAGACGGTCACGATCGGCGAGGCCTCGCCGAGCTTGCGGCGCAGCTGCCGCACGTGCACGTCGACGGTGCGCGTGTCGCCGGCGAAGGTGTAGCCCCAGACGCGCTCGAGCAGCTGGTCGCGCGTGAGCACGAGACCCTTGTGGTCGAGCAGCTCCCAGAGCAGGTCGAACTCCTTCGGCGCCAGCTGGATCTCCTCCTCGCCGACCTTGACTTCGCGGCGGCCGGCGTTGATCGAGAGCTCGCCGTGGTGCAGCTCCTCCTCGACATCGCGGCGGCGCTCGGGAGCCGAGCGGCGCAGGACGCTCTTCACCCGTGCGACGAGCTCTCGCGGGTTGAACGGCTTCGTCAGATAGTCGTCGGCGCCGACCTCGAGCCCGATGATCTTGTCGACGTCCTCGTCGCGGGCGGTCAGCATCAGGATCGGGACGTCGGAGGTCTTGCGGACGCGCCGGCAGATCTCGATTCCGTCGAGATCGGGCAGCATCAGGTCGAGGATGATCAGGGCCGGCTGCTCGGCCGCGACCTGTGCCAGTGCGGCGTTGCCCGTCGTGACGGCCCGGACGTCGTAGCCTGCGTTCTTGAGGTAGAGCGAGACGAAGGACGCGATCGAGGCCTCGTCCTCGACGACCAGAACCGTCTGCGCGCCGGCCGCCATTACTGGGCGCCGGGCCGGATCGCGTTCTTCTCCGCACGGTCCGGGCCGCCGAGCTTGAAGCGGATGCCGGGCAAGGGAAGCTCCTCGCAGCTGCCCCGATTCTTGCGGCAGTCGGCGCCGTCGAGCGAATAGACGCCCGGCTCGAGCGCATCTCCCTCGATGAAGCCGGATCCCTTCCCGACGACGGAGAGGTCGATTCCGCGCCCCTGGATCACCAGCTTGAAGCCGCCGCCGATCACCCGGAAGCGGATACTCGTGCCGCGATAGCGGACCCCGTTGTCACTCGTGAAGATCTCGGGCAGGTCGGCCCCTGTGACAACCGGGAAGCTCGCGTCGCCCGGCGTCGTGTCGTAGACCGTGAGCGTGCCGCGGTCGAGGCGGCCGAAGACGCCGCCGCGCGCCTGCAGGTTGATCTTGCCGCGGCCGTCCTCGACCGAGAGCGTGCCCTCGCCGGCATCGGTCGCAGCGAGAGCCGCAACCGGGAGGATCAGCGCGAGCAGCGCCAAGCAGAGGTACGTCTTCCGCATGGATCGCAGTATCGGCACGGCGCGTGTGGCGGCGATCAGGTTCATGTAAGGAAAGTGTAAGCAGCCGCCTCGTGCTCGCATAGCCCTAGATTTACCCGGTGACTGAGATCCCAGACTTCGGCGTGATCGTCCTGGTCGTCGCCTCAGGCGTCTCGCTCGCGCTCTTCGGCCGCGCGATTACCGAGCGGCTGGCGATCCCGAGTGCTGCGCTCTTCCTCGTCGCCGCCGCCGTGGCCTCCGACCTCGTGCCGCGGCTCGGCGACGCGATCTCGTTCGTCACGGTCGAGCGGATCGGCGTTGTCGCGCTAATCGTGATCCTCTTCGAGGGCGGCATCGACATCGGCTGGCGCCGCTTTCGCAGCGCGGCCGTGCCGATCCTCTCGCTTGGGGTGCTCGGCACATTCGCCTCCGCCGGGCTGATCGCGCTCGCCGCGCACGTGCTCTTCGACCTCTCCTGGATCACGAGCGGCCTGCTCGGCGCCGCGCTGGCGCCCACCGATCCCGCCGTCACGTTCTCGGTTCTCGGCGGACGCGAGATTCGCGGCCGGACGGGGACGATCCTGAAGGGCGAGTCGGGTGCGAACGACCCGGTCGGGATCGCGCTGATGATCGGGATGATCGAGCTCGCGACCAGTGACGACGGCAGCTTCTGGACGGTTGTCCGCGAGTTCGCGGTCGAGATGACCGGAGGCGTGGCGGTCGGTGCCGCCGGCGCCGCGCTGCTCCTGCCGCTGATGCGGCGCGTGCCTCTGCCCTCGCCGGCGCTCTATCCGCTGCGGATGCTCGCCGCCGCCGGCGTGATCTACGGCGCCGCCACGCTCGTCCACGGCTCCGGCTTCCTGGCGGTGTTCGTGGCCGGGATCCTGATCGGAGACAGGCCGCTGCCGCACCGGCGCGAGGCCGATGCGTTTCTCGACTCGATTAGCAGCCTCGCGGAGATCGCGATGTTCGTCGCGCTCGGCCTCACGATCGACCTGACCGAGCTGTTCGACTCCGACGCCTGGTTCGAGGGGCTCGTGCTCGCCGCGCTGCTCGCGTTTGTGATCCGGCCGCTCGTCGTCGGTGCGCTGCTGCTCCCGGTCCGGCTCGACACGGGCGAGCGGCTGTTCGTGATGTGGAGCGGGCTGAAGGGCGCCGTCCCGATCCTGCTCGCAGCGCTGGCGCTGATCGGCGGCGTCGAGGACGGCAGCGAGATCTACGGGATCGTCTTCGTCGTCGTGCTCTTCTCGGTGCTCGTCCAGGGCACGCTCGTGCCGACGGTCGCCAAGCGGCTTCGCGTGCCGATGGACGATCAGTCGTAGCGGTAGAAGCCGCGGCCGGACTTGCGCCCGAGCAGGCCCGCGTTCCGCATCGCGACGAGCCGCGCCGGCGGCGCCATCCGCTGCTCGCGCGTCTTCTCGTACAGCGCCTCGGACGCATGAACGTGCACGTCGATCCCGACCAGGTCGACGAGCGCGCACGGCCCCATCGGCCAGCCGGCGCCGTTCTTCATCCCGGTGTCCAGGTCCTCCGGCGTCACGCGCGCCTCGTCGAGGACGCGGATGCAGTCGTTCAAGAGCGGGATCAGGACGCGGTTGACGACGAACCCGGGCGTGTCGTGGCAGCGGATCGGCGTCTTCCCGATCCGCTCGCCGAGCGCGAACGCCGCCTCGAAGGGCTCGTCCGCGGTCAGCTCGGCGCGGACGATCTCGACGAGCGGCATCAGCGGGGCCGGGTTGAAGAAGTGCATGCCGACGATTCGGCCCGGCGTCGACGTGGCCGCCGCGATCTCGGTCACCGAGAGCGCGGACGTGTTCGTGGCCAGGACGGCATCTGGGCGGCAGATCTGCTCGAGCTCAGAGAAGAGCTCTCGCTTCGGCTCGAGCTCTTCGACGATCGCCTCGATCACGACGTCGCAGTCGGCGAAGGCGTCGAGGTCGGTCGTCAGCGAGAGGCGGCTCATGGCGCCGTCGCGCGCGCCCTGCTCGAGCTGCCCCTTCTCGACTTTGCGGGTGAGGAAGTGGCCGATCCGGTCGCGCGCCTGCTCGCCGAGCTCGGCCGTGACCTCCCGACCGACGGTGTCGATCCCCGCCTCGACGCAGAGCTGCGCGATCCCGGCGCCCATTGCCCCGAGCCCGACCACGCCGATCTTTCGGATCTCCCCCATCGGCGGCCGATCCTACAGCGGCCGCCTGGCCCGCCACGATCAACCGCGGCGTCCGCATAGACTCGACGCGTGAGCTCAGCCTTCGGCGTCGTCTTGCGCGTCCTTGGAATCGGTGCCCTTGTGGCCGGCGGGCTTGCAGTTGCGATCGCGGTACTGATCACGGCAATCCTGATCGGCCCCCTGATTTTCTGGCTCGCTTGGAACGTGCTGGACTTCGCGGCCGCGGTGGGCCTTCCCGAGCTGGGCTTCTGGGCGATCGTTCTCGCGACGCTGTTCCTTGTCCTCGGCTGGTTCGGCAAGGTCGTGATCACGGCGATCGTCTTCCTCTTCGATCCCTCCTGGTTCCAAGGTGCCGCTGAGGTTCGCTGGCCGGAGCCGACGTTCCGCAACTTCGTCGCCGTCGCCCTGCTCGCCCTGTTGGCGTCGCGACCGCACGCGCATGCGCACGAGCGCACCCGCCGGACGACCGCGGCTGACCTCTAGACCCGCTCGACGACCGCTGCGATCGCCTGACTTTGGGCGGCGGCGGCCGGAGGTACCGGCAGACCGCGCCTACGGATCACCGGCGAGGCTCGTCGAGGCGCGAGTCCGCGCCGTAGAGCAATGCGAGGGGCCCGACCACGAGGATGAAGACGATCACGACGACGCTCATGCTCGAAGCATGGGCGACTTGCTCTATTAGAGCAAGTCGAGTTATTCTCCATATCGATCATGGAATCTGATAGCTGGCTCGGCGTCGAGCTCCGTCATCTCGCTGCCCTGGAGGCCGTGGCGCGCGAAGGCACGTTCGGCCGCGCAGCCGCTTCGCTCGGCTACACGCAGTCCGCGATCAGCCAGCAGATCCAGACGCTCGAGCGGCTCGTCGGCGAGCGCCTACTGGAGCGACCCGGCGGGCCGCGCGCCGTCTCGCTCACCGAAGCCGGCCGGCTGTTGCTCCGCCACGCCGAGGCGATCGTCGCCCGGCTGCACGCGGCGCAAGCGGACATGGCCGCGCTCGCGCAGGGCCACGGCGGCCGGCTCCGCATCGGCACGTTCCAGAGCGTCGGCGCACGCGTGCTGCCGGCGGTGATGCGCCGCTTCGCGGTGGCGTGGCCGCAGGTCGAGGTCGAGCTGACCGAGTCGGCGTCCGACGAGGAGCTCGTTCGGCTCGTCGAGCGTGGCGAACTGGACCTCGCGTTCGCGATGCCGCCGCTCCTTGACGGTCCCTTCGACGCGGTCGAGCTGCTCGCCGATCGCTACGTCCTGCTCGTTCCCGCCGAGCACGAGCTGGCCGGCCTCACCCGCGCGAGCCTCGCCGACGTCAGCGACCTGACACTGATCGGCAACCGGGCCTGCCGTAGCACCGCCCTTGCCGAGGGCGAGCTCTCGCAGCGCGGGGTCGCGGTCGACGTCGCGTTCCGCTCGGACGACAACGGCACTGTCCAGGGCCTCGTCGGAGCCGGCTTCGGCGTCGCGCTCGTGCCACTGCTCGCGACCGACTGCAACGACGAACGGATCCGCGTGCTCGAGCTCGATCCTGAGATCCCGCCGCGGCGGATCGCGCTCGCCTGGCATCGCGACCGTCATCGCTCGCCCGCCGCGCGTGCGTTTGTCGACGTCGCCCGCGAGGTCTGCGCCGAGGTCGGCGCCTCGCTCGCACCCGTCGCCGCCTAGACGGCGGGCTTGTGTCTATCAGTCACAAGCTCCTCAGCAGCCGCGTAACCATGCGTGCTCCGAGGGCTTGTGTCTATCAGTCACAAGGCTGCCCGAGCGATCGCGGTGCGCGCGGTGGTGAACTGCTCCTCGTTCAGCCGGATGTACGAGTGCCGCCAGATCGAGCTCGGGAAGATGCCGACCTCCTCCGCCGGGATCGACCGGTCGAGGTCGTCGAGCGCAAGCAGTGGTCGGATGCCGAACGACCAGCGCCAGCGGTCGCGCTCCGGATCCTCCTCCGGGTCCGACGTCACCTCGACAACCGCGAAGACCGCCTGCCAGACGCTGGCGTAGCAAATCGCGAGGTCTTCCTTGGCCACGGTCGGTCTCCGCGTCGAGGAGTGGCGTTCGAGCGCGAAGCCCGTCGCAGGGAGCGGCCGCGCGCCTCGGCCGCGGACGAGCAGCCAACGCTGGCTCAGAGGCGTTCGACGACCGTGGCGATCGCCTGGCCGAAGCCGATGCACATGCACGCGATGCCGTAGCGCGCCTCGCGGCGCTCGAGCTCGTTCAGCAGCGTCGCTGTGACTCGGGCGCCCGTGGCGCCGAGGGGATGGCCGAGCGAGATGCCGCCGCCGTTCGGGTTGATGTCGCCGAACCGGTCCTCGAGACCCGCGTCATGCGCGAACTGGAGCACGACCGACGCGAACGCCTCGTTCACCTCGATCACCGCGATGTCGTCCCACGTCAGGCCCGCCTTCGCGAGCGCCTTGCGGCAAGCCTCGGGATTCCCGTGCAGCATCCGGTACGGGTCGACGCCGGCAAGGCCGAACGAGACGAAGCGCGCACGGGGCTCGAGACCCAGGCGCGACGCCGCGGACTCACTGGTCACGAGTACCGCAGCGGCGCCGTCGACGATCTGGCTCGAGTTGCCGGCGGTGACGACGCCGTCGGGCAGGAATGCGGGCTGGAGCGAGGCGAGCTTCTCGGCCGATGTGTCGCGCCGCGGCGCCTCGTCGACGGCGAACAGCACGGCCGCGCCGGCCGCTCCCACCTCGACCGGGACGATCTCGTTCTCGAACCGTCCCTCGTCGATCGCGGCGATCGCGCGCCGGTGCGACTCGAGCGAGAAGGCGTCGAGCGCATCGCGCGAGAGGTTCCACTCGGACGCGAGCGCCTCGGCCGAGATCCCCTGCGGCACGATCTGCCAGCGCTCGGTCAGCTTGTCGGAGAGATCGCCGCCGTTCGAGCCCATCGGGACGCGCGACATCATCTCGACACCCGCCGAGACGACGACATCGAGCTGGCCGGCCCAGATCGCGGCCGCGGCGTTGAAGTTGGTCTGCATCGAGGAGCCGCACTGGCGGTCGACGGTCGTGCCGCAGACGGTCTCGGGCCAGCCGGCGACCATCGGCGCCATCCGGCCGATGTTCCAGCCCTGTTCGCCGATCTGGGTGACGCAGCCCATCTGGACGTCCTCGACCTCGGCCGGATCGAGGTCGTGGCGCGCGACGAGGCCGTTCAGCACCTGGCCGGCGAGCTCGTCGCCGCGCGTGCCGGCGAGCGAGCCGTTGCGACGCCCGATCGGGCTGCGAACCGCATCGACGATCAGCGCGTCCGTGGCCATAGGAGGAGCATAGACTCACCGGGTGGCCACGACAGCCTCCGAGAAGAAGCTGTTGATCGCGGGCGAGTGGGTCGAGACCGGCGACTGGGTCGAGGTGCGTTCGCCCTACTCCGGCGAGACCGTCGGCCGGGTCGCGAAGGCGGGTGCTGCCGAGGCGCGGCGCGCCGTCGACGCCGCCGAGACGGCAATGCGGGAGCCGCTGCCGGCCCACAAGCGCGCCGAGATCCTCGTGCGCGTCGCCGGCCACCTCGGCCGCCGCCACGAGGAGGTTGCGCAGACGATCGCCGCCGAGGCGGGCAAGCCGCTCAAGGCCGCCCGCGTCGAGGCATCGCGGGCGATGTCCACCTTCACCTTCGCCGCGGTCGAGGCACGGAAGCTCGCCGGCGAGACGATCCCGATGGACGCATCGCAGGCCGGCGCCGGGAAGCTCGCGTTCACGCTGCGCCGGCCGATCGGCGTCGTCGGCGCGATCTCGCCGTTCAACTTCCCGCTCAACCTCGTCGCGCACAAGATCGCACCGGCGCTCGCGGCCGGCTGTGCCGTCGTGCTCAAGCCTGCATCGCAAACGCCGTTCTCGGCGCTCCTGCTCGCGGAGCTCGAGACCGAGGCGGGGCTCCCGCCCGGCTGGCTGAACGTGCTGGTCGGGCCTGCGTCGGAGATCGGCGACGTCCTCGTCGAGGACGAGCGCGTGCGTGCGATCACCTTCACCGGCTCGGGCGAAGTGGGTTGGAAGCTCGCCGAGCGGGCGCCGCGCAAGCGCGTCAAGCTCGAGCTCGGGAACGCGACGCCGGTGATCGTCGAGGCCGACGCCGACCTCGACGACGTCAGCACGCGGCTCGCCGCGAACGCGTTTTCCTTCGCCGGCCAGAGCTGCATCTCGGTGCAGCGAATCTATGTCCAGCACGGCGCCTATGACGAGCTCGTCTCGCGCTTCGTCCGGAAGGTGGAGGCCCTCGTCCTCGGCGACCCGCTCGACGAGGCGACCGACGTCGGGCCGCTGATCGACGCCGGCTCGCGCGATCGCGTGCTCGAATGGATCGAGGAGGCGCGGGAGGCGGGCGCGGAGATCCTGACGGGGGGCACGATCGAGGAGGGGCTGATCCGGCCGACCGTGATCGCGAACGCAGCTCCTGAGCTCAAGGTCTCGTGCGAGGAGGTGTTCGGGCCTGTCTGCACGATCGCTCCCTACGACACGCTCGACGAGGCGATCGAGCTCGCGAACGGGACGCGCTACGGGCTCCAGGCCGGGATCTTCACCCGCGACCTGAAGACGGCGCTGAACGCCGTTCAACGGCTCGACTTCGGCGGCGTCACCGTCAACGAGGCCCCGACCTTCCGCGCCGACCAGATGCCGTACGGCGGCGTCAAGGACTCCGGCAATACGCGAGAGGGGCCGGCATACGCCGTCCGCGAGCTGACCGAAGACCGACTCGTCGTCATCGATCTCTAGACTCGGCGCCGTGGTGCGCTTTCCGCCCCTGCGACGGCTCCTGCGCCGAGATGAAGCGCGTCCCCGCCGTCGTCCCGCTCCGCCTGCGAGCGAGCTTCGGCGCGAGCGCCGCGCGCTGATGCGGCTGCGTGAGCAGAAGCTGCGCGACCTGGGCGGGCTCTCGCTCGAGATGTACCGCCGCGACCGGTTTCGGGAAGACCTGCTGCTCGAGCGCTGCGCCGAGCTGATCGGGCTCGAAGCGCGCATCCACGAGCTCGACGTGCTCCTCGGGGCGGCAAGCCGCGCGCCGGGCGTCCCGAAGACCGCGCGCTGCGAGTGCGGCGCGCCGCTGCTGTGGGGCTCCCGCTTCTGCGCCACCTGCGGCCGTCCCGTCGCCGAGGCGGCGGCCGACGCACGATGAACGCCGCCGGCCAGACGCATTGCCCGCACTGCAGTGCTCCCGCGCAGCCCGGCCAGGAGTACTGCCTCGAATGCGGCCGCCGTTTGGCGCACGAGCCGGCGGGGCCGGTCGCGCGCGCCTCGACGACCGTCGCCGAGCGGCACGACTGGGCCGGTGCCTGGCTCGTGCCGGCGCTGCTCGGGCTCGTGATCGCCGTGCTCGGCACCGGTGCCGCGATCGCGATCTCGGGAGACGGCGAGGAGGAGAGCGCCATCTCGACCGCGACCGGTGGCAGCCTGACCGTCACCGGCGGCACGCCGACGCTCACCGCGCCGGAGCCGACGACGGCACCGACCCAGACAACGGCGCCTGCGACGACCGCCCCACCACCGCCGCCGCCGGTGAACCCGGCCGCGATCTCCTGGCCCCGCGACCGCCGCGGCTGGACGATCGTCCTGCTCTCGCTGCCGCAGCAGAACGGCCGCGACGCCGCGAGCGCGCAGGCGACGAAAGCCCGCGACGGCGGCCTGCGCCGCGTCGGCGTGCTCGACTCGTCGCGCTACGCGAGCCTCCACCCGGGCTACTACGTCGTCTTCCAGGGCGTGTACGAGAACGAGGCCGAAGCCTCCTCCGCGCTCCAGCGTGCCCGCGCGGTCTTCCCATCCGCGTACCAACGTGAGATCGTGCCCTGACGAAAGGTGTAAGGAAATTGGGGTGCGGGCACACGCCCTCGCAAGCGACCCGTCCGGGGACCGGTGTGTTTCCTGGACGGAAAACTTATGTAAGCGACTTTGTAACAACACCGGGGAGTCCGTATACTCGGTCTCGACCACCCCGCCGAAACCCCGTTTTCGGCCTGACTGCGGGATAGAACAGGGAGCGATGAGCGCACAGATGGAAGCCCAACTCGTGCAATTGCAGGCCTGCATGTATCAGTATTCGAGAGCGATCTACCGCTCGATCAAGGATCTGATCGACCCGTACGCAGAGACTTCCGTCCAGCTCGAATCGCGCCGATCGGTGCTCGAGCAGTGCGAGCAGACGATGGAGCGGCTCGCCGCCGACCCGCACTACTTCGCCAAGCCCGACCGGGCGCTCTTCCAGGACATCCGGCGCTTCTTCCCGATCACGGCGCAGGCGCAGGTCGCCTGGGCGGTCAAGGAAGGGATCGCGGCGGCGGTCGGCTTCATCGAGGAGCAACTCGAGGCCGGCGCCCTCGATGGTGGCGTCGCCCGCTGCCGCGCGACCACCCGCAAAGGCAAGCCGTGCCAGCGGACACCGCTGCCCGAGCGCGACTACTGCCCCTCGCACCAGCACCTCGAGCGGTCCCTGGCCGCGGCGTAGCCCGATAAGCTCGCCCGGTGTCGCACGACACCGACAAGCTGATCCGTCAGCTCTCGCTGGTCGCCTTCCTGATGGCAGAGCGACGGCCGCTGACCGCGCGGGACGTGAAGGGGAACGTCGAGGGGTACTCGGAGATGTCCGACGAGGCCTTCGCCCGTCGCTTCTACTCCGACCGCGCCGAGCTGATCGCGCTCGGCGTCCCGCTCCATTCGCAACGCGACGAGTTCACGGGTGAGGAGCTCTACACCCTCCGGTCGGAGAACTACTTCCTCGACGAGCTCGAGCTCGACGACGACGAGCTGGCAGCGCTCCAGACCGCGCTCTACATGCTCGAGGGGACGTTCGCCTACGCGGAGCCGCTGCGGCTGGCGCTGCAGAACCTGGCACTCGGCCGCCCCGGCTTCGACGACGCGCCGACAGAGACCGCCGCGAGCGTCCAGGTGCGCGATCCCGACTACTCGCCCGAGATGGCCGGCCGCCTCTCGAAATTGGAGTCGGCGATCTCGAAGCAGCGGACGATCAAGTTCAGCTACTGGTCGCCCCGGCGCGACCAGACGCGCGAGCGAACGCTCAACCCCTACGCCCTGCGGCGCGACCGCGGCACCTGGTACGTCGTCGGCCACGACCTCGACAACGACGACGTCCGCACGTTCCGCGTCTCGCGCGTGCGCAGCGACATCCGCTTCGCCACGCGCCGCGAGCGGGACTTCCGGCTGCCGGCGGACTTCGACGTCGATGCCTACCGCGTCGGCGAGGACTGGCAGCACGGCCCCGTCGCGGGGACGGCGAAGGTCGAGGTCAACGGCGACACAGCCTGGTGGGTGCACCGAACGCTGCACGAGGCAGGGGCGCTCGTGGACGGCGTCTTCGAGACCGAGTACGCGGCGATCGAGCCGCTCGCCGGCTGGGTGCTGCGCCAGAACGGCCGCGCCCTCCCGCTGGAGCCGGAGGAGTTGCGCGCCGCATGCGCCGAGGGCCTTCGACGGATTCGCGCCGCACATGAGGCCGAGCCGCCGAAGCTGGCACGGGAGAAGGCGATCGTGGTCTCGCCCGACGGCCTCGA
>Ga0190265_10001087_pt1 | contig 17681 bp, 23 predicted proteins | sample Popmic124T_FD_133135 | JGI IMG/M metagenome (GOLD analysis project Ga0190265, IMG submission 133135) | Populus adjacent soil microbial communities from riparian zone of Indian Creek, Utah, USA - 124 T | ecosystem: Environmental > Terrestrial > Soil > Riparian zone | place: USA: Utah | collected...
ACCTCGTCGACCACGACCACCACCATCCCAGCGACCCCGCCTCCCACCCGCTCCCCCCTGCTCCTCGCCGCCGCCGCTATCGCCGCCCTCGCCACCCTGCTCGCCGCCTGGCGGGCGCGACGGATGGGGGACCGATAGCGTAGGAACCGCGTACCTGAGGTACGTAGCGCCATATATGGCGCTACGGGAACAGAGAAAGCCGCCGACACGCGCTTTCGAGGAGGAGACATGACCGGCATCGATGTCGCCCTGCTGCTGCTTCGGCTGTGGGCGGGGATCGTGATCATCGCTCACGGGGTGAATCACGGGAGGACCCAGGAGGGAACCGCCAAATGGTTCGCCTCCAAGGGTTTCCGATCGGCGAAGCTGAATGCCCGAATCTCGGCACTGAACGAGATCGCGATCGGCCTGGCCCTCATTGCCGGCTTGCTGACCTCGGTTGCGGCGGCCGCGCTGGTGGCGACCATGTTCGTCGCCTTCTGGTCGATCCACCGTTTCGCCGGGTTCTTCAACTTCCATCGTCCCGACGAGGGTTGGGAGTACGTGGCCACCCTGTCGGTGATCGGGGTCGCGCTGGCCATCGCCGGACCCGGCCGCTACTCGGTGGACGAGGCCCTTGGCATCGCCGGGAACCTGGACGAATGGGTGGGTCTGGCCATAATCGGTGGCGGTCTTCTCGTGGCCGCGGGCCAGTTGGCGACCTTCTGGCGCAGGCCCTCAGATGGTGGAGGATCGGCGTGAGGGTCAGACCGCTCCCCGACGACTTCCAGTTCGCGCGCGACCAGCTGCATCAGATCGCCTTCTACGCGATCGCTCCGGCCCGGTACGCGGTCGAGGAGAAGATGGGGCTGCAGGCCACCCCTGAAGGGTTCGGGACGCCGGAGTACGACGGCCGGGTCTCCCGAGTCGAGCGCAACTTGTTGGTCCACGAACAGGGTGGGAACGTAGCCACCCAGACCATCACCACTGTCCGGTCGGCCGCCGAGTTCTTCGGTGTCGGCTACGACGCCGGGTGGTTCACCGATTTCAGGGACCCACTCCCGGCGATGGACCCCGATGGGCCTCTGAAGGTCGGCGAGGCTCCCGCTTTGGCACTGGCTGACTGGTTCGGCTTCGGTTTCGAGGTGCTGGAGCAGCTGGCCGGTCACGGCGGAGACGACGATGACGTGTCCGCGGCCCAGTTATGGCCGGAGCATTTCGATGCCGCGATCGAGATGGGTAGCCAGGACCGGGGCAGGCGCGCCGTCTATGGCGCCTCGCCGGGGGATCCGGAGCATCTGGAGCCCTACCTGTACGTCTCGGGATGGTCCGAGGTCGACCGGTCGAACCCCTTTTGGAACGACCGGCACTTCAATGGGGCCAGTCTCCCCTTCACCACCATCCTCGAGGCCGACGACCAGAACCGGGTTGCCCTCGACTTCTTGCTGACCGGCTACCAGGCGCTCCACTAGCCCCTGGCGTGCTCCACGATCTCGGCGACGAGCCCTCGGGCCGCGCTGCGGACGATGCGCACCGTCTCGTCGTATCCCGCTGCGGGCCCGCCCCACGGGTCGGGCACCTCGTCGGTATCGGCGTTCGGGTCGTAGGTTCGGAAGAGCCGGGCCCGGGCCTGTGCTTCCAGAGAGGGGGCCAGGACGTGCAGGTCACGGAGATTGGCCCGGTCCATGGCGAGGATGATGTCGAAGCGGCCGAAGTCGGCCCTGGTCACCAGTCTCGCCCGACCCTCGATGTCGAGCCCGGCCCTGGCGCCGGCGGCCACCGCTTCGTCGTGGGGTGGCTGACCGATGTGCCACGACCCGGTTCCCGCCGAGTCGACGTCGAGCTCCAATCCGGACACGGCCGCGGCCTCCCGGATCGCGGCCTCGGCGGCCGGGGACCGGCAGATGTTGCCCGCGCAGACCGCCAGGATCCTCAACCAGGCTCCCCGGCGAGGCGGGCCACGGCCAACTCGACATAGCTGGGGTCGGTCTCGATCCCCACGTAATGGCGCCCGGAGCGAACGGCGGCCACGGCGGTCGATCCGGATCCCATGAACGGGTCGAGGACGAGGTCACCCTCGTAGGTATAGAGCTGGATGAGGCGATGGGGCAGGGCGACCGGGAAAGGTGCCGGGTGGCCGATCTTCCGGGCGCTCTCGGATGGGATCTCCCAGATGTCCAGGGTCGCCTCGAGGAACTCCTCGGTGGCGATGGTCGGTTGGCTGGGAAGATCCTGCGCCTCCCGACGCGCCCGGTTCAGGGCGCGGTCGAATCGCCCTTTCGAGGCGACGATCACCCGCTCGGTGATATCGCGGAGCACCGGGTTTTGGGGCGAGCGAAACGAGCCCCAGGCACAGCTCCCACCGGCGCCGCGTGCCTTCTGCCAGATGATCTCGCCACGCATCAGCACGCCGAGGTCGTCCTGGAGGATGGCGATCACGTCGGCCGACAGCGACCGGTACGGCTTGCGGCCGAGATTGGCGACGTTGACCGCCATCCGCCCCCCGGGCTCGAGCTTGCGTAGGCAAAGGACGAACACGTCGTGGAGCATCTCGAGGTATTCGACGTAGGACGAAGGGACATGGCCGGCGGCGAGATCGGTCTCGTACTCCTTGCCCGCGAAATACGGGGGCGAGGTGACCATCAGCGCCACGGATCGGTCGGCGACCTGGTCGTCGGTGATCTCGCGGGCGTCGCCCTGGAAGATGACGTCCCGAGCCACAGGAGCCTCCACCCTCTCGTCGGGTGAGACCAGGGGTGGGGCGAACCGCTCGTAGAACGCGGTCGAGTCGTGGGACTCCCGCTTTCCGGAGCCGAATTGGGATGTGGCCGTCGCCGACCGCTGCCTCGCCATCGGAGGGAAGTTACCTGCCGGCCCCTTCAGGAGCCCGGCATACCCAACCCTGCGCGGGCTCGACGACATCGACCACCCCACCGACGCAGCGCTACCTCACCGAGCTCGTCGACGACCTCCTCGACAAGGACCACCCAGCCGAGGTCCGTTCCCTCGGACCGACGCTGCGCGACCAGATCGTCGTCTGGCACCGAGCGAAGGTCTCCAACGGTCTGACCGAAGCCGCCAACAACTTGATCAAATTGATCAAGCACCCCAAACGAGCAGCATCGCCGGAGTCCGATTCTTCGAAAGTGCGGACTTTCCGCCTATTTCGTGATCTCGTAGCGCAGAAGCACCACGTCGTTTTCGAACGGGGTGGCCTCGACCAGCTTCAGGTCTTGCCAATCCTGGAAAATGCGCGTTCCCTTGCCGCGTGTCGCAGGGCAGACCAGCATTCGGATTTCGTCGACGATGCCGGCGTCCAGCAGGGCGTGCATCAGGGTCAAGCTCCCCCACAGCCAGATGTCCTTGCCGCTCTGCTCCTTGAGCCCCCGGATGGTGGCGGCCGGGTCGCGCGTCACGGTCGCGGCGGGAAAGTCGCCCCAGGGAGCGTCATCCAGCTTCGACGAGGCGACGAACTTGGTGAGGTTGTTGAGCTTCTCGCCGTATTCGCCCTGCTCGTGGGCGTACGGCCAGTAGTCCTTGGACTGGGCGTAGGTATTCGCGCCGAGAATCATCGTGTCGACCGAGTCGATGAGGCCCATCACGCTTGCCTCGAACGCACTGTCGGTGGTCTCGGAAAATGGCTCCCCTGACACGAAGCTGAGCCCGCCGTCCTCCTCCGCGGCGATGTTGTCGACGGTAACCCACTGCTGGACTACGAGTTTTCGCATTGCGCCAACCGTAGCGGGGCTCATTTCTCGTACCCCTCAGGGTCAAATCCGCGGAGGGCCTCCTGGCGATCCGTCACGGAATTAGGTGCTGGATGCGCTCACCGCGTACGAAGCTCAACGTCACGTTCGTCGTCTGCTCGCGTTATGCTTGCAATAGCAAGCACATGCCAGAGATGATCCAGGGCAACCAACCATCCACTATCGAGATCCCGCTCCGGGACGGGAGCCTCGCCGAGGTGAGGCCGATCTCGCCGGACGATCGTGGCCTCCTTGCCGAAGGCCTGAGCCGGATGTCGGAGCAGAGCCGGTTTGCCCGGTTCGGAACCGGTGTCTCCAGCCTGACCGGCGCCGAGCTTCGGTATCTCACCGAGGTCGATCAGGTCAGCCACGTGGCCTGGGGCGCGACGATCGATGGTGAGCCCGCCGGAGTGGGCAGGTACATCCTCGACAGTGGCGCTGAAGCGGAGATCGCAATCACCGTCGTCGATCGTTACCAGCGCAGAGGTCTGGGACGCGTCCTGTTCGGGGCCTTGTCGGCTTCGGCTCGCGCTGCAGGCGTTGCTGCCTTCACGTTCTCGATCGAGCCATGGAACCGAAGTGTCCTCCGAATGCTCCCCGGGGTCTCGATCGAGCTAGACGAAGGCGACGGGATGTTGACCGGCCGAGTCGAGGTGGCCGCGATCCCACCGGGCGATCGTGAGCAGGACTTCGTCGAGCTCCTGGATCGGTGTCGCCAGGGGTGGCCCGCCCGCTGAGCCCCTACTCGGATGACTCCAGGTCGAGCGAGGCAGAGTTGATGCAGTAGCGGAGCCCGGTCGGGTTGGGCCCGTCATCGAACAGATGACCCAGGTGCCCGCCGCAATTAGCACATCTAACCTCGGTCCGGGTCATGCCGTGTGACACGTCACGAGACTCGTCGATTCGCTCTGGCTTCAGGGCTTCGTAGAAGCTGGGCCAGCCCGATCCCGACTCGTACTTTGTGTCGGATGAGAACAGTTCCTCACCGCACCCGGCGCAGAGATAGGTTCCTTCGGTCTTCGTGTCCAGGTACTTCCCGGTGAATGGCGGCTCGGTTCCTGCCTTTCGCAGGACCTGGTACTGCTCGGGAGACAGCTTCTCCGCCCATTCGGATTCGGTTCGGGGCATGTTGGTCATTGCATCACTCCTATCGCTCACATCCGGTTCAAGCGACTGTGGGCGCTCATTGTTCCCGCTCAGGACAGGTGTGCCACCAGACGGTCGATGAACACTCCCTGGGCCGGGTTGAGCTTGACCCGGGCCTCGTCTGGCCCCAACCACTCGACCCGGTCGATCTCGGGGAATTTCCGGCCTCCGATCATGATCGACCCGGGGACCATGGTCCCCGGGTCCAGCTCGGACTCCACCGCGTAGGCGACCACGACCTTTCGTGACTTCAGGGTGGTCTCCCCGAGCTCGATCCATGGCTCGGCTGGGGCCGGCCACCCGGTCTCTTCCTCGAATTCCCGCGCGGCGGCCTGGAGGTCGCTCTCGTCGGGCTCGACGATGCCCTTGACAATCGACCACCACCCGTTGTCCCGGCGGGCGAAAAACGGCCCGCCGGGATGGGCGATCAGCAGTCGCAGCGCACCGTCGGTGCGGTAGGGGAGAAGACCCGCGGATCTCAACCGTCCCAACATTACGCTGGCCCGGTGACAGTTCCCCAGGCCACCGACCGTCTCGCCGGCTCGGTGGTGCTGGCCCTGCCCAGCTTCAGACTCCAGCCCGGAGAGCCGCTGGGGGTCGGACTGAAGCGACTCAGCGTCGCCTCGGTCGACGAGGCGATTGCCGGTTTCTATGACGGGGAAGAGGTGTTCGGGGAGGCCATCCACACGTCACGCAAGGCCATGAAGCGGATTCGCGCCCTGCTCCGTCTCGTCCGTTACGAGCTCGGGAACAAGGTCTACCGCTTCGAGAACGAGTGGATGCGGGACACCGCTCGGCTCATCTCGGAAGTCCGCGCCGCCACGGTCCTGGTGTCGGGTGCGGAGGACATCGGCAACCTGTATCAGCCCTTGTTGGCCCCCGGCACCTTCGATGAAGTTGTGGAACGGCTCACCGTGCGTCGCGATCGGATCGAGCACCAGGCCATGGAGGACCCGGGTGTCGTGCCACGCCTGGTCTCGAATCTGGAGCGGGCGCGCGGTCGTTATCTGGCCTGGCCCACCGATCCCGATGCAAGAACGGTTTATGGCATCGGTCTGCGTCACGGCTACCGGGCCGTCGCGCCGGGGCTGAGGGCCACCCACGCCCGGGGGCGCCGCGAGATGGTGGCCGCCTACCAGACGACCAGCCCGGAGGCTCTTCACCTCTGGCGAAAGAGGGTGAAGTACCTCAAGCACCAGATGGAGATCCTGACCCCGCTTTGGCCCGAGGTGATAGTCGGGATGGCCATCACTTTGGACCGGATCGCCGATCTCCTCGGACAGGATCACGACCTGGCAGAGCTCCTGCAACTCCTGGCCGATCGTCCGGACATCTGCCCCAATCCGCTGGAGCGAACCCTGATGGGCGCTCTCGCCGAGCAACGGCGCACCGACCTTCAGACTGCCGCCCGCATCCTCGGGCGTCGCATCTATTCCGAGACGCCGGCCGCCCTCGAGTTGAGATTCGGTGGCTATTGGGAGTCGATGGAGCTGGCCCGCACCACCCGGTTCGCTGCTCTGACCGCCTAGGGCTCCGACGGCGGCGCAGGAAATCTGCCGCCCCGCATGTAGGGTGGATTTGGTGACGACGAATCCTGGTGACCCGGCCCGGGCCGGGACCGAGCGGGGACGGGTCCGGGTAGAGCCATGTGCGAAGCGGGTGCGGGTGATGCTCGGTGGCGGGGTCATAGCCGATAGCTCCTCCCCCCTCTTGGTCTGGGAGGTCCCCTACTTCCCCACCTACTACTTCCCCCCCGACGACGTTCGCGCCGACGTCTTGGTCCCGACCGGCGAGACAAAGAGCTCCCCGAGCCGGGGTGAGGCCACTCAATACCTGGTCAAGGCGGGCAACGCAGAGGGCGCCGCCTACGCCTTCCACGACTCGCAGATCCCCGAGTGCGTCGACCATTACGTGTTCGTCTGGCGGACCATGGATCATTGGTTCGAGGAGGATGAGGAGGTCTTCGTTCACGCCCGAGACCCCTACGCCCGCATCGACATCCTGCCCTCGAGTCGCCGGGTGCGCGTCGAGATCGAGGGGGTGACCGTCGCCGACACCACCCATGCCTCGTTCCTCTTCGAGACCGGTCTACCGACCCGGTATTACTTCCCTAAAACCGAGGTCCGCATGGATCTAATGACTGCGACCGCAAAGGCGACGGCCTGTCCTTACAAGGGAACCGCCCGGTACTGGTCAGTCACGGTGAACGACGAGGTCTACGAGGACATGGTCTGGGGCTACGACAGCCCGTTTCCCGAGTCGCAGAAGATCGCCGGGCTGGTCGCCTTCTACAACGAGAAGGTCGACATCTACCTCGACGAAGTGCTTCAGGAGCGACCGAAGACCAAGTTCTCCTAGGTCACTCCGACCTTTTCAGCCCATTCCACTACACGAAGTGCGCGCAATGTGTTCCACCGGCTCGGCTTGCCCTCGCCCTCGTCCATGTCGAAGTAGACATAACCGGGGTGGGGGTTCTGCAGCGGCCAGCGGCCGTCTGCTCCTCGATTCCTCGTCACCATGTCGATGGCCTCACCGATCCGGTCGTCGGGCTCGACACCCGCGGCCCGCAGGTGGTCGAGCCCCCTGAGCACGTCGTAGTGCCAGCGGGTCGGAAACGAGAAGAGAGTCCAGGCCGGATCCACCACTTCGCCGGTGGAGAGGCGGCGAAACATGCGACGCTCCACGAGGTATTCCTCCCCTCTGTGGCGGGCCACACTGACCTCGACGGGGCCACCGGTAGCCCGCTCGTGCTCCAGCAGACCCTCGAGGACACAGATCGTGGTGTGGAACGACCCGCGCCCCGAGCCGTTCTCCTGCTCGCAGTTCCACCCCCCGTCGTCCATCTGCTCGCCCAGGAGTCGGTCGACGATGCCTTGCACGTCCTCGCCGAAGTAGGAACCGATGGCGACTGTCCTTCCGTTGATGCAAGGCTCGACCTCGCCTTCGAAGAAGGGCTGGTTGTCGTGGTCCCATCGGCTGTTCTCACGGACCAGGGCGACCGCACGGCGCGCCCCTGCACTACCGGGATCGAGACCGAGGTCCCTCAGCAGCGTCAGAGTCCACATCGTGGAGGTCCAGGCGGGGCTGAAGGTGCCGAGGGAACTCCACATCCACTCCACGGCTTCCCGGTACCTGTCGCTGCCCTCGCCTTGGGGGTCCGGTTGGCGGTTCTCCCACTCGTCGAGCGCCTCCCTGTCCACTTCGAGGTAGCCGGCGAGCCGATCGAGCGAAATGCCGCGCAACTCGCGGAGGAGCCGGCGGGTGGCGAGGTCGGGAAAACCCTCTCCCGACTCAGGGAGCGCGTCCCTACCCCATTGACCATCCGATCCCTGAAGGCCGAGCAGGCGGGCGCCCCAACCCCCCGACTCCACCAGGGCGCGCTCGGCGGCGACCACCGCATCCGGCTCGCCGGTGAGGTCGCGCATCACCTGCCATCGAATCGCAGGGTCGGAGTCGAGCAACCACTCGACGACTCTCATCGGCCCACCTTCCTTCTCATTGCGTCACGCGCATTGTGGTGTGGACGCACCCTCTCTCGATGATGGCGCGAGACCGACAGTTTGTTGGTCAAGTCGTAGTAGGTCTATTATATTCAGTGGTGTTACCGGTATGAAAGGCCATAGGATCATGACTGGCACCGAAACCGTGGTCGAGGTTCGGGATCTGCGAATGCGCTACGGCACCAATGACGTGCTCGACGGGGTGACCTTCGATATCCATCGAGGCGAGGTGGTCACCCTGCTCGGCCCCAACGGAGCCGGCAAGACCACCACTATCGAGATCCTCGAGGCATTCCGGATCCGCTCCGGTGGAGAGGTGACGGTGTTGGGAGGCGATCCGGCCCTCGCCGATGAGGATTGGCGGGCCCGGGTTGGGGTGGTCCTCCAATCCTGGCGTGATCATGCCCGGTGGACACCACGAGCGTTGCTCCGTCATCTGGGCCGGTACTACGAGCCCTACTCCACACCCGAGCGGTCACGTCCCTACGACGTGGAGCAGTTGATCAAGATGGTCGGGATCGAGGAGCAGGCGGAGCAGAAAATCCGCACGCTCTCCGGAGGACAACGCCGCCGGCTCGACGTTGCGGTGGGGATCATCGGGCGCCCCGAGTTGCTTTTCCTTGACGAGCCCACTGCCGGCTTCGACCCTCAGGCGAGAAGGGACTTCCACGACCTGGTCCACCGGCTCTCCGACCTCGAGGACACCACCATCCTCCTCACCACTCACGACCTCGACGAGGCGGAGAAACTGGCCGATCGGATCCTGATCCTGGCCGGGGGCCGGATCGTCGCCGATGGCAGCGCCGACCACCTCGCCCGTCAGGTGACCCGTGAGGCCGAAGTCCGGTGGAGTCGGAACGGCGAGCAGTTCGTCCACTCCACACCGGATGCCACCGGGTTCGTCCGAGAGCTTCTCGCCCAGCACGCCGACGTCGCCGACCTGGAAGTGCGCCGGGCCACTTTGGAGGACACCTATATCGCCATGGTGCAGCAACACGAGACCGGTCATCCCGACGAGGCCGCCACCGCATTCGAGGAGGTGAAGCGATGAACCCGAGGACCAATGCCATCCGAACCGGCGTCGAGCGGGGCTGGACCGAGTTCAAGCAGAGTCTGCGCAGTCCCAGGACCAGGGTTTCTATCTTTTCATGGCAATCGTCATCCTGACCTTCCTGTTCTTCAATCGGAACAACGAGATCGAGGGGACCTCCCTGCTCTATCCCACCGTGGCCATGCCCAGCATCCTGGGGGCAATGATCGCCTTCGGGATGATCATCGGGCCCGCCTACGCGCTGGCCATGGAACGCGAGGACGGCACCCTGCTGCGGGCCAAAGCAGTGCCCAACGGGATTCTCGGACACGTGACCGGGCATGTGGTGAGCAACACGCTTGGGATCATCCCCTCATTCGCGGTGGTGCTCATCCCCGGCTCTCTCCTTTTCCCGGGTCTCATGTCAAACGGGCTCGAGGGCTGGCTCACGGTCGTCTGGGTGACGTTGCTCGGCATATTGGCCACGCTGCCCATCGGTCTCGTCATCGGCTCGCTGGTCCCTGGGGTGAACAAGATGGGGACGTGGGGGATGCTGCCTTTCATCGCTCTCACCGTCATCTCCGGCATCTTCGTTCCGATCCAGGCGCTGTGGGGATGGCTGCAGGTGGTGGGCCAGATGTTCCCGGTGTACTGGCTCGGGCTCGGGATGCGGTCGGCGTTCCTGCCCGATGAGGCGGCGGCCCTGGAACTCACCGGGTCGTGGCGCACGGGGTGGGTCGCCGTGGTGCTCCTCTTGTGGGCTTTTGCGGGGCTGATCGTCGCCCCGAGGGTGCTGCGCCGGATGGCTCGCCGTCAGTCAGGCTCCCAAGTGGAGGCAGCCAAGGAGCAGGCGATGCAGTGGATCAGATGACCGACATCGTGCACAACCGGATCGCGATGCTGCGCGCCGAGCGTGGGGTTTCACGGCGAGAGCTCAGCGAGGCCCTCGGGGTGCACTATCAGACCATCGGGTACCTGGAGCGGGGGGAGTACAGCCCCAGCCTCATCCTGGCGCTCAGGATCGCCGAGTACTTCGAGGTCCCGATCGAGGTCGTGTTCTCCACCCAGCCATTCGCCCGCCTCGGCAGTCAGGTCCGATCAGGCTGAGTCTTCACCCTCTGACGGGTCGGTGAAGAGGCGGATCAGGTTTCCGCCGGGATCGGCGATGGCGGCATAGCGGATCGGGTCCAGGTCCTCGGGCTCGGTGACCCGGGTCACCGTTTCGGGCAGCGCCTGCCAGAACGAGTCGATGTCGTCCACGCCGAAGAACCCACTCGGCCCCGCCTCCTCATCCGGGTCCACCGAAAGCATGACGAGGACGTCGGAGCCTGGGGGCTGCATGGCGGCGGTGTCGTCACCCATGCGCCACGCCTCGTCCCAGCCCAACACGTCGCGATAGAAGGCAACTGCTTCCTTCAGGTCCGACACCGGGTGATAGAGGTATGTGAGTTTCATGCCGGCGAGCATAAATCAATTACGGAAAGCCGTCAACTAATTATGGTATGCAGATGCCCTACCCGGTTCCGATCCCCGGCTCGGCTCCGGCCCGTCTCATCGAGGCGGCGACGCGTCGCTTCGAGAGGGAAGGACGGGCCGCGGTGAATGTGCTCGATGTCGCCCGTGACGCCGGGGTGACCACCGGGTCGTTGTATCACCATTTCGGGTCCAAGGACGGGCTCTACCTGGTGATTCGGGAGGAGATGGACCGTCGGATGACGGAGCGGATGGAGGGGGCGGCGGGGGCGGTGGGAAGGCCGGGTCGAGAGGCCGTCACCGCGGCGCTGCTGGTCGCTTTCGACGCCGGTGTTCGTTTTGGCGTGGCCCGGATCCTCTCCGAGCCCGCACCCGACGCTGGGAACGACGTCGTCTCGCTCACACTCGAGCCCATGCTCCCGGTCGAGGCCAAGGGGGCAGCTCCGGCCTTGGCCGCCGCCTGGCGGGGGGCGTTGGGCGCGTTCGCCGAGGGCATGCCGGTGGACGACGCCAGGAGCGGGTTGCGCTGGGCCGTCGGTTAACCCGGCAGGATCAGGTGGCTGTCGCCGAACTCGTGCCAGAGATACCCGGCCTCGAGTGCGCCCTGGTAGGCCTCGGCCAGGAGCGCTCGCCCGGCCACTGCCTGGAGCAGGTCGAGATGGGTTGACGCCGGCTCGTGCCAACCGGTGATCAGACCGTCGACCAGCCGCATTTTGTCTTCGGGCCCGATCACGTGGTCGGTCCAAGATCGTGCCGGGTGGGATTCCCCTTTTGAGTCGGCCGTCGTCTCCAGGGCCCGGACCACGGTTGTGCCCACTGCGATGACCCGGCCTCCATGAGCCCGGGTGTGGTTGACCATGGCCGCCGTTGGCTCCGGCACCTCAAACCACTCCGGATAGGGCGGCTCTCCGCTCTCCAGCGAGGAAACGCCGGTGTGCAGGGTGACGGGGACCACCGACACTCCGGCGGCGACCAGTGAAGTGACCAACCGCTCGCTGAAGGGTCGTCCCGCACTCGGCATCTCGGCTGAGCCCGGGACCCGGGCGAAGACGGTCTGATAGGAGGTCAGTGGGTAAGGGCCATCGATGTGCCGATAGCGGATCGGCCGGCCCCACGTGGAGAGGTATTCGGAGAGAGGGCAGTCCAGATCGACGGCTGCGGCCCAGAGACGGCGGCTTTCGGATCCGACCGGGTACGGGGAGAGCAGCTCGACGACGCCTCCACCGGGGAGCTGCAACTTTCCGGGAGCGGGCGCTCGATAGGGCAACGATGCGGCCCCTGAGATGCTGCGGATCTCGACGATGTGGAGACCGCCCGGCAGCGCAGAGGAGAAGTGGACCACGAGTTCACGGTCCACGACCACAGATGCGGGAAGGGTGGCCGAGGTGTTGACCACGACCAGATCACCACTCCGGAGCTCAGAGTTGAGATCGTGGAACTTTCGATGCCGAATCGCGCCCCGATCTGACACCATGAGACGCACCTCGTCCCGCCGCAACCCACGCGACTCTGGCGGTCTCGTCGCCTCGAGCTCGGGTGGGACCGCGAAACCGTCGAGGACGTCGGTGGGGTGCAGGATGGCTGGGGCGGTCATGTGCCCACCATCTCTGTGAGAAGCTCCTCGGCGACGTATCGACCACTCGGGTGCCTGCCCTCGATGAGACGGAGCAGGGCCGGAGCCCTGGTCTCGGGCAGGGGGCGATCGGAGATGTCCTCGCCCGGAAATGCCTCCTGGTGCATCCGGGTCTGCATGTCACCGGGGTCGAACCAGTACACCGTGACGTCCGGCTCCTCGGCAGCGAGAATTCTGGAGAGTTGCTCCAGCCCGGCTTTGGAGGAGCCGTATCCGCCCCATTCCTCGTAAGACTCGACCGCGGCATCGGAAGTGAGGTTGACCACGGTGCCCTGGCTCTTCCGCAGGCTGGGGAGGGACAGCTGGACGAGACGCAGCGGGGCCAGGACATTGACGGAGAAGACCCGAGCGAGCACATCGATCGGGTATTCGGCCAGTCGGGGCAGAGGGCTGGGGCCGAGCAGGCTGGCATTGTTGACCAGGAGCGTGAAGTCACCCCCGACCGCGGCGGCTTCCACGAGTTGGGCGGCGTGGGCTGGATCCGAGACGTCCCCGCTGATGGCCTCGACGCGGCCGGCGCCGAGCTGGTCGATGAGCGCGGCGGCCGCTTCCAGCTCGGAGCGGTTCCGGGCATCGATCACGAGGTTCCACCCGGATCGGGCCAGTTCGAAGGCCAGGGCGCGCCCGAAGCCCATCGACGCCCCGGTGACAAGTGCAGTGCTCATACCCTCAAGGTACGGCCCGCCTTCCATCCGGTCATCGGCCCCCGGTCGGAAACGGTCTCAGCCTCCCGACCTAGGGGCGGGGACAACCATTCTGGCGCGGAGATATGACCCTATAGGGTCATATCTCCGCGCCAAAACGGTGGTTTCAGGTGTCGACCAGACCGCTCTTCACTGCGAACAGGGCGGCTTGGGTGCGGTCGTTGAGGCCGAGCTTGCGGAGGACGGCGGACACGTGGGTCTTCACTGTTTTCTCCGAGACGAAGAGCTCCTCGGCGAGCCGGGCGTTGGACCATCCTTGGCCGAGACCGGCGAGCACCTCTCGCTCCCTGGTGGTGAGGCTGGTCAACGACTCGATCGGGTCGCCCCCTGACACGTAGGCGGAGAGGGCGGCGGCGGCCTCCTGTGCGTACACGGTGCGCCCGCTGGCCAGCTCCCGGATGGCATCGGCGAGCTGATCGGGATCGGTGTCCTTGAGGAGATAACCGTCTGCTCCCGCCTGTATCGCCGGGACCACCTCACGACGGTCGGCGAATCCGGTGAGTACCAGCACCTTGACTCGGGGATTCCAGCGTCTCATCTCCGGGATCAGCTCCGATCCGGGGACGTCGGGCAGGTGCAGGTCCAACAGGACCAGGTCGGGCTTGCCGGTGGCCAGGCTCCGCATCGCCTCCCGGCCGTCGGCGGCCTCGCCCACGACCTCCATCCCGGGCTGGGTCTCGAGAAAGGCGCGCAATCCGCGTCGGACGACAGGGTGGTCGTCGACGATCATCACCCGCACCGGATCACTCAACCGGGCACCTCGAGACGGACCGTCGCACCCCGGCCGGGAGAGGATGCAATCGTGAGCCGACCCCCCAGGGCCGAGGCCCGCTCCCGCATCGAGGTGAGACCGAGCCGCCGCCCGCGGTTGAGCCGAGCTTCAGGGTCGAAGCCGACCCCGTCGTCCTCGATCATGACCTCGAGGCGGTCGCCATTGGCGATGGACACCAGCACCTTGCTCGCCTGGGCATGGCGGACGGCATTGGTCAGCGCCTCCTGGACGATGCGGAACACCTCGTGCTCGGCCCTTCCCTCCAGATCGAGCTCACCGTCGGCGCTGACCTCAACCTCGATGTGGTGCACCCGGCTCATCAGCTCGGCCAGGCTCCTTATGGCCGGAAGCAACCCGTCGCGCTCGACATCCGGGGTCCTCAGCCCATCGACGACGGCCCGGAGCTCGGCCATCGCCTGCCGTGAGAGGAGGGCGATCTCGCCCAGCTCCTCGGCCGCCCGCTCCGGATCGGTCGCCAGGTGCCTCGATGCTGCCCGAGCGGTCAGCGAAAGGCTGAACAACGATTGGTTGAGGGCGTCGTGCAACTCTCTCGCCATCCGGTCACGCTCCTCGGTGAGGGCCAGAGTCCGGGAGTCCTCGAACATCGCCGCCGCCTCGATCGCCGCCGCGGCGTGGGAGGCAAGCAGGCCGATGTTGGCCTCGTCCTCATCGGTGAACACCGGGGCTCCCACCTTGTCGGTCAGATAGAAAGCCCCGATCGCTTCTCCATCGGCGACGATGGGCACACCGAGGAAGGAGCTCATGAGCGGGTGTGCCCGCGGCCACCATCCCCGGAAGCGTCGGTCCTGCTTGATGTCGGGCAGACGCACCGGGTCAGGGTCGTGGAGCATGGCATCGAGCATCCCATGGGTGCGGGGCAGGGGCCCCATCTCGGCCACCAACTCGTCGCTCATCCCGATGTGGATGAAGGCGGAGAAGGCGTCGCCTTCCGGCTCAGGGATCCCGATCGCGGCGTAGGAGGCGCCCGAGATCTCCCTGGCCGCCTCTGTCAGCCTGGTCAGGACGTCCTTCAGCGATCTCCCCGCCGCCACCGATTCGGTGATGGCAGCCAGGATCGTCTCGGCCGTGCTCCGGGCGCCTTCCACCGGCCAAGGCTACCGACGGCGAGTCGGTGCAGATCGAGGCGTCGCGGAAAGTCGCCTACCCGGACCCAACCATCGAGAAGAACTTTCTCAGGTCTCCGATCAGGAGGTCCGGTGCGTCGTAGGTGGCCCAATGGCTGCCCCGGTCGAACTCGCTCCAGGACACGATGTTGCGATGGTCGCGCTCGGCGAGTCGGCGAATGAGTCGGAAGTCGTACGCGAAGCTGGCCAGGCCCATCGGGAACGTGGTGGGCTCGGTCGGGTGCTCCGCATGCCAATCTTCGTAGTAGAGGCGTCCCGACGCCCCCGTGTTGGTCAACCAGTAGATCGCCACGTTGGTGAGGATGTGATCGGGGTCGACGGCATCTCTGAAGAGTTGGCCGCTCCAGGCGAGCTGGCCGGACGGGGAATCTGCCAGAGCGTGGGCGAGGTTCTTCGGCTTGGTCGCCTGGAGCCTCGCGAACGCCGACATCTCTTCGTCGAACGACTGTAAGAACTGCAGCTTCTGCATGTCGGCATCCGAGAGGCTCTCGAGCTCGGACGGGTCACCGGAGGGAAAGGCAAAGATCTGGGTGACATGCACCCCGATCACGTTCTCGGGCGCAATGCGCCCGAGCGCCGGGGATACGTTCGCCCCAGCATCGTTCCCGTGCGCCCCATACCGGTCGTAACCCAGCCGGCGCATCAGCTCCGCCGACGCCGGCATCCGCTCCATTGTGCGTAAGCGAGAAACCACCGGTTGAATGACGGACTCAAGAGAGTCATGGAACAGTCACAGGTGCAACTTCGAACCGAACCGTCCCCGACCGGCCAATCGACGACCACCCGCCGGCGACTGGTCCTTTGGATCCTGGCTGGGGTCGTGGTACTCGTGGCGGCGATGATCATCCCGATGACCTTCAACTGGTTCGTCAACCCGCCCACTCAGGAGATGGCGATGGTCCAACCCGCCGATGCCGTCGTGTTGTTTGCCGGCGCTACCGAACGTCTGGACACCGCGGTCGAGCTCATGGAGCGGGGCGCCGCCCCCAACCTGGTCGTCCCCAACGGGAGCACGATCGACGACGCCGAGGAACTGTGCGAAGGGACGGCCTCATATCAGGTGTTCTGTCCTGCCAGCGACGAGATCACAACCAAAGGCGAGGCCGAGGTGATCGGTCGCCTCGCGGAAGAGCAAGGATGGTCGCGCCTGATCGCGGTCACTTCGGTGTATCACGTCCATCGAGCGACGTTCCTGCTCGGACGTTGCTTCGACGGCCCGGTGGACGCAGTCACCCCGTCCCAGGATCTGGACCCGGAGGAATTTGTCGGCAAGATCCCCCACGAATGGGCTGGTTTCTTGGCTGCCCTGGTCCTGCCACCAGTCTGCTGACTACTCGGCGGGTGTACTCCTCCTTTGTCGTAGTTCGCCTCAGCACCCCTCACTCCGAGTCCTGAGTAGGGTCGTCGGCGACCGACCAGAGAGGAGAGACTCATGCGTCGTCGCACTGCCGTCGTCCTGACGGCACTCACCCTTCTGCTCGGGGCGGCTGCCCCGGCTGCCGCCCAGGAGGGATCGGTTGGAATCGTCGACACGGCGACCGGGGAGTGGTATCTCCTCGATCTGGCCGGGAACACGACGAAGTTCTTTTACGGCAGTCCCGGCGACTTGCCCTTTGTGGGGGACTGGGACTGCGACGGCGACGAGACGCCTGGCCTCTACCGCCAGAGCGATGGTTTCGTATACGTCAGGAACTCGAACTCGCAGGGGGTCGCCGACGTTCGGTTCTTCTTTGGTGACCCGGGTGATATTCCCCTGGCCGGTGACTTCGACGGCGACGGCTGTGACACGGTGTCGATCTATCGGCCATCCGAATCCCGCATCTACGTGATCAACGAGCTTGGAGCGAACGACGGGGGCCTGGGTGCAGCGGACTTCAGTTACATCTTCGGCAACCCGGGCGACAACCCATTTGTCGGCGACTTCGATGATGATCTGGTCGACGAGGTCGGGCTGCATCGTGAGTCGACGGGGTTCGTCTACTTCCGCCTCACTCATAGCCAAGGGAACGCCGACGCCGAGTTCTTCTTCGGCGATCCCGGCGACAAGATCGTGGCGGCGGAGTGGGCACGACGCGGAGGCCCGGGGCCGGAGACAGTCGGCTTGTTTCGTCCGTCGACATGCGACATCTTCCTGCGCTACACGAACAGCCAGGGCAACGCCGACGAGACGCTGAGCTACGGCGTGCCCACCGGGTTGCCGGTGGCAGGCGAGTTCGGAGTGCTCACTGGGGGAGGCGTCGCTCCACCAGGCTGCCCACCTCCGCCCCCGGCTCCGACCCCGCCCTCGCCCTCGCCCCCTCCTGGGCGGCTGTACGACAACTGCACTGAGGTCTGGAATGCTCTTGGTCGCCCGATTTACTCCAACGACCCGGGATACGGCAGTCATCTCGACGTTGACGGTGATGGCATCGGCTGTGAGACCGATCCAAGGTGAGGGAACGGCATCGAGTCGGCACTGACCCGGAACCGGGGTCTACCGACGGGTCCTCTCTGTCAGCCCGATTGGACGGAACCGGGTTGACAGAGGGGAAGCCGTCGATTCAGCGTCGGGCG
>Ga0190265_10001088_pt1 | contig 17672 bp, 12 predicted proteins | sample Popmic124T_FD_133135 | JGI IMG/M metagenome (GOLD analysis project Ga0190265, IMG submission 133135) | Populus adjacent soil microbial communities from riparian zone of Indian Creek, Utah, USA - 124 T | ecosystem: Environmental > Terrestrial > Soil > Riparian zone | place: USA: Utah | collected...
AAGCCCGAGCGGGAACCACCCGATCCGGTACGCGTGGGCGATGGTTCCCGCAAGGCCATAGACCGCGCCGACGGTGAACGCGACGAGCCACGTCGCGATGCGTGGGGCGTGCGTCAGCAAGCCGGGGGTGTGGGGCGGAGCCCCACTAGGTTTCTGCGTCAGCAAGCCGGGGGTGTGGGGCGGAGCCCCACTAGGTTCCTGCGTCAGCAAGCCGGGGGTGTGGGGCGGAGCCCCATTGGGCACGTGTGAGCTCACGCCGGTCAGTCTAAGCCGCCCAGCCCCACAGCCGGAGGAGTCCCGCGACGAGCGCCGCGGCGATGACCACCACGAGGAAAGGCGCGCGCAAGAGCAGCAGACCTGCCGCGACGAACACAGCAGGGATGCGCGCATCGATCACGACGGCCTGGCCCGCGCCGAGAGTCTGCACCGCGACGAGGGCCGCCAGGAGTGCGACCGTCAGCAGGTCGGCGATGCGAGCCGGGCGCGGCAGCTCCAGGAATCGCTGCGGCACCAGGTAGCCGAGCGTCTTGAGGGCCACGCAGATGATCGAGGCGATGAGGACGGCGTTCCACAGTGTCATGATGAGCACCCGTTCATGGCAGTCCCACCCGCTCGGCGACGTCGTCGGGCTCCTCTGGCGGCTCGGCGCTTACGCCCAGCCAGTTGAACCATCCGACCACGATCGCGACCAGCGCAGCGACGATCACGGGAATCCCGGGCATCAGAACCGGCGTCAGCATCGTGGCGACGACGGCGGCCGCGATCCCCACCGCGATGGGCTGGCGGTGACGCAGCCGTGGCCACAGCAGCGCGAGAAAAGCCGCTGCGGCTGCGGCATCCAGTCCGTATGCCCTGGGATCGCCCAGCACATCTCCCAGAAGCGCCCCTGCCAGCGTCGACAGGTTCCAGCCGACATAGATCGCGATACCCGTCACCCAGAAGCCGAGTGTCCGTGCGCGCGGTGTCGTCTGCGCGAGGGAGACTGCCGCCGACTCATCGATCGTGAACTGGGCAGCGGCTGCGCGTCGCCAGAAGCCGGTGCCGATCACCTGCGACATCCGCATCCCGTATGCGACGTTGCGCACACCGAGCAGAGATGCGGACGCGATCGCGGCGGGAGCCGCAGGCAGTCCGCCGGCGGCGATCACCCCGACGAAAGCGTACTGCGACCCACCGGTGAACATCACCAGACTCATGACGCAGGTCTGCCAGATGTCCAGGCCTGCCGCGACCGCCAGGGCGCCGAAGGAGATTCCGTATGCGCTGGTCGCCAGCGCCACACCGAGGCCTTCACGCCAGGCACGCCGACTTTCGGCATCCGGTGCGGGCGGATCTGCGGTCACCCGCTAGAGCCTACCGATCGCCGCCTGCCCGCAGATCGTGCCGCCATGCGACGAGTGGCCCGCGGCGACTCCGACGGCGTGGGTCAGACGCCCGCGTCCTGACGCTTCAGTCGAGCCGTCGCTCGAGCGCGTTCGGTCTGGTCGAGGTTCACCTTGCGGATGCGCACGATCTCGGGCGTCACCTCGACGCATTCGTCGTCACGGGCGAACTCCAGGCTCTCTTCGAGGGAAAGCTGCCGCGGCGGCGTCATCGACTCGAACGTGTCGGAGGTGGACTGACGCATGTTGGTCAGCTTCTTCTCCTTGGTGATGTTCACGTCCATGTCGTCGTTGCGCGAGTTCTCACCGACCACCATGCCCTCGTAGACCTCTTGCGTCGGCTGCACGAAGAACGACATGCGCTCCTGCAGGGCGATGATCGCGAACGGTGTCACGACACCAGAGCGGTCGGCGACGATCGACCCGTTCTGACGGGAGACGATGTGACCCGCCCACGGCTCGTAGCCGTGGGAGATCGCGTTCGCGATGCCCGTGCCTCGGGTGGTCGTGAGGAACTCGGTGCGGAAGCCGATCAGACCGCGCGAAGGCACGATGAACTCCATGCGCACCCAGCCCGTGCCGTGGTTGGTCATGTTGTCCATGCGACCCTTGCGGCTGGCGAGCAGCTGGGTGATGGCGCCGAGATACTCCTCGGGTGCGTCGATCGTGAGGTGCTCGAACGGCTCGTACGTCTTGCCGTCGACCTTCTTGGTGACCACCTGCGGCTTGCCGACAGTCAGCTCGAAGCCCTCGCGACGCATGTTCTCGACGAGAATGGCGAGGGCCAGCTCGCCGCGACCCTGAACCTCCCAGGCATCCGGTCGACCGATGTCGACGACCTTCAGCGACACGTTGCCCACGAGTTCACGGTCGAGGCGGTCCTTGACCATCCGGGCCGTGAGCTTGTGACCCTTCACCTTGCCCACGAGCGGGCTGGTGTTCGTGCCGATCGTCATCGAGATGGCCGGGTCGTCGACGTGGATCTGCGGCAGCGGTCGCACATCGTCGGGGTCGGCGATCGTCTCGCCGATCGTGATGTCGGGGAAGCCCGCGATGGCGACGATGTCGCCGGGGGCCGCACTCTCCGCCGGGTAGCGCTCGAGCGCCCGGGTCTTGAGCAGCTCGGTGATGCGGGCGCTGCTGACGGTGCCGTCAGCGCGCACCCAGGCGACCGTCTGTCCCTTCTTCAGCGTGCCGTTGAAGACGCGGAGCAGTGCCAGGCGTCCGAGGAACGGGCTCGAGTCGAGGTTCGTGACCCAGGCCTGCAACGGGGCCTCATCGTCGTAGGACGGCGCCGGGACATGCTGGAGGATCGCCTCGAACAGCGGCTCGAGGTCGCCGTTGTCAGGCAGGGACCCGTTCTCGGGCCGATTGCGGGATGCCGCACCCGCGCGCCCGCTCGCATAGACGACAGGCACGTCCAGCAGCGCGTCGACGTCGAGATCGGGCACGTCGTCGACGAGGTCGCTGGCCAGGCCCAGCAGCAGGTCGTGAGCCTCTTCCTCCACCTCGGCGATGCGCGCGTCAGGACGGTCGGTCTTGTTCACGAGCAGGATGACCGGAAGCTTCGCCTCGAGCGCCTTGCGCAGGACGAACCGGGTCTGCGGCAGGGGCCCTTCACTGGCATCCACGAGGAGGACGACACCGTCGACCATCGACAGACCACGCTCGACCTCGCCGCCGAAGTCGGCGTGACCCGGGGTGTCGATCACGTTGATGGTGACGGGACCCTCGGTCGCGTGCCCCCCCGAGTACGTGATCGCCGTGTTCTTGGCAAGGATCGTGATGCCCTTTTCGCGCTCGAGATCGTTCGAATCCATGGCGCGTTCCTCCATGTGCTCGTGGGATCCGAACGAGCCGGTCTGGCGCAGCATCGCGTCAACGAGCGTCGTCTTGCCGTGATCGACGTGCGCAACGATCGCGACGTTGCGGAGATCTGAGCGGAGGGCACGCGCCATGAAGAATCCTTGCAGAACGGGGAAGCGCCCGGAGCCGGGCCCTCCCAGTCTACCGGGCGCTACCTGAGCGTCTCATTCGGAAATCGAACGCACCCTTAGGGGTCAGTCGTCAGTGCCGGTGCGCAGCAGCAAGGCGCGGGACTCGCGGCGAATTCTCTGCTGCTCGGGGTCCGGGACCGGGACCGCCGAGATCAGTCGCTGGGTATAGGGGTCCGTCGCCCCGCGCAGAATCTCATCACGCGTGCCGATCTCGACGAGCTTGCCGAGGTGCATCACCGCGATCCGGTGGGCGAGGATGTCGACCACGGCGAGGTCGTGGCTGATGAAGAGGCACGCGAACTGGAGCCGATGCTGAAGCTCCTGCAGCAGGTCGAGGAATCGTGCCTGCACCGATACGTCGAGTGCCGAGGTCGGCTCGTCCGCCACCAGCAGCTCCGGCGCGAGCGCCAGAGCTCGGGCGATGCCGACGCGCTGGCGCTGGCCACCGGAGAGCTCGTGGGGGAAGCGGTTGCGATACGACATCGGCAGTTCGACCTGCGCCAGCAGCGTCTCCACTCGCTTGTCGAGGTCCTTGCCCTTCGCCTCGCCCGCGAGCAGCAACGGCTCACCGATCGACTGACCGATCGGCATGCGTGGGTTCAGGGACGAAGCGGGGTCCTGGAAGACGATGCCGGTGCGACGCCGGATCGCCCGCAGGTCCTTCTGCGTCGCATGCGAGATGTCGGTGCCCACCGCGGTGAGCTTGCCCTCGGCGATGGGGAGCAGTCCGATGGAGGCACGACCGAGGGTGGTCTTTCCCGAGCCCGACTCCCCCACCAAGCCGACGATCTCGCCGGGGAAGATCTGCAGGTCGATGTGCTCCGCGGCACGGAAGGCAGGCACGCGCCCGCGCTTCGGATAGTCGATCGCGACGTCCTCGAACGACAGCACCGGGTCACGGGTCTCGACGACCTCGTCACCCGCCTCCGAGGCGCGCTCGCGGATCGCCGCGATCACCGGGACCACCGAGGTCTCGCTTTCGACCACGGTCGCCTCGACGTCGGACTCTTCGAGCACGCCGAGACCGAGGTGGGGCACTGAGGCCAGCAGCTGCTGCGTATACGGGTGCTTCGGGGCGTGGAAGATCTGGTCGACCGTGCCGGACTCGACGACGATGCCGCTCTTCATCACCATGATGCGGTCAGCGAGGTCGGCGACCACGCCCATGTCGTGCGTGATGAGAATGATTGCCGAGTCGAGGCGCTTGTGCAGGTTGCGAAGCAGATCGAGGATCTCGGCCTGCACGGTCACATCCAGCGCCGTCGTCGGTTCATCGGCGATCAGCAGGAGCGGATCGCACGAGATCGACTGGGCGATCATCGCGCGCTGACGCTGCCCGCCGGAGAGCTGATGAGGGTACTTGTTGAACGACTGCTCGGGGTTGGGCATCTCGACGAGGCGGAGAAGCTCGATAGCCCGCTCCCTCGCAACCGCCGGCGCCATGCCGCGGTCGTGTGAGCGCAGTGCCTCAACGATCTGGAAGCCGATCGTGTAGACCGGGTTCAGTGCGGTCATCGGCTCCTGGAAGATCGGCGCGATCTCATTGCCGCGCAGTGACCGGAGCGTCGCATCGTCAACGCCGCGCAGTTCGCGGCCCAGGAGCTTGATCGAACCCGTCACGCGCGCGTTCTCGGGCAGGAGACCGAGCAGCGCCATCGAACTCGTGCTCTTGCCCGAACCCGACTCGCCGACGATCGCGAGCACCTCGCCGCGGCGGACGACGTAATTCATGTCGACTGCTGCGGGGTAGAACTCTCCTTCGACCCAGAACTCGACACCGAGCTCCTGGACCTCGAGGATCGTCTCCGGGAGGGCCTTGTGCGACGCCGCGATCTCGGCGTCGATGCCCGTGGTGTCAGTCATTCGATCTATCCCATCTGCAAAGCTTGAGTTCATGGCGTTCCAGGAGTTTCTTTACCGGCCCGCGTTCGGTCGCATTCTCGCTGTCGTGACCGTGGTCGTATGCGCGTTGGGCGTCGTCGCGCTGTTCTGGGGCGATGCCGCATCTGCCGTCCGCTACGTCTGGCCGATCGTGCTGGTCGCCGTCCTCGCCTGGGCGGTGTTCTGGCGACCGAGCCTGCGCATGCAGGAGCACGGGATCACCGTCGAGAACGTGTTCCGGACGTACTTCGTTCCGTGGCCGTCGATCAAGGGCATCGACACCCGTTGGGCTCTCACGATCAATACGGCTCAGCGGAAGATTCCGGTATGGGCGACCCCCGCGCCAGGACGCCATCGGGCGTTCGGCCTTGCGCGCAAGGACTTCGACGGCGTCGGTGAAAGCGCTCGCGGCCAACACGACAGTCTCCGCCCGAGCGATGCCCTGAGCACGCCGACCGGCAACCTCGCGCAGGCGATCCGCGGTCACTGGGAGCAGCTGCGCGACTCCGGTGCGTTCGCGAGTGGCGAGGACCCGGATGCCGCAACCGTCCACTGGCATTACGCCACCCTCGTGGCGATCGTGGTACTCGCCGCCGCGACGGTGATCGGTCTGCTTGCGTAGCAGCGTCACCGTCACCGCTCCGGGTCGAGGGGCTCGTGCTGCGCGTCCCCCGGTTCCTCCGGTCGTTCATCGTGATAGTTCACGACATCGCCGGTGTAAACCGCTTCCATCGGAACCGTCACCGTGTGCGGGCCGTCGGGGTCGGTCGTGTCCAGGATCGGCACGACCGGACCGGTGGCGCGCCCGGCGCGACGCATCGCGCGCTCGGACGGCATCTTCTTCTGGCGCGGGTCGAACGCGTCGCGCAGTCCGTCGCCGATGAAGTTGACACACAGCGCGATCGCGATGATGAAGATGCCGGGCCACCAGAACAGCCACGGTCGGGTGGAGAACGCCGCCTGGTTGTCGGAGACGATCTTGCCGAGTGACGTGTCGGGCGGCTGGACGCCGAACCCGAGGTAGCTCAGCGCGGACTCGAGCAGGATCGCGCCCGCCATCAGCAGCGTCGCGTTCACGACGATGACACCGACCGCGTTGGGCAGGATGTGGCGGAAGATGATCCTCCGGTCGCGCGCTCCGGACACGCGCGCGGCATCCACGAACTCGCGCTCGCGCAGCGTGAGGAACTCACCGCGAACCAGGCGAGCCATGGTCGTCCAAGCGAACACACCGATGACCACGCCGAGCACCGCCGCGCCGAGACTGCCGAACGTCTTGCCGAGCACCGCGCCGATGACGATCAGCGGGATGGTGATGACGATGTCGGTGAAACGCATGAGCACCGAGTCGGTGACCTTGCCGTAGTAGCCGGCGATCGCGCCGATCACGACGCCGATGACCGTGGCCACCACGCCGGCGATCGCCATGACCATGAGCGATTGCTGAGCACCGCGCATCACGACCGCGAAGATGTCACGGCCGACCTCGTCCTGACCGAACGGGTGCTCGCCGAACTGCGGCGGGAACAGGCTCAGCGTCGGAACGCCGTTGTTCACCTTGGGGGCGATCTCATCCCAGCGGTAGGTCCACCATCCCGGGATGCGCAGACCCCAGAGATCCACTCCCACGGATGTGAACGCCATGATGATGATCAGGGCGAGGACGATCATCGCGATCAGCGCACCGCGGTGCCGGAAGAACCGGCGGCGGACGATCTGACCCTGGCTGAGCCCCTCGGTCTCTTTCTGCTCGATCGAGATCTCCGCGACAGCATCCGCTGCACGCGTGTCGGGTTCTTGTGTGGCTGTGGTGTTCATGAGCCCACCTTGATTCTCGGGTCGAGAGCCGCGTAGACGAGGTCCGCGATGAGGTTGAAGAGAACGGCGAGCGTTCCGGTGACGACGAAGAACGCCATCACGGGGTTCGGGTCGACATGGTTGATTCCATCCACGAAGAGTCGGCCCATGCCCGTCCAGCCGAAGACGGTTTCAGTGACCACAGCGCCGCCGATGATCGCGCCGACGTCGAACGCGATGATCGTCGTGATCGGAATCAAAGCGTTGCGGAATGCGTGGCGCACGACGACCGTGCGCTGGGTCAGACCCTTCGCTCGCGCCGTCCGGATGTAGTCCTGGTTCATCACCTCGAGCAGACTCGCCCGCGAGTACCGCGTGTAGGCGGCGAACGAGATCAACACGATAGCGATCGTCGGCAACAGGAGGTGGGTGTACAGGTCGATGCCCTGAATCCAGAAGTTGCCGCCCAGACCGGGCGTCGACGCTCCCACCGTGGCGATGGGACGGCCGCGCACCCGGCTCGAGTTCGCGTAGACCTCCCAGTACGACATGTACTTGTCCATCGCGATGAGCCCGGCGACCAGGAAGCCGACGATCGCGGTCGTACGCACGACCGGTCCGCGATCGGCGCCGCCCATGAAGAACCCGATCAGGCCGCTCACCACGATCGTGAGCACCACCAGCAGCAGGAAGAACCAGAGCGTCATGCCGTTGAGGATGTAATTGATCATCGGGAAATAGAGCCCGATGCCGATGAGTGCGACGACAAGAGACGCATAGAGCGCCCGCCTGTTGCGCAGGCCGGTCGATATCGCGGTTATGCCGAAAGCGATTCCCAACGCCGAGACGCTGAAGACGACGATGCCGATGCTCGGGTCGGCGAACCACTCGGTTGCAGAGAGATAGAACAGCACCGCGACGCTGGCCACAGTGGCCAGACCGAAGACGATGAGGCGACGTCTCACCTTGCCGCCGAGCAGCGACATCCAGAGCACTCCGGATAGCAGCGATATGACCACTATCACCGGTATCGCGATCGTCGGATTCGCGAGCCAGTCATTGAGGCGGATCGCGCCGTACTGCTTGAGGAGCACAGCGACCCAGAAGATCGGGAGGGAGAAGAAAAGGAACGCGAGGAGGGTCACTCCGTAGTCGAACCCGCTGTACTGACGCAGGGCGGAGATGATTCCGACGGTCAGACCGAGGACGATCGCAACCACCGTCGCGGTGGTGACCAGCGTCAGCGTTGACGCGATCGCATTGCCGAGCAGGATGTTGACCGGCTGACCTTGGACGCTCACGCCGAAGTCACCGCGGAAGATTCCGCCGAGCCAGAGGAAGTAGCGCAGCGGGGGTGGAACGTCGAGATTGAGGAGCTTGGTGCGAGCTTCCATGAGCTCGGCCTTGTTCGGTGCGCTGGACTGTCTCAGCTCTTCGAGAGGATCGCCCGCGAGAGTGGTGAGAACGTACATCAGGAAGGTCGCGGCGAAGAGCACGAAGATCGATGCAATCAAACGCCGGATGATGAATGAAGCCATGGTGTGGCCGCCTGCCAATCAATGAATCAGCGGCTTCGTGCGGTTCGGCGTCATCGCCGATCGCACGTTCTTCCGCTGCGAGAAGTGTAACCGGTGAGGTGCAGGCCCCCGGGAGGACCTGCACCTCACCTCAGTCTCGGCTGAGTCGGAACTCAGCTGGAACCGTGACGGCGCTTACTCCTCGGCGCCACCGTCAGTCACTGCCCAATCCCATGCGTTCCAGAAGATCGTGGGAGCGAGGATCGACGGGTCGATGCCCTCCACACGGTCGCTGAAGGCGGTGACGCCCGGGAACTGGAAGATGGTGACTCCGAAGAAGTCATCCCACAGGATCTTGTCCAGCTGCTGCTGGAGGCTGATCTGCTCTTCCGGCTCGAACGCCGTGTTCAGCTGAGCAATGACCTCGTCCGCTTCGGGGTTCGAGTAGAAGCTCATGTTGTTGATGCCGCCGGTCTCGAAGTTCGGGCCTGCGCTGGAAACGCCCAGGCTCGTGGACTGCCAGCCGAAGAACGATGCGTCGTAGGCACCGGGCGTGCCGAGCAGCCCACCCCACTGGTCCGAACCACAGTCGGTCACGTTGAAGCCGGCAAGGTTCGCCGACGCCTGGATGAGCGCGAACTCGTTCACGCGACGCGGGTTGTTGGTCGCGTAGAGGATGCAGACCGAGGTGTCGGTGATGCCCGACTCGGCAAGGAGGGCCTTGGCGCCCTCGATGTCGACCTCGGCGAACGCCTCGGAACCGTTGTTGGCCACCGACTCGTCGTAGCCCTCTGAGCCCGGGACGAAGATCTGCGAGCTGCGCAGAAGCGCGTCTTCGCCGGCGATCGGCACGATGAGCTTGTCGAGGATCTCCTGGCGGGGAACCGTCTTGAGGAACGCCTCACGGACCGTCGGGTTCGAGAAGATGTTCTCCGGGTTCTTGGCCTGGTCGAACTGCAGGTCGATGTGCTCGTAGGTACCCTCGGACCCGGTGATGACCGTGATGCCGTCGAGCGCGTCCAGCGCGGTCTTGATGTCAGCGGTCGCCTGAGGCGAGATGATGTCGACCTCGCCGTTCTCCAGCGCCTGCACCGCAGCGAGCGGGTCGGGGATGAAGCGGACCGTGATCTCCTCGATGTTCGGCTGGTTGTCACCCGTGTACTCGGGGTTCGCGGTCAGCGTGATGTACTGCTCGGCGACGAAGTCGCTGATGATGTACGGCCCGCTGGCGAGGTAGAGGTCGGTGTCCTCGGGCAGTTCGGTGAAGTTGAAGCCGCCGTTCCAGAACGCCGAGATCGGCGCGAGCGCCGCGTCGTCCTCGTTCTGGATCGCATCGAGGATGGCCTGCTTGGCCCCTTCATTGTCGTCGATGCCGAGGGCGTTCTTGCCCACGACGTGCGCGGGAAGCGGCGACGAGAACTCCAGCTCCCAGTCGACGAAGGGTGCGTCGTAGACCATCGTGATCGAGCGGCCGTCTTCACCGATCTCGGGAGTCTCGGTTACCAGGCCGAGACCCGAAGTCGGCTGAGCGCCAGAGTCGAAGTAGACGACGTCAGTGGGGAACGCGTCGGTGAACTCACCAGTATCAGGGTCGGTGAAGTCGGCCGGGTCGAAGTCCGGCGTGTCGAGAGCGCGCGACTCCGCGGCCCAAGCAAGCATCAGGTCTGCTGCGTCGATGGGCGTGCCATCCGACCAGTTGACACCCTCGTTGATCGTGTACGTGACCGTGAGAGGGTCTTCGGAGACGAGCTCGTAGCTTCCGAACGAGGTGTCTCTCACCAGCTCGGGGGTGTTGTTGTAGTAGTTGAAGCCGGCAAGCGTCATGTACGTGATGTTGTTGTTGGCGGTTGCGTTGCCGAACGACGTGTTGCCGTTATACGAGTAGAACGGCTGGTTCCACGCGGCGGTGATCGACGAGCCTTCGACGAGACCGGAGTCGTCGCCACTGTCGCCGCCACCGGCGGCGCAGCCCGAAATCACCAAGGCGCCGGCTGCGGTGAGCGCCACCGCGGCCGAGATGCGCTTAATTCTCACTGGTTCCTCCTGTGCAGGGTTTGTGCGCACACGTCAGGACATGGCCTAACTGGGGCGCGGATAGGGAAACCATATGCACGCCGTGTGGGATGGTCAAAACTTCGCGCCAAAACGTTACAGAGCCTTAACTCAACAGAGGTTGAATGTGGCAATCTGACAAGGTGACCGCCCCAACCAGTCGCCCGGATGAGAGGTTTTCGACTGGTAGAGCCGGTCGCGCACGCCTCTGGTGGGAAATCAGCATCGTTCTGACCGTCACCGTTGGGCAATCTGCCCTGTATTCGGTCCTCTCGCTGGTGCGTGCCTCACTCCGCACGACACCGATCGGCCAGCAGCAGACGCAGCTCAACCCGAATCGCGATGCCGACGTGGTGTGGAACGTCCTCTACCAGTTCCTCGGCGTCGCGTTCGCCCTCGCGCTGGTGGCTCTGGTCGTGTATCTGCTCTGGGAGCCGGGTACCAACGCGCTGCGCCGCATCGGCCTGGACTTCACGCGGTTCGGCGGCGACCTGGGACGCGGCATCCTGCTCGCCGCCGTCATCGGCGTGCCGGGTCTGGGTCTGTACGTCCTCTCCCGGATCCTCGGGCTGAACGTCGCGGTCGTGGCCTCGCCGCTGGATGCCGCATGGTGGACGGTCCCGCTGCTGCTGTTGGCCGCGCTACGGGCGGGGCTCACCGAGGAAGTCATCTTCATCGCGTACCTGTTCGACCGACTGAGGCGGCTCGGATGGTCGTGGTGGGCGATCATCCTCTCGACCGCGGCGCTGCGCGGCGCGTACCACGCCTACCAGGGGGTCGGTGCGATCGTCGGCAACTTCGTGCTGGGCGTCGTTTTCGGCTGGTGCTACCGCCGCTGGGGGCGGGTCATGCCCCTCGTGATCGCGCACACGCTCCTGGACATCGTCGCATTCGTGGGGTACCCCCTCGCCGCGGCCCTCTGGCCCGCGGTCTTCGCCCCGGCTCCCGCTCCTTCGCCCACGCCCACGCCGTCCCCGTCCGCGTAGCCCCGGGTACCAGCATCCCGCCCCTCCGAGGCTCGCGGGGGAAGAACAGCTAGGCGAAGGCCTCCACGGGCGGGCAGGAACACACGAGGTTGCGGTCGCCGTAGGCCTGGTCGATCCGGCGCACCGGCGGCCAGTACTTCGTGCGCACCAGCGAGTGCACCGGGTAGACCGCGAGCTCCCGCGAGTAGGGATGCTCCCACGCTCCAGCGACCGCGGACTCGGCAGTGTGCGGGGCGTTCACGAGCGGGTTGTCCTCGGCCGGCCACTCGCCCGCCGAGACGGCGAGCGCCTCTGCACGGATCGCGATCATGGCCTCGATGAACCGTTCGATCTCGGCGAGGTCTTCGGACTCGGTCGGCTCGACCATGAGCGTTCCGGCGACGGGGAATGACATCGTCGGAGCGTGGAAGCCGTAGTCGATCAGCCGCTTGGCCACGTCGTCGACGGTCACTCCGGTTTCGTCGCGCAGCGGCCGCAGGTCCAGGATGCACTCGTGCGCCACGAGTCCATCCTCGCCCGTGTACAGCACAGGGAAATGGTCGCGAAGGCGCACGGCGATGTAGTTCGCCGCGCGCACGGCAGCGGCGGTGGCATCCCGCAGCCCTTCCGACCCCATCATGCGCATGTAGGCCCACGAGATCGGCAGGATGCCGGCAGAGCCGTGCGGCGCGCCCGAAACGGCGCCGCCCTGGAAGATCCCGCCCGCGTGGTCGGCACGCTGCGAGAACGGATGCCCCGGCAAGAACGGTGCGAGATGAGCCTTGGCCGCGACCGGGCCGACGCCCGGGCCGCCTCCGCCGTGCGGGATCGCAAACGTCTTGTGGAGGTTCAGGTGCGACACGTCCCCGCCGAGGTCGCCGAACCGGGCGTAGCCGAGCAGCGCGTTCAGGTTCGCGCCGTCGACGTACACCTGTCCCCCGGCGTCGTGCACGGCCTGCGTGATCTCCAGGACGTCGTGCTCGTACACCCCGTGGGTCGACGGGTATGTGATCATGAGCGCCGCGAGCTGGGCCGCATGCAGCCCGACCTTCGCGCGAAGATCGTCGAGGTCGACGTTGCCGGCCTCGTCGCACGCGACGACGACGACCTTCATACCGGCCAGTACAGCGGATGCCGCGTTCGTGCCGTGCGCGGACGAAGGGATGAGGCACACCGTCCGGTCCAGCTCGCCGTTCGCGCGGTGGTATCCACGGATCGCCATGAGTCCGGCAAGCTCCCCTTGGGAGCCGGCGTTCGGCTGCAGCGACACCGCGTCGTACCCGGTGACCTCGGCCAGCCACGTTTCGAGCTGCTCGATCATCGCGAGGTATCCGCGCACGTCCGCCTCGGGGGCGAACGGGTGCACACGTGAGAACTCCGGCCACGACACGGCCGCCATCTCGGTGGCCGCGTTCAGCTTCATCGTGCACGATCCGAGCGGGATCATGCCGCGGTCCAGCGCATAGTCGCGGTCGGCGAGCTGCTTGAGGTAGCGCATCATCGCGGTCTCACTGCGATGCGAGTTGAAGACCGGATGCGTGAGGTAGGCGTCGTCGCGCAGCAGCGACCGTGCGACGCCTGCGAGGGGCGCGGCATCGCCGAACGGAATCTCGCGCTCGCCCTGGTCGCCCGCACCGGCGATCTCGGCCTCGGGCAGTCCGAACGCCCACGCCACCGCGGCGAGGTCGGCCGCTGTCGTGGTCTCGTCGACCGAGACGCCGACGGTGGCGTCGTTCACCCAGAACAGCTGGTAGCCGCGCGTGCGCGCCCGCTCGATGACCCGGCCGGACGGCCCGGGTGTCACGACCTGAATCGTGTCGAAGAACGAATCGGACTTCAGTGAGAGCCCGTACGACCGCAGCCGCTGCGCGAGCGCCTCGGTCTTCTGCGCAACCTCGGTCGCAATCTCGCGGAGCCCGTCGGGACCGTGGTACACCGCATACATCGCGGCCATCACGGCAAGCAGCACCTGCGCGGTGCAGATGTTCGAGGTCGCCTTCTCGCGGCGGATGTGCTGCTCGCGGGTCTGCAGCGAGAGACGGTACGCAGGGTGCCCGGCGGCATCCTGCGACACGCCGACCAGGCGGCCGGGCAGCTGACGCTCGAGCCCCGAACGGACGGCCATATAGCCCGCGTGCGGGCCGCCGAAGCCCAGTGGCACCCCGAAGCGCTGGGTCGTACCGACGGCGACGTCCGCGCCGAGCGCGCCGGGAGAGCGCAGCAGGGTGAGCGCCAGGAGGTCTGCGGCGACGACGACGAGTCCGCCCTGCGCGTGCACCGCTTCGATGACCTCGGACGGATCCCACACCCGTCCGCTCGCACCGGGATACTGCACGAAGGCACCGAAGACGTCGATGTCGGCGGGCGGTGGAGACAGGTCGTACGGCGTGTAGCGCAGCTGGATGCCCAGGGCCGACGCCCGATGCTCCAGGACGGCCTTGGTCTGCGGCAGCGTATCGGCATCGACCAGGAAGACGTTCGACGGCGACTTCGAGGCGCGCCGGGCGACCAGCATCCCTTCGACGACCGCAGTCGACTCGTCGAGCATCGATGCGTTCGCCGTGGCAAGACCGGTCAGGTCGGTGACCATGGTCTGGAAGTTGATCAACGCCTCCAGCCGCCCCTGCGAGATCTCGGGCTGGTACGGCGTGTAAGCCGTGTACCACGACGGGTTCTCCAGCACATTGCGCGCGATCACGGACGGCGTGAAGGTGTCGTAGTACCCGAGCCCGATCATCGGACGGGCGACACGGTTCATCGAGGCGAGCTCGCGCAGCTCTGCCAGCGCTTCGGCTTCGGAAGCGGCGGGTGGGATGTCGGTGGTCTCGCGAGCGCTCACCTGAATGGATTCCGGCACGGCCGCCTGCACCAGCGCATCGACCGTGTCGTACCCGAGCGCGCCGAGCATGAGGGCCTGGGCGGCGGCATCCGTCCCGATATGGCGGTCGACGAAGCCCCGCCGCGTGCCGAGCGCCGTCGTGCGCTCGCTCACTCCTCGCCGCCTGTGAAAGCGACGTATGCCTCGCGGTCGAGGAGGTCGGCGGGCGCCGACGTATCCACCCGAAGCTTCACGAGCCAGCCCTCGCCGAACGGGTCGGAGTTGACCAGTGACGGGTCGTCGACGACGGCCTGGTTCGCCGCGACGACATCACCGGTGAGCGGCGCGTACAGCTCGCCGACCGACTTCGTCGACTCGATCTCGCCGACCACCTGGCCCGCGGTCACGCCCGAGTCGACGGCGGGCAGCTCGACGAAGACGACGTCTCCGAGCTTGTCGGCCGCGTAGTCGGTGATGCCGACCGTGGCCACATCGCCGTCGAAGGCGATCCACTCGTGCTCGGCGGTGTACTTGAGGGCGTTGAGATCGGTCACTTCTTCCTCCGGTGGATGATCGAGCGGATCGGGTTGCGCGTCGAGAGGATCACTGGGCGCGCCGGTAGAACGGCAGAGCGGTGACGGTCGCGGGAATGCGGGTTCCGCGCACGTCGATGGACAGTTCGGTTCCTGGGGCGCTGACGGCTGGGGAGACGAACGCCATGGCGATCGGATGCCCCAGGGTCGGGCTGAGCGCGCCGCTCGTGATCTCGCCCACGGCCTCCTCGCCCGAGAGCACCGCGTAGCCGGCGCGGCCGGCACGCCGGCCCTCGGAGACGAGCCCGACCAGCACCGGAGCATCGAGCGCGACGACAGCGGCAAGGGAAGTGCGTCCGACGAAGTCGTCCTTGTCGATCGCGACGACCCTGCCCAGCCCTGCCTGCGCGGGCACGATGTCGAGTGAGAGCTCGTGGCCATACAGCGGCATCCCCGCTTCGAGACGCAGCGTGTCGCGGGCAGCGAGCCCGGCGGGCACCAGCCCGAGCTCCTCGCCGGCCTCCAGGAGCGCATCCCAGAGGGCGACCGCCGAGGTCGCGCGCACGTAGATCTCGAAACCGTCTTCACCGGTATACCCGGTACGACCGATGTGGACAGGCACCGGCTGCTCCCCCGGCGCCTCGAACTGCGCGTGGGTCATCCGGTAGTACTTCAGCCCGTCGAGCGGCGCGATGAGATCGACGATCCCCGTGGTGGCCGCGAGGATCGCCTGCGATGCAGGACCCTGAACTGCGACCAGTGCGATGTGATCGGTGGCGTCTTCGACCTCCACATCGAACCTGTCGGCGCGCTCGGCCAGCGCTGCGGCCACCGCTTCACGGTTGCCCGCGTTGGCGACGACCATGTACCGCGCGCCGTGGTGGCGATAGACGATGACGTCGTCGATGATGCCGCCCGCGGCATCCAGGAGAAGGCTGTACTTCGCCTGGTCGTCGGCGATCGTGGAGATCCGTCCGGCGAGCGCGTAGTCGAGGAACGAGCCGGCGTCCTCGCCCTCGACGATGAACTCCGCCATGTGCGAGATGTCGAACAGGCCGGCGGCGGTGCGCACCGCGTGATGCTCCGCGAGGTCGGACGTGTAGCGCACGGGCATGGCCCAGCCGCCGAAGTCGGTGAACGTGGCGCCGAGGATCTCGTGGCGCGAGTGGAGCGCAGTGACTCTGCTCGTCTGCGGTGCGCTCGCGTGCGGCGCCGTGGGGTCCGTCATGAGTTCTCCCGGTCTCGTCGGGCAGGCGCCGGTCGACGCCTGTGAACTCCCCCTCTGTCATAGGCCTGAGAGCTTCGCCTCGGCATCCTGTTGAGATGAGCGGATGCCGCGACTTTCACCGTCGGCGGAATCCGGAGCCGCGCGCATGCGGCTGAGGATTCGCTTTTCAGAGCGGCCGTACCCGGGCGGTACGCATACCTGAGAGATTGGCGGGGAGGCTTGCTCCTTCGGTGCTCGGCCTGAGTGCTGCCGAGGCTCTCCCGTCCGGGTTGATGGCCTTATTGACTTGCGGTGCAAGCATAGCGTTCGCACCTCGCACAGCGAGTCAGTCCGTGCACGGCCCCGTGGAAACGGCTTCGCTCCACCCCGCCGCGCCCGACACCACGGGTTCGAGCTCGACCGTCGTCATCGCATAACCGCGTTCCGCGTCAGCCTCTGCACGCGCGAAGACGACGCCGCCCACGGCCCCGTCCGAGGTGAGCAGAGGCCCTCCCGAGTTGCCGGGTCGCACGGGGGCTGCGAGTGCGTAGATGTCGCGCAGTGCCATCGAGTCGCCGTAGATGTCGGGCACCGGCACGGCGCCCCCCGAGAGCACTTCGGCGTTGACCATCGTGAACGGCCCGCCGTGCGGGTACCCCTGGATGACTCCCGCGGTCCCCGGCGCGAGCGGCGAGACGAGTGGCAGCGGGTCGGCCGAGAGTCCCTCGACCGCGACAAGGGCGAGGTCGTCGATCGGATCGAAGTAGACGACGCGCCCCTCCCGCGCCGACTGACCGGGCAGCTCGACGATGGGCGTGCCGACGCCCGCCACGACGTGCGCGTTCGTGACGATGCGGTCGGGCGCGATCACGAACCCCGAACCAGTTGCGCTCTTCCCGCAGGCGAACGCCACCCCCGAGACACGCGCGACGGATGCTGCAGCCGCCGTCAGGACGGGATCGTCGAGTGCGACGGGCGGAGCGGTGGGCTGGATGTCGAGTTCGAGCAGAGCACCAAGCTGTGGGAGCCCGTCGTCAAGCACAGCGGAGCGCACCTGAGCGAGACCTTCGGCAACGGGGCGCGGCGTGATCGCATCGATCGTTCGGAGCACCTGGGAGGATCCGAGGGCCGTCGACAGCACAGGGGTGCCGGTGGCGGCGACGCTCGATCCTACGAGGCTGAGCGACAGCGCACCGGCGAGCACAGCAAGCGCACCGCCGAGCATCCGATCGACGACGCGGAGGTGCGCGCGATCGACCCCCCGGCGCAGTGCCGCGCCCATCGCGCCGACTGCGGCTGCACCGCCGGCCACCAGCAGGACCACGAGCGCGATAACGGCAACCACCCGAGTGTTCTGCCACGGCCACCAGTCGTTCACGATCGGCACGAGCCACCACGCCGCCACACAGCCGAGCACAATGCCGACGAGTACGCCGAGGCTCGCCACGAGGCCGCGCTGGATGCCGAGGAAGAGGGTGACCAGCAGCAGTGCGATCAGCACGATGTCGAGGACCTGCACGCAC
>Ga0190265_10001089_pt1 | contig 17672 bp, 17 predicted proteins | sample Popmic124T_FD_133135 | JGI IMG/M metagenome (GOLD analysis project Ga0190265, IMG submission 133135) | Populus adjacent soil microbial communities from riparian zone of Indian Creek, Utah, USA - 124 T | ecosystem: Environmental > Terrestrial > Soil > Riparian zone | place: USA: Utah | collected...
CCACCGCCGGCGTCAGCGGTGCCCCGATCACGCCCGTCGATCCCCGGGTCGACCGACCGCAGACCGCCCCTGAGGCCGACCGGCTCGACCCGCGCGACGACGACCCCGACAATCCGCGGCGCCGCGGCTGAGCTCGATGAACGGCCGGAACGGCGTCGCCACGATGGACGCTGGTGGCGCGCCGGGCCGGGCCGCTACCGCACAGGGAGTTCGGCGTCGACAAGCGAGAAACGTCGGGGTCCTTCCGGAGCGAAGACGCCGTGGAGGGGCGCCGGTCCGCCCTTCCACGGCTTCGCGACGGGCAGTCGGTACACATCACGCTGAACGTCACCCGGGTTCCGGCGGTGGGCGCACCTCCGGCGCTACCCTCATTCACGTCGTTGCTCCGGACCCCGGTGACGTCACCCTGCTCGGAGCACGAACTCGATTCACGTGGGTGACGACATGCAAGAATCCGATACATCCATGATGCGGGCTGGTCCCGTCCACCTGTCCTGGCCTGCCGACCCGTACTACCTCGCACATGTGCGATCCGCAGTGCGCACCTGGCTGGCGCCTCTGGGATTCGCCTCCGACACCATCGAGGACATTGTTCTGGCCACGAACGAGGCGGCCAGCAACGCGATCGACCACGCCTATTCCACGATCAGCAGCCGCAACACCGTCGAGCTGCACCTGTGCGTCGACCACCTCTCCGCTCACGTGGAGATACTCGACCACGGGCAGTGGCGGACTCCTGATCCTCGGCCAACCGGCCGTGGACTCGGACTGCAGATCATGCAGCACCTCACTGACGCCGTCATCGTCCACCATGGACCACCCGGGACCATCGTCCTGCTCCGACACCCCCTCCCACGCTGACCCCTGCGGTGGCCACGGGCAGGTGCGTGATGGTCGGACGCGGATCGCCGCTCGGCAACCCGAGTGGCGCGCACCGCAGCGGGTAGAGGCGGGCTAGCTGAAGCTCGCAGCGACCGTCGCCCATCACCGCCGTACCGCCCGTGGGCTATGGCACCCAGCGTCAGGAGAGGACCGCGGCACGTGAACGAATCAGTGTCCGACGTACGACGGATCGCCGTGCTGCGCTGCAACGCCCTCGGCGACTACCTCATGGCCACCCCGGCGCTGGCCGCGCTGCGGGGCACATTCCCGCACGCGGAGATCACCCTGCTCGCGGGCGCTTGGCACGCCGACTTCCTGTCAGGACGGCCGAGCCCCGTCGACCGGATCCTGGTGGTCCCCCACGTGGCCGACCTGGCCGGACAACCGAGCGGGGCACCGCCACCGGAGGCACTGCCGCAGTTCCTCGCCGACGCGCGCGCCTACCGCTACGACCTCGCGGTGCAGCTGCACGGCGGTGGGGCGGCGTCGAACCCGCTCGTCCGCGCCCTGGGCGCCCGCTGGTCGATCGGGCTGCGCGCCGAGAACGCCGCATCGCTGGACGCAACCGTGCCCTACCGGTACTACCAGAGCGAAGTCTGCCGATATCTCGAAGTGGTCGCGCTGGTCGGCGCCCAGGCAGCTCCGGAGTACCCCGAGCTGACGGTGACCGCACGTGAGCACGCGGCCGCTGCCGAGCTGTTGCCCGGCGACGCACCCTGGGTGGCGCTGCACGCCGGGGCGGGCGATCCGCGACGGCGCTGGGCCCCGGAACGGTTCGCCGCCGTCGCCGACGCAGTGGCCAGAACCGGCGCACGCCCCGTTCTCGTCGGCTCGAGCAGCGACCTGCCGGTCAGCGCCGCCGTCCGCAACCACGCCGATACCCCACCCCACGACCTGACCGGACGCACCGACCTCGGCACCCTGGCCGCGGTGCTGCACCGCTGCGCCGTCGTGGTGGCCAACGACTCCGGGCCACTGCACCTGGCCCGTGCCGTCGGCACCGCAACCGTCGGGCTGTACTGGTGCGGCAACGCGATCAACGCAGCGGCGACCGTCCGAACCCGCCATCGGCCGCTTCTGAGCTGGATCGTCCACTGCCCGACCTGCGGCACCGACACCAGCACCGCCGGCTTCCCGCACCGTCCCGGCAACGGCTGTCACCACCGACCGTCATTCCTCGATCAGATCCCCACCATCGAGGTCCTGAACGAAGCGCTCGACCTGGTCGGCCAGGAGTGCGCCGACACCGGACAGGCGCTGCAGTCCGCCTGAGGTCGGGAGGAGAGCGGGCGGTCCACGCCGGCCGCCTACCAGGAAAGGGCACCATCACGGTCGAAGTAGCCTCCGGTCGGGCCGTCCGGACCGACCTGCGCCATGCGCACGATGATCTCGGCGCCCTGCTCGACGGTCTGGATGCCGGTGTTTCCGTTCAGGTCGGTCTTGGTGAAGCCGGGCTCCACCGCGTTGATGCGCATGTTCGGGAACGCCTTCGCGTACTGCACGGTGATCATGTTGACTGCGGTCTTCGACGCCGGGTAGGCGATGCCCCGGTAGGCGTGGGCCGGGATTCCCGGGGTGGTGACCGCGGTCAGCGAGGCCAGCCGGCTGCTGACGTTGACCACGACCGGAGCGGCGGAGCGCCGCAGCAGCGGGAGAAAGGCGTGGAGGACGCGCACGGTGCCGAACACGTTCGTCTCGAACGTGCGCCGCATCAGGTCGGCGGTCACGTCCGGGGCGCCGATCACGACGCCGCCGTCGTCCATCTCTACCTGGATACCGACGTTGTTGACCAGTACGTCCAGCCCTCCGTCGGCCTCGATGGTCGTCACCGCGGTCTCCACGGACGCGTCGTCGGTGACGTCGAGCTGGACTGTCCGTGCGCCGAGCTGCGCGGCGGCCCGGCGGCCGCGTTCGGCGTCCCGGCTTCCGATGTAGACGGTGTGGTTCGCGGCTACGAGTCGGCGGGCGGTCTCGAAGCCCAGACCCTTGTTGGCTCCGGTGATCAGTGTTGCTGGCATGCCCTCGACGCTAGGATTGAGAGCGTGCTCGAAGTCAAGTCACGGCCGGTGGGCGGGCCCGCTCGCTCCGGCGCCCCGGCCGGCCTGAGCATCGCCGAGGCCGCCCGCCGCACCGGGGTCAGCGTGCACACCCTGCGCTACTACGAACGCGCCGGCCTGGTCGTCACCACGGTCGACCGCACTGCCGGCGGCCGGCGGCGGTACCAGCAGCTGGACCTGGACTGGATCAACGTCTGCACCAGGTTGCGGGCCACCGGCATGCCCATCAAGACCATCCGACGCTACGCCCAACTGGTGGCCGCCGGGCGGGGCAACGAGAAGGAACGACTTGCCCTCCTGGAGGCTCACCGCGCCGAGGTGGCCGCCAAGCTCGCTGGAATACGGGAGAATCTCGAGCTCATCGAACACAAGATCGACGTCTACCGGGGCCGGCTCGCCGCCGGCGACGCCGACCAACTCTGGGCACCCAGCCCGATGCCCGGGTAGATCCTCACCACCCGCAGATGCGCGACTGACGGTGATCGGCTCGTCGAGTCGCACTGCTCCGTACTAGGAGCGGTTGTTCACGCGGCCGGTGACCAGCAGTCCGAGGAACGCACGGCACGGCGGCACCGCCGCTCAGCCTCGGCGGCCGGGAACGCACAGCGAGCGCGCCGCCCGGAGCTCGTCCTCGACGATTGCCATCTGCGAAGCGATCGCCTGCTCAGCGGCGTCATCGGGGAAGAAGAGCGTGAAGACCAGCTCGCTGCCCTCCCCGTTCGGCAGCACCCGCAGGAAGGCGCCCCGAGACGGGCGGCCGGCGTCGAGCACGTCGACAGTTCCCTGCTCAGGAGCGACGACAACCCTGATGCGCGCTTCCCCGGCGCCGGTGTTCACCAGCCAGTCGTCGCCCTCGGGCCGAACCGACCGGGCAAATGCCGGCGCCCAGTCCGGGAATCGACGCGAATCTCCGACGACATCCAGTACCGCTCGGCGCGGTGCGGCGATGGAGATCGTCCGCGTCTCGGAACGCTGCGTCCGGATACTCTGCATACTCAGACAATAAGCTCCTGCTTACGATCGGTCAACGAGTACGATCCCGCGCGTGGACCGCGACGACCTGGGCGCTCTGTTCGCCCGCATCACCCGCCGACTGGTCGACGCCGAACGACCTCTGCTCGCCGCCCACGAACTGTCGATGTGGAGCTACGTCGTGCTCTCACACCTGGCCCGCTCCCCCACAGGCACGCAGCTCGAACTCGCCCGCGCCATCGGCTACGACAAGACCCGTCTCATCGCGCTGCTCGACCAACTCCAGACGGCCGGCCTTCTCACGCGAGAGCCCGACCCGACCGATCGCCGCGCGCGCACCGTCCGACTCACCACGACGGGCCGCGAACGCTACGCCGCCGCGCGAGCTGACATCCGGGCCATGGAAGACCACCTACTCGCCGACCTGAGCCTCGACGAGCGCACGAACCTGCTCGCCGTCCTCCCACGATTGGCCACACAGCAGGAAATCTGACCGGAAGCTGCGCCGATCGTGTTGGACGGGTAGGCCGCCACCCGTCGGGTATGCCTGCCGACGTTGCCGGGCTCGGGTGCCCGGCCGAGAGGGGCAGTCCGACATGTCTGAGCGCAACACAGTGGTCCGTAGCCTTCACGATTTCGGGCTGGCCGCCTGGTTCGGCGGCACGCTGGCCGGCGCGGTAGGTATCAACGGCGCCGCGGCGGATGTCGCTGACAGCACTCAGCGCTTGCACGTGGCCAATGCCGGTTGGGCGCGCTGGACCCCGGTCAACCTCGCCGCGATCGCCGCCCACCTGGTCGGCGGGGCCGGGCTGCTGGCGGCCAACTCCGGCCGGGTCGCCACCCAGCGGGGGGTTGCGGCGTCGACCGTGGCGAAGACCGCGTTGACCGTGGCCGCCTTGGGTGTGACCGCTTACAGCCGGGCGCTCGGGAAGAAGCTCGAACGCGCCGAGGGCACGCCGGTTGAGGGCGGTACCGACCCCGCGTCGGCCACTCCCGACGAGATCGCCAAGGTCCAGCAGCAGCTCAAGATCACCCAGTGGGTCATTCCCGCGCTCACCGGCGGGATCGTGGTGCTCAACGCCGTGCACGGCGAGCAGCAGCGCCCCACCCAGCAGTTGCCCGGGATCCTGGCCAAGTCTGCCCGGCTGCTTGGGCAGAGCAGCTGACCGACCTGGCTCTGGTCCGAGCGACGGCCTGTTCACCATCCCCATCCGCCCCGACCTCGGTGTGATCGAAGCACCGCCCGAGGCGATGTCCTGCTCGGCGATGTCGTGGTGGGGACGAGTGAGAGAAAGGGAGTTGACGTGGGGACCACCAGGAACGGGTCGGATCGCGGTGTGAGTCGGCCGGGCGAGGAGGCCGAGAAGCCCACCGCGATCCCGCCCCGGGGTTGGTGGCAGGTTGTCCGCCGCGCCGTCAAGGAGGCCTCCGCAGACAACGTGGCGATGCTCGCCGCCGCGGTCGCGTTCTTCGCGTTCCTGGCGGTTCCCCCGACCATGATCGCTGGGCTCACACTCTATGGTCTCGTTGCCGACCCCGAGCAGGCTGCACGGCAGATGGAGGCCCTGGCCGACACGCTGCCCGAGCAGGCCCAGCCACTGATCGCCGACCAGCTCGGCGCGGTGGCGTCGGGCAGTGACGGCGCGCTCGGACTGGGGTTGATCGTCTCGCTGCTGGGGGCACTGTGGAGCGCCTCGAGCGGCACGAGCAACCTGATGAAGGCGATCAACATCGCCTACGACGAGGACGAGACCCGCGGGTTTCTCAAGCTGCGCGGTGTCGCGCTCGTCCTGACCCTGGGTGCCATCGTGTTCATGCTGGTCACTCTGGCACTGGTCGCGGTCGTGCCGCCGTTGCTCGAAGCGTTGCAGCTCGGGGTGGTGGGCACGGTTCTGGCGCAGGTCGTGCGGTGGGGGCTGTTGATCGCCCTCGGTGTCGGCGCGCTGGCTGTCGCCTACCGGCTGGCGCCCGATCGGGCAGACCCGAAGTTCGCCTGGACGAGCACCGGCGCCCTCGTCGCGACCATGCTGTGGGTGCTCGGCAGCCTCGGGTTCAGCCTCTACGTCAACAACTTCGGCAGCTACAACAAGACCTACGGAGCGCTGGCCGGCATCGTCGTGTTCCTGCTGTGGCTGTACCTCACCAGCTACATCGTGCTGCTCGGCGCCGAGATCAATGCGGAGTCGGAGAAGCAGACCAGGGCGGACACCACGACCGGCGACCCGCTGCCGATGGGCCAGCGGCGGGCAGAGGCGGCCGACACGCTCGCCGACCCGCCGGAGCCACGCAAGTCGTCGTGATCTCCTCGCTGGTCCCGGTCGCCCTCTCGGGTTCTGTTGAGATCGCGACGCCTCGGGTACCCGCTGCGCATGTTCAGACGTGCGGTGTGGCAGGGCCTCGTCTCCGGGGCCGCTGGCGTCACAGTGATGACGCTCGGTGAGAAGATCGAGCAACGGTTGACGGGGCGACCGAACTCCTCCATGCCGGCGCGTGTTCTGGAGCGGTTGACCGGAGCGCCTGAACACCCGGGGCGTCAGCCGCTGGCGGCGAACTGGGCCATGCACTTCGGGCAGGGTGTCCTGATCGGTGTACTGCGTAGCGTCATGGCGAACGTCGGCCTGCGCGGCCCGTGGGCCTCGGCGATGTTCGCCGTTGTCCGGCTGACCAATGATCAGATCCTCGAGAACGCGACCGGCGTCGGAGCACCTCCCCCCACCTGGCCGCGGCCGGAGTTGGCCGTGGACCTGTTGCACAAGGCGATCTACGCCTTCGCGACAGGCGTCGTCGCTGATGCACTGGCCTCAGGTCACGGTCCGGGTCCGGGTCAGCGTCACGCCGACCTGCGTCCCGGCCGTGAGTCGGACGTCGGGCCGCTTCCCCGCGAAGCCGCTCCTCGCGACCTGAGCTCCTCGCCCATCGCCACCTGACGCGGGCGCTTCTCGTCGCCGAGGTCGGCCGCGGTAGACGCCCGGTCAGGCCATCGCGGTGGGAGACGGCGCAGCGGAGCCGCCCTGTGGTGCCGTCTCCGTCATCAATCGGACGATCTCTCGCTGGTCGCCGGCGGAGGGGAAGCCCCACTCCGGCGCATAGCCATATACCTCGTGCAGCGGCGTGGCGGCCGTTTGACCGGTCAGGATCTCGACCGAATCCGAACCGATCAGCCCGGGATGCTCGACGCCGGCCGCTTCGGCGACCTTGAGCAGGTCGCGGCGCAGGGTCTTGATGTAGTTGGCGGCGCGGACGGACTTCAGAGTGGGATCGAGACCATGGCTGAGCCACTTGTTCTGGGTGGCGACCCCGGTGGGGCAGGTATCGGTGTGACATTTCTGTGCCTGGATGCAACCGATTGCGAGCATCGCCTCCCGTCCCACGTTCACCATGTCCGCGCCCAGCGCGAACGCGACGACGGCGTTGTCGGGCAGGCCCAACTTGCCCGCCCCGATGAACACCACCCGCTCGTGCAGGTCCCGCTGCGCGAACCTTCGGTAGACGCGGCTGAAGCCCAGCCGAAACGGCATGCTCACCGAGTCGGTGAACACCAGGGGCGATGCGCCGGTGCCGCCCTCGCCGCCGTCGATGTTGACGAAGTCGACGCCCCTGTCCGTCTCCGCCATCAGTTGGGTCAGCTCGTCCCAGAACGCCATGTCCCCGACTGCCGACTTGATGCCGACCGGCAGGCCCGTCTCCGCCGCGAGCATCTCGACCCAGTCCAGCAATTCGTCGGCACTGGAGAACTCGGCGTGCCGCGATGGGCTCACACAGTCGCGCCCCATCGGTATCCCGCGCGTCGCGGCGATCTCCGGGGAGACCTTGACGGCGGGCAGCAACCCGCCCAGGCCCGGTTTGGCGCCCTGGCTGAGCTTGACCTCCAACGCGCGCACGGGAGCCCCGGCGATGACGTCCTTGAGCCGATGCAGGTCGAATCGGCCCTGTTCGTCTCGGCAGCCGAAATAGCCGGTGCCGATCTGCCACACCAGATCACCGCCGTTGCGGTGGTAGGGCGAGATGCTGCCCTCGCCGGTGTTGTGCATGCAACCGGCCAGGGCAGCGCCCTTGTTCAGGGCTTCGATCGCGTTGCCCGACAGCGAGCCGAAGCTCATCCCGGAGATGTTGACCACCGAGTCCGGCCGGAAGCGATGGCGCCGCCGCCGGTCGCCGCCCAGGACCTTCGCGCACGGCAGCCAAGCCTCCTGCCCGGACTTCTGGGCCGACGGTGGCACCGCGCGGCCGAACGTCCGATGATTGACGATCATGTATCCGGGCGTGTGCTCGATGTCGTTGTCGGTACCGAAGCCGAAGTAGTTGTTCTCCAGCTTGGCCGAGGCGTACACCCAGCGCCGCTGGTCCCGACTGAAGGGCCGCTCCTCATTGTTGTCCGCGACGACGTACTGACGCAGCTCCGGGCCGACCCTCTCGATGAGGAACCGTCCATGCCCGATCAGTGGGAAGTTCCGCAGGATCGCGTGCCGGCGTTGGACGAGGTCGTGCGCGGCTACGGCGACCGCTGCAGCGGCCGGCGCGACGATCGGGATGATGTTGCGGCGCCACTTCACGCCGACAGTGTGCTCGGAACCGGGCCCGCCTGCACGATCGCGCCTGATGCCACACAGCGCAACGGTCCCGCGCTCTTACTCAGCTTGATGACCTGAGCAGGTCCTCGGCTGTGCGTTGGCTCGAGTCGGGCACGTACCTTTCGACACGCTGACGCTGCCGGGCCGGTGGCAGCAGCGTGTGCTCCCATATGTTCAGGCCACCACGTCGGCCCCGTGATCACGTTCGGCCGGCCTCGTCGATGTGGTCGAGCGCTGTGTCGACACTGTCGTGCTCGGCGCATTCGGGACGCAACCTGGTGAGGTCGAGTACTCGTCTCACCGACGGGTTGTCGGTCACCCCGATGAGGTGGACCTGGCCGCGGATCCCCTGCTGGCTGCGCAGGGCAGTGACGATCAAGGTGATGCCGGCGGCGGCGAGGAACTTGACCGCGGCGAGGTCCAGCAGCAGGTAGGCAGGGGCGCCGGCTGTGTGCTCGCGCAGGTAGTCGGCCAGCAGGGGGGCGGTGGCGATGTCCAGCTCGCCCCTCAGTCGTACGAGGCAGACGTTCGGTCGTGGCCAGTTCGTGGTCATCGTGAGCGCCTGCAGCCCGTCGGATCGCGTGGAGTCAGTCGCCATTCACATGCCTCCGCATCGAATGTTGTGGTACCGACCCGCGACCCGACAGGCTGCATGTTAGCGGTGGTCCACGTGCTCCGTGTTGCTGACTAGAGCGGCCATTCGGTCAGTACGTCCGCCCACACGGTTTTGCCGGCGGGTTCGTTCGTCCAGCCCCACTGCGACGACAGGGCCTCGACCACCTGAAGTCCTCGGCCCCGCTTGGCCCAGGGATCGTGCGGTTGGAGTCGCGGTGGCTCCGTCACAGAGTCGCGCAGTTCGACCCGAACGGACTCGCCGGTACGGCTGACCGCGAGCTGGATCGGCGCCCGGGCATGATCGATAGCGTTCGACAGCAGCTCGGTGACCACGAGCAGTGTGGGCTCAACCGCTTCTCCCGTCAGATCCCACTCGGCCAGCACCCGTGTCAGCTGCTCGCGAGCGAAGCGCACGGCACTCGGTGGTGGCGTCGACTGCCACTTCATGGTCCATCGAGGTGCGGTCGACGACCCGGTCCCCACGTCCCGATCCGGGCGGGGTGCATCGCCCGTCCGGGGTTGGCCCGAGCGGCGAGTTCGGTGTCGTGACGGGCGCCGGAGCCGGGACGCCAGCCCGGCGACGAGGGCGATCACGGCCAGTTCGACCACGAAGAGGACCGGCGCGAGCGCGATGAGGACCAGACTCACCACAACGACGAGAATCAGGACCGCCGCCACCACGGCCAGCAGGGGCCCTCGGCGCGACCTCATCTGCCGAAAATCCTCTGGACCGTCACGCCCACGTTCTACCCACTATCTGCCGTGCTGAGACCTGCTTCCCGGCGGACCGAGGAGAAGAGCACCTGCTGGTCTGCCACTGGGTGGGCGCGCACCCGAGCCCGTCAGCTCGATCTCGTCTCGTCGTCCTCGAGCTTCGTGCGTTGCGGCTCGAAGTCGACCGTGATCGTCTCCGCCTCGCGGTACTGCTGAGCATTGGCATAGGACTCGTAGCTGCGGCGGTCGGCATGGGTGAGGTCGACGTCCTCCTTGACCGGCGCGAGCAGCGCCCGCGGCCAGAGCCGCCTGACGAGCACGACGTTCACCTCGGCCGCGAGGACGATGACCAGCGCCTCCACGTAGATCCACGCGAGAAGGCCGAGCACGATGCCGAACAGACCGTAGACCTGGCTGGATCCGCGCAGCTGGTAATCGACGTAGATGGTGCCCACCGACTGCAGGACCGGCCACGCGATCGCCGCCATCACCGCACCCGGCAGCACATCGCGGATGCTGAGGGGACTGGCCGTGAGCGTCCGGAAGGCGAGCACGAACAGCGCGCAGTTGCCGACGACGGACAGGGCGATGGCACCCAGACGCACCCACGGGCCGAGTTCCTGGCCCGCGGTGGCCAGCGCCGACAGCACTGTGGTCAGGAGCACGCCGATACCGAACAGCACGAGCAGCAACAGGCTGCGTAGCCGCGCACGGATGGGATCCGGCCGCCTGCTCACCGGCACCGCCCACACCTGGTTCAGTGCGTTCTGGATCGCCACCGCCAACCCGAGACCGCCGTAGACCGCAACCAGGATCCCGATCACCAATCCGGACCCGGAACCACGCAGCGGCTGAGCGCTGCTGGTGAGCTGGTCGCCGATGATGGGGAACTGCGACAACGCGCTGTCGATCAACTGTTGTTGGAGCTGCGGATTCCCGGGCAGCAGGAACCCGAGCACGGTCGAGAAGACGAGAAGCAGGGGAAAGAGCGACAGGAACCCGTAATAAGTGATCAAAGAGGCCAGGTAGCCCCCGAGGTCGTCGACGAACTTGTACAGCACGGCGATCGGCAGCCCCAGCCACCGATGCCGCCGCTGGTAGACGTCCAACCTGCTGACCATGCCCACGACGACCGAGCCACCTCCAGCGGCCGACGCTCCGGCCACCCCTGCCACACCGACCACCATGACGTGACGAGACCCATGTGAGCGTAGCCCGGGACCGGCCGGGACGACCGCTGGCGCGGCGCGGTTCTGCTGGGCGGGCGGCGTGGGTCCGCCGGCCCGGGGCGTGCTGCACGTGCCTTCGGAGAGAATCAAGCTCGTCCGGGACGCAGTGGGCACCGAATTCGGCGGCCGCCACCGCCAGTACGAATTGCTGCACGTCGGCGCCCCGTTCGCCGTGAAGAACTACGCTTTCCGCGACTACGGATTCGAGGATCCGCTCGCCGACGTCGACGAGTTCCTGACGAGCTACGGCGCACCTGCGGACGGCGAGCTCGACAACAGTCCAGGTTCGATCTCGTAGAACTGTACTGATGTCGAACTCGGCACCGGCGAGGAGCGGGGTGAGGCGGACGCGAGTTGTCAACAGGATCGCGGCGTGCCGCGATCCTGCACCCGGCGCGGCAAGGCCGGCGACCCACTCAGCGCGGCGGCGCCTCGGTCTCTGCTCGTCTGCAGCAGCGACCGTTCCGCCAGAGCCGTGATCGCTGTCAGCAACTCATCCACCTCCTCGTCGGAGTTGGCCGCGGTCAGCTGCACCCGGAAGCCCACCGAGGCGCGCGGCACCAGGGGATACGCGGCGAGCGTGACGTAGATGCCGGCGTCCCACAGCAGCTTGCTGACGATGTGGAGGTCGTCGGCGTCGTCGAGGGGGACCTCGACGATCGGGGATCCGCTCACGTTGGGGGTGTGCACACCGAGCGCGTCGAGGTGGTCGAGCACGCGCTCGGTCTTGCGATACAGGTCTGCCCGGAGCGCGTCGCCGCGTTGGCTGTTGACCCTGAATCCAGCAAGCACCGTGGCCAGCGACGCCGTCGGTGACGGTCCGGAGTACAGATAAGGCGGCGCCGCCAACTTGAGGTGTTCCTTGAGCCAGGTCGGCGCGGTCAGGAACGCGAGCAGCGACGAGTACGCCTTCGAGAACCCGCCGACCAGCACGATGTCGTCGTAAGTCTCACCGAAGTACCGCACCACCGCGTTTCCCCGCATGCCGTACGGGCAGGTCTCGTCGACATCCCGTTCACCGAGCACACCGAAGCCGTGGGCGTCATCGACGTAGAGCAACGCGCCGTGCTCACGGCAGGTTCGGGCGAGCGCGGGGAGGTCGGGGGGGTTGCCGGTCATGCTGTTCACCCCGTCGACGCACACCACGCGAGGAGCCCGCACCGGGGCCCGGCGGAGGAGATGCGCCAAGCGATCGAGGTCGTCGAGCCGGAAGCGGTGGACCGTTGCGCCTCCCGCGGCGGCGGTCATCGCCCCGTCATAGATGGTGCGGTGTGCCTGCGCCTCCAGCATGAGGGTGCCGCCACTGGTGAGCACGGGCAGCACGAAGGAGTGGATGTGCGTGATGGTCGGGAGCACGAGCGAGTCGGGGGCGCCCAGCAGCTCGGTCAGCCGCTCCTCGATGTCGGGATACAGTCGCGGGTTCCCGAGCAACCGGGACCAGCTCGGGTGCGTGCCCCAGCGGCGCACCTGCTCATCGATCGAGGCGGCGATCTCCGGGTCGAGGTCGAACCCCAGGTAGTTGCAGGACGCGAAGTCGGCCAGCCAGTGCGCTCCGATGCGGATGCGTCTCCCCCGCACCTCGTCGATCACGGCGTCGAGCATCGGACTGGAATCCTGAAGCTGCGCCAGCATGCTCAACCGCGGATCGTTGCGGAGGTGCGCAAGGCTCGGAAAGCGGGTCGCGCCAGGTTGCCGATTGGCCGTCATGGGTTCCTTTGCCGCAGTGGTAAGGCTCGGTACGGGCAGGCGGGTAACGGTGCGCGGTGGCGCACGGCCATGCCGCCGTCATTCACCGGCCGACGTCGGCATGTGCTGGTGCCGGCCGGGGCTCGGCGGGTGTGACGGCGAGCAGCCACGGGACGATCTCGTCAGCGGCTACCGGAACCGAGAAGAGGTAGCCCTGAGCCAGCCCGCACCCGGCCAGCAGCAGGGTGTCGCGCTGGGCAACGGACTCCACGCCCTCCGCCACGACCTGGACGTCGAGCGCCTGGGCGAGGTGCACGATCGCTCCGACGAGCGCGGCCTGACGGCGCGACTTCTCGATCCCGTTGATGAAGGACCGATCGATCTTCAGGACATCAACGGCGTGCCGCCTGAGGTAGTCCAGCGACGAGTAACCCGTGCCGAAGTCGTCGATGGCGATGCGCAGGCCGAGCTCGCGCAGCGTGGCCAGGTCGGCAGAGACCCGTGCGTCGTCGGTGAGCAGCGCTGTCTCCGTGATCTCCAGCACGAGCGCATCCGTCGGGACGTCCCACCGGGCGAGGGCATCGACCAGCGTGTCCACGAAGCCCGGGTCGCGCACCTGATGGGCGGACACGTTGACGCTCATGGACACCCCCATCGGCTGCGCGCTCTCGGCGCGCCAGCGGGCCAGGTCGGCCAGAGCGCGGTCCAGAACCCAGGTACCCAGGGGTACGACCAGGCCGGTCTCCTCGGCGATGTGGATGAAGTCGGCCGGCGCCACCAGCCCGCGCCGAGGATGGCGCCAGCGCACGAGCGCCTCCACACCGACCATCGCGCCAGTGCTCAACTCGACGATCGGCTGGTAGCGCAGCGCGAAGGCTCCCGTGGCGATCGCCCGCTCCAGCTCGGTCCGCACCTCGAACCGGTCGACGGCGGCCAGGTGAAGTCCCGGCTCGTACCTCCGCCACCGGCCCTTCCCGGCACCCTTGGCCGCGTAGAGGGCGAGGTCGGCCTGACTGAGCATCTCGGCGGACCCGCGTGCCCCGGGTGTCGTGGCCACGCCGATGCTCACGGACGTCGACAACCCGCCGGCGATATCGAGCGGGGCGCCGAGAGCGTCCACGACCCGCGCGGCCATCTCCTCGATGTCGGTGGCGTCCGCGGCGCCCTCGATGAGCACGGCGAACTCGTCCCCACCGAGCCGTGCTGCCGTGTCGCGCGCCCGCAGGACGCCGGTGAGGCGGGCGGCGACGGCGACCAGGAGGTCGTCGCCCATGCTGTGGCCCATCGTGTCGTTGACGAGCTTGAAGTCGTCCAGGTCGACGAGAAGGACCCCCACCACACCTCCGCCACCGTTGCTGGCACTGAGCGCCCGCTCGACCCGATCCCGGAACAGCACCCGATTCGCCAGACCGGTGAGCGAGTCGTGGAACGCACGGTGAGTGAGCTCGTCCTGCAGTTTCCGTTGCTCGGTGATATCCCGCAGGGTGAGCACGACGCCACGCACCGTCGGGTCGTCGCGGAGGTCGCGGGAGGCGACCTCGACATCGAGGCGGCCGCCATCCCTGCGCACGATCTCGTAACTGTGGGTGCCGGAGGTCGCCCTACCGGTCCACACGGCGAGCAGCGCACGCTCGGCATCGTCGTGGTCCCTGGGCACGACGAGGTCGAGGACGGGTGTTCCCACCACCGAACCCGGGCCGAGAATCGCCTCCGCGGACGGGCTGGCATACCGGACGCAACCGGCATCGTCCACGATCAGAATGACGTCGTGGGCGTTCTGCACGAGCGTCCGGAAGTACGCCTCATTGTTGCGCCGGATGACCTCCTGGCTCAGCGTCACCCGCTCGAGTGCGAGCGCGGCCTGAGAGGCGAGAACCTCGAGAGCGCCGCGGAGCGTGAGCAGCACGGTCTCGCCTGCGGCGACGAGGAGCAGCCCCATCGACGGTCCGGCAGCGGGTCTGTCCATCAGCACCAGCGGGCACGACAGCGCCGTCCCGAACCCAGCCAGCTCCCGGGCGGCCGGTCCCTCCAGAGTGTCGACCTGAACGAGCCAGCTCGCCCGGTTGGAGGCGTCCGTAGCAGTACCGGGTACACCCGCGGACGCGCCGTCGGTGAGCAACACCGCACGGTGCCGCGAGCCCGCGGGAAGCAGGCGCTCAACGGCGGTACGCACGCCTGCTGCGACGTCGGCGACATCGGAGGCCGAAACCAGGTCGTGACCGGCCAAACGGAGGATGCGCTCACGCTCGACCGCCTGCCGGTGTCGGGACACAACCCCGGCCAGCCGCGCCAGGACGAGCAGGAACAGGACGGCGGACGACGTGGCGATCATCGGCCCGTTCTTGACGTCACCGCTGAGCGAATCAGCGAGGAGCGCACCCGGGGCGACGATCGACACCGCCATCAGCAGCGCGATGCGCGGGATGGTCATCTCGCCCGACGGTCCCCGCACCGGGATCGTGAGCTCGGCCATCGACGGATGCAGGGCTGCGGCACCCCAGGCCGCATAGAACACTGCCCAGCCGAAGTCGTAGGGGTTGCCCACTGTGTACGCACCGCTGAGTTGTTCGAGGCCGTAGCCCACGTCGGACGCGAGGAGGCTGGCCGTGCCCACACCGAGCAGGATGGCTGCCCGGTTGCCGCCGGAGGTGATGAGCAGCCGGGCGAGTGTCGCCACGATGAGGACGTCACCGAGCGGGTAGGCGATCGACGTTGCGCGTTCGATCCACGTGAGCTCGCCGTCCCGGACGTAAGGGTCGATCAGGAAGATCCAAACCAACAGCGCGAGGGCGGTGGTGACGCTGAGCGCGTCGAGGACGCTGCCCCGGTCACGGCCGCCGGTGCGCCGCCTGATGAGGATCACGAGTCCGGCGGCCGCGATCGGGTACATCGCAAGGTAGAAGACATCCGCGAGGGACGGGAACGGGTTCTCCTGGCCGAGCATCGTGGTGAGAACGATGTAGGTGGCGTCGCCCGCGCCGAACAGGATGATCGCGATCGCGAGCAGCCACCACGGGATCGAGTGCGAGGGGCGGTGGACGAGCACGCCGGCCACGATCGCGCCCGCGCTGCTCATGACCAGGGAGCTCCAGAGCACGAGGTGCCAGTCCGGGAACGCGTAGAACGCGGCCACGAGAGCGAGCATCCAGACGCCGAAGAGGACGATCACGAGGCGGTTGAGCACCAGCACCCTCCTCACGACGCACACATATGAAATCAGATTCTGACAAACAGCAACCACGCTGCTCTAGACGGCCGAGCACTGCTTGGCACATTCGGGTGACTTTGCTGTGAGGCGACCAACACGATCGGTGTTCAACGGAACCCCGGACATCGTTCTGGACGAGGCGGTTCACGCATCCGCCAGGGCGACAGGCCAGCGCCGACGGACATGGACCGAGGTGCACCTCGACCCCGCATGGCTCCTGCACCAGGGGCGCTCGAGCGTGCGCTCCTCGACTCCGCCGGCCGTGACGCGTCGTACGACGCAAGATTCGCGTGGTCGCGGGTGACTGCTGTCGCTCGGCGAGAGCGCGCCTGTCACTGTTGTCGGCGGTGGCAGCGGCCGGGCCACCCGTTCAATCCGCCAAGGCACGACAGAGCCTTCAGAGGACGTGACCGCTCTTCTCGCGAGGCAGCTCATGACATGGCTCTTTTTCAGTATGATATCTGCAACCTGCTGGGCAGCTGTGCAGATCGTCGATAAGGCAATTATAGAGAACGAGGCTCCTTCTCCTGGCCACTACCTCTTCGTCTCGTGCCTGCCGTCTCTGCCGGTTGTCGCCCTAGGACCGGTATTTCTCGACATTACCGCCATATCTGTCGAGGGAATCTTCCTGTCCATCGTGTCGGGCCTATGCTATTTTCTTGTCACTGCATTTCTGTTCCATGCCCTTGTGTCCTTGGACGCCTCAGTGACAGCGGCCGCGTTGGCCGCCGTCCCAGCGTTGGCGACAATCGCTGCTTGGCCTATTCTCGGACAGAAACCAACGGTGTTGGCTGCCATTGCGGTCCTGCTCATAACGGCAGGCGTGTTCATCATGTCCTGGCGGGGCCACGCGACGCTGAGCACCGGAAAGATACGGCGCGCGTGGTTCGCGGTACTCGGCGCTGCTCTCGTGCTGGCAGCGGAGTACCTGATAGATGGCTACGTCGTCGAGAGCGCGCCGGCACCAACTGTTTTCTACTGGACCAGGTCAGGCGTCGTGACAGCGACACTGCTGTTCGCAGCCATCCGACCCAGGCATTGTCTCGATGCCATTGCATGGCTGATTCGTAGACGTCACATCGTGGCGACTCTAACCTTCGGCAATGAAGTGCTGGACATGGCCGGCGTTGCCTCACTGATAACGGCCTATTCGCGGGGCCCGGTGGGACTCTCTACCGGGGTCGCCTACTCCAACCCGGCGCTTGTGTACGGAGCAACCTTGGCAATCGGCTTCTTCAGGCCCAGGTTGATTCCAATGGGCAGCGACCACTCTGACTGGAGACCTCGAGGGCTCGGTGTTCTACTTGTTGTAGCCGGCGTGCTGCTGGCGACCGCTGATCAGTGAGGTGCGCTTCCACGGCGACAGCGTCGTAGCTCTCGCTCGGACAGTGTTCAGAACCCGCCTGGCCTCCTACGATCTCCGGGTGCGACTGTTGGAGCGCGAGCAACCCCTCGATGTGCTCGACGATCGGGCTTCCCGCGCCTTCGCCGGCCAGGGCACCGTCGTCCTCGTCGCCGGTGAGGCCGGTATCGGCAAGACCGTTCTCCTGCGCGCCTTCGTCGAGCGGGTGCGGGCGAAGGCACAGCCGCTGTGGGGCATGTGCGACTCATTGAGCACCCCTCGCCCGCTCGGTCCGCTGCGCGACGTCGCGGACGAGCTGGGCTCCCCCGTGCAGGCGGTGCTGCGCGGCACCGCCGCCCAGCACGAGATCTTCTCCGGCGTGCTGGACGCCCTGCG
>Ga0190265_10001090_pt1 | contig 17670 bp, 14 predicted proteins | sample Popmic124T_FD_133135 | JGI IMG/M metagenome (GOLD analysis project Ga0190265, IMG submission 133135) | Populus adjacent soil microbial communities from riparian zone of Indian Creek, Utah, USA - 124 T | ecosystem: Environmental > Terrestrial > Soil > Riparian zone | place: USA: Utah | collected...
CCTGGCGGTGCTGACGACGGACCTGAAGGGGGCGCGCTGATGCTGCGGCTGCCGCAGTTCGACTTCATCCGCGCCAAGAGCCTCCCCGAGGCGGCCGCCATCCTTGCAGGTGAAGGCGCCGGCGAGGGCCGGGCGGTGCGCTTGGTCGCCGGCGGCACCGACCTCTGGCCCAACATGAAGCGCCGCCACCAGAAGGCGGAGGTCGTGGTGAGCCTGATGGGCATCCCGGGCCTCGCGGGGATCGACGTCAACGGCGAGATCCACGTGGGAGCCACGACGCTCCTCGACGACGTCGCCCGCCACCCGGCCGTCCGCCAGCGCTACCCGGCCTTCGCCACGGCCGTCGCCTCGATCTCGTCGCCTCCTCTCCGGAACATGGGCACGATCGGCGGCAACCTCTGCGTCGACACCCGCTGCACCTACTACAACCAGACGGAAGACTGGCGCCGCTCGATCGACTACTGCATGAAGGAGGAGGGCACCATCTGCTGGGTCGCGACCAGCTCGCCGCGCTGCTGGGCCCACACCGCGTCGGACTCCGCCCCCATGGCCTGCGCCCTGGGAGCGAGCGTCCGGCTCCTCGGCAAGGAGGGCGAACGGGTGATCCCGGTCGAGAACCTCTACAAGGACGACGGCATCGACTACCTGTCCAAGCGGCCGGACGAGATCCTGACCGGCCTCCACCTCCCCGCCGACGCGGCCCAGGGGAAATGCCGCTCCGCCTTCTGGAAGCTCCGCCGCCGCGGCTCGATCGACTTCGCCGTGCTCTCGACCGCCGCCGCCGTGTGGACCGATCCCGACGGCACCGTCACCCGGGCGAGGATCTTCCTCGGGGCCGTATCCTCCTACCCTCTCCCGGTAGAGCAGGCCGCCGACTTCCTCCTCGGCAAGAAGCTCACCGAGGAGACGATCGCCGAGGCCGCCCGGCTGGCGCGGAAGGTCGCGACCCCCATGGACAACACCGACTTCCAGACGCAGTGGCGCGGCGTCATGGTGCAGCGCTACACGGAGGCGGCACTCCGCGAGGTGGCCGGCCTCGACGTGGGACGCCTCGCGCCGCGGCACGAGGCCGTCCCGGTGGGATGAGCTTCGCGAAGGTCGCGGCTCTCCTTCTGCTGGCCGGGACGGTCGCAGGCGGCGCTCCCCGGGCACCGCGGCGGATCGTCCTCATCACCATCGACACGCTACGGGCCGACGCCCTGCCGGGCAATCCGAGGATGGAGGCTCTGGCGCAGGACTCCGCGGTGTTCACCGAGGCCTGGTCGCCGGCGCCGTGGACGCTCCCGGCCCTGGCTTCGATCCTGACCGGCGTCTCGCCGCAGGTCCATCTCGCGACCGGCCTCAACGGCCGGGTGCCCGGCCGGCTGACCACCGTGGCCGAGGCGGCGCGGCGGGCGGGCTTGCGCACCGCGGCCCTGGTCTCTTCCCCGGTGCTCGGCCGCGGCGCCAACCTCGCCCAGGGCTTTGACGAGTACTCCGGGGAGCCCGCCTCGCCACCCCAGCTCGCCGGCCGCGCGGTCCGCTGGCTGCGGGCGCAAAAGAAAAGCCGCGGCTTCTTCCTCTGGATCCACTTCTACGATCCCCACTCGCCCTATGAAGCGCCGCCCGAGTACCTCGACGGCCTGAAAGCCCCGCCCGGCCTGGAGGTACGCCTCGGCACGGCCGAGCTCCTGGCCATCCGCATCCGGGAGCGCGACCCCGCGCCTGCCGAGCGCGAGTGGATCCGCCGGCTCTACGCCGCCGAGGTCCGCTGGGTGGACGACGCCGTGGGCACCCTCCTGGCCGAGCTCAAACGCCTGGGGATGTACGAGGGCTCGCTGATCGTGCTCACCTCCGACCACGGCGAGGAGTTCTGGGAGCACGGCGGCATCGGCCACGGTCACACCCTCTACGAGGAGCTGCTCCACGTGCCCCTCCTCGTGAAGCTCCCCGGCAACACGAGGCGCGGAGAGATCGATCTCCCCGTCTCGACCGCCAGCCTCGCCGCCACCTTTCTGGATTTAGCCGGCGCGCCGCTGCCGGCCCGCTACCCGGCGGCACCGTCGCTCCGGCCCCTGCTCCAGGGCGGCGCCGCCCCGCCCCCCTTCCTCGCCACCGGTCTGCAACGCATCGAGGAGCAGGAGGCCCTCCGCTTCGACCGCTTCAAATACATCCGCCGCTTGACCAGCGGCAAGGACGAGCTCTACGACCTGGCGCGAGACCCCGGAGAACGCAGGGATCTCGCCGCTTCGTCACTCAGTACCGTCGATGAGGCCAAGCGCCTCCTCGCCGGTCTCACGGCCGAGAGCGCCAGGGCACGCAAGGCGCTGTCGATCCAGAAGAAGGAAGAGATCCCCCTCGGCTCCGAGGAGCGCAAGAGGCTCCGGGCGCTCGGCTATGGGCGATGATCGGTGATCGGTGCGCTATGATCCCGCCGGCGATCGCGCAACTGGTATGACGACCACCCTCCGCATCTATCTCTGCTCCGTCCCGGGTGACATGGACGGCGAGCGCGCCATCCTCGAAGAGCAGGTCTTCCCGGAGTTGCGGCGGCGGGCCGAGGGCCTCGTGGCCGCGGTGGAGGTCGTCGACCCGGCCGGGGCGACCTCCAAGGGGTTCGATCTGACGAAACGGTTCCGCGAGATCGATGCCTGCCGGCCCTTCTTCGTCGGCATCCTCGGCGAGCGCTACGGCGATCCCCCGGTCATCGTGCCCCCGGAGCTCCGCGACCGGCACCTGTGGATCGCCGCCGATCCCGGCCGCAGCACGCTGGAGCTGGAGATCCTCCACGGCGTGCTCAACGACCCGGGGGCCGCCTGGCAGAGCTTCTTCTACCTCCGCGATCCACGCTTCCCGGCGCAGATGCCGGAGAGCAAGCGCTGGAAGTTCCTCTCCGAGAACGCGAGGGGGGAGGCGCGGCTCGCCAGCCTGAAGGACCGAATCCGGCTCTCCGGCCGGCGGGTCTTCTCGGGCTATCCCTGCACCTGGAGCGAGACCCTGGAACGCGCGGTCGATCTCGAAGCCTTCGCGGAGCGCGTGCTCGCCGACCTCTGGCGGGCGGTCCAGGAGGAAGACCTGGAAGCTCCCCCGCTGCCCATGCCCATCCTGGCGCCCCCCGAGGCCGACCCTCTCCAGGAGATGCGGGACGAAGCGGAGCGCGTTCTGGGCGACATCCTCGACGAATCGACCTTGCCGGAGAGCCCTACCACCACCGGCTCGACCGTCCTCGAAGCCCCGGTTCACGACTGGGTCGACTTGAACGCCACGATCCCCGCGCTGGTCCCTCCAAAGATCACCCCTCTGCCGCCCAGCCCGCCACTCCCCCTCGACGATACCGCTCACGTCGAGGTGCCCACGGCTCCCCCGCCGCCGCGGCCTGCGCCTCGCCCCAAGGCGGCAGGGGCGGTGGCGGCAAAATCCAGGGGAAAGCTGATTTTCTGGGTGATCTTCCTGGTCATCGCAGCGGTGGTCGGATTCTTGGTGCTCGGCTCCTGAGAAGAGAAGTCTTAGGCCACTGGGTGGGACATCGAAAGGGGCGCCCCCGGTCTCACCCGGAGCGCCCCTTCACCCCTCTCCTCCGGTGGAAGCGGCGAACGCTCCCGCCCCTTTTACAACCGGCGCGCGTCGCGGCGCGTGCCGAAGAAGCGGTCTTCGTCGAACAGGGCGTGCGAGTAGAAGTCGCTCGCGCCCGTCACCGGCCGGTAGTCGGGGTCGAACCTGCGGCGCAGGCCGGTCTCGTAGTCCCGATTGAAGGCGTTCTTCTCGTAGTCGGGCAGGCCGCCCAGGTCGGAGTGGCTGACGTCGTCGAGGATTACCTGGTCCCGCCCCTCGTCCACCCGGGCGGATCCGATCGGGATGAGGACGTGCCGGCCGCGGTCGACCGCCTTGTCCAGCTCTCCGGTGATGCGGGGATCGGTCCGCACGACGCTCGGCCCAACCTCCGCCTCGGTGGCGCTCTCCAGGCCGACGGTCTGGGCCACGGACGGGCGGCCGCCCAAGGGCTCGTCTCCGGGGCCGGAGGCGAGGTCGCGGTCCAGCTCGACCTCCAGGTAACGGACCCGCCGCGCGCCAGGGTCGACCAGCAGGTCGCAGACCGCCCCCAGCCGTTCGCCGCCGCTCGCGACGACGTCCCAGCCGCGGACGTCCAGGCTCCCGCCGGCCCTCTCGTATTCGTTCAGCTCGCCGAGCGCGGCGAGCCGAATCTCCGTGGTCATCGCTTCAGTGCCATGCGCCATCGCAATCCTCCTTCGCAGGTTCGCCTACACCCGCAAAGGTTTTGCAAGGATCGCGCCGTTTTGGGCGCCTTTCAGCCCTCGGCCCGCGCCAGGCGCTTCTGGAAGCTCGCCCGCCACCCCTCCGGCAGGGCCTCGACTTCGACCGCGCGGCGCAGGAGGTCGAGGTCCGGCTCGCCGGAGCGGCCGAGGTAGAGACGGACGACGTCGAGCACGCTCACCCGCCTCTCGTCCTCGTGGATGCGCTCCATCGGATCCCCGGCCTCCACCTCGCCCTCGCGCAGCACCTTCAGGTAGAAGCCCGGCCTCTCGGCCTCCAGGAAGCGCTCGACGAACTCCTCGCTGCCGAAACGGATGCCGAGCTTGAAGCAGGGCATCCGCGGCTGGGTGACCATCACCTCCGCCGAGCCGGCGCGGAAGCGGTCGCCGACGTGGACCTGGTCCTCCCACCAGCCTTCGGTGGTCAGGTTCTCGCCGAAGGCCCCCCAGTCGAGACCCAGGCCGGGCTGCTCGCCGCGCCAGAACGGATAGTGCTCCAGGGGGTAGCAGTAGACCGCCTTGTCCGGCCCGCCGTGCACGGAGAGGTCGGCCTGGCCGTCCCCCTCCAGGTTGAGCCGCCGCACCGGCACGGGCCCCGCCGCCGGCGCCTTGAAAATACCGGTCATGATCCGCCGGCCGTTCCAGACCACCGGCCGGGGAAGCCCCACGTTCACCGAGACGACTTTCATGATGGGGCTGACGATACCATCGGCTGTAACTTAGTGGCCCTCCTCTACGTATACCGTACGGGTATACTCGGAGTATCCGACTCTGGGACCGGTCCCGGAGTCGTGCCATCGGATACTCCCGGGAGGAAGGACAGGTTGGCCAACGAGCGTGCGACCGGCAGAGACGTGATTCTCGCCATCGGCGAAAACATGCACCAGAGCCTGGAGCCGCTGGTGACGAAAGTCTTGGCGCCGAGCATCTTCCAGGTCTATCTCAACGGCGACGACTTCGACCATCTGCGGACGATCTTCGGCGAGCTCGAGACGGAGGCGAAGAAGCTGCTCGACACCGAGATGCAGCGGCTCAACCGCTCGGCGGAGCCGGCGCTCGGCCGCATCCTGAAACCGCTGCGCAAGAAGAACGGCGCGGCGGCCGAGACGGCGCCCAGGTACGTGAGCGCCGAGGGGCGGTGGACCATCCGCTTCTCGGAGGATCCCAACGGCGTCCTTGCACCGGGGGACATCCAGGTGATCTCCGAGTTCTCCCAGGGGCCGTCGGAGACCTATGGAGCCGGCTCGCTCACCCGCCGCATCTCGACCACCCGGCGGTTCGGCAAGACGTCCGCCGAGCGCGAGGCGGTGGGGCCGCAGGAGGGGTTCGCCCGCATCCTCTACGAGGACGACGGCGGCAAGCGCACGTTCCTGATGACCAAGGACGAGATCGTCATCGGCCGCGAGGCGCCGGACGTATGGGTGGACCTGCGCCTCGACACCTCGCTCGACGTCTCCCGCGAGCACGCCCGCATCCAGCGCACGCCGGAAGGCAAGTTCCGCATCAAGGACCTGAGCAAGCTGGGCACGACGGTCGACCGCGTGCCGATCCCCAAGAGCCTCGACATGGTGGACGGCGAGGCCAAGGACCTCGACCGCTGGGCCGACCTCCCGGACCGCGCCCGCGTCGGGCTCGCCGGCATCGTCTACCTCGACTTCGAGAAGACCCAGCGACCGTGACGGCCCTGTTCACCGCCCGCCTCGTCTTCCTCGCCGCCCTGCTGGCTCTGGCGGCCGCCCTCGCCTGGCTCTCCTTCACGGGAACGAGGAAGAGGTAGTGGCCGTCGCCCGGACCAGGCTGCCGGCGGCGGCGGCGAGCGACCCGGGGCGCGCGCGGGAGATCAACGAGGACCGCGTCCTCTGCGACACCGAGCGCGGCATCTTCGCCGTGGTCGACGGCGTCGGCGGCGAGTCGGCCGGCGAGATCGCGGCGCAGACCGCGCTCGACGTGCTGCGCGCCCGGCTCTCGCGCCGTACCACCGACCTCGGCCGGCTGGTGCGCGAGGCGGTCGCCCTCGCCAACAAGCAGATCTACGAGCGGGCTGAAGGAGACCCCTCGCTCGCCGGCATGTCGTGCGTGCTGACGGTCGCCGTGCTCGACGGCACCCAGGCGACGGTCGGCCACGTGGGCGACAGCCGCCTCTACCGTCTACGGCGCGGTGAGATCGAGAAGATCACCCGCGACCACTCCCCCGTCGGCGCCCGCGAGGACGCCGGGGAGATCTCCGAGGCCGAAGCCATGCGCCACCCGCGGCGCAACGAGATCTTCCGCGACGTCGGCTCGGAGCCGCACGAGCCCGAGGACGAGGGGTTCGTCGACATCCTCCAGATCGCCTTCGAGCCGGAGAGCGCCCTGCTCTTATGCAGCGACGGCCTCTCGGACCTCGTCGCCTCCCAGGACATCCGGACGATCGTGGAGGCCAACGCCGCCGACCCTGGGGCCGCCGCGCAGGCGCTGATCGACCGCGCCAACGCCGCCGGCGGCAAGGACAACATTTCGGTGGTGTTGGTCCAGGGCGAGCGCTACGCGGCGAGCCTGCGGAACCGGACGGCCGAGCCGGCCACGGCCACGGCCGAGACACGCCGGACGGTGCCCCTGCGCGGCGCGGCGGCGGCGCGCTCGGCTTCAGGGAGCCGGCTGGGGCGCATCCTGGGCAGCCGGCCCATGGTCTTCCTCTACGGGGCGGTCCTCACCCTCCTGGTGACCGGGCTCCTGCTCGACCGGCGGCTCGTAGGGATCGACATCCCCGGGCTGGGCGGCGGCGAGGAGGTGCTGCGGGTGGGGGTGGGGGACGGCGGCCTCGCGACGATCGGCGAGGCGCTGGCCAAGGCCCGGCCGGGGACCACGATCGAGGTCGCCCCCGGCGAGTACGCCGAGCGCATCCAACTGCGCAGCGGCATCGCCCTGGTGAGCCTGGTGCCCCGTGGTGCCGTGCTCCGCCCGGCGGGAGCCGGCGGGCCGGCGGTAACCGCCCAGGGCGTGCGCGGCGCCCGGCTGCAGGGCTTCCGAGTCGCCGGTGAGGGCCTGGCCGTGGGGGTGAGGCTGGCCGATTCGGACGTCGAGATCGAAGGGCTGGAGGTCTCGGGAGCCACGGTGGCCGGCGTCGAGATCGCCGGGGCGGACCGTTCAACGCTGCGTGTCAGCTTCGTCCACGACAACCCCGGCTCCGGGGTGATCGCAGCGGGTGAGGCGGCGCCGGTGCTGCTCCACAACCTGATCCTGAGGAACGGCGCGCGGCCCGGCGCGCCGCGGCCCGGCGTCGAGGTCCGCGACGCCGCCCGGCCGGCCCTGGTCGAGAACCGAATCGAAGGCAACGGCGGAGGGGGCATCGCGCTGGCCGCTCCCGGCCGCGAGGAGGAATACCTACGGTGGAACTCGTTCGGCGGCGCGGCCCGGGGCCAGGCGGTGCGCGGCCCCTTGGCGCCGCCGCCTACCGTTGCCCCGGTTCCCGCACCGGCCCCCGGGCGACCGCGGTGAAGGGAGCCAGATGTTGAGCCAGCAGACGGTCGGCCGGTTCGAGATCCGCGACTTCCTGGGACGCGGCGCGATCGGCGACGTGCTCCTCGCCTGGGATCCCGAGCGCTCCCAGGAGGTGGCCCTCAAGGTCATCCGCATCCCCAAGACCGAGGCCGACGTGCTGGAGGCCGAGAGGACGGGCGCCGCCCTCCAGGCTCAGCTCGCCCGCATTGCGCCCCAGGTGGCCGCGGTCCTCGACTCCGGGGTGGACGACGACTTCTTCTGGGTGGCCATGGAGTACGTGGACGGCACGGACCTCTCCCGCGTCCTCTCCAGAGGCCCCCTGCCGGAAGACCGCGCGATCAACATCGCCCTCCAACTCTGCTCGATGCTGGAGGTCTGCCACTCCTTCTCGGCGGAGATCGGCGGGCGGCAGGTGCTCGGCGTGATCCACGGCGACATCAAGCCGGAGAACATCCGCCTCCAGGAGGGGGACCTGGCGCGGGTCCTCGACTTCGGGATCGCCAAGCACCTCTCGCAGACCCGGCGCTTCACGGTCAACCTGTTCGGCAGCCTCCCCTATACGCCGCCGGAGCGGCTGGAGCGCGGCGTGGTCGACTTCCACTCCGACCTCTGGGCGGTCGCGATCGTCCTCTACATCTGCGTCAGCGGCAACCGCCCCTTCCCCGGCGACACTCCGGAGGAGCTCGAGACGCGCATCCGCCGCGGCGAGCGCCCGCTGCCCCTCCCCGACACCTGCTCGCCCCGGCTGCAGCGCATCCTCAAGAGGTGCCTCTGCTTCGAGGTGGACCGGCGCTATCCCACCGCATCGTCCTTACGCGCGGACCTCGAGGCCTTCCGGGACGGCCGGCCCCTCGCCGACGAGTTGGCCCTGGACGAGTCGAGCGCGACGCGGCGCACCCGGCCGCCGGCCGCCGAGTTGGACGCCACCCGCCGGACGGACCGCCCCGTCACCCCGCTCCCCGCTACGGAGGCCACCCGCCGCACCGGCGGCGAGGACTTCGTGCCTCCGCCCCCTCCCCCGCCCTTGCCCCCCGTGGCGGAAGCGACGGAGGCGGGGCTGGCGGGGCCGCCGAGCCCATCACTGTTGCAGCGGCCTCCGCGCCATCGGGGCCACCAGGCGGTGACCGCCTTCGCCCTGCTGCTCGTCCTCTTCTCCCAGACCTGGGTGTGGAGCGAGATGAAGGAGGTGCGGCACAGCCTGGTGACCAACACCCGGCCCGACGTCGACGCCGTCTGGGAGCGCTACCGCCGGGCCTCGCGGGTGAGCCTGATTGGCCCCTTCCTCGGCGGCACCCGAGAGGAGTTGCAGCGTGCGCTGGTCCAGGCCGGCGACCGTATTCTCGACAGCTACCACGGCGACGACCCGTCGACGACCGAGCGCGGCTGGCAGAAGGCCGAGGGCTACCTGAAGGCGGCCGTCGAGATGAGCTTCCGCGACAAGGAGAGCCGGGCGAAGATGATGTACGCCCGCGCGCATCTCGACCGCATCGCGGCGCAGACCCTGCGCAACCGGGGCCAGGCCAAGCCGGCGGCCGAGAAGACCAGGGAGGCAATCTACGAGTTTCGCGACGCCGCCAAACGGGCCCCCGACTGGCCGGACCCCTATCTAGGCCTGGCGCGCATCTACGCCTACGACAAGTTCGACCTGCCCGAGCTTGAAAAGGCCCTGGGCGAGCTCGCCCGCCGCGGCTACCCGCACGGCCGGCGAGAGACGGCGATGCTCGCCGACGGCTACCGCATGCGGGGCAAGGAGCTCCTGGCCCGCGCCCAGAAGGTCGCGGGGACCGACGAGGAGTCGCTGATGCTCGAGCGGGCCCGCGACCACCTCACCCAGGCCATCGCCCTCTACGCCGAGATCCCCAGCTTCGCCAACTCCCGGGCCAACCGGACCGATGCCGAAGCCAACCTGGACGTGGCGATGAACCGGCTGTGGGAGCTCGGGTTCTGATGCGCGAGTTCTTCAAGGAGTCCTCATGGGTGTAACCCTGAGCACCGCCGCGGAGCGGCGGCGCCGTCAAGCGGCCCCTTCGCACCGGCCGGGCGTGCCGTCTCTCTCCCCCGGCTCCGCGCGCGGCCGGGAGGCCGCCCTGCTGCTCGGCGGGCTGGCCGTCATCGTCTTCGGGCTGGTCCTCGTCTACCAGGCAGTAACCCACGTGCCGGCCGCGGCATCCGGAGCGAAACCTGGTACCGTCCTCAACCTCAACACCCTGTCGCGGCCGGAGGAGATCCTCCCTCTCCTCGACTCCTTCGAGGACGCCAGCGAGCGCCTGTTCGCCGCGCGGGCGATCCAGCGGCACCTCAAAGACCGTCCGGCCCCCAACGTCGGCGAACTCGGGCGCATCCGCATTCCCGAAGCCGAGATCGCGACGGGCGGCAAGCTGCCCGTGCTCACCGAGAGGCTGGCCGAGCGGCGGGCGCGGACGGCCGAGGGAGAGGCGGTCACCGTCCCCCTGCTCTCCGCCTCCCAGGTCCGCCAATTGAAGCCGGACCTCGCCGTGCGCACCGCGAGCGAGTTCCGCTCGTCGTTCCTGTTCTGGACAGGCCTGTTCATGGCCGGCCTGCTGGCCCTCCACTTCGCCTGGCGGGTACGCCGCTTTGCGGGGGACGAGCTGCTGCTGCCGATCGTCGCCGTGCTGGCGGGGATCGGCCTCCTGGTGATGGTCGCCATCCGCGACCCTCTACGCGACCTGCTGCTCTTCCGCACCTTCGTGCAGGGCGTGCTCGGCGGCTGCGCCCTGGCCTTCGCCGGTTCCCTGCTCGACGCCGAGCGCTCGCCGCTACGCCGCCGGAGCGTCCTGCCGCTCGGCGCCGCCTTCCTCCTCTCGGCCGTGCTCATCGCCTTCGGCAGCGGTCCCGGGGGGAGCGACGTCAAGGTGAACCTTCTCGGCTTCCAGCCGGTCGAGGCGATCAAGATCTTGATCGTGCTCTTCCTCGCCGGCTACTTCTTCGACCGCTGGGAGTTCCTGCGCGAGCTCCAGGAGAAGCGCCTGGCGATCCCCGGGGCGCCCGCCTGGCTGCGCCTGCCCAAGCTCGAGTACCTGCTGCCGCCCTTCGCCGCGATCGGCGGCATCCTCTTCTTCTTCTTCCTGCAGAAGGACCTCGGGCCGGCCCTGGTGCTCGCCTTCCTCTTCTTCGCCCTCTACTGCGTGGCCCGCGGGCGGCTGACCATGGCCTTCCTGGGCACGGCCGTGGTGGTGGGCGCCTTCTTCGTCGGCTACAAGATCGGCTACCCGCGCACCGTCACCGGGCGCATCCAGATGTGGCTCTCACCCTGGGACAACGCCTTCCGCGGCGGCGAGCACCTCGCCCATTCGCTGTGGGCGATGGCCGGCGGCGCCCTCTCCGGCACCGGTCTCGGGCTCGGGCAGCCGGGCCGGGTGCCCGAGGTCCACACCGACATGGTGCTGGCCGCGGTAGGCGAGGAGCTGGGCTTCCTGGGGCTGCTCGCCGTCTTCGCCCTCTACGGCCTGCTCGTCTACCGCGGCTTCCGGGCGGCCCTCAAGGCTTCGGGCCTGTACAGCTTCTTCCTGGCGACCGGGCTCACCCTGCTGCTCGCCTTCCAGATCGTGCTGATCGCCGGCGGCGTCACCGGCCTCTTCCCCCTCTCGGGAGTCGTCTCGCCGTTCCTGAGCTCAGGGCGGACAGCGATGTTCGCCAACTTCCTGATCGTCGGCCTGCTGCTCGCGGTCTCGGCCCGGCCCGGCGACGGCGAGGCCACGCGGAAGTTCCGCGGCCCGCTACGCTGGGTCGGCCTGTCGCTCGCCCTCGCACTCGGCGCCATCGTGCTGCGCGCGGCCTGGTTCCAGGTGGTGAAACCCGACGAGATCCTGACCCGTGGCGTCCTGGCGCTCCAGGGCGACGGCTCGCGGCGCTTCCTCTACAACCCCCGCCTGGCGGAGATCGCCGCCAGCATCCCCCGCGGCTCGATCGTGGACAGAAACGGCCTCCCGCTCGCGAGCAGCAACCCGGCCGAGCTCATGGCCCGCCGGGCGGCCTACCAGAAGCTCGGCGTGAGCCTCGACCAGGAGCTGCCGGACCGCCCGGAGAGGACGACCCGCCATTACCCATTGGGCGGCGTCACCTTCCACCTCCTGGGCGACCTGCGCAACCGGGTGAACTGGGGCGCGCCCAACACCACCTACGCGGAGCGCGAGGCGCGCATCCGCCTGCAGGGCTACGACGACTACGCCGCCGTGGTCGAGGTGGTGCAGCCAGACGGCCGCACGAGCCGCGAGATCAAGCTCGACTACTCGGAGCTCATCCCCCTGCTGCGCCACCGCTGGCAGCCCGAGCATCCGGAGGTGCGGCGGATCCTCGAACGCGACCGCACGGTGCACCTGGCGGTCGACGCCCGCCTCCAGCTCCGCGCCGCGGACATCCTGGAGCGCTACGCCCGCGAGGCCGGCCATGGCGCCGCGGCGGTGGTGCTCGACGCCGACACTGGCGAGACCCTGGCCGCGGTGAGCTACCCCTGGCCGAGCAGGCTGCCGATCGAGGCCGATACGGACGGCGAGGACGACCCGGGGATCTTCGACCGCGCCCGCTACGGCATCTATCCCCCGGGCTCCACCTTCAAGCTGGTCACCGCCATGGCGGCCCTGCGCAAGGACCCCGCCATCGCCGAGAAAGACTTCGAATGCGTGGGATTGCCCGACGGCCGGGTGGGCAACCGGGTGCGCGGCTGGGGCAAGGCGATCCGCGACGACCCCACGGTCCACGTCCCCCACGGCTCGGTGAACCTGGAGCGCGGCATCAGCCAGTCGTGCAACGCCTACTTCGCCCAGCTCGGCACCTACGAGGTGGGGCCGGAGCGGTTGATGGAGACGGCGGACGTGATGGGCATCTCGGTCGCGGTCCCCAAGACAGCCGAGCAGCTCAAGGACGCCCTACCCCAGGCCTCCTACGGCCAGGGCCAGGTGACCGCTACACCGCTCCAGATGGCCCGCGTGGCGGCGACCCTCGCCCAGGGCGGCGAGATGCCCCAGGTGCGCTGGGCGACCGACGGCAGCGACGGGCGGACCCCGGGCAAGACGCCGGTGCTCGCCCGCGGCCCGGCCGCCATCATCGCTCGCGCCATGCGCGGCGTGGTGACGGTGGGCACTGCTTCGCGCTTCCTGGGCGGCATCGTCCCCGCCATGGCTGGCAAGACCGGCACCGCCGAGGTGGCGGGCAAGAAATCGCACTCCTGGTTCGTCGGCTTCGCGCCTTACGGCCAGGGGGGGGCGCGGCGGATCGCCGTCAGCGTCATCGTCGAGCACGGCGGCTACGGCGGCCGGCTGGCGGCGCCCGCCGCGGGAGAGATCGTGAAGGCGGCGGCGGAGCTCGGCCTGATCCGGTAGGATGGTGAGCTATGGCGAACTTTGAGAACGTGCTCGGCAAGCTCCGGCACTGGGTCAAGCCCTGGATGGCCGGCACGGAGCCGATGGAGATCCGCCGCGCCGTACTGGACGAGGTGGGCTCCAAGGTCATCGCGGCCGGTGGCGGCAGGCGGGTCTTCCCGTTCAACCGCGTCCGGGTCTACCTGCTGGCGGGAGGCACAGAGGAGAGGATCGAGCTCGAGGGGGTCGTCCGCGAGGCCTGGGACCTGGAGGCCGCGGTCTCAGAGCGGCTGCGCGATATGGAAGCCAAGATCCCCGCCGACTTCCGCGTCGAGGTCCTGGTCACCGAGCAGGGCGGCCCAGAATTCGGCGACCGCCGCTTCCGGGTCGCCTGCGAGAGGGTGGAGACCGAGGCCCCGGTCATGGCAGAGAGGCCGGTCCTCGAGCTGACCGTCCTCAAAGGCGCGGCCACCCAGAAGGTCTACACGCTGACTTCAGACCGCGTCTACCTCGGCCGCCTGGAGGAGGTGCTCGACCCAGAAGGCCGGGTCAAGCGCCGCAACGACGTCGCTTTCGTCGACCTGGGGGAGGTCAACCAGAGCGTCTCCCGCGAACACGCGCGGATCACCTGGCACCCCGAAACGCGCGACTTCTGGCTCCGCGCCGAGCAGAAATCTGGCACCCGCATCGTCCGCGACGGCCGCACCCTCGACGTCAATCCCCAGGACCGCCAGGGAGTCCGTCTCAAGGCGGGCGACGAGATCTACCTGGGGCGGGCCTGCCTCAAGGTTGGAATGAGGTAAAACCCTAGCAAACCGCGTAATTAATTTGTAAACGCGCTGCCTGGGCGGTATTTAGATCCTAAACTCAGGGAGTCATGGAGATGGCGGTGTTTCTCAAGCGACGGAGCCTCTGGGTCGGGTTCCTGGCGGTGCTGGTGCCGCTCCTGGTCCTCCTGTGGCTCCAGTACCGCTGGCTGGTCCAGTTGGATCAGGCCTCGGCCATCGCCCAGAAAGCCACGCTCAAAAATTACCTGGAGGCGGTGGTCAGCGACGTCGAGACCACCTACCGCCAGAACGCCGAGCGGGTGCTCAACCTGTCCCCCAACTACTTCACCCAGGACAGGCTGGAGAAGGCGGCCTACCACTTCAAGAAGAAGGGCGTCGAGGGGGTCAAGCGCCTGTTCGTCGTCAGCTTCGCCGATGAAGCCGATGGCGACCTGCTCTACTTCGAGCCCTCCTGCGCGTCGTTCTCCCCGCCGTCCCGGTCGCCCGAGGTGCAGGCGGTGTGGCTGGCCACGGCGCCCTGGCGCGCCCTGGTCCACAAGGGGGTGCCGGTCGAGCGAGTGCGGCTCACCATCGACGAGCGGGACATGGACTACCGGATCGTACTCAACCCGATCACCGACGACTCGTCGAAGGTCGTGGGCCTCGCCGGCATGATCCTCGACGAGGAGCACTTCCGGCGCTCCGTGCTGCCGGCCGCGATCAAGAAGTCCCTGCCCAAGTTCTTCTCGGGTAACAGCCAGGGGGAGCCCGTCGTCTCGGTCGAGGACGGCCTGGGGGAGATCGCCTACGCCACCGGCAAGGCCGACAAGGACAACGGCCGGCTGCGGGAAACCGAGGCCGTTCGCCCCTTCTCGTTCGTCTTCACCGACTGGAAGATCGGCCTGATCAGCCGGCACACAACGCCGGCGGTTGTGGCGCGGCGCAACTTCCTGGTCAACATCGCGCTCTCGGCCGTGCTCGGCACCGTGCTGCTCTCCGGCGTCGTGCTCGCCCTGCGCACCGCCTCGCGCGCCATGAAGCTGTCCCAAATGAAGAACGATTTCGTTTCGAACGTCTCGCACGAGCTGCGCACCCCCCTCGCCTCGATCCGCGTCTTCGGCGAGTTCCTCCGCCTGGGCCGCGTGGACAGCCCGGAGAAGGCGCGCGAATACGGCGACTACATCGAGACCGAGAGCCGACGCCTGACCCAGCTCATCAACAACATCCTCGACTTCGCGAGCATCGAGTCCGGCAGGAAGAGCTACCGCTTCGAGCGCTCTGACGTGAGCGAGGTCGTCTGCGAGACGCTCAAGACCTTCGAGATCCGCCTGCGGCAGAGCGGCTTCCGCATCCTCCTCGAACGCGCCGAAGTCCCCCTGCCGCCCGCCCGGATCGACGCCGGCGCCGTCGCGCAGTCCCTCTGCAACCTGCTCGACAACGCCGTCAAGTACTCCGGAGAGAAGAAGGACATCACGGTGACTCTGCGACGCGACGGCGATTCGATCGTCATCGCAGTCAAGGATCAGGGGATCGGCATCCCGCGCGACGAGCAGAAGAAGATCTTCGACCGCTTCCACCGCGTCAGCACCGGCCTGGTCCACGACGTCAAGGGGAGCGGCCTGGGCTTGTCCATCGTCAGCCACATCGTCGAGGCCCACCGCGGCACCGTCACCGTCGCCAGCCGGCCGGGCGAGGGGAGCACCTTCTCGATCCACCTGCCGATCGAGCAGGCAGATTCGCGGGCCGCTGCCCCCGCCGCTTCGCCCGCGGCCTTCGAGGCTCCCGCAGGGGCCCCGATCCGAGGCTTGAGATCATGACCACGACGCGCGTTCTGATCGTCGAAGACGACGAGGCCATGTCCGTCGCCCTGCGCGACGGTTTCGAGTACGAAGGTTACGCGGTGACCGTGGCCAAGGACGGCGAGGCCGGCCTCGAGCTCGCCACCGCAGACAAGCCCGACCTGATCCTGCTCGACGTGATGCTCCCCAAGATGACCGGCCTCGATGTCTGCAAACAGCTCCGCGGCACCGGCAGCGGCGTGCCGATCATCATGCTGACCGCCCGCGGGCAGGAGATCGACAAGGTGCTCGGCCTGAAGCTCGGAGCCGACGACTACATCACCAAGCCGTTCGGCTTCATGGAGCTGCTCGCCCGTGCGGAGGCCGTGCTGCGCCGCTGCGGCCCCGGCGGAGCCCAGGAGCCGGCCCAGCTCGACACCTATCGCTTCGGGGACGTCTCGATCGACTTCAAACGCCACGAGGCGAAGAAGGGCGGCGAGCCGATCGACCTCTCCCCCCGCGAGTTCCAGCTCCTCGCGTTCTTCATCGAGCACCAGGGCGAGATCGTCACCCGCGAGACCCTGCTCGACACCGTCTGGGACTACAACGCCATCCCCTTCACCCGCACGGTCGACATGCACATCGCCAAGTTGAGGAAAAAGGTGGAGGACAACCCCTCGGACCCCAGGCACATCGTCACGGTCCACCGGCTGGGTTACAAGTTCATGGGTTAACTTGTACCGCTTTTCCTCTCAGCCTACACCTTCATTAGTGGATGCGGCTATCGAGTGGCCGCGTGGTATTCTCCACCAACGATATCTGTCTTGCTGATGGACGGCCTTCTCGGTTCCACTGAGATGGTCCAACTGAGGTCTACAATCGGTGCCGTGGGCTTGAGGGGCCATAGGGGCTCCCGCTCCGGCTCCCGGACAGGAGGGATAGGATGTCTCGCTCAATCGTTCGCCGCCTCACCGCCGCCGTGACCCTTGCCGCGGCGCTCTGGGCCGCAACGCCCGCGACCGCAGCGCCTCGTGCACCTCGCCTTCGCGCCGTGCCGGGGATCAGCCTGCTGCAGCAGGCGGTGGATTGGTTCCAGGGACTCTTCGCGGCTCCCGCTCCGGCCGAGCGCCAAGAGAAGGCCGGCGCCGTTCCGATCAGCCCCCCACTCCAGCCAGGGGTCGACAGCGTCGACTACAACATCGAAATAGATCCGAACGGATGAGGCAAGGAGAAGACGCGCGCAGGTTGCACTTGTGCGATAATTACATGAGATCTCTTTCTTCTCTTTGGGAGGGCCGATCATGGCCGAGGCAGAACTAGCTGGATATCACCCGAGCACGGATGAGTTGGAGCGCTTCCTACTGGGCGACCTCTTACCGCGCGAGGCCATGCCCGTCATCACCCATCTGTTGAGGAAGTGCTCTCTCTGCCAGGAGAGGATGGCGCCCACGGCGGCCGTCCTGTTCATGCCGAGCCGCAAGCTCCCCGAGCCGGTTCTCGATTCCGGAGCGGAGTACGATTTCGCGCTCTTCAAGGCGTTCGCGGCTGTGCGCGAGCATTCGGCGGCCCTTCCCGCCGACCAGAGCGAGATGGACGCCGTGCTGCTCAAGGAGGTTCCCGGCGCTGAGCCGCTTGCGCTTCCCGTCCGCACGCAGCACGGCTGGGCGCGCTGTGAGGCTCTGTTCGAAAAGTGCCGGAGTCTGCGCGATAGCGACCCGGAGGCCATGGTGTTGGCAGGCTCCCTGGCAGTCGCGTTGGCGGAGCGGATGGAGCCGGATGAAGCCGGCCCCCAGCCCTTGGCTGACTTGCAAGCTCGCGCCTGGGGCGAACTCGGCAACGCCCGCCGGGTGGCAGAGGACTACTTGGGTGCCGAGCGGGATCTGTCGCGCGCCCTGGAGGTCTCGGACCGGGGCACAGGCGACCCCTTGCTTCTGGCGCGGCTCATGGACCTCACTGCCTCGCTCTATACCCACCAGCAGCGGTACTCGGATGCCTTGGAGCTCCTCGACCGGGTCTACGAGATCTATCAAACCCAGGGTGAGACCCACGCGGCTGGCCGCGCACTGGTCAGCAAAGC
>Ga0190265_10001091_pt1 | contig 17669 bp, 12 predicted proteins | sample Popmic124T_FD_133135 | JGI IMG/M metagenome (GOLD analysis project Ga0190265, IMG submission 133135) | Populus adjacent soil microbial communities from riparian zone of Indian Creek, Utah, USA - 124 T | ecosystem: Environmental > Terrestrial > Soil > Riparian zone | place: USA: Utah | collected...
GTTTGCACAGTGCAGGGAATGGCATGAGGGATAGAGCGTGAGCGGTGAGCGGTAAGCGGGAAACCGAGGCAGGAGCCATAACGAGGCAGGAGCCATAAGTAGTAGGTGGGCAGCGGGTCGTAGGTGGTAGGCGGTTACGATAAGCGTCAGATGGAAGGGGTAGACTTTGAGCCGTTGCTGTCTGGCCCGCTCACCGCTTACCGCTCACCGTTTACTCTGTTCCTCATTCATGCCTCAACGCCTCCACCGGATCCATCCGGGCCGCACGGTTGGCGGGATACAGGCCGAAGGTGAGCCCGATGGCGATGCTGACCACGCATGCCAGCGCGGCACTCCAGAGCGGCACGCCGGATTCGAGTTGCAGGGCATACTTCAGCAGCTCACCCGACGCGAGACCGAACAGGATTCCAAGGAGGCCACCGATGAGGGTGAGGGTCGCTGCCTCGACCAGGAACTGCCAGAGAATCTCCCGCCGGGTGGCACCGAGGGCCTTGCGCAGCCCGATCTCCTTGGTGCGGTCGGTCACCGAGACCATCATGATGGCCATGACGCCGATCCCGCCTACCAGGAGGGCCACGCTGGACAGCGCGACCATGGCGACGAAGAAGTATGACGTGAAGTTCCCGATCACCTCCAGGATCTGGTCCTGGGAGATGAGATCGAAGGTGTTGGGTGTCCCCGGCCGCAGGTTCCTGGCTCGCCGCAGCGCTACCGTCACCAGATCCTGCGCTTCCGCCACTGAGACACCCAGCCGAGGCTTGACCGCGATAAACAGACTGTTGGTCTCGTCGTAGCGGAAGTTCTGGCGGGCGGTCTCGAACGGAATAACGGCACCGATTTCCTGGCCCGGGGGCTCGAAGATGTTGTCGGGCTTCTGATAGATGCCGATAACGCGGAGCGCCTTGGGGCCTATCCGGATGACGCGGCCGAGCGGGTCGATGCGGCCGAAGAGACGCTCGGCCACGTCGACCTCGAGCACCGTCACCTCGCCTCCCTTCAGCTCACCGGGGGTGAAGAACCGTCCCCGCAACAGTGTCCCGCCCTGGATCTCCATGTATCGCGAGTCGGCCCCGAACACGGCCACCCCTCCCGTCCGCTCGCCCTGATACTCCATGCGCTGGAACAGCTGCACCCACATGGCACTGTATCCGATCTCCGGAATACGGCGGATCGCATCCGCGTCGCTCGATTGGACGATCGGCCTGATCCGGACCTCGTAGGGCAATCGGTCCGGGTTGAGCGGGGTCTGAGAGAAGAAGCGGAGCACATAGAACGCGGTGGGTCCGGCGGTTTCGATCGCGTTGAAGATCTGGGAGCGGATACCCTGCACCATGGAGGCAATCGTCATGACAGTCGTCACGCCGATCACCACACCCAGAATCGTGAGAGCGGACCGGAGCTTGTTGGCCCGAATCGAGTCTACCGCGATCGCGACGCCTTCCCCGACGTTCCGGATCATTCCGCGCGCAGGGCGGTGATGGGATCCAGTCGGGCCGCGCGGGTGGCGGGAAACACGCCGAACAGAATGCCTGCCCCGGCCCCGAGCGTCAGGGCCACAGCCACCGACCAGAGGGTGACCCGGGCCGGGAGGGGGGTGAAGGTGGACACGGCGGCCGCCAGGGCCCACCCGCCGAGCACGCCCTGCAGACCGCCCAGCGTGGTGAGAACAACGGCCTCGATGAGGAATTGCCGCCGGATATCCGCCCGGGTAGCCCCGAGCGACTTCCTGATGCCGATCTCGCGGGTGCGCTCGTTCACCGTCATCAGCATGATGTTCATGATCACGATGCCGCCCACCACGATGCCGATGCAGACCACGGCCGGGATGGCCGTAAACAGGAGCCGGGTGAGCTTCCTCCAGAACGCCACGAGAGCATCGGCCTTGTCCACGGTAAAGTCGTCGGGCTCGCCGGGCCGGAGCCGATGGGCCACCCGCATGGCCTCCTGGGCCCGGCCCATGGCGCCCGGGATGGCATCGGCATCGACCATCTTGACCGAGACCACCGTAGTCTTGCGTCGCCCATACCACGACTCGAACGTGCTGAGCGGCAGGAGAACAAAACCGTCGAAGGACTGCCCCAGCGTGCGGCCCTTTGGGGCAATGATGCCTTTGACAGTTATCTCGTTTCCTCCGATCCGGATCTTCTTTCCTACGCCACTCTCGGGCACGTCAAAGAGCTTGTCGGCCACGTCGAATCCGACGACACCTACTGGCCGCCGCTCGCGCACGTCGGGCTCGCTGAGCGGTCCACCCGCCGCGAAGTTGTAGTCCTGAACGATCTGATAGGGCGGGGTCACCCCGAAGATGAGGACGGTGCCGACCGTCCGGTTGCGATAGCCGACGTCGCTCACCGGAGTGGGCCATCCCGATTGCATCGACACGGCCCGGGCCTCTGGCACCGCGCGACGCACGGCCTCGGCATCGTCGCTGGAGATCAGCGGCCGCTTGTTGATCTCCTTCATCTGGTCTTCATCCAGCAGCCCCACCGAAATCGGGGACCGCCGAACCTGAAATGCGTTGGTCCCGATCACCGCCCCAGTCAGGTTTTCCTTCACGTAGGCGTTCATCCCTTGAATGACCGCTACGACCACGACCAGGAAGCCGACCGAAACGATGATGCCGAGGAGGGTGAAGAAAGAGCGGAGCTTACTGTGCCAGATGGCCTGGAGGGCGAGGCGCAAGGCTTCTGTGAAGGGCATTTCTGAAAAGTAAGCGGTGAGCGGTGAGCGGTAAGCGGTAGATCGGACGTTCCGCGAGAATCGCGGTGCGGACCTGCCGTCCCGCTCACCGCTCACTGCCTACCGCTTACGCTTCTTACTCGTACCTCAACGCCTCCACGGGGTCCAGCTTGGACGCCTTGCTGGCGGGATACAGGCCGAACAGCACTCCGGTCAGAATCGAGGAGACCACGGCGGCAACCACCGAGAGGAGGGGCACCGTGGCGGGAATGGGGGTGAGGGAGCGGATTCCCCAGGCAATCAGCGCACCGGAGGCCATGCCCACCAGACACCCCACCAGCGTCAGCGTCGCGGCCTCGACCAGGAACTGGAACATGATCTCCCGGCGGGTGGCGCCGAGTGCCTTACGCACTCCGATCTCCCGGGTACGCTCGGTGACCGAGATCATCATGATCGCCACCACCCCGATGCCGCCCACCATGAGGCCCACGCTCGACAGGGCGATCATGACGATGAAAAACGCGGCGGTGATCTTGTTGAAGCTGTCGAGGATCCGGTCCTGGCCTACGATGGCGAAGTTGTCGGGCTGACCGGGGCGGAGTCCACGGCTGCTCCGAAGGGCGGTCGTCACCTGGTCCTGCGCCTCCTGCACCGTGGCGGTCTCCGTCGGCAGAACGGCGATGTCCAGCCAATCCTTCCAGTACGAGGTCGCCTTGGTGAACGTGGTGTGCGGGATTGCCAGCCGAGGCTCGCTGGCGTTGCTGAAGAGCGAAGCAGCCTCCACGTGCATCCCCACTACTTGAAACGGCATGCCGGAGATCTTGATCCGCTTGCCGACCGGGTCGCGGCCGGGAAACAGCGATTCGGCCAGCTTGTCGTTGATCACCACGACCTTGGCTCCGGCCGCGTACTCCATGGGGGTAAAGTTGCGTCCCGCGAGAATCTCGCCGCCGTTCACCAGGTTCCAGCTGGGACTCATCCCGGCGATATCGACACTCTTGAGTTCAATGCCCTCGAAGCTCACGGGCGCGCTGGTGAATTCGCTGATGTTGACATCCCGGACTGCAGGAAGCTTACGAATGAGCTCGGCGTCCTGCACCGTCAGTGGTGGCATCCGGCGCCAGGGAGACATCTCGTCCGAGCCGTCGGAGACCTCCAGCCCGCCGGAGAAGTAGCGATAGACAAAAAACGTCTTGGGGCCGGCGGATTCGAGGATTCCGGTGATGCTGCGGTTGATCCCGGTGATCGCCGACGCCATGGCGATCACCACCGTCACCCCGATGGCTACGCCGAGAATGGTGAGCGCGGCGCGCACTTTGTTGGCCCGGATCGAGTCGAGGGCTATGGTCGAGCCCTCGAGCATCCGGGTAGCCGCATTGCCTGCGCGTGGGCCGATCATTCCGCCCGCAATGCGTCGATGGGATCGAGACGGGAGGCACGGCTTGCAGGGTAAACGCCGGCGGCGATGCCTACGCCCACGCCCAGCAGCACGCCCACGCCGATCGACCATGGGGCCACCGCGGCCGGGAGCGGCGTAAACGCCTTTACCGCGAATGCCAGGCCGATGCCCAGGCCAATGCCGAGCAGTGCGCCCACTGCCGAGAGCGTAGCCGACTCCACCACGAACTGCGCCAGAATGTCACGCCGTCGCGCGCCCAGCGCCTTGCGGATCCCGATCTCCCGGGTCCGCTCGCTCACCGCCATCAGCATGATGTTCATGATCACGATCCCGCCCACCACTAGCGAGATAGCCACCAGCCCGGGCAGGGCCACGAAAAGCACCTTCGAGATCTTCTCCCAACTTCCCAGGGCCCCCTCCGCGGTTTGAAACGCGAAGTTGCTTTCCTGTCCTGGCCTGAGCTGCCGCCGGCTCCGCATGATCGCCTCCGTCTGACCCATGGCGAGCCGCATCTGGGTGGGATCGGAAGTCTGGACAATCAGCGCGTCGAGAATATTGATGGGACAGATCAGACGGCGCGCCTGGGCGCTGAACGGCATGATGGCGAACTTGTCCATGGAGATCCCGAAGAGGTTCCCCTGCCTGGCCACCACGCCGATTATCCGGTAGGGAAGGCCGCCGATCAGCACCTTCTTCCCGATCGGATCGATGCCCTTGAGCAGCTTCTCGGCCACCTCATTGCCAATGACCAGGACTGGCTGGGCGGTCCTGACCTCCTGGGAGGTGAAGGCGCGGCCGGCGACGATCTCATAGTTCTTGATCTTGAAGTAGCTCTCTTCGGTCCCCGCCAGCTTGATGCTCTTGGCGATCTTGCCGCCGTAGTGCACCGACACGTAATCCTCGCAGAACTTGGCGAAGGTGGCCGGAGTGCGGACCCGCTCACGCACATAATCCGCATCGTCGTAGCTGATTCGGGGGCGGCGCCGCCAGGCCAGCCACACTTCATCGGAAACGTGGCCGGTCACGATACTGGGTCGTTGCCGCAGCTCGAAGGTGTTGGCCCCGACCAGCGTGTTGGCGAACTCCTCCACCATGTATCGGTTCATGCCCTGCACGATCGACACCACGGCGATAATAAACGTCACCCCGATCAGGACCCCGATCAGGGAGAAGAAACTCTTCAGCTTCTGTGCCCGGAGGGTTCCGAGGGCCATCCGGACCGCCTCCAGCAGGCGCATCATGACGACTTCGCTTCCCGCGTCTTGGTGGTGTCAGCCTGGCGGACCTTGGCGCCATCCTTCAGGTCCCGGATGGCCTGGTAGGTGCCGGCTACGATGGTCTCGCCCTCGCGCAGCCCGTCCACCACCTCGAAGTACTCATCACCCGCCACCCCGACTTTGACCGGGCGGAATGTGGCGGCCCCGTCGCGCACGATGAATACGCCCTCGGCTTCACGCTTCTGAAACCGCGCGCGCAGCGTGTCCACTGTCGGCGCAGCGGCGTCCGATTCGTTGGGAATCTTCTCGTGGTCGCGCACGGTCAGCGCGATGATGGGAATGCTCAGCGCGCTGTTCCGGGTATCGGTTACGATACGGGCGGTGCAGCTCAGGTCGGGCCGGATATCGGCCGGCGGCTTCTGCAGGGTTATCTCCACATCGAAGTCCACCGCGCGGTCGTTCGACCCCGATGCCGTTTGGGTGGCCGTCAGCTTGGCGCTGTGGCTCACCTTGGTGACCCGCCCAGAGAAGGTGGTATCGGGGTAGGCATCGATGTTGACCTCGACCGAGTCGCGAACCTTCAGGCGCACGACGTCGGTTTCATCGACTTGAACCTTGGCCAGGATCACAGACAGGTCGGCCACGGTCATCAGCAATCCGGTTTCCCGGGAGAAGGTCCCTGGCACGGCCACCTCGCCTTCTTCCACGGCCAGGCGGACCACGCGGCCCGAGATCGGCGCTGTGAGGCGGGTTTTGGACAGGTTGTCCTTGGCCTCCTGGAGTCCGGCGCGGGCCTGCTCCAGCTGCGCCTTGGTGGACTGGTAGTTCGCTTCGGCAACCTCGAGAGCGGTCTGAGCCTGCTCGGCGGTCTCAGGCGCGATCAGATTGTCGCCCAGCTCGGTCAGTTGCTTGGCACGGTTCCACGCCCGCTGGGCCTGATCCCGGCTGGCCTTGGTCTGCAGTAGAATCGCCTGAGTAGACGCCACGACCCCTTGGGAGCGGGCCACGGCCGCCTCATACTGGGCCGGATCGATCTGGAGGAGGAACTGTCCCCGCTTCACGAGATCGCCTTCGCCTACTGCGATCTCGATGATTCGGCCGGTGATGTCGGCGCTGATATCCACCGACGTCTTGGCCTCGATCGTCCCGCTGGCGGTTACGGCACTCACGAGATCCCGGCGGCCGACTTGCTCCATCCGAACCTCGGTTGCTGCGTTTCTGCTCTTGTTGATCCGAAACGCGACGATCCCGCCGACCAGGAGCACGACCACCGCAACAACCAGCCCGATCTTGGTCCTGCGCGACATGTCAGTTCCTCTTAGCGGAGGGAGCGGCCGACCGCGGCTTCGAGCGCTGCGATGGCTTTGTGGTAGTCATAGACCGCATTCACGTAATCGCCTTCGGCCTGCTGAACCGCGTTCTGGGCATCGGAGACCTCGAGCGCCGCGCCGGCGCCGAGACGGTAGCGGTCCTGGGCCAGGCGACGCTGATCTCGGGCCGCCTCCCGGCTGGCGCCCTGAACTCCAATGGCTTGATAGGCCGTTTGCAGACCCAGGTAGCGCGAATGCACGTCGGTACGCACCTGGAGGCGACGCGCGCGGACCTCCTCCTCTGCGTCGTCTTCCTGCGCCCGGGCCTGCGAGAGCCGCAGCGATCGGCTGAAGCCCGTGAAGATCGGCAATGAGATCGTAAGATTGGCCCCGAACGGCTCCCCGGTGTAGGTGAAAGGAAACACACCGTTCCGGGTGAGGACCTGCTGCTCGACCGGCTCGAGCAGCGCTCCACCACCGTCGACCAGCCCTGCTGCGGAGAAGCAGTTGGGCGTCTGCCCACCGAGTGACAGACCGGTACGTACCGCGTTGTTGTACTCGCAATCGGCAGCCTGCGCTTGGCCGGCGGTGAGAGCGTTCTCCAGCAATAGATCCTGATTGGTGAATTGCTGAGTGAAGCCGCTCCATCCCGCCCGAACCGACAGGGTAGGAAGGAAGTCGGTTTTGGCTGCCCGCACGTCGAGTTGCGCGGCGTGTCCCCGGGCGCGAAGCGAACGCAAGACGGGGTTCTGGCGTTCAGAGATCGCCAGGAGACTGTCGAGCTGGAAGTTAGGGGCGGTGACCGGAAAGGAATCAGTCAGCACGATCTGGTCGATCGACACCGGGGGTTCAACTCCCATTCTCCGCAGCAAGTCCAGTTTCGCCTCATTTTCGGCCTGCACCGCCCGCAACAGCGCTACATCGGAAGTGCCTTTGGTGACTTCGGCCTGACGCACGTCGAGCAGGGTGGTCTGACCTACCCTGTGGCGGGCTTTGGCGAGGGCGAGGAAGTCTTCATTCCGCTTGACCTGCTGCCGCGCGACCGCGACCTGGGCTGCGGCCTGCAAGCCGGTCAGGTATTGGCTCGAGATGTCGGCGGTCAGCCCTACGCCGGCCGCCCCGATGTCTTCGTCGGTGGCGCGCTGGAGCGCCCGTTGCTGGCCGGGGGCGTGGAGGCTCCGGCCGCTGAGCTGCCACTGAATACCGAGGCTGTAAGCCGAGCTGAGGAAGGCGGACGTCTGGCGGGTCAGACCAGCGCCGAAGTCGAACTGGCCGGTTCCGGTGTAGCCGAAGTCGCTGCCCACGGTCAGCGAGGGAAGCAGGCTACCGTAGGCGTTCCGAACGCCCCATCTGGCCGGGCCCGCATCGTTCAGAGCCTGGCGGTAGACCGGGCTGCTGGCTCTCGCCTGGTGCAGCGCCTCGGCCAGGGACAAGCTGACCGACCGAGAGGGAGGGGTGGCCTGCGCGGAGTCTTGTGCCGACGCCACTGCGGGAATGAGGCAGCCGAGCACCAGCAGACCGGACCAACAAGTCATGAGAGAGGCCCCTTGTGGTGAGATGCGACGGGCCCAATACGCTGACCTCGCCGCAGAGGTTTCAGCTTGGGACGAAGCACGTCTTTTCTGGTTGTCGTCAACGAGTTAGAAGAAGGGCTTCGACTAGCTGCTGCCTTGCGTCAGTCCGGCGCGCGAGTCACCGCCACACGGGATCCGGGGAGCTCGAGATGCTGGATCCGGCCCTGTGCGTCGGCTACCACGGTGCCGTTGATGTCACCGCTGAGCGTCACTCGAGTCGTACCACCCTCGCCCCCAGCCTCGCGTCGAGCCACAAAGGACGCCCGGCGGCTGGTCCGGGGGAACACCCCGGTCAGGGCCTTTCCGCCCGGTGTCGCGAGATCCACAACCGCGGCATACAGGGAATAGACCCCCTCGTCGAGCAGCACGACATCAGGTCCTCCAGGGAGCTCACGTCCAGCCTCGGACCCTTTGGCTACGGTGCGGATGATCAACCGTGCACCGGAGCCGGCTGCGAGGATGACCGTGGTGCCGTTGGGGCTCTCGACGTCGAGCTGGAACTTGGCCAAGGCCGACTCCGGAGTGCGCTCGAGCGTGGCGGCGAGCTTGAGAAGCGGATTGGTGGCCGGGTATCGGGCAACCGCGGTCAGCCCCGACCCGGGCGCGCCTCTACCCCGGCCCTGCCGGAGGGTGAACTCCTCGCGGCCGGTCTCGCGGCCCTCCTGGGTGATCACCAGCTTGGTCTCCAGCGACTCCTGCGCTTCCGCCCGGGCGGCCGGCAGCAGCAGAAGCAGAACAGCGGCAGTGCGCATTGGAGCTCCGGTTACGTCAGGACCGGATCAGGCAGCGGCCGACCCGTTCGAGAATAAATCTATACAGGACCTCGCCCTTCTGGGGCGATGCGAGGCTGGGGTAGCCGACGGAGCCGGGAGACCCTGGGGGGAGGTGCCGGCTATGCCCGGGTCGGTAGCGGGAGAGCATCCCGGGGGTGAGCTCAAAGTCCTTGGCCAGGTCCATCCGTACCAGGTCGGGGGCAAGATAGAGCATCAGCGAGGTGTCGAGCTCGCCCCCCTGGACCGGGGCTGGACGCTCGAGGAGGGAGCCGAAATCGAGGCTGAAAATGTCCACCACCTGGACCGTCGCCTCGTCAGTTCTGATCGTGCTGAGCGCTTCCAGGTGCGCCTCACTCGATTGTGCGGTGAGAATGAGGAACTCCTTGACGCCTGCCCCGTCCTCCCACGACTCGATAAGTTCATTCATCACACGGTGAAGCGTGCGCCGTCTGAGGGCAGCGCCACCGGGGAAGGGGCGGGTCGCGGCATGGACGCCGTACTCCACCGTCGGGGCGCGCGGTACGGCATACACCGCTGACAGATCGTCCGCCAACCGTTCTACAATTATGCTATCACAGCCAAGCGGAAGATGGGGGCCGTGCTGCTCGGTCGTGCCCACCGGCACGATAAGCGTCGGTCGTACCCGAAGGCTCTCGCCTACCGCGACGGGGGTCATCTCTTTCAAACGCCAGGGGCGCTGGTCTTGAGTCATCGCGAGCGATCGTGGGTCGTGGTCGTTTTGGCGGCCGTCGGCGCCGCGGCTGAGTGGCTTCGGCAGCCCTCGCCCATATGGGTGTGGGTGGCTTGGGCGTGTGTGCTGGCTGGTGCCGCGGCGCTGTATCCATTCGCGGGGTGGCGCCGCCGTGCCTTGGCCGTCGCCCTGCTGGGCTTGACGCTCGGTTTGACCCTGGCCCAATGGCACCTGCGCGCCATCGAGACCCGGTGGCCCGAGGAGCGTGAACGCCGGGTGGCGTCAGCCACGGCTCGCATCGACGGCCGGCTGCGCTCGGTGAAGCACCGCGCCGACCGGCTGGCGGAGGCAGCCGTCAGGATCTCTCCGACCGACCGGGCCGCCGCGCTCCAGGCGCTGAGCCGCCTGGTGCCCGCGGGTGGACCCGAGATGAGCGTGGTGGTGTTCGACTCTGCGGGGGATCCGTGGGCCTGGGCTGGGCGTCACCGTCTACCGCCTCACAGCGAAGGAGATTCGGTCGCAGCGCGTGCGAGTGGATATTACGTCGTGCTGGAGGCGCGGCGCCACTCGCCGGACGGCAGAGCGGCAGTCGCGACGGTGCTGATCTGGGCCCACCCGGCCGTTCCCGACCGGGGCCGCAGCCTGGCCGAGCTCTTCCGGGCTCGCACCGAAGTGGGGCTGGCGGTGTACCCAGCGGGGACTGCCCCCGAGAGTCCCGACGTGTCCGACTACGCCGAGCCGACCACAGCCGGACCCCGGCTGCTGTTCAGCGTTCAGCCGATCCCGCCCGAGCAGGGACCGGCCAAGGAGCGGGCCTTCGAACGGGGCAGTCGCGCCGTCATCCTGCTCGCGCTGCTGACCTTCGCGGTGGCGATGGCTCTCGCCTCCCGTCCGGCCGAACGATTTACCCTGCTTCCGGTGTTGCTGTGGCTGATTGTCCGGGCTCCGGTGAGCGCGGCCCTCGACGTCAAGCCGCTCTTCTCTCCCGCCACTTTCTTTCGGCCGCTGCTGGGAGCGCTGTCCAGCTCCGCCGGGGTCCTGGCGCTTGCCGGCATTCTGCTCACCATGGCCGGCGTCTGGCTCTGGCGCCGCCGCCTTCCTCGGCGCTGGTACAGTGTCACGGTTGGTGTGGCCCTGTTGCTGGCTGCGCCCTATCTGATCAGTAGCCTCGGGCGCGGTATCACTCCTCCGGCCCGAGGCGTCTCTGTCGGGCTCTGGCTCATCTGGCAGCTTACCCTCCTGGTGTCGGTCTCGGCCCTGATTGTACCTGCGGCCGCCCTCTTTCGCGGCAGCGGCCCGGAGAGCCACACCCGCTGGCGCATCGTGGCGGGGGTGGGCATCGCCTTGGCGGCGGCGCTCATCGGTTTGCTGGTCTGGACGCCCAGGGGAGGTGGATGGCCTAACTGGTACACATTCATCTGGACCCCGGCACTTCTGCTCGTTACGCTGCCCGCGAGCCGTTGGGCCGCGATCAGTGGAATCGCCCTCGTTGCGGGGAGCTCGGCGGCGCTGGTTACCTGGGGCGCGGAAATGTCGGGCAGGCTACAGGTCGCGCAGCGCGACATCGCCCGGCTCGGCGCCGAGCCTGACCCGCTGGCGTTGCCGCTGCTGGAACGATTCGGCGAGCAGGTCCGGCGTGCGTCCGGTCCGACGAACGCATCGGAGATGTACGCACTCTGGCACGGCTCCTCGCTGGTCAACCAGGGGTACCCGGCGCATCTCGGTCTGTGGTCGGCCGCCGGGACGCTGCGTGACGAGCTGACCCTGGACTCGCTCGACCTGCCCCCGTCGCTGCTTTCCACCATCGTGCAGAACCTCCCAGCGGGCGACAGTAGTCGCGTGATGCAGCTGGCTCGCACCCCTGGAGTGCACTACGTGCTCGTGGTTCGTACCGGCCCCGATCAGGTCATGACGGCCGCAGTGGGACCGCGGTCGGAGCTGATCCTCCCTGGCCGGGTGGGACGCCTGCTCGACCCGTCCCGGCATCAGGCGCCGCTCTACACTCTCACTTTGTCGCCGCCGCTTACGAGCACAGGGGCGCAGGTCCGCAGCTCTCGTTGGCGCCGCGAGGGCTGGGTTCTGCGAAGCGAATTCCCGTTGGCGGTAGCCGGAGGGGTTCGCGCGGTCCACGCCGCAATCGACCTGCGTGGACCGCTGCCACTCCTGGTTCGGGGCGTGCTGGTGGTGCTGCTCGACGCCGCTGTCCTGGCCTTGCTCTGGTTTGTGGCGGAGCTGGTATCGGGCGCGCAGCCGCGGCGGCCTCGGTGGCGGAGCCTCTCCCGCTCATTCCGGGTGCGCCTCGCGGTGACGCTGGGCGCGTTCTTCATTCTGCCCGCCGTGGGGTTCGCGGCGTGGAGCTTCGCTCGCCTGGCCGATGAGGCGGAACGAAGCCGGGACCTGCTGATCACCCAGACGCTTCGGGACGCAGTGCTCACCTCGGGCGGCATTCTCGGCCGCGGCGGCCCGATGCCGGATCGCCTGCGCGAGCTAAGCCGGCGGATTGACGCCGACCTGGCGTTGTATCGCGGGGGCCGGCTGGCCGGGACCAGCACGCCGGTGCTCGAGGACCTCGGGATCGTTGGCCAGCTGATGGACCCGAGGGCATTCCGGTCGCTGGCACTGGAGGGGCAGTTCGAGGTCACCCGGGAGGGCTCGCTTCCCCAGCTCGCCGAACGAGTGGGATATCGTGTGGTCCAGCCAGGACGGGCCAGTGATATCTCAGTCCTGGCCACGCCCCAACTGGCGGACGACTCGTCCCTCGCGACCCGGCAGCTCGACCTCGCCCTGGTTCTGCTCCTCGCCACGCTCGCTGGAGTTGCCGCGGCATTGGCCGGGGCGCAGGTGGCCTCTCGAGCGCTCTCCCGGCCGGTGTCAGAGCTGCGTCGCTCCGCGCTGGCATTGGGCAAGGGCAACCCGATGCCGGTTCACTCCAGGCGTCCGCCACTCGAGTTCGAGCCGGTATTTGGCGCCTTCGAGCGGATGGCCGCCGACATCAGATCTACCCAAAGCGCACTGGAAGGAGCCAGAAGGCGCACCGCGGCTGTGCTCGCGACCGTGGCCACCGGGGTTATCGGTGTAGATCCGCGGGGCAGGGTGCTCATCGCCAATCGACAGGCGGTGGATCTCCTCGGCACTCCGCTGGAGGAGGGGGAGCCGTTCCTCCAGCGCCTCGGGGCCGAGTGGGCTCCTCTGGCCGACGCAGTGCGACGCTTCCTGGAAAACCCGGCGGTGGATGGTACCGCGGAGCTCGAAGTCGGCGGCCGCCGGCTGACGCTGCAGCTGGCCTCATTGGGGCCGGAGGTGCACGGTGTGGTCATGGCGCTCAACGACATCACCGACGTATCCCGCGCCGAACGGGTCTTGGCGTGGGGCGAGATGGCACGTCAGGTGGCGCACGAGATCAAGAATCCGCTCACGCCGATGCGCCTGGGCATGCAGCACCTTCGCCGGGTCTATCGCGATCGCAGGGGGGAGTTCGACCGCACCCTGGAGGAAACCGCGGAGCGGATTCTGGGGGAGATCGATCGGCTCGACACCATCGCCCGGGCGTTCAGCCGGTTTGCCGCTCCGGCGGACTTACATCAGCCGTTGAACCGGATCGACCTCGGTGCGATCGTCGGCGAGGTGGTACAACTCTATCGTCTGGCTGAGGAGGAGTGCGAGGTTCGGCTGGCGGTCGAGCCGGAGGCATTCGGGTCCGCCCGCTCGGATGAGGTGAAGGAAGTGGTGGTGAACCTGCTCGAGAACGCCCGAAACGCGGGCGCCAAGGTCGTACGAGTCACGGTGGGACCTGCGCTTCTCCGAGTGGAGGACGACGGCGCCGGTATTCCCGCGGAGCTACTTCCCCGGGTCTTCGAGCCACGCTTCTCCACCACGACGAGCGGGTCGGGATTGGGGCTCGCAATTGTGCGGCGGCTGGTAGAGAGCTGGGGTGGACGAGTCGAAGTGGAAAGTGAATCGGGGCGGGGAACCGGGGTGACCGTTCAGCTGCCTCAGTGAGCTACCGGAGGGACATCTTCGCGCGCTCCGCATCGGCGACGATCAGTACCTGCTCCTGAGTGCGGCCCCGGCGCAGCAGGCGCACCGCGGTTTGCATCTGGCGGTCGGAAAGGGCGCGGCGTCTGGCTTCGGCCACGGGCCCGAAAACGGTCCGGGCGATCTCGTAGCCCAGCTGCTCGTCCACGTACCCGCTCGCGATATAGAACGTGTCGTGCCCGATCTCCAAGCCATTCTCCTTCAACCGCCCGAACACGTCATCCCGCATCTCGCGAGTGATTCGAAATGATTCCGACGGCGGAGGCCGGACCTTCTTCACGTCGGCGGCGTACTGCGATAGCACCGCGCGGAACACGCTCAAGTCTTCGCCGAGGGCGCTCAGAAGGGTGCGTTCGGCGTCGGAGCGGGGCAGGCCGCGTACCGGAAGATCGGGGAGAATGCCGCTCGCGTCGTGGATGGGGCGCCCGGCGGCGGTCCGAAACACCCTCGGCAGCTGGGACGGCGTGCGATTGCCCACCGCGCCCTCGGCGTCGGCCTTGGGCCGCTGCACGGTGCGACCGCTGGGCGTGTACCATCGCGCCGTGGTGAGCTTGAGGGCGATTTCCTCGCCAAGAGGGTAGGTCGTCTGGAGGACCCCCTTGCCGAAGCTCGGCGTTCCCAGAATCACGGCACGATCGTGGTCCTGCAGGGCTCCGGCGATCAGCTCGGCCGAGCTGGCGGTTCCCTGGTTGATGAGGAGGGCAACCTTGAGACCTCTCCAGGCTCCGGACGTCCCGGCCAGATAGACTTTCGAGTGCTGCGAGGACCGCCCCCGAGAAACCGCTACCGTGTCGCCAGGCTTGAGAAACAGGCTCGCGACCCGGACGCCTTCGTTGATGAGTCCACCCGGATCGCCCCGTAGATCCAGGACCAGCGAGGTCATGCCGTCTCCGACCAGCCGGTCCACCACCTGGCGCAACTCGTTGGCGGCACCCTCGCTGATCCGGCGGAGCTCGACGTAGCCGACGCCGCTGCCGAGCAGGATGCCCTGGGACGTAGCGGGAACGTGGACCACCGTTCTGGTCAGCCGCCGAACTACCGCGGAGTCGGATCCCTTCGGACGGACTATGACGGTGACGATTGGGCCGGAACCTCCCGACAATGCCTCTTCCAGGCGGCGCGCTGACCACCCCCTGGTGCTCTTCCCATCGATGCTCAGAACCTCGTCACCCGGTCCGAATGCGCCGCGCGCGTCCCCAGCGGCGGCCTCGGAGGTGGACCCCACATCGACTTCGGTTCCCGACATCTGTCGCTGGTACTGGCGATAGCTCTCGCGGGTCAGCAGCTCGGCATAGGGATCCCGCAACGAGGCGACCAGGGTTCTCGCGGCGGTCTGGTAGAGGTCTCCCTCTCCCATGGAGTCGATGTAGTTGCTGTGGATTGAGGCGACGACATTCTCGAACAAGCGGGCCTGCTGATAGACGCTCCCGTCAGGGGCCGCCTTTCGGCGGAGCAGCCAGCCTCCACTGATGATCGCGAGCACGAGGATGGCAACCAGGCCGCCCCAGCGGGCTCTGCGTACTCTAGTAGAAGGTCTCACCATGGCGAGTAGCTCCCGCGAAATGCCAGAAGATCTGCCGGATGCATACCCCTCGGGAAGGGGACACAGTCCGCGACTACAGTTACAGGATGGGGCAGCAAGATGAGGGCCGCCCAGCCGGCGGGGGCATGCCGTACGGTTCAGTTTCCCCTTGGATTCCCCGGGTCGGAAGTCAGGGTGGAGTCGCGCCATACGGCCGCGGAAGCCACGTGGCAGGCGCTGACGAATACTTCCGCCGGATGGCTGCCCCGCTGGAGGAGCGCATGCAGCATCTCATGGCGCACCAGCCACTCCTGTCCGAGCGCATTGGCGGGGAGGTAGACCCGGTTGCCTTGCCGGACCCACCAGGCGTGGGCCATCTCCCCGGCCAGGTCGATCGCTCCGGACGGAGCGTCCACCGCGTAAAAACTCACGTCGGTCATTTTGCCTTGACGGCCCGAACATGCAACCGTCTTGTCCCACCATTCCTGATACAGTCCCAGCGTGGGGACAGCCCAGGAGCGTGCGAGGGGCGCTAGTGGCGCACCGGCGGCGCGTGGAGCGGCGCAGGCGCTCAACCCCAGCAAGAGGACGACGCAGAACAACCTACCCATGTAAGACTCCGGATTTGAAACGCGAAGGGGGCGGTGGGGCCGGGGGGATTCCGCCACCTTCGGCGCCGGGAGACCGGCGTTGGTCCGAATCTGCTGCAGGATTCGGTCCACTTTTGCGTGGGTCGGGTACCGACCCTTCAATCGGGCCTGAATAGGTTGCGAGCCCCAGCCCGGAGCCCACCCGATGCTTGCCAGAATCCGCTCCGCCGCCGTCCTCGGGATCGATGCCTACCCGGTGGATGTCGAGGTCGACATCACCAATGGACTTCCCTCGTTCTCCACCGTTGGTCTGCCGCACGGCGCGGTAAAGGAGGGACGGGAGCGGGTAAGCGCCGCCCTGGCCAACGCGGGATTCTCCTTTCCTCTGCGCCGTATCACCGTGAACCTGGCGCCCGCGGATATCCGGAAGGATGGCTCGGCGTTCGATCTGCCGATCGCGCTCGGCATACTGGTGGCCAGCGGGCAGCTGCCGGAGGAGAGGCTGCGCGATCACGTCGTGATCGGTGAGGTGGGCCTCGAAGGAGACCTGCGACCGGTGCGCGGGGCGCTCTCTATGGCCCTTGCTGCGCGAACCGCACGCTATCGAGGCGTGCTGCTCCCCCATGCCAACCTCCCCGAGGCATCAGTCGTCGAGGGACTCGACGTGTGCGGCGCCCGCACACTGCTCGAAGTCTGCGGTCACCTGTGCGGCACCGAATCGATTGCTCCGACCCGCGTCGATATCCCGGCGCTGATGGCCGATCCCGGATTCAGCGATGTGGACTTCGCCGATGTCAGGAGCCAGGCTGCGGCCAAGCGCGCGCTCGAGGTGGCCGCCGCCGGCGGCCACAACATCCTGATGATCGGACCACCGGGTGCCGGCAAGACCATGCTGGCGCGGCGGTTGCCCACGATTCTGCCTTCCATGGGTCTGGACGAGGCCCTCGAGACCACCAAGATCCACAGCGTCGCGGGCACCCTACCGGCCGGGCAATCGCTCCTCACCCAGCGACCGTTCCGTTCGCCGCATCACACCATCAGCGACGCCGGCCTGATAGGAGGCGGCTCGTCGCCCCGCCCGGGCGAGGTGAGTCTGGCTCATGGCGGAGTGCTCTTCCTCGATGAGCTGCCCGAGTTCCGCCGCAACGTGCTGGAGGTGCTGCGGCAGCCGCTGGAGGATGGTGTCGTGACTCTGAGCCGTGCGGCCATGAGCCTCACCTATCCCGCCCGGTTCATGCTCGCCGCGGCCATGAACCCCTGTCCCTGCGGCTATCTCGGCGATCCGCTCCATGCCTGCAGCTGTGCACCCCTGGCCATCGAGCGATACCGTTCTCGTATTTCGGGGCCACTGCTCGACCGCATCGACATTCACCTCGAGGTCCCCGCGGTCGCGTACGGCGATCTGGCCGGAGAACAGTCGGGGGAAACCAGCGGCACCATCCGGAGCAGGGTCGAGCAAGCGCGGGCGGTGCAGCGAACGCGGTTTCGAGATCAGCGCGGGGTCTACGCCAATGCCCACATGAGCGCCCGGGATCTGCGCCGCCACTGCCGGCTCAGCGTGCCGGTCGAAGCGGTACTCCGTCAGGCGGTGACGCGGCTCAGCCTTTCAGCACGGGCCTATCACCGGGTGCTCAAGATCGCGCGAACCATAGCCGACCTGGCCGGGGCAGCCGAAATCACGACGGCCCACGTCAGCGAGGCGATTCAGTATCGAAGCCTGGATCGGAAACAGGAATTTGCATGATTGGCCGGGGCGACACAACTGCCCAGATGGGCTATAGGCTATAGGCTATAGGCTATAGGCTATAGGCTATGGGCTGTGGGCTATGGGCTATGGGTTATTAGCTATTAGCTATTAGCTACCCCTGTCCCAGGAAGA
>Ga0190265_10001092_pt1 | contig 17669 bp, 17 predicted proteins | sample Popmic124T_FD_133135 | JGI IMG/M metagenome (GOLD analysis project Ga0190265, IMG submission 133135) | Populus adjacent soil microbial communities from riparian zone of Indian Creek, Utah, USA - 124 T | ecosystem: Environmental > Terrestrial > Soil > Riparian zone | place: USA: Utah | collected...
CGTCCGCGAGCGCCAGCCGGCCGAGCTGCGCCGTGAGATCGGCTACGCGATCCAGCAGATCGGACTGTTCCCGCATCTCACGATCGCCGAGAACATCGCGACGGTGCCGAAGCTGCTCGGCTGGGACAAGGAGAGGATCCGAGCACGGGTCGACGAGCTGCTCACGCTTGTCCAGCTCGACCCCGCCGAGACACGCTCTCGCTACCCAGCGCAGCTCTCGGGCGGGCAGCGCCAGCGTGTCGGGGTCGCGCGTGCGCTGGCGGTCGATCCGCCGCTGATGCTGATGGACGAGCCGTTCGGCGCGATCGACCCAATCAACCGCGAGAAGCTACAGAACGAGTTCCTGCGCCTTCAGCAGGAGATCCGCAAGACGGTCGTCTTCGTCACCCACGACATCGACGAGGCGATCAAGATGGGCGACCGAATCGCGGTGATGCGCAAGGGCGGCAAGCTCGCCCAGTACGCGACGCCGGCCGAGTTGTTGATGTCCCCAGCTGACCCATTCGTGGAGGACTTCGTCGGCTCGGATCGGGCACTGAAGCGTCTCGCGCTGCAACGGGTGCGCGACATCGATCTTTGGAAGCCGGCGCTCGTCCACGTCGGCGAGCCGGCGGCCGAGGCGAGGGCCAGGGTCGAGAGCTCGGACCTGCCATATCCGTTGCTCGTCGACGACGAGGACAGGCCACTTGGCTGGCTGGGCGAGTGGGGCCTAACGGGGGAGCGCGTGGAGCGGACGCTGCGCTCGGCGCCTGAGCCGGTGGTAGAGCTCGACGACGTGTTGCGCGACGCGCTGTCGGACCTGCTGCAGCACGAGACGCAGTACGCGCCGGTCGTGGACGGGCTCGGAAAGGTCGCGGGCGTGCTCTCGATCGAGGTGATCGGGCACGCGCTGAAGACGAACCCCGAGGACGTCCCCAGCGGCGCCGACACGCTGCTGGTCGAGGACTGAGGCATGCTGGCCCCACTTGCCCAGGTGCAGATCCAGGATCGCTCCGCGGGCGACGCGAGCTGCGTGGCCGACGACGGCTTCTGCCCTGAGTGGATCGTCGACAACTTCGATCGCTACGTCGACCCGTTCATGCAGCACGTCTTCCTGACCCTGATCTCCGTCGCGATCGGCTTCGCGATCTCCTTCGGGCTCGCGCTACTCGCTCGCCGCCGACGCTGGTTGATCGCGCCGATCGCCCAGATCACCGGCATCCTCTACACGCTGCCGAGCATCGCGGTGTTCTTCCTGCTGCTGCCGGTCACGGGCCGGGGAGACCTCACCGCCATCATCGCGCTGGTCGCCTACTCGCTGCTGATCATCTTCCGCAACATCACGGCAGGCCTCGACAACGTCCCAGCCGAGACGAAGGACGCTGGGCGCGGCATGGGGCTGACCGATCGCCAGCTGCTGTGGCGCGTCGAGCTTCCGCTCGCGCTTCCCGAGATCATGGCCGGCTTGCGGATCGCCGCCACGACCACGGTCGGTCTCGCCACGCTTGCATTCTTCGCCGGCGCCGGCGGCCTCGGCGAGCAGATCTTCGCCGACATCAACTTCAAGTCGAACGTGGTCGTGGCCGGTGGGCTCGCCGTGCTGCTGGCCGCGCTGCTAGATGGCTTGATCCTGCTCGCGCAGCGCGCCGTGACGCCATGGACGAGGGCGAGGGCGACATGACGACGACCTTTGCCGTTCTCGGCCAGTTCGGCGACGCGATCCAGTTCATCTTCGAGGGTGAGACGACCCGCGAGGGGACCGAGGTCGGTGGCTCGCAGTTCCTGGAGCTGACCTGGGAGCACGTGAAGCTGTCGGTCGTCGCGATGGCGATCGCGTGCGCGGTGTCGGTGCCGCTTGGGCTCTGGCTCGGTCATCACCGGCGTGGCCAATTCCTTGCGATCAGCTTCTCGAACATCGGCCGCGCCGTTCCGAGCCTGGCGTTGATCGCATTCTTCGTCGCCTATCTCGGCGTCGGATTCACGAACCTCACGCTCGCGCTCGTGCTGCTCGCGATCCCGCCGATTCTCACCAACGCCTACGTCGGTGTGACACAGGTGAACCCCGACACCGTCGACGCGGCGCGGGGAATCGGCATGACCGAGGGCGAGATCGTGCGCAAGGTCGAGCTGCCACTGGCGCTCCCACTGATCTTCGGCGGCATCAGGACCTCAGCCGTTAACGTGATCGCAACGGCCACGATCGCGCCGCTCGCCGGCGTCAACACGCTCGGCGACCCGATCATCAACGCGTCGGGCTATGGCGACACCGGGCGCCTTGCGGCGGCGATCGTCGTAGCCGCGCTCGCAGTCTTCACGGAGCTCCTCCTCGGCACAGCGCAACGCGCCGTGACGCCCGAGGGGATCAAGCTCGACTCCGACCAGGCGTCGCGGCGCGGACGAATCCAGATACCGATCAGGAGGCACGCATCGACATGAGGATCAAGCGCTGGTTGGGCGTCCTGCTCGCCATGCTGCTGCTCGCGTCGCTGTCACTCGCCGCGTGCGGCGACGATGACGACGACGGGGGCAACGGCGGCGGCGACACGGCGGCCGACACAGGAAGCTCGGAGGCGATCGCCTCCAATCCAGACAACGAGGGCAAGCGGATCGTCGTGGGGTCGAAGAACTTCACCGAGCAGAAGGTGCTCGGCGAGATCTTCGCCCAGGCGCTGGCGGCAGCTGGCTACGACGTCGACAAGCAGCTCAACCTAGGCGACGAGAAGACCGCGCTGAAGGCGCTCGAGGGCGGAGACATCGACGCCTACCCGGAGTACACCGGCACGGCGCTGGGATCCTTCTTCGGCGTCAAGTCCAACGAGATCCCCAAGGACCCGCAGCAGGCGTATGACGATGCCAAGGCGGGCTTTGCGGAGAAAAGCCTCACCGCGCTACCGCCAACGCCGTTCACCAGCTCGAATGAGGTGGCTTTGACCAAGGATCGAGCTGACGAGCTGGGAGTCGAGAAGATCTCGGACCTCGATGGCGAGTCGCAAGACCTGACGCTCTATGGGTCTCCTGAGTGCCGCCAGCGTCAGGACTGCCTACTCGGGTTGCAGGATGTCTACGGACTGGACTTCGAGAAGTTCACGCCCGTCGACATCGCCTTGCGCCACAAGGTCCTGACCGACGGCCAGGCCGACCTGTCGATCGTCTTCACCACCGATCCGCAGATCAAGCGCGAGGGCTTCGTGCTGCTCGAGGACGACAAGGGCATGTTCCCGCCCTACAACTCGACGTTCGTCGTGCGCGACGACACTCTTCAGGAGGCAGGTCCCGACCTGGAGAAGGTCATAGCCCAAGTCGAGCCAGGGCTGACCAACGAGGTGATGCAGGAGCTCAACGCCCGCGTCGACCTCGACAAGAAGACGCCCGAGCAGGTGGCGACCGAGTACCTGCGGGAGAGCGGCCTGATCGAGTAGATCGCTGACGGTTCACCGCTCTCTTAGTGGATACGGGGCGTCGGCGGTTGCCGGCGCCCCGTTTCGTTCTGTGACGCCGCGCACGCACGACGGGGCTGAGTTGCGCTATTAAACGTAGTGCCATGCGAACGCTCCACGTGCTCTCAGATGGAACCGCGGTGGTGCTGCGGCCGATCGAGGCGAGCGACAAGGACGAGCTGCAGCAGGGGTTGCACCGGCTTTCGCCGGAGACCGTCCAACGGCGGTTCCTCGCACCGAAGACCCACTTCACCAAGGCGGAGCTGCGCTATCTCACCGAGGTCGACGGGCACGACCACGTGGCGATCGTCGTCGAGCGCAAGCGCCAGCCGGGCACGATCGTCGGCGTCGGGCGCTACGTGCGGCTAAAAGAGGACCCGGACGTCGCCGAGCCAGCGATCGTCGTCGCCGACTTCCTGCAGGGCAAGGGGCTTGGGACCCTGCTCGCAGAGGCACTCGCGGTCGAAGCGGTGAGGCACGGGATCCAGCACTTCAGTGCGTTGATGCTCGGCGAGAACCGGCCGGCACAGAAGTTGATGGCCCGTCTCACCGATCAGCTCGACTTTCACTACGACGGCGCGGGGGCCGCCGACGTCACGACGGATCTGGTGGCGTAAGCAGCCGCGGACTGGAGCCATCGGCATCGGGTCGTCCCTACGCACGCGGGCGCGGGAACTGCGTGCCGACGAAAGCGTCCCACATGCGGTCGGTAAAGAGCGCCCGCTGGCGCAGGACGATGTGTGCAGAGGGCGTCACGCGATAGCGGATCTTCGGTCGGCGACTCGTGATTGCCTTCTCGATCGCTTTGGCGACCTTCTCAGGGCCGCCGCCGAGCATTGCCGCGGGCCCCTCGTAGGCCCCGACGGTCGCCGCCCCAACCGCGTGGTTGAAGGCGCTGTAGGGCCCCTCGTCGGCCGCGCCCTCGTTGAGCGCGGTTGTCGCGGCGGTGGCGAACTCCGTCTTGATCAGACCCGGCTCGATCACGACGACGTCGACGCCGAAGCCCTTGACCTCGAAGCGCAGCGCGTCGCTGAGCGCCTCGACCGCGTGCTTCGTGCCGTGGTAGGCGCCGCCACCCGGGAATGTCAGCTTGCCGCCGATCGAGCTGACGTTGACGATCCGCCCGAAGCCCTGACGGCGCATCCCCGGCAACACGAGCTGACACATCCGGACGAGTCCGAAGACATTCGTCTCGAACTGTGTGCGGATTGCGTCGAGGCCGAGCGACTCGACCGCGCCGGACTGGCTGTAGCCGGCGTTGTTGACGAGCGCGCCGACGGCGCCCTCGCTCTCCTCGACCGCGGCGACGGCCGCGCGCATCGACTCCTCGTCGGTGACGTCGAGCGCGAGCGTCTTGCAGCCCCGTTGCTCGAGGTCGGCGATCGAGTCGAGCTGCCGCGCGGTCGCGTAGACCGTATGGCCCTTGGCGGCGAGTCGCTCAGCGGTCGCCCGTCCGATGCCGGTCGAGCACCCGGTGATCAGAACCGCCTTCGAGGTGTCCCCCATCGTCTTCCTCCCCCTTCGTGGCCAAGAGCTTCGAGCGAGGCCACTCTGACACACCTTTGTCGTCGGGCGGTACGGTTCGCCGTCGATGCGCGCAGTTACGTTCCAAGCACCCGGTGAGGTCCGGGTCGACGAGAAGCCCGAGCCGGAGCTCGAGGCGCCAACCGAGGCGATCGTGCGAGTTGAGGCGACCGGAGTCTGCGGATCGGACCTGCACATCTTCCACGGGCGGGTCGGTGTCGAGCCCGGCTTCACGATCGGGCATGAGTTCGTCGGCGAGGTGATCGCGGCTGGGGACGGGGTGACGGAGGTCGCCGTCGGCGACCGGGTCCTCGGCTGCTACTGCACCGCCTGCGGGCGCTGCTTCTTCTGCCGCCGCGGCGCCTTCCACAAGTGCGACGAGGGTCGGGTCTTCGGCCACGGCAAGGTGCTCGGCTCGCTGCAGGGCGCCCAGGCGGACCAGGTCCTCGTGCCCAACGCCAACCTCACCCTGCGGCGTGTGCCGGAGGGCATGTCCGACGACGCGGCGCTGTTCGCGGGCGACGTGATGGGTACCGGCTTCCACGCGATCGAGTCCGCCGGGTTGGAGCCGGGTGACACGGCCGTCGTGCTTGGCCTCGGCCCGGTTGGCCTCTGCGCGGTGCAGGCCGCGAAGGCCGCCGGTGCCGCCCAGGTCCTCGCCGTCGACTCCGTGCCAGAGCGGCTGGAGATGGCCAAGCGGTTCGGCGGGATCGCGGTCCACCTAACCGAGGACGACCCCCGCGCCGTCGTCAAGCAGGCGACCGAGGGCCGCGGCGCCGACGTGGTCGTCGACGCCGTCGGGCACCCCGACGCCTTCGACACGGCCTGCCGGATGGCCCGCAAGGCGGGCAGCGTCTCGGCGACCGGCGTCTACGCCGAGCGGATGGAGGTCCACATGGGCGTCATCTGGATCAAGGCGCTCGACATCCACACCGGTCACGCGAACGTGATCGGGCACGTCGACCGCGTGCTGGCGATGATGGCGAGCGGCGTGCTCGACCCGACGCCGCTCGTCACGCACCACATGTCGCTCGACGATGCGCCGGAGGCTTACGCTGCGTACGACCGCCGCGAGGCGCTCAAGATCGTGATGACGCCCTAGGGGGAACGAGGAGAACGATGACCGCGACATTGCCAGAGGCACTTTCCGAGCCGGCGCGGGCGTTCGCGGCCCGGCCACACCGCCACCTGATCGGCGGCGAGTGGGTGGAGGCGGCTGATGGGCGCACGTTCCAGACCATCGATCCGTCGACCGGACAACCGATTGCCGCCGTGGCGCTCGGCGGCGCCGAGGACGTCGACCGCGCCGCACGGGCAGGGCGCGTGGCACTCGAGGGCGAGTGGGGCTCGCTGGTGCCGGCGAAGCGGAGCGCGCTTATGTACGCGCTCGCCCAGCTCGTCGAGGACAATTCCGACGAGCTCGCCGAGCTCGAGTCGCTCGACGGCGGCAAGCCGGTCAAGCTCGCAAAGTTCGTCGACGTCTTCAAGACCGTCGAGCACCTGCGCTACTTCGCCGGCTGGCCGACCAAGATCGCCGGCCAGGTGGTACCCGTCTCACAGCCGGGCGTCCACGTCTATACGCGTCGCGAGCCGGTCGGCGTCTGTGGCCAGATCATCCCTTGGAACTTCCCGCTGCTGATGGCGGCGTGGAAGGTGGCGCCCGCGCTCACCGCCGGCTGCACGACGATCCTCAAGCCGGCCGAGCAGACGCCGCTGACCGCGCTGCGGCTTGGCGAGCTCGCATTGGAGGCCGGCTTCCCGGCCGGCGTGCTGAACGTCGTCACCGGGGATGGCGGGACCGGCGCCGCGCTCGTCGACCACCCCGGCATCGACAAGATCGCCTTCACCGGCTCGACCGCCGTAGGCCGCGAGATCGGCGCGAAGGCCGGCCGCGCGCTCAAGCGCGTGACGCTAGAGCTGGGCGGCAAGTCGCCGAACATCATCCTGCCCGACGCCGACCTCGACGCGGCGGTCAAGGGCAGCTACCAGGCGATCTACTACAACACCGGCCAGGCCTGCAACGCCGGCTCGCGGCTGTTCGTCCAGAAGGACCAGTTCGACGACGTGGTGGCGAAGCTCGCCGAGTCAGCCGGCAGGGCACGCGTCGGCGCAGGACTGGCCGACGGCACTCAGCTCGGCCCGGTCATCTCGGCGGAGCAGGAGGCACGCGTGCGCGGCTACATCGAGCAGGGCGTCAGCGAGGGCGCCGAGCTGATCGCCGGCGGCGGCACGCCGGAGGGTCTCGGCAACGGCGCCGGTGGCTACTTCATCGAGCCGACCCTCTTCACCGCGACCTCCGACGACCTGACGATCGCCCGCGAGGAGATCTTCGGCCCGGTTCTCGTGGCGCTGCCCTTCGAGGACCTCGAAGAGGTCGCGGCCCGCGCCAACGACAGCGAGTACGGGCTTGCGGCAGGGGTCTGGACGCGTGACGTCGGCAACGCCCACAAGCTCGCGTCGCTGCTGAAGGCCGGCAACGTCTACGTGAACATCTGGGGGCCAAGCGACGCCGCCGCGCCGTTCGGCGGCGTCAAGGCGTCGGGCATCGGCCGCGAGCACGGGCTCGCGGGCCTCGAGGCTTACCTCGAGGACAAGACGGTCTGGGTCGGGCTCTAGCCGGCATCGAATACCTCAGCCGTCGACTCGGCGAGCGTGGAGGGATAAGGCGGAGCGCACAACGTCGTCGACGCCTTCTACGGCGATGCTGGTTCCGCTCCCCTCGCCGCGGATGGCGACCTGGATCGTCTGCGGTCGCCGCGACCACAGCAGCCATCCCGCGCCCGCCCATGCCGCAAGAGCGATCAGGACACCCGCGGCTCCTGAGTCGGCTGCGCTCAGGCCGAGAAGAGCCAGCACGGCGGCCACCGCCACCACCCGTCCCGACAGGTCGCGACGGAAGCCCAAGCCAGCTGGGCCCCGGGCCACCATCGCATAGCCTCGCCTGCTCAGGGCTGGATCGAGCGAGTGCTCGAGCTGGGCTCTGAGCGCCTCGGGGTGACGATCGGAGTGATAGACAGCGCCTTTTCCAGCGCCGAGACCTGAGCTCAAACCTTCTGTATCGAGGCGTTCCCGAACTCGTCGACTTGAGCCATCTGACGTTTCTCGCCGCCGAAGATGGCGATGCCAATCCATACGAGCCACCAGAAGCCCAAGGTGAAGATGCCTACTATGAAATGCAGTAGGTGGTTGGGGCGCCGCCCATGAACCAGTACAGCTTGAAAGTCACTCTGCGACTCGATCCTGGCGCCTCGCGCGATCTGGCCCTGGATGGTTCGAGCCAAGAGCTCCTTGCGCTCGTCGGCGGTCTTGCGATTGTCAGAGGCAACCGGCGAACTCGCGTCGGCATCCTGCCCTAACGGGTTGATCTGCTGAGCGCCTGAGTGCTCGTCGGTCATCGTTCGAGACCCTCCCCTGTTCGGTTGCGCGTCTGTCGTCAGTCAAAGACGCGTTCCAGTTTCAGGAAGTGTCTATCACTATCGAATAGTCGAAAGCGCTGTCGCTAACCGCGTCCGAGCAACAGCGCTATGCCTTGCCCGCCGCCGATGCAGAGCGTCACCAGGCCGAGCTCATGGTCCTCGCGCTCCATCTCGCTGAGGATCTTCGCCGTGATGACCGAGCCGGTCGCGGCGACCGGGTGGCCGAGGGCGATCGCGCCGCCGTTCGGGTTCACCTTCTCGGGGTCGAGCTCGAGGTCCTGCATGACGGCGAGCGCTTGAGCGGCGAACGCCTCGTTGAGCTCGATCACTCCGACCTCGTCGAGCGAGCGGCCGGCGCGGTCCATCGCCTTCTTGACGGCCGGGACCGGGCCGATGCCCATCGTGCGCGGATCGACGCCGCAGTAGGCGTAGGAGAGGATCTTCGCCCGCACGGAAGTACCGAGCTCCGACGCCTTGTCCTCCGACATCAGCAACACCGCGGCGCCGGCGTCGTTCATCCCTGACGCGTTGCCAGCGGTCACCGTGCCGTCCGGCTTGAAGACCGGCTTCAGCTTGGCCATGCTCTCCAGCGTCGCCTCGGGGCGAACGTGCTCGTCCTGGGTGAACTCCGCGATCTGGCGCTTGACCTTCACCTCGACCGGCACGATCTCGTCGTCGAACTTGCCGGCGTCGATCGCGGCCTTCGCGCGGCGGTGGGACTCGAGCGCGAACTCGTCCTGCGCCTCGCGTGAGATCGAGTGCGACTCGGCGAGGTTCTCGGCGGTGATCCCCATGTGGACGTTGTCGAACGGGTCGGTGAGACCGCCGACCACCGGGTCGACCATCTTCGCCTCGCCCATCCGCGCGCCGAAGCGGGCGGACGGCATCCAGTACGGCCCGCGGCTCATGTTCTCGGCGCCGCCGGCGACGACGCAGTCGGCGTCGCCGGTCTGAATCGCCTGAGCCGCGGAGACAATCGCCTGCACGCCCGTCCCGCAAAGGCGGTTGACGGTAACCGCGGGCGACTCCTTGGGAATACCCGCCTTCATCCCCACGACGCGTGCCATGTACATGTCCTCGGGCGCCGAGTGGATCACGTTGCCGAAGACGACCTGCTCGACCTGCTCGGGCTCCACCTGCGCACGCTCGAGCGCGGCGGTTACGGCGGTCGCGCCGAGCTCGGTGGTCGGCACGCCGGCCAGGCTCTTTCCATACGAGCCGACGGCGGTGCGCGCGGCGGACGAGATCACGACTCCGGTCACTTGCTTGTTCCTCCTGGGTGCGGTACGGGGGCCGAGGGAGGCTACCGACGCGGTGCCAGGCGGAACACGCCGCCCTCGAGCGAGACGACGTAGACGCGGCCCCGCGCGTCCTCCCCGAACGAGACTGCTTGCGGAACGCCGACGCCGAGCAGGCGGCCGCGGCGGACGCCGCCGGGGCGCAGCGGCGCGACGCGCACGCGGGCGTCGCAGAGGTCGCCGAACACATAGGAGCCGCGCAGACTGCCCAGCGAGCGATCGCGGATCACATAGCCGCCGGTGATCGAGCAGCTGCCCTGCGAGTGAGTGCGCTGGACGACCGGCGGCATGTGGCCAGGCGCGTTGCCGTCCTGGTGGCGGCTACGACCCTCGAAGATCGGCCAGCCGAAGTTGACGCCGCCACGCGGCCGCTTGACGCGCTTCGACGCCCTGAGGAAGTCGATCTCCTCGACCTCGTCCTGGCCGACGTCGCCGATCGCCATGTCGCCGGTGCGCCGGTCGAACGAGAAGCGGTAGGGGTTGCGCAGGCCGTAGGCGAAGATCTCGCCGCGACCGGCGCGGGGGCCGGCGAACGGGTTGTCCGACGGGACGTGGTAGCCGCCGCCGGGCTTCGGATCGATCCGCACGATCTTGCCGAGCAGCGTCGAGAGGTCCTGGGCGTTCTGGTCGGGATCGCCTCCCCCGCCGCCGTCGCCGAAGCCGGCGTAGAGCATCCCGTCGTGGCCGAACTGGAGCTGGCCGCCCTTGTGATTGAAACGTGGGTGCGGCTGACGCAGCACACGGCGGCCCGAGCCGCGACGGGTGGCGTTGCCGCTACGGGTCGCGCGGAACTGAACGATGACGATCGCACCGTCGTTGGCGACGTAGTAGACGAAGTAGCGCCGGTTGCGCGCATAGCCGGGGTGGAAAGCCATCGAGAGCATTCCGCTCTCACCACCGGTCTGGACGCGAGAGGCGATGTCGAGGAAGGTGGAGCGCCGGCCGCCGCGGAGAAGGACGATGCGGCCCTCGCGCTCGACTACGAAGCGGCGGGTGCGATCCCCGGGCGGCGCGGCGAGATAGGTGGGCGCGTCGAAGCCGCCGACGCGCAGCAGACGGACCCCGGTGGCCGTTTGGGTAGCCGCGGGCCTCTCGGCCTTCGTGGCCACCGCGTCCTGTTCGGGGCGATCCTCTCGATCCTGGCTCGTGTCGGACGAGGCACAGGCCGTGACGGCGAAGGTGAGGCAGCCACAGAGGGTTGCGATGGAGACGGCGCGCTTCATCACGGCGGCAGTATGGCAATGCGCGTGGCGCTCCCGGGTAGGTTCGTTGCATGCGTGCCCTCGTGACCGGAGCGACGGGATTCGTGGGCGGTCGCCTCGCGCGAGCGCTCGCCGACCGTGACAACGAGGTCCGTGCGCTGGTCCGCGACCGTGGACGCGCGGCTCCGCTCGAAACCGAGGGCATCAAGCTGCACGAGGGCGACGTCCTCGATCGCGACAGCCTGCGCGGCGCGGGCGAGGGCATCGACGTCGCCTACTACCTCGTCCACGGCATGGGCCGCGGATCGGAGGGCAGCTTCGCCGAGCGTGAGCGCGACTCCGCCCGCAACTTCGCCCTGATGGCGCGCGAGGAGGGCGTCGAGCGGGTGGTCTACCTCGGCGGTCTGGGCGACCAGCCTGGCTCGCAGCACCTCCGCAGCCGCCACGAGACCGCCGTGTTGCTCCGCCGTGAGGGCCCGCCACTGACCTACTTCCGCGCCGGGATGGTCGTCGGCGCCGCCAGCGAGGGCTATCGCACCCTGCGCTATCTGGTGCAGCGCCTCCCGGCGATGATCGCACCCGCCTGGTTGAAGACGCCTACGCAGCCGATCGGCATCGACGACGCGGTCGCCTACCTCGCCGCGGCTCCCGATGTCCCCGAATCGACCGGTCGCGAGATCCAGATCGGCGGCCCGGACGTGCTCGCCTACGGCGAGATGCTCGACCGCATGGCCGACGCGATGGGGAAACGGCGTCGCCCGAAGATCCCCGTGCCGGTTCTCACCCCGTGGCTCTCTTCGCTCTGGATCGGCGTCGTGACTCCGGTCGACGCCGGAGTCGCCCGCCCGTTGGTGGAGGGCCTGTCGACCGAGACCGCCGTCACCGACCCCTCGGGCGCCACGCTCTTCGACGTCGACCCGCTCGGCTTCGACGAGACGCTCCGCCGCGCGCTGGCGGAGGACGACGACGCCCCGTCTCGATAGCCTTGGACCCTGCCACGGGCTGTGGCGCAGTCTGGTAGCGCGCTCCGTTCGGGTCGGAGAGGTCCCCAGTTCAAATCTGGGCAGCCCGACTTCGCGGCTTCACGGCTGCGACCTCGTCTATGCACTGACTGCGCGCCTAAAGGCGTACATAGTGGCTGCCGATATGCGCTGAGCCGGCAAATCCGCTGGCCGTAGCGAGGAGAGTTGATGCAACCGTCTGCGACTGGCCCCGTGGCGGCGGACGACCTTCGTCGTCTTGGGGAGACCTTGAACGCTCGAACTCCCGACATCGTCGAGGCGATCGTCGAGCGCTCCGCGCAGTCCGGTCCGCGACTGGACACGGTCGTCGAGGAGAACTTCCGCCGCGTCGGCGCGGTATCGACGGTCGCGGTCGCTCGCTGGATGGCCGGCGAAGGCGAGGACGTCGCTCGCGAAGTCGGCCAGGAGGCCTGGGGCATCTTCGGCCAGCTCGCCGCTCAGCGTGCAGCGCCTTTGAACGAGGTCACCAAGCGCTGCCTGCGTTGGCGCGACTGCGCCGCCGAGGTGATGGCCCAGACAGCGGACGACCTCGGTCTACCCCAGTCCGCGCTCGACCGCGCGCACGAGATGCTCCAACGGAGCCTCGACGTGACCCTCGTTCGGATGTGCGAGTCGTTCGAGGGCGAGCGGCAGCGGGCGCTCAAAGAGCTGACCCGGCGGCAGGACGAGCTGGCCTTTCTAGCGACCCATGACGCGCTGACCGGTCTGCCGAACCGCACGCTGATTCGAGACCGCATCGATCAGATGCTGATCCGTGCACGGATCGCCCACACGCCCGTCGCGGCGCTGTTCGTCGACCTCGACAACTTCAAGAGCATCAACGACACGCTCGGTCACCGTGCCGGAGACGAGCTGCTGTGCGCCGTCGCCGCCCGTCTCGGCGGCATCGTGCGTGAGACCGATGCGCTCGGGCGGCTCGGTGGCGACGAGTTCGTCGTCATCGCCGACGGAGTGTCGCTCGCCGCGGGACCAGAGCTGATCGCGGAGCGGCTGCTCGAGGCACTGGCCGAGCCGTTCGAGCTCAGCGAGTGCGAGGACGCGACCGTGACCGTCAAGGCGAGCGTGGGAATCGCCACCGGCGACCGCGCGACCGCCGACGACCTCCTACGCGACGCCGACATCGCGATGTATCGCGCCAAGTGGGATGGCAAGAACCGCTACGTCGTTTTCGAGACGCAGATGCAGGACGCGGTTCAGAACCAGATGCTGCTCGAGATGGATCTGCAGAACGCGCTCGACAACGACGAGTTCTTCCTCGTCTACCAGCCGACCTTCGACCTGCGCGATATGTCACCAACCGGTGTCGAGTCGCTGCTGCGCTGGCGCAGCCCCGCTCGCGGTGTCGTCCAACCCGACGAGTTCGTACCGCTGCTCGAGGAGACCGGCATGATCAAAGCGGTCGGCGAATGGGTGCTGAACGAGGCGTGCCGGCAGACCGCCGAGTGGCACGCGGCGGGCTACCACCTCGGGGTCGCGGTGAACGTCTCGGGCCGTCAGCTCGACACCGACGAGTTTCCCCCACAGGTCGAGCAGGCTCTGAGTGAGAGTGGACTCGATCCCGGCGCCTTGACGATCGAGATCACCGAGACCACGCTGATGAGCAACGCCGAGGAGACCGCGCGCCGCCTGCTGGCGGTCAAGAACCTCGGCGTGCGGATCGCCATCGACGACTTCGGCACCGGCTACTCGTCGCTCGCGCACCTCCAGCGCTTTCCCGTCGATGCGCTCAAGATCGACCGGTCGTTCATCGCCCAGCTCAGTCAGGGCTATGAGGGCGAGATCCTGTTGCGCACGCTCGTGCAGCTCGGCAAGTCGCTCTCGATCGAAACGCTCGCCGAGGGCATCGAGGGCGCGCGCGAGCTGTCGCTCGTCCGCGAGGAGGATTGCGACAGCGGCCAGGGCTTCCTGTTTGCCCGTCCGCTGGAGCCAGAGGCCGCGGAGTCGTTCTTCCGCAGTTGGGGCGAGACGAGGAAGTTCGAGCTTCGCGACGGCGCCGACGCGCTTGTGGGTCAGGACCAGTAGGCGGGGCCCGCATCCGATATCCGTTTGGCCGGTATGAGGGCGGGTACTGGCAAGTCAGACCGTCGCACCACTGCTTGGACGCTCTTCGACCGACCGTCGTATGCCTGGAGGCGCACATGAGAAGTCTCGGTTTGCGCACCTGCTCGGCAGGATCGAGCGCATTGTGATCGAGGTGGCCATCGAGACTCTCCGTCCGCGCCTGGACATACGCGTTCCCGCGGACAAGGACGCTCTGCCGATCGTGCGCCAGGCGCTTCGCACGCTGGGCCAATCGGCTGACGCGGATGCCGGGGCGCTGCATGACGCAGAGCTGGCGCTGACCGAGGCATGCGCCAACGTCGTCAAGCACGCCTATGGCGAGCACGAGGGCAACATCGACGTGACCATCGAAGTACGGACTACCGACGTGTTGATGATCGTCAGAGACAGCGGTTGTGGCATCGATCAGCACAAGCGGTCTTCTCCGAGAGCCGTTGGTGGGCTCGGACTGGCTCTCATCGAGGCGATCACACCGGGGAGCGAGGTTCGAAGCCTGCGTGGGGAGGGAACGGAGGTCGTCATGGCGGTGCCGCTCGATGGCGATGGGCGGGCACTCCCTTCAAGCCCGCCCATCGGGTCGGCCGTTACACGGGTCGTGCGCCGGCTGGTCGCGATGACCGCTGCTCAAACCGACTTGGGCCCCGAGCGGATCACAGAGGCCCTGCTCGCCACCGAGATCGTTGCGCGCCATGCCCCCGATCAGCTGGTCGGCAGCACCGTCCACCTCCGGCTCGAGCGTCTGGACGGAGGAGTCGAGCTGACGATTGGCCCGTTCGCGGACACCGGCACCGACACGCTCCTCAACAACGCCGACATCCCCGCGCTCGGGGGTTCGGTCGTGGAGCGCCTGGCGGACGAGGTTTGGACCGTGCGGGCGACGCCTGAGCGAGCCGACGCGGGCGAGGAGCTTGCGCTGCGGTTCGCGGCATGACCGACCTACTGGACCGGACCAGCGTCGTTATCGCGACCCGCGATCGGCGTGACACGCTGCTTCGCACGCTGGGCCGCCTCGCCGCCCTGAGAAAGCGTCCGCCGGTGATCGTCGTCGACAACGGCTCGACGGACGGGACGCCGGAGGCGGTGCTGCAGGCCCACCCCGACATGCGACTGATCGAGCTGGACGAGAATTGGGGGGCGGCGGCGCGCAACAGCGGAGTGATCGCCGCAACCACGCCGTACGTCGCCTTCAATGACGACGACTCCTGGTGGGCGCCTGGCTCACTCGATCTTGCCGAGCGCGTGCTCGATGCCGATCCAACACTTGCCCTGCTCGCGGCGAGCGTGCTCGTCGGCCCGGAGAACCGGCTCGACCCCACCTGCAGGAAGATGGCTGAGAGCCCGCTTGTCCCGCCGCCGGGCCTCCCTGGACCGTCCGTGCTTGGCTTTGTGGCTTGCGGGGCGGTAGTACGGAGGTCGGCGTTCCTCGAAGTCGGCGGCTTCGAGGAACGGATGGGGATCGGCGGTGAGGAGGAGTTGCTGTCGGTCGAGCTGGCCGCGGCGGGCTACCGCCTCGCCTACGTCGACGACTTGATCGCACACCATCACCCTGAGGCGCCGCGCGAGAAGGGTCGCACCCGGAGCGTGGTGCGCAACCAGCTACTCGTCGCATGGTTGAAACGGCCCTTGTCGAGCGCCCTGCGCAAGACCGGGCGGCTGCTTTTCAACCACCGCCGCGATCGCGAGGCGGCGCTTGGAGCGGTTGACGCGCTGCGCGCAACTCCCTGGATCGCCCGCGAGCGACGACCTGTCGAGCCGTGGCTGGAGCGAGCGCTGCGGATCCTCGATCGAGATCGTCGAGGGCGCTGAGCACCTCCTCCACCTCGATCTCCAGCAACCCCTGGTTCGGATGCGAGCCGTGGGGATCGCCGTGGCGCCCCGCCCAGAGCGCACGGTGAAGCATGCGGTCGGAAGGCGGTCCCCAGGCGGAGGGAGGAATCGGGCCGAAGAGAACGACCGAGGGCGTTCTCATCGCGGTCGCCAGGTGGGCCATCCCCGTGTCGCCACAGACGACCCGCTCCGCCGCCGCAACCATCGCCGCTAGATCGCGCAGCCCGGTGTGGCCCGCGAGGACCGCCCCGTTCGGCAGGCCCGCGATCCGCGCCACCTCGTGCGCTAGAGCGGTCTCCCCCCTGCCCCCGGTGATAGCGACTCGCCGGCCGGCAAGCGCTTGCGCACGCGCCACAACGGCGAACCGTTTGGCTGGCCAACGGCGGGCGGGGGCGGCGGCGCCAGGATGGACGATCGTCAGTCGCCGTAGCCGCGCGGGGACCCGGATCGGAGGCGTCGGCAGATCCAGCCTCGAGGGATCGGCGGGGATCCCGCTCTCTTCGAGCATGCGGCACCAGCGCGCCACCTCATGCTCGTGCGGTCGCCAATGTGGGCCGCTCGAGACACCAGCCGCTGGGCATGCGAACGCCACGAGACGTTCGGGATGCAGCAGGTGCAGGAGCTCGTGGCTCTCGGGACCCCGGCCGTGGAGATTGACCGCTAGCTCGACATCTTTGAGCGCGACCGGCAACGGCTGAAGTGGCTCGGCGTCGATGACCTCGTCGACTGCCCCGGCCAGCGCCGCGAGCGGAGCAAGCGCGCGCGAACAGGCGAGCAGCCGCCGGTGCGTCGGGAATGCATCGGCGAGTGCGCGCAACGCCGGCACGGCGGTGAGCAGGTCCCCGAGACCGAGCGCTCGGAGGACGAGCAGGCGCGGTGGCCTCCCTAGGGCGGCCACGAGGACTCTGTCGCCGGTGTGACGACGAGCTCGCGTACCTCACAGCCCGGCGGCTGCGAGAGCGCAAAGACGACCGCCGCGGCGACGTTCGCGGGATCGTTGAGCTTGGCATCGGGTGGCGGCTTGTAGCGCTCGTCGCGAGAATCGAAGAAGGCTGTCTCCATCCCGCCTGGCGCGATCATCGTCACCCCAATGTCGCCTGCCAGCTCGGCGGTCAGCGCACGAGTGAAGCCGACCACGCCGAACTTGCTGGCGCAGTACGCGGTCGCGTCGCTGAGCGCCGTCTGACCAAGCGTCGAGCCGATCGTGACGATTCGGCCTTGCGTGCGCTCGAGGTGCGGTAGCGCGGCGCGCACGACGGCGGCCGTGCCGATCAGGTTGACCATGATTACTCGCTCCCAGGCCTTGGGATCGACGTCGCCGAGCCGACCGCAGCTGTCCGTTCCGGCGGCCGTGACGACGGCGTCAATCTGCCCATGGCGCTCGGCCGCGCGCTCGACGGCCGTGGCGCCGGCCTCGGGGTCGGCGAGATCGACACGCTGACCGTCGACGCCGTCGGGCGGCTCGTTGAGGTCGAGCACATGGGGCACACCGCCGGCGTCCCTTACCGCTCGCACGGTCGCCGCTCCGAGCCCCGACGCACCGCCGGTAACGATCACTGTTCTGCCCTCAAGCCGCATGCCGCTGAGCTGCCTCCTCGATCAGTCGTGTCGTCGAATGTCCCTCCAGGTAGGGCAGCACGACGACCTCGCCACCCAGCTCCCGCACGGTTTGCGCCTCAGGCAGTTCGTCCTCTGAGTAGTCGCCGCCCTTCACCCACACGTCGGGCCGGATCTGCTCGATCGCTGCCTCAGGCGTCGCCTCGTCGAAGATCAGCGCGGCGTCGACGCTCTCGAGCGCTTCGAGCACCGCGGCGCGCGCGGTCTGGGTCACGATCGGACGATGCAAGCCCTTCAGCGCGGCCACCGAGCGATCCGAGTTGATGCAGACGACCAGCAGATCGCC